>Ga0265313_10002827_pt1 | contig 14612 bp, 10 predicted proteins | sample 4123metaG_FD_203122 | JGI IMG/M metagenome (GOLD analysis project Ga0265313, IMG submission 203122) | Rhizosphere microbial communities from Carex aquatilis grown in University of Washington, Seatle, WA, United States - 4-1-23 metaG | ecosystem: Host-associated > Plants > Roots > Rhizosphere >...
CAGCGTTTCGCCGAGGCCGGCTTGCGGGTGAAGCAGGAGGTGAGTTTCCAGGGCGGCGACGGGTTCCTCCATTTCCTCGGCGACCCCATCGCGTTTGCCACCTTGTCGCGCATCGCCGAATTCGCGCTCCAGGACTCCCATGAGGCGGCCGAGGATCCGTTCTACGAGGAAGGCGACTACATCACCGAATTCTTCATCACCGTGCGCCAGTTCAACGAGCGGATGATGAACGACCCCAATTTCGCCGCGCTGCTGGATGCCTACGGCGTCAACATGCTCTATCCCTCGGGTTCACGGGCCCAGAAGCGCCAACATGACGGCAGCGCGCGCCACGTCGACCTTTCCCATCCGACCCAGCTGCGCGCCATTCCCCACAACGGCGTCCTGCAACAGCTGGGCTTCCTCGCCAACAGCCTGGGCGGTGCTGGGCTTGCGGTGGGCAAGGACCCCGACCGTTTCGCCAGGCTCTATCGCGCCTCGCCCCGCTTTCGGCAGATCTTCGCCATGGTCGAATGGGCCGCCGCCTACAGCGATCCTGACGTGCTGCGGGCCTATGTGGACGCCCTCGACCCCGCCGGCTGGCGCCGGGAAGCGGCCCACGTGGCCGAAGCCGCCGCCGCGGACGAACGGCTCAAGGTGGCCGAATTCCTCGAAACGGCCGATCGCCACGGCCGGCTGGTCCGCATCCTCCGGATGCTGGAGCGCGACTACCTCGATCTCGAGCGCGGGCTTGCCGCAAGCCGGGCGGCCCCACCGGCGGCCAAGGCGCTGATCCGGGGTCCGGGCGCCGAGGCGCGCGCCAACCTTCGTCTGCTTCACGCCATCAAGATCGCCCTCATCCAGCGGATCTATCGCCTGGCGGCGCATATTCCGGAATTCAGCGACCAGCATGGCGTGACCTCGGCGGAGCTGACCGGCAATATCCTGCATCTCGACATCGAGGATTCCCTGGACCGGCTCGGCCGGATTTTCCCCAAGGTGGACGACCTGGAGTCCGGCGCCGATTTCGGCGAGGTCGCCACCTACCGGAGCGATGCGACCCAATCCTATGAGCAAGAGCACGCGCGGATATTCGAGCCGACCGCCGGCCTCTACGAACTCCTCCGCCGGGCTGGCGTCGGCATCTCCCACGCCATCGGCGCCTTGGGCTAGGCGTCCCGTCTTGCCGGCGCCTCGCGGGTTTCGGCCTTTAGCCATGCCCCGCATCGGCTATAGTTCGCGCCCAACCTAGGAGTATCAGGCGTGCAAATCGAAATCCTTGCCAAACTGCCGGTACAAATTCCGGTCCTCGTTCTCGGTGCCCATGAAGGGCGACGGCTCACGCCCACGGCGGCCGCCTGGGACAAGCAACTTGGGGGCGCGCTGAAGCGCGCCATGGCGGCGGGACGCTTCACCGGTGCCCGCGACCAGAAACTGGACATCGTGGCTCCCGCCGGAATCCCTCAGCGCCGCATTCTTCTGGTCGGACTGGGAACGACGCGGACGCTGAATCCAACGGCGGCGGAGGAGATCGGCGGGCGGATTGAGAACGCGCTCGCCCAGCTGGGAGAAACCGAAGCCGGTGCCGCGCTCGATCTTCCGGGCGGCCTCGCCGCGCATGTCGCGCTTGGCGCCATCCTGGGCGGACAGCGGTTTCTGAGGCTGCGCACCCGGCCGCGACCGGAAGACGTGAAACCGGTGGGCAGACTGGTGCTGGCGGCCAAGGCAACGGCAACGGCCGAGCGCGCCTTCGCGCGACTCGCACCGGTGGCCGACGGGATCGGCCTGGCGCGGAGCCTGGTGAACGAGCCAGCGAATCTTCTGGGCCCGGAAGAGTTCGTGCGCCGGGCCCGCAAGCTCGCGCCCCTCGGGGTCAAGATCGAAGTGCTGGATGAGGCCGCCCTGAAACGCCTGGGGATGGAAGCGCTGCTCGCCGTGGGCGCAGGCAGCGCCCGGCGGCCACGCCTCCTGATCCTGCGCTGGAAGGGGCGGGGTGCCAAGCCGGGGCGCGGGCCCGTCGCCTTCGTGGGCAAGGGCGTCTGCTTCGATGCCGGAGGGCTCGACGTCAAGCGGGCCGAAGGCATGGAGGCCATGAAGGGCGACATGGCGGGCGCCGCGGCCGTGGTTGGCGCTATCAAGGCGCTCGCGCTGCGCAAGGCGCCGATCGAGGCGGTGGGTATCGCGGCCCTGGTGGAGAACCTCCTCTCCGACACAGCCTATCGCCCCGGGGACGTGGTCCGGACCCATGCCGGCGATACCGTCGAGATCATCAACACCGATGCGGAGGGACGGGTCATCCTGGCCGACGCGCTCGCCTACACCGCCCGGCGCTTCAAGCCGAGGGCCATGGTGGATCTGGCGACGCTCACCTATGCCGTGGGCGCGGCGCTGGGGCATTTCCACGCCGGCATCCTGTGCAACAACGATGCTCTGGCGCGCCGGCTGATCGCGGCCGGTCAGGAGACCGGCGACCGTCTGTGGCGCCTGCCGCTGGGCAAGGAATACGACGAGAATCTGGTCTCGGGCATCGCCGACATTCGCCAGATTGCGCCGGACAGCGAAGTGGCCGATGCCGTCCACGGTGCCCAGTTCCTCCAGCATTTCGTCGGCGACACGCCCTGGGCCCATCTCGACATCGCCTATACCGGGATGTTCGCGCCCAAGGAGAAACCGACCCAACCCAAGGGTGCGACCGGGTTTGGCGTGCGGCTGCTGGACGCGTTCGCTGAAAGCTGCGAGGCCTGAGGCCATCGAAGGTCGCGTTCGTCATCGAAACTTCTTGCTGCGGTCACCCGGACGTAGCTCGCTGCCGGCAGGCTCGATTGGCCGCTTGCACCGGTTCCGGGCAGCGGCATCGTCCGCGGCCCGGCGACGGGACGGCGGCTCACGGATGAACTGAGTCGTCGTTCGACGCCGGGGCGTGATGGGTCAGCGCTTCGAGCGCTGGGTCCGGTTGCCGATCTGCGGCTCCAGCAAATCGAAAAAAGTCTTCACCAGGCGCAGGTCCTTACGCTCGGCAAGGCAGACCGCGTACTCGGTCATGGCTAGATCCTCGCCCATCAGCTCGACGGCTGCCAGCCTCGGGTCGCTGCCGAATTCGCTCTCGGAGACGACGCCGATGCCGAGCCCGGCTGCCACCGCTTCCCTCACGGCTTCACGGCTGTTCATGTCCAGGACTTCGGCCAAGGCGAGTCCGCGCCGCGCTACGGCGGTTTCGAAGATCCGCCGGGTGGTCGAGCCTTGCTCGCGCAGCACCAGCCTGAGGCCGGCGATGTCGGCGAGATCGAGACGCCGGCGGCGTGCCAATGGATGGGTCTTGGGCACGAAGGCGACCATCCGGTCGCGGCGGAGCGGCCGGGCAAAATAGCGTGGGTCGCCGGCCGGATCGGCCAGCACGGCGACATCGAGATGATGATCCAGCAGGGCATGGGCGAGCTCGACCGAATTGCCCACGGTCAGAGATACGCGGATGCCGGGATAGCGCCCGGTGAAGGCCGCCAGCGCGGCTGTCACATGATAGGGCGCGTCGGCGCCGACCCTGAGACTCCCGCGCGTCAGGCCCTTCGCCGCCGAGAGGAGATGCTCGGCTTCGGCCTCCAGGCTGAAGAGGCGTCGGGTCAGGTCGAGAAGCTCGCGCCCCAGTTCCGTCGGCGCCACCCGGCGTCCCCGTCGGTCGAACAGCCGCACGCCGTAGCGGGCCTCCAGCGCCTTCACCTGGCCGGACAGGGTTGGCTGGGTGACGTGGAGCTGCTGGGCCGCCCTGGTGAAGCCGCCCTCGCTGGCGACCGCATGGAAGGCGCGAAGTTGGGCATGATTCATAGATGTCATCTATATGAAATATAGAAACTAGTGATTGGACGTATGGTAGGGCCCGGGACCAAATAGGCAAGTCGAAACCACCGGCGCCAACGCGAGCCGGTGCCGATCGAAAAGGAGACTGCGATGCCGAACCGCGACCCTTGGCTTCTGACCCCCGGCCCGCTGACCACGTCGGCCACCGTGAAAGAGGCCATGCTCCACGACTGGGGTTCGCGCGACCGCGCCTTCATCGCCATCAACCGACATATGCGCGAGCGCGTGGTGGAGCTGGCGGGCGCCGTCGGCAGCCATGTCGCGGTGCCGCTTCAGGGCAGCGGCACCTTCGCCGTCGAGGCCATGCTGGGGAACTTCGTGCCGCCGAACGGCCGGCTGCTGCTCCTGATCAATGGCTCCTATGGCAAGCGCATGGCGCGGATCTGCGACTACTACCGCCGGAACTACAAGGTTCTGGAATGGGCCGAAGACCGGCCCGTCGATCCGGCCGCAGTGGCGAAGGCCCTGGCGGAAGATCCGGCCATCGGCCATGTCGCCGTCGTCCATTGCGAAACCACTTCGGGCATTCTCAACCCGCTGGCCGAAATCGGGGCCGTCGTCGCCAAGGCCGGACGGCGCCTGCTGATCGATGCCATGAGCGCGTTCGGCGCCATTGCCGTCGATGCGCGGGAGATCCCCTTCGACGCGCTCGCCGCCTCCTCGAACAAATGCCTGGAAGGCGTGCCGGGCCTGGGCTTCGTCATCTGCCGGGAGGAGGCGCTGGCCGCCACCAAAGGCAACTCGCCGTCTCTCGCCCTCGATCTGTTCGACCAGTGGCAGGCGATGGAGAAGACCGGCCAATGGCGCTTCACCCCGCCGATTCATTGCATCGTCGCCTTCGACCAGGCGCTGAAGGAGCATGAGGCCGAAGGCGGCATTGCAGGCCGCGGCCGGCGCTATCGCGAAAACTGCCGGATTCTCATCGAGGGCATGCGCCGGCTGGGTTTCGAAACCCTGCTGCCCGATCGCCTCCAGGCGCCGATCATCGTCACGTTCCACATGCCGGCCGATCCGAAATTCGTCTTCGAGACCTTTTACGACGGGCTGCGCGAGCGCGGCTTCGTCATCTACCCGGGCAAGCTGACCGTTGCCGACAGCTTCCGCATCGGCTGCATCGGGCGGCTGGGCACGGCCGAGATGCAAGGGGCGCTCGCGGCGGTCGAGGCCGTCATGGGCGAGATGGGCGTCGCCAGCGGCAGCCCGCGCAAGCGCGCGGCGGGCGCGTGAGCTGTGACCTAGCAATCATTCTGCGGCAGATCCGAGGAAACGCCTTGCCGACCCCTGGCCGGGGAACGACCCCGGCCGCTTCAATCATCGACGGAGCATGACATGACCTTCAATTACCATCGCAGCTACCGCGGCAAGATCCAGGCCGCCATTCTGGATTGGGCCGGCACCGTGATGGATTTCGGCTGCATTGCGCCCGCCATCGTTTTCGTCGAGGTGTTCAAGCGCCACGGCGTGCCCATCACCATGGAAGAGGCCCGCGCGCCCATGGGCGTTCATAAACGCGTGCATGTCCAGCGCGTCCTGCAGCTCGATTCGGTGAGCCAGCGCTGGATCGCGAAGCATGGCAAGGCGCCGAACGAGGGCGACGTCGACAGGATCTATGCCGACGCCGTGCCGATGCAGCTGAAATGCCTGTCGGACTATTCGGCGATGATCCCCGGGGCGCTGGACCAGGTGAAGGCCTTGCGCAAGCGTGGCTGCAAGATCGGCACCACCACCGGCTATACGACCGAGATGATGAAGATCAACCTGCGCGATGCGGCCAGGCAGGGCTATGAGCCCGATTCCACGGTCTGCGCCTCGGAAGTGCCGGCGGGCCGTCCCTATCCCTACATGTGCCTGCAGAACGTCATCAACCTCGGGGTCTCGCCAGTCGAGGCCTGCGTCAAGATCGACGACACCTGCCCCGGGGTCGAGGAAGGACTCAATGCCGGCATGTGGACCATCGGGCTTGCCGTCAGCGGCAACGAAGTGGGGCTGCCCCTCAAGGCCTGGAAGAAGCTTGCCAAGGCGGAACAGGCGCGGCTCCGCGAGGGTGCCTTCAGGCGGCTGCGCCAGGCAGGCGCCCACTATGTGGTCGACAGCATCGCCGACATCATGCCCTGCGTCGAAGACATTGAGGCGCGGCTGGCGCGCGGCGAGAAACCCTGAGGTGAAACCGGCGTCTCGCCTTGCCAGGATGCGGGGCCGTCTGCAACATGATGGCCGGCGCGCTTGCATCGCGGCGCCAGGCGAATCCCGGGAGATATAGAACATCATGAGCAGGCTTCCTTCCCATGCCGAGGTGGTCATCATCGGCGGCGGCATCATCGGCTGCTCCGTCGCCTATCATCTGGCGAAACTCGGCAAGAAGGACGTGCTGCTGCTGGAGCGCAAGAAGCTCACGTCCGGCACCACCTGGCATGCCGCCGGGCTGGTCCGCGCCATGTTGTACAGCGCCAATCTCACCAGGCTCGCCCAGCACAGCCTGGAGCTCTACACCCGACTCGAAAAGGAGACCGGACAGGCGACGGGCCTGAAGCAGAACGGCAGCATCTCCATCGCCACCAATCCCGAGCGTTGGGACGAGCTCCGGCGCGGCGCCTCCATGGGCCGGGGCTTCGGCGTCGAGGCGGAGGAAATCACGCCCCGGCAGGCGCAGGACAAATGGCCGCTGCTCAACATCGATGACATGGTGGGCGCCATCTTCTTTCCCCGGGACGGCCAGACCAACCCGGCCGATACCGCCATGGCGCTGGCCAAAGGCGCGCGCCTGGGCGGCGTCAAGATCCTCGAGGACTGCAAGGTCACCGGAATCCTGACCAAGGACGGCCGCGCCACCGGCGTGCGCACGGCCGAGGGCGACGTCAAGGCGCAGACGGTGGTCAACTGCGGCGGGATGTGGGCGCGGGAGATCGGGCTCATGGCCGGCGTCGCGGTGCCGCTCCACGCGGCCGAGCATTTCTACGTCGTCACCGAGCCCATGGATCTGCCGAGCAATCTGCCTGTAATGCGCGACATGGACGCTTGTGCCTACTACAAGGAGGACGCCGGCAAGCTCCTCATCGGCGCCTTCGAGCCCAAGGCCAAGCCCTGGGGCATGAACGGCATCCCGGAAGACTTCTGCTTCGACGAACTGCCCGAGGACTTCGAGCATTTCCAGCCGATCCTGGAGGGCGCCATCCACCGGGTGCCGAAGCTCGAGCAGGCGGGCATCCGCAAGTTCTTCAACGGGCCCGAGAGCTTTTCGCCCGACCAGCGCTATCTGCTGGGCGAGGCGCCGGAGCTGAAGAATTTCTACGTCGCCGCCGGCTTCAATTCCATCGGCATCCAGTCCGCCGGTGGTGCGGGCATGGCGCTGGCCGAATGGATCGTCGGCGGCCATCCGCCTTTCGATCTCTGGGATGTGGACATCCGGCGCATGGCGCCGCATCAGAACCGAAAGACCTATCTCCACGACCGCGTCTCGGAAGCGCTTGGCCTGCTCTACGCCATGCATTGGCCCTATCGCCAATACGAGACGGCACGCGGGATCCGGCTGACACCCCTTTACATGCGCCTCAAGGAGAATGGTGCCTGCTTCGGCGAGGTCGCCGGCTGGGAGCGGGCCAATTGGTTCGCCCCCGATGGCGTCGCACCGAAATACCAGTACAGCTTCAAGCGTCAGAACTGGTTCCCCTACGCGGCGGAAGAAGTGAAGGCGACGCGCGAGCGGGTAGGGCTTTTCGATCAGTCGACTTTCGCCAAGTTCCTGGTTCGCGGCCCCGATGCCGAACGCGAGCTGCAACGCATCGCCGCCGCCGACATGGCGGTGGCGCCTGGCCGCGCCGTCTACACCCAGTGGCTGAACGAGCGGGGCGGGATCGAGGCCGACCTCACGGTGACCCGCTTGGCCGAAGACGCCTATATGGTCGTCACCGCGGCGGCAACGGCAGGGCGCGACCTCCATTGGCTGAAGCGCAGCCTCGCCGCCGACGCGCGGGTCACGGTCGACGACGTGACCAATGCCTACGCGGTGCTGGGAGTCATGGGGCCGGCGAGCCGCGCGCTGCTCCAGCCGCTGACCGAGAGCGATCTCGGCAATGAGGGCTTTCCGTTCGGCCATTCGAAGGAGATCGTGCTCGGCAACGTCGCGCTGCGCGCGACTCGGATCAGTTACATGGGCGAGCTCGGCTGGGAGCTGTACGTGCCCAGCGACTATGCCGTCGGCGTCTTCGACAGTCTGCTCGCCAGGGGTGCCGAGCATGGCCTGAAGCTCGGCGGCATGCATGCCATGGATTCCTTGCGCATCGAGAAGGCCTATCGCCACTGGGGCCACGACATCACCGACGAGGACACGCCGCTGGAAGCCGGCCTGGGCTTCGCCGTAGCCTTCGACAAGAACTCCGGCTTCATCGGGCGCGAGGCGCTGCTTAGGCAAAGAGAGCAAAAGAAACTGACGAAGCGCCTGCTTCAATTCGCCCTCGAGGACCCCGAGCCGCTGCTCTACCACAACGAACCCATCTATCGGGACGGCAAGCTCGTCGGCAATACCAGCTCGGCCAATTACGGCCATTACCTCGGCCGTGCCATCGCCATGGGCTATGTGCGCGATGAAGTCGGCGTGGACCCTGCCTACGTCGCGGCCGGCAAATGGGAGATCGAGGTCGGCCTCAAGCGCTACCCGGCGAAGGCGAGCCTGAGGCCCCTCTACGATCCGACCAGCGCCAGAATGAAAGTGTGAGACCATGATCGCGACCGTGACCACGGCTGAGAATGCATTGAGCGTCGCGTGGGCCGCGGGCGGGGCCAGCCGGTTTCCCTATCTGTGGCTGCGCGACAACTGCAGCTGTGCGCTCTGCCGCGATCCGCGCAACGGCCAGCGCCTGATCGATGCCGTCGACCTGCCCGCTGAGCCGCGCCCTGCGCGCGCTTCGATGGAGGACAATGCGGTGGTCATCCTCTGGTCGGACGACAATCACGAGAGCCGCTACGAGAGCGCCTGGCTCGCCGCCCATGATCCGTCGCCCGCGGCGCGCGCCAAGCGTCGCCGGAAGCCGATCTATTGGAGTGCCGCTATCGCCAACAATCTGCCGCAGGGGGACTGGCCGCGGGTTCTGGCCTCTCCCGAAGAGGAACGCGTTTTTCTGCAGGCTCTGGCCGACCACGGGTTCGCGGTGCTCAAACAGGTGCCGCTGGAGCCGGGGCAGGTGGCGGCGGTAGGCGACCGCCTGGGCCATGTCCGGGTCACCAACTACGGCCGGCTCTTCGACGTCGTCTCGATCCCCAATCCCAACAACCTCGCTTACACGGCGGTTGCGCTCGGCGTGCATACGGACAATCCCTACCGCGATCCGACGCCGGGCCTGCAATTGCTCCACTGCCTGGAAGCCGGGGCGCCTGGCGGCGACACCCTGCTGGTGGACGGATTTCATGCGGCCGAAGAACTGCGCCGGCGCCATCCGGACGACTTCGCCCTCCTGTCGCGCCTGCCGCTGCCGTTCCACTTCGCCGACGCGGGCGCGGATTTGAAGGCCGCCACGCCTATCATCTCCACCGACTTCGAGGGCCAGGTGACCGGCGTGCATTTCAACAATCGGTCCATGGCGCCCCTGGACCTGCCCGAGGAGGACATCCTGCCCTGGTACCGTGCCTATAGGCGCTTCGCCGCGATCCTGCGGGAACCTGCGGGAGAACTGAAAATCCGTCTCGCGCCTGGCGATCTCCTGATCATGGAGAACAACCGCGCGCTTCATGGGCGCACGGCCTTCGATCCTGGCCGGGGCCGGCGCCATCTCCAGGGCTGTTACGTGGACAAGGACGGCGTGGAAAGCCGGAGGCGCGTCCTTGAGCGGAGCGTCGCATGAGCGGGCCTGTGGACGAGGCCCTGGCGCTCTATGCCCGCAAGGGCCGCCTGTCCTATGGCGAAGGCGTCTCGATGATCGAGCATGGACTCCAGGCGGCGTTCCTTGCGGAACAGGAGGATGCCACCCCTGCCATGATCGCTGCGGCCCTGCTCCACGACATCGGCCATCTGCTCCACAGCCTGCCCGAGGACGTCGCCGACAAGGGCATCGACAGCCAACATGAGTCCCTCGCGTCGGCCTGGCTGTCGCAGTATTTTCCGCCGGCCGTGAGCGAACCGGTGCGGCTGCATGTCGCTGCCAAGCGCTACCTCTGCGCCGTGGAACCGGGCTATCAGACGGCGCTCTCGCCGGCGTCGCAGCTGAGCCTCGCGCTCCAGGGCGGGCCGATGTCGGAAGCCGAGGCGGCGCGCTTCGCTGGCGAACGCTTTTCGGCCGATGCGGTGAAGCTCCGGCGCTGGGACGATCTTGCCAAGGTGCCGGCCCGAAACACGCCCGGGCTGGAACATTACCGGGCGATTTTGGAGGCCGCACGGATGGGGCAGCCGTTAACCATTTCGGCCCAAGTTTCCCCCTAGACAATAAAATACTTCAACTTCAGGTAGATACGCAGTAATTCTCGGGAGAGTTCTGAAGGATTCTGCGGTTTACGCCCGATAGGCACAGCCGCTATTCTCCCCAGCCGCTGGTTCTCGTTGGGCCCGTGCCCGGTTGCGAATGGAAGCACGGTGGAATCTGGGTGCCGGCGACAGGTAGCGCTGGGGGAACTCCGATGCGACAGGCTCCTATCCCGCCAGACGATGAGTTGCGCGTGAAGTCGCTGCAGCGCATGCAACTGCTGTCGACGCCGGCCGAGCTGGACTTCGACCGCATCACGCGTACGGCCGCCGAATATTTCGACGTGCCCATTGCACTGGTCTCCCTGGTCGACAAGGACCGGCAGTGGTTCAAGTCGCGCCATGGGTTGGACATTCCCGAGACGGCGCGAGAGATCTCCTTCTGCGGGCACGCCGTCAACGGCAATTCCGCATTCATCATTCCCGACGCGCGCCGGGACGAGCGGTTCGCCGACAATCCTCTGGTGACCGGAGAGCCGCATATGTCCTTCTACGCGGGCTTCCCGGTCAAGAACGCGGAAGGCTTCCGCATCGGAACCCTCTGCATCATGGACCGCAAGCCGCGGCACTTCTCGGCCGACGACAGCCGGCGGCTCGAAGACTTCGCGCGCTGGCTGGAGGTCGTGATCGAAAACCGGCAGCTCGGGGAAGCCCAGTCCCAACTCATGGCCGAACTCAACCAGGCGCGACGCGAAAGCATGATCTGCCCGATGACCCAGGCATGGAACCGCCGGGGTTTCTCCGGCCTCATGGCGCGCGAGATCAGCCGGTCGAAGCGCGACGGCAGGCCCCTGGCGCTTGCCATCATCGACATCGATCACTTCAAGCGCGTCAACGACAGCTACGGTCATCCCGCCGGCGATTCCGCGCTCGTCAATTTTGCCAGGATCCTGCGCGAGCAGATCCGGGCCTATGACGTGTTCGCCCGTCTGGGCGGCGAGGAATTTGCCATCATCATGCCGGGCCTGCAGAGGAAAGACGCGACAGCCGCTGGCGAAAAGCTTCGCGCCGCCGTCGAGGGCGATTTCCTGCTGCCGACCGGCGAGCGCCTTACGATCAGCCTCGGACTGGCTTGGTTCGACCCGGCGAAAACGGACCTGAGCGAGGAGCTGATGGTGAGGAAAGCCGACCAGGCGCTCTACAAGGCGAAACAAGCCGGACGCAACCGGGTCGCCCTGGAAGAGTGAGGCCCTTCGCCTAGGTCGATTCCGGAAACGACGCGCCCGCGCGTCTGGAATTCCCGTTATGGATTTGGCGCCCGACCCGCGCGCTCATGGTTCCACCATCCGGCCGTTCTGAACTATGGTGTGCCCGGTTTGGAGCAACATCGGGTCGGCTTCACTCGAGCTGACCCGTGAATCAGGCTCTTGGCAGAATGGCAAAATCGGCCGGCGTGATGAGCAGGGACGGAACTCTGGGATTGCGGATGGCCTGGGCGCTTGGCGCCTGGCTGCTGCTGTTGTCGACATGGGCCGAACCGGCTGCCGCCAAGGCGCCCGTGGTCGTCGTGACCGTGCGGCCGCTGACGGCTCTGGTGGCCGCTGTAATGCAAGGCATCGGCGCGCCGACGACCCTCATCCCCTCCGACCAGCGGCCGGAAACCTTCGAGCTGCATAACCAGGACGAGGACACCCTGCGCCAGGCGGACCTGGTCTTCTGGGTCGGCCCATCCCTGGAAGCCTCCCTGGTCCAACCCTTCGCCGACCTCGAGATCGGCGCGCGCATCGCCGAACTCGACGACACGCCGGGCCTGCTCATCTTCCAGCGAAGGCACGGCGGCGAATGGGATGCCCCGGCCGTCGTCGGGCAGCCGGCGCATGGCGCTGCCGACGGCCATATCTGGCTCGATGCCGACAACGTCAAGCTCCTGATCGGGAGGATCGCCGAGGCCCTCATCGACGTGGATTTTCCCGATGCGGAGATCTATCGCAGCAACGCCGAAAACCTGCGCAAGCGGGTCGATGCGCTGGACCGCGAGCTGGCCGATAGTCTCGCCTCCCTCCATGACCTTCCGTTTCTGCAGATGCATGACGACTTTCAGTATTTCGAGGCCCGCTACAACCTGACCGGGGTGGGCGCGATCGGGCTCGAGTTCGACGCGCAGCCGTCCAGCCAGTTGAAGGCCTTGAACGCTCGGGTGGCGCGGCTCCACGCGGTCTGCGTCGTCGGGGACGAGCCCGGCGACACCGCCTATCTTCAGGCCATCGCGACGACGTCTGGCGTCAGGACGGCGCTCATCGATCCCTATGGCGCCGACTATTCCGAAGGCCCCGATCTCTATTTTCAGACCATGCGAGGCATCGCCGCCCAGTTCGCCCATTGCCTCAGCGCACCCTGATTTTTCTCTGGGGCAGATCTCAAACGGCTGCGAGCTGCGCGGCAGGAAAACTGTAGAGCCGGGTTGGACCCAGGATATGTACCTTGGCCCGGCGGCCGAAAAACCGGCGGATGGCGGGGTCCAGCACGTCGAGCCCGCCGGCATAGGCGCCGAAGGCCGGCAGGATAAGGCGCCGGTCGTCGCCGATGAAACAGCGTCCGCCCAGGTGTCGGCCACGCCAGTTGAGGCCGGCCTTGGGATGGAAATGGCCCGATACTTCGCCGGTGGCCGTCGCCGCCGCGATGTGACGGAAGACGAGAGGACCGAGAACGAGTTCGCCCAGCACGCGTCCGCCCAGCGAGGCGGGCGGGGCTGGATCGTGATTGCCGGCGATCCAAATCCAGTCTCTTTCCTTCGTCAGGCGGGAAAGCGTCGCCCGATCGGCGCGCCCGAGCCGGACGGCCGCCTCGCGATCGTGGAAGCTGTCGCCGAGGCAGACCACGACGGACGGGTCATGGCGTTGGATTGCCGCGCTCAACGCCAGGAGGGTCGCCGCCGTGTCGTAGGGCGGCAGCAAGCGGCCGCGGCTGGCGAAGCCCGAGCCCTTCTCCAGATGCAAATCGGCTACGGCGAGCAGCCGGCGCTCCGGCCAGAACAACGCGCCGGAAATGTCCGCCAGGATGTCCGCGCCGTTGAGACGGAGAGGAACAGGCATGCTCATAGGGGCAGTTGCGGCGCCGGTTCCTCGGCGATCGCTTCCTCGATCAGGGTCCGGGCCGCTTCGTCCAGCAGGTCGTCCAGCGCCACGCCGTAAACGGCTTCCTTGCCGATCTCCAGCAGCACGGGCACGGCGAGCGGCGAAACCTTGGCCAGGCGCTTGTGGGTGATGCGGCCGGCGACGCGGGTCAGCATGTCGGCGAGGCGCCGAATGTCGGTAAGGCCCCCGGCGGCATCGGCCTGGGTCGCGCGCAGCAGGATGTGGCGCGGGTCGTGCCGGCGAAGGACGTCGTAGATGAGGTCCGAGTTGAACGTCACCTGCTTGCCCGTCTTCTCCTCGCCCGGATGGCGCCGCTCGATGAGGCCGGCGATGACCGCGACGTTGCGGAAGCATCGCTTCATCATGCTCGATTCGTCCATCCAGGCTTCCAGATCGTCGCCCAGGAGATCCTGGTCGAAGAGGGCGTCCATATCCTTGACGGGCCTGAGGCCCCAGACCGCCAGCACATAGTCCGTGGCGACGAAGCCGAGCGGGCGAAGACCCATCCGTTCCATACGCCGGGTCAGCAGCATGCCGAGGGTCTGATGGGCATTGCGGCCCTCGAAGCAGTAGGCGACCAGGAATTGCTTGCCGCCCCGGGGGAAGCTCTCGATGAGGAGTCCCTCGCGTCCCGGCAGCACCGAGCGCCGGCGCTGGACTTCGAGCCATTCCATCACCGGGCCGGGCAGGACGGCCCATCGTCCGGGCTCCGCCAGCAAGGCCCGCACCCGGTCCGCCAGATGGGTCGTCAACGGCAGCCGGCCGCCGGCATAGGCCGGCACCTTGGGGGCCTCGCCGGCACCGCGGCTCACCTCGGCGCTCATCTCCCGGATCCCCTCGAAGCGCAGAAGCTGGCCAGCGAACATGAAGGTGTCGCCGATCTCCAGGCCCTGGATGAAGTACTCCTCGATCTCGCCCAGCACCTGGCCGCGTCGGAATCGCACCCGCAGCATCGGCTCCTGGACGATGACGCCGACGTTCATCCGATAGCGGCGCACCACGCCGGGGTCGGCGGGATGCCAGCGCCCGGCCTCGTTCTGCTTTAATCGTCGCCAGCGCTCATAGGCTGCGAGCGCATAGCCGCCGGTGGCAACGAAATCCAGCACGGCGTCGAAATCGGCTCGTGCGAGACCGCGGTAGGGCGCGGCGGCGGTGACTTCGGCATACATCGCGTCGGCGTCGAATGGGCAGGAACAGGCAGCGCCAAGCAGATGCTGGGCCAACACGTCGAGGCCGCCGGCGCGCGTCGGCTCGCCGTC
>Ga0265313_10002828_pt1 | contig 14607 bp, 10 predicted proteins | sample 4123metaG_FD_203122 | JGI IMG/M metagenome (GOLD analysis project Ga0265313, IMG submission 203122) | Rhizosphere microbial communities from Carex aquatilis grown in University of Washington, Seatle, WA, United States - 4-1-23 metaG | ecosystem: Host-associated > Plants > Roots > Rhizosphere >...
TGCTCGAGAGCCGATATTGCATCACGAAGCGCGACGGCAGCCTGACCGCTTCTGCAATCATAGTGACTGGCCACTGAATAACCATGCCTGGCGCAGTATTCATTTATTTTTTCCATCTGCATTTCGGCAGTATTGGTAGTGCCACCATCCCTGGTATAGGCCACAAATTTCAAATCGGTTCCGGGATGATGAGGCAGCGAAAACCGATCTGATCCAATTGCCGGCTTGGCAGGAATTCTTGCAAAGTGTTCGTTTATGTGCTTGAGTCGCTGACATTCAGACGCCGACTCTCCACAGTCACGATGAAAGATTTTGTCGACCAGCTGCCTGAAAGAATCAAGAAAGGAAGAATGTTCCGGCATAGATACCTTCATTTGAGGTTGTTACTCAAACATCCTCCTCCAATTTTCTTCAGCTTACATCGTTCTTCCGACCGAGTGATCGTTGGAAACCATGCCCACAGGAGCGCCTTCACAGCATTGTGTTCAATTTGATCTAATCCGCAAGGACTATACTCAGCAAACCGAAGACAGTCACTCTCCTGGCTGTTTGAAATCACTGGCCTTGCTGACCAGAAATGAAAAGAATGACAGAGCCAGCATCACCATAGCCCAGCTTAATGAATACCAATCGCAGTCGAACTTCAAAATAGACCGGGAAGGTTTTTTCGGATCATAGTGAACAATAACGTCATCACCAACACGATACCGTATAAAACTTTCCCGACTGAACATACTGATGCGGTCTGAATCATACTGCTTACCGGCGACAGTATAAGAGTAACGGCACGAGACTGCGCGGCGTACTGGCTGCGTTTGCGTTATCTTGCCATCAGTTATCGGCCAAACCTTTGCCTTATCTGCCCTGGCATTATTCTGAGTAAAAACTATGAACAACATGATAGCTGCGGCAATAAAGTACACTATTGCGGTCTGCGGCACCCACCAAAAGTCCTTCTGCTTCCCCGCTCCCAAAAGCGGTTTTGCCTGACACCATAAACGCCAACCTGTGTCTATGTCTGAGTTAAGCTCCACTACAACGACTTTCTCGGAAGAAGGATCCCTATATATGCGAGCATTTGCAGTATCCGGCAATAGCTCAATAGCCTGCGAACTCTTTACGACAATCAGCACTTCAGGCAATTCGCCGTCATCAATCGCCGGCACTGTCACCTCATAAATGGTCCGATGGGAGCGCAGACGCCTGAAGATTGTCACTGGCTGAACAACCGGTTTTACTGTCGAGAACACCCAGGAAGATCGTCTGCGCCAATACTTATCATCGAAATAACCTGCCATTCCCATCATCAGAATTGGAAATCCAAACACTGCAGAGACATAACCTGAGGAAGCCGCTTCAGGAGAGAACATCGCTTGGCCAATCAAAAGTATGATCGCCCCGACGGCAACGAGAATAGAGGCTCCCTGTGCAAAGAATATGTCCGTAGTCTCTGCCAGATCGTTATGGATTTTTATGGCGCGACCGCTCGACCATGACGAAGTCTGCTTGAAAGTTGTGTTAAGTCCGCCGGTACCTTCCCGCGGCGCATCTTGAGGTATGAGCGCAGTCTGTTCTCCCTCTGGCGCATCTGCCGTCTTAAACTCAAGCCCCAGATTAGCAGGAGGATCGGCCAGCTCAGCCGCATGCTGCACAAGAGCGGCGGCAGGCTCGCCAAAACTGTAGTCAGTCAGCCCCAATTCATATCCAGCAATAGCCTGATGTTGCTGCTCCGGCTTTGGTTCCGCTTGCCCATTCTCAGGTTCAAGCGGCTTCTGCTCTGCTTTTGCGTCCTCGGCACTCATTGATAATGCTCACTTTATTTACTGCTCCCTTTCTAAGGTAGCATCAAGTTCTTTCCTTGAAGCAAATTGGACTTAAAGCCTTCCTCGTTTTTTCACATCGTCGAGCAGCGCTACGAAAGTGCGTTTACCGAAGGCATCGCGGACCTGACGGAAGCCGCCACCATATATGGGATCATTGTTGCTCTCAATGCCTTGGGAATAAAACTGACTTTCAGGCGTATCTATCTGCGACAAATATCGAAAGGCGAACAGCTCGCAGATGCCCTCCTGCACGGGAAGAGGCAATTGCGGCATATGGTTGAGAAAACACCACACATGCCCGAATTCATGCGCCATTATCGCTGCCGCATGCGTGCTCGGCAATCCATAGAGGATTACCACTTCCTTTACTTTGCGTTCGGCTTCCTGCCCGTTAACAGAAAGGGTTTCCAATATCGAGATTCCGGCTTCAGTCTGCGGCGTACCGCCCGCCAGTCTGTCTATTTCATCGAGATCGGCCAGGCGCAGTGGTACCTCAACCTTTGCATCGATGCGCAGGCCGAGACCCTCTAAGACTTTCAGCACCTGCGCAAAAACAGGTCTGGCGGCGTCGATATGATCAACAGCTGTCTTTCGACACAGATTGCAGATCTTACGCCCGTCCTCATACTCAACACCACCGCCGGTCAGATTCTCACAAATCAGCCTGCGGCAGCTGAAACACTCTTTCAGCTCGGTTTCATGACGAGCGCAAAAGGGGTTATCCCAGCGATCAATGATGTATTCACCCCTCAAGGGTTCACGACAAATACTGCATCGTTTGCCGAACAGCTCATAGTAATCTCGATCGCAGTATGGCTTTCCATCGTGCTCCAAAAATCTACCGTCTGTAAAGGCCTTGCCGCAAACTGTACAGGCGAAGTGGTCTTTATGCCACTTATGATCAAGTGCCTCAATGTACTCGCCTTTGATTGGCTGTCCACAGCCAAAACAGCGCTCGCCAAATTTTTCATAATAGTCATGCTCACAGTACGGTTTACCATCGCGCTCCATGAACTTCTGACCGGCAAACTCCTTATGACAAACCGCGCAAACAAAATGCTCCTGGTGCCATTGATGCCCGAGCGCTTCAATGTACTGTCCAACTATTTCTTTATTGCATCCGTGACAGACAAGCATTGGTATTCGGTCTTTCTTCCTGACATGCGCGATATGTACAGTCGTCTCTACTCACTTTACCCCACCAGGGGTTGAGTGAGATAATCATGCAATTCTAATTCTAACCATGCGCTTTTGGAGACCGAGATGAAAGTATTTATCGTGCACGCCCATCCAGAACCAAATAGTTTCAGCGGCGCAATGACAAAAGCGGCAACGGATTCGCTTACCAGGGCGGGGCACGAATTCAAAGTATCAGATCTTTATGCAATGAAATTCAACCCGGTCTCCGACAGGCGCAACTTTAAGTCTGTCAAAGATGCAGACTATTACAAGCAGCAGGTTGAGGAAACATTTGCTTCTGAAAACAATTCATTTGCCGATGATATTCAAAACGAGATGGACAAATTAGAGTGGTGCGATGCGCTGATCTTTCAGTTTCCCCTCTGGTGGTTCGGACTGCCGGCAATCATGAAGGGCTGGGTCGATAAGGTATTTGCAATGGGAAGAATCTACGGCTACGGAGCCAAATACGAAACCGGCCATTTCCGCGCAAAAAGAGCCCTTTGCGCTCTCACTACAGGTGGTGGCGCTGAAGCGTACTTACCGGATGGGCATACTGGCGACATCAATGCTGTGCTTGTTCCTGTGAATGTGGGAATGTTTCAATTCACCGGCTTTGATCCTTTGCCTCCATTTGTGGTCTATACGCCCGTGCGTCTCAGTGAAGAAGAGCGCCAGCAGCATTTGGTTCGCTATGCCGAATACGTATTGCAAATACAAACGATGAAGCCACTTTTGCAATTTGAAGTTCCGGCCAATTCGGCTTGAAAGCATAGCCGCCCAAGCACTTTCCTTAGAATTCTTCAATGTTGTCAAGAGAAGCCAGGTTTTCCCGCAACTTGCATAGTCGAAACGCGCTTGCTCTGTGGATGCAGCTCAGGCTTGCCGCCTGATAGTCAGGCCATCGCGCAAATCGGCACTGGCTGATAGGATGGAAATACGTTTGGGGGTCACTCTAATTTAGCGTTTTCATGTGGGTGTGGCATTGTGCTGCCACAACTCTGGCACGGCGTTTGGCGTAATTATCAATCTAATCATCGTGAGTGCGCATCAGCGGCTCACGAAGGAGGGCTTATGGGTTTATTCTCTTGGCTCAAGGTAAAAGCACGGGCAAAAACTGAAGATTCGTTCGAGCACAACGAAGATGCAGCGATTGAAGACTTTGCTTTTACTGAGGCGGTCATGTCGGGACCATTCGTAAGTGGAAATCTGGCTATGTATCTGATTCATGGCTCTGATACAAACACAGCAACGTTTATTACTCTTGAAGAGGCACTGGAAAAACAAAAGGTCGTCATCGAAGAAACCGGCAATGTCAGTCAATTGAAAATCAAAAATGCCGGCGACGAGTGCGTCTTCATTCAATCCGGAGACATAGTCAAAGGCGGCAAGCAAGATCGCACTCTTCAGCACGATATGATTCTCAATTCCAGATCAGACTTCGTGCCGATAAATTCCTTCTGCGTTGAGAGCGGACGGTGGTGTAAGCGTGGACGCGAAGACATGTCTCACTTCAGCCAATCCAATCATTATCTCGCCAGCAAACCATTGAGAATGGCGGCGAAGATGGGCACACAGGGTGAGGTCTGGAATGAAGTCGGCAGCCTGCAGTTTCGCAGTGCGGCTAATGCTGGGGTGCCACTAAGTGCAATGCAAGACGCCAGGTCTGCAAGCAGTCTGCAATTGACACTGGACAGCGAGAAAATCAAAGAGTGCACAGAACGCTATGTAAATGATCTGCTGCAAGTAATCAACGAGAAGAAAGATGTCCTGGGATGCGCATTTGCAATCAATGGTGAGATGAACAGCATCGATGTTTATTCTTCCAATAGTCTTCTCAAGAAAATGGGTCCAAAATTGATAAAGGCCGCTGCGGTAGAGGCTTTCGCCGAACAAAAGAAGGACCAGGAGTCGGCACCACCAACGATATCGGATCTGATCGCCGGTATGAAAGATCTCGCCGGTTCAAAAACAGACTTCGTAGCGGTTAACGGCAACGCGAAGATATTGATGCAACAGTCGCCGAAAAACGTCCTCTTCGAAACACGTGATCTGATGAACGGCGGTCAATGGATGCACAGGAATTATACGGCGAAATAAAAATCACAAATGCCGCATGCAATGCGGTGGCTACGGAATTTCTATTTTATTGGCGTCAGCGATTTGACCATGGCGATCGCGTCGGCATCTTTGATGCCCGTGGCATAGAAATGGTAGTGACGCTTCGTATCCTTAGATGTTTTCTTAATGGTGGCCAACCAATCACTGAGGTAATAAATGTCATTGGTATCGTTTCCTTCCGAATGAGGTTTGAAAACGTAAATGTCGAACTTTCCAAATACCTTCGACTGTCCTGTCAATGTTTTATCACCAGTGGGTCCGTCTCCTATTCCTGTGTAGGCGGTTTCGACGGTGAGCGTATGATGGCCTTTGCCGCGAAAGAACAGTGCGTAATCCGGGTGTTGAGCGTCATCGCCAGAAATTACTACTTTCTTCAGGGAAAACTTTGCCGGAATGAAAGTTGGGTAGACAACGGTGACGCCGTGCTTTTGAACGCCCCTTAAAAGTCCTGCAAATTTCTTGTCCAATTGAACAGTCTTGTTGTCGACGGTAGTGACACTGCTTTGGTCGGCGGCCATCGCTGCCGCCGCCGTCATCATCAATCCGGGCAAAATGAAGAGAATTGCGCGTTTGAACATTGTCATGCCTCGCCGGATGGTAGATTCGATAATCGAATCAATATTCTACACCGGTGAATCAGTCATTTCTTCTCATCATCTGCGTCAATTTTTTTGGCTCGCGCGAGATCTGCATTTGCTTCTTCAGTTCGCCCAAGAGCTGTCAATGTTTCTGCTCTATACCGAAAGGCTTGCGACTCGTAATCATGCAGCCGTGCATGCTCGTTGTCTGCGTCTAGCGCCTCTGCATAATGGTGCAACCCACGCTGTGCATTGGCAATACTGGCGAAAGCTTCTCCATAACCAGGATTTTCTTTTGCCGCCGCAGTGGCAATCGGCAATGCCTCATCATAGCGTTTCAAATTGTTCAATGCCCAGGCCTTGGAACTGGCCGCTGAAACGTTATGAGGATTGATAGCCAATGCCTGATTCGCACTCTCAATCGACTTCAGATCTGCTGAAGTCGATAGGCGAAGATACGCGTCCGCCAATCTGTCAAACGAGTGTTCGTTTTTCCAATCAATCTGGACGACCTTGTTGTAGTGAAGCACAGCACCGTCGTAATCTGCATCTGAGTACAGTTTGTCAGCCAGCGCCAATTCCGACTCCAGTTGCGCAGGCAAAAACCAGGCGCTGGTGCCAATAATAGCCAGGGGAAGAATGAGGGCGAGCCCACGCAGCGACCGCCGTCCCCAGACAGGCAGTTCGTCAATGCTCGACACATGGCTTCGATGCCTGACCAGATAAAAGCTGGACGCCAATATCAGTGCGATACAGGCGCCGAGTCCGATGAAAACATGTGGGCCTGCAACTACGGAAGGAAGACACCACAGGGCCACAGCGCATAGGCCAAAATAGACAATATTAAACAACTGGCGACCGCGAGTTTCCGGCCAGCCTCTATTCCAACCGGTTGTTACGCGGTCGGCACCGGCGAAATTTCCAGCCGAGCCCCAGGAAAGCAGGTCGGGGCTGGGAACCTCGCTTAGGCTCGCTGCCTGCGCCGCAGAAGCTACAGCTGGAGGCTCCGCCACTTCGGGCGCAGACTGTTCGGCCGGAGCCGCAGCCGGGTCGAGCGCTATTGGGGTGGAAGAGACGGCGGAATCGGCAGAACCCGGGACTTCCTCCGCGACCAGCTTGATTTCCTGTCCGCAGCGTTTAATGTCCTGGTAGACCGGCTCCACGGCGCGGTCGGTCAGTCTGTCTCGGTCCGCAACCTTAACGTCCGGCTCAGCACTGGAGCAGCCTTTCGCATTGTTCTTGCAACCGTCCATAAGAAACCAGGTGCTAATGAGAGTCCAAACCAGTCCATATCGGAGCTATATTTATCTATTCCCACTTTAACTCAGATAGCCATCCTCCAGAGCCGGGTAAACCCTGAACAACGTGCCTATACGAGCTATCATGTTGCCATCCCCAGGATGATGATGATTTATGACGACACACACCGACCTCGACACATATTGGCATAGCACCGTCCAAACAGTGATGCAACAGCTTGGGACGTCCGATACAGGGCTGACCGCAGCTGAGGCTGCCACACGCTTGAGCCAGCGCAAAGCAGTCAAAGAAGGCGGCAATCTGCAAGTGGTAGGGCTTTTCTTCAATCAATTCAAAAATCCGCTTGTGATGCTGCTCATATTTGCCTCCCTGCTCTCGTTTTATCTGAACGACCAGGTCGATGCGACGGTGATCATGGTCATTGTCGGTCTGAGCGGGTGCCTTGGATTTTGGCAAGAATGGGGCGCGCATGACGCGGTCAAAAAGATGCTGGCCATTGTGCAGACAAAGGCGATTGTGATTCGGGACGGCAAGGAAGAGGAATTACCGCTTGCGCAAGTGGTACCAGGCGACCTGGTGAAATTGAGCGCCGGCGCCACCATGCCCGGTGACTGCTTGATCATAGAATCCAAGGATCTCTTCGTCAACGAAGCAGCTCTCACTGGAGAAACATTCCCGGCTGAAAAGCATGCCGGCACCGTCGAAGCTGATGCCGCCTTAAACAAGCGCATGAATTCATTGTTCCAGGGCACCAACGTAGTAAGCGGCTCGGCCAGGGCCATAGTCGTAGAAGTCGGCGACGACACTGAATTCGGTAAGGTGTCTCAAAGATTGCGCACCAAAGATCCGGAGACAGATTTCGAACGCGGAGTACGCAGGTTCGGCTATTTTTTGGTCGAATTAACAATGGGGCTTGTATTGGCGATCTTCGCCATCAATGTCCTTCTTAAAAAACCGCTGCTTGATTCATTCATGTTCTCGCTGGCACTGGCAGTGGGTCTGACGCCGCAATTGCTTCCGGCAATTATCAGCGTCAATCTGGCTGGTGGTGCTAAGCGCATGGCCAAGGCGAAAGTGATTGTCAAACGCATGGCCTCCATTGAGAGTTTCGGCAGCATGAACGTGCTTTGCTCCGACAAGACAGGCACTATTACAGAAGGCGTTGTCGAATTGAGCGGCGCCGTTGACATAGAAGGAAAGCCATCCGACAAGGTCTTGCTTTATGCATTTTTGAATTCGTCGATGGAAACAGGCTTTATCAATCCGATAGACGAGTCGATTCGAAATACCAAAGTGACTGGTGCTGAAGCATACAAAAGATTGGATGAAGTTCCTTATGACTTCATTCGAAAACGCCTGAGCATTTTGGTATCAAACGATAAAGGCAGTTTGATGATCTCCAAGGGCGCGCTCAAGAACATACTGGACGTGTGCACACATGTCGATACCAGTGATGGCGGCACGGCGGACATCGCCGCCTGGCGCGAGAAGATCGACGCATACATGCAGGATTCCAGCAGTAAAGGATTCCGAGTTCTTGGGTTGGCTTATAAAAATATAGAAGGAAATAAGATCAAGCCCGCCGATGAAACCGACATGACTCTTACCGGCTTGCTGACTTTCACGGACCCGGCCAAGCCCGGCATTATCGATACAATCAAAGAGCTGAACGGTCTTGGCATCGCTTTGAAAATAATTACCGGTGACAACCACCTGGTGGCAGAAGCGGTGGCTAAGCAAATTGGTTTTGATTCGCCTCGAATATTGAGCTGCGACGATCTGCACAATATGTCCAACAGTGCACTTGTAGCTAAAGTCAATGACATCGATGTTTTTGCAGAGGTGGAACCCAACCAGAAAGAAGCGATTATTGTCGCGCTCAAAAAAGCCGGCAATGTTGTCGGCTATATAGGCGACGGCATCAACGACGCTTCTGCGCTGCATGCGGCCGATGTGGGCATTTCCGTCAACAACGCGGTAGATGTGGCAAAAGAAGCCGCTCAGTTGGTCATGTTGGAGCACAACCTTGAAGTTCTTGTTCAAGGCGTGAAAGAAGGACGCACCACGTTTGCCAACACGCTCAAATACATCTTCATGGCCACCAGTGCCAATTTCGGCAATATGTTCAGCATGGCTGGTGCATCTCTCTTTCTGCCGTTCTTGCCCTTGCTGCCCAAACAGATTTTGCTGGCCAATCTAATCACCGACTTTCCGGAGATGGCGCTTGTTACTGACTCGGTGGATGCAGAGCTGGTGGAACGTCCGGGAAAATGGGATCTCAATTTTATACGCTGGTTCATGCTCATATTCGGCACCATTAGTTCGGTTTTCGATTATGCAACATTTGCGCTGTTGATTTTCGTATTTAAATCCCCGGCAGGGGAGTTTCGCACCGCCTGGCTGACTGAGGGCATAGTATCCGCGTGCTTGATCGTGCTCGTATTGCGCACGCGCAAACCATTCCTTATGAGCCGCCCCGCGCCAGCGCTGGCTCTGGCAAATATTGCCGTCATTATCTTCACGCTGGTGCTGCCCTATACGCCGCTGCGCGGCATTCTCGATCTGGCACCACTGTCACCGGCAATTCTCCTCAGTTTGGGAGGAGTTATAGTCGCTTACGTGCTCACAGCCGAGATTGCAAAATCAATGTTTTACAAGTGGTACAAGCCACCTGGTCCGCCACGACTGCGATGAAACCTCAGTTGCGTGATGGATCAAAACCGACAAAATTGGGAACCAGCGAGAATGAAAATGCTCCTTGCTGACTGTTCCAGTGAGTCGTAAGCAGTCCATGATCGGAGAGACCACGCGTAATGAGCGGATTCTTGAAGAATGGCCGCACGTCAGGATTGGAGAGCGATCCCTTCAGGTTCTTGAACAAGAAACCATCTAGCCTGCCTCCCATAGCCTGGGTATATGTTCCATCTCCCGGATTGGCGATTTTGAATCCGGCCTTAATCAGCGGATCAAGTTCGCGCGACTTATCGAGGAAAGTATTCCAGTCACCGGCGATGATACCAGAGAAGTCTTTGCCTAAGACATCGGCTAAGCGCTGAGCTTGCTCGGTGCGAACCGGTCCGGTAGCTTCAGGTCCGCCTCTCATCGACTTCAGGTGAACAGTCACGGCGGAGAATTTCTCCCCTGTTGCTGTGTCTTGCAGATCGACGCGGAAAGCGGGTCTGAGATCAGGAATGTTATTTACATTGGCGATCTCTTCATAGCTGTGCGTCCCCAATACTTTCAAGCGCGGGTGAATGAGGAAACCAACCGCCTGGCCTCTGCTGTTATCACGCGAGACTTCAAAATTGTAACCGTTGTCTTTGGCAATTTTGGCCAGACCTTCAGCATTGGTTTCTTCCACAAACATGAGGTGGTGCCGCGGCACTATCTGCTTGTAGGTGTCGGTGAAATAGGCAGCCTTATCACCGGTCAAAAATTCCATATTCCATTCGCCGAGAATCAGATTGCCGGTATTCTGGGCCAAGGGCATGCCTTCTACGCTCTTTCCAACTTCTGCTGCCACCACTTTTGCATCCGGTAGTGGGCGGGGCTTGGCGTCGTGGAAGGTGCTGAGCTGATCAAGATTGGTAGCGTCAGGATGATAGAAGCCACGGGCGACAATTTCGTTGGGAGTTAGATTGGCAAACTCCTCAGTGGTCGGATAGGTGGGTTTGTTGTCCTTGATCCAATCCGAATAAGATCTCGAAAGTGCATGAAGGTCCGTCCGCGAACCCAGGTTGAGTTTTGCAGCCAGTCCCTCGCCACCAGCTTCAGGATCGATGATTCCGTTGATGTTTGCTTCCGGAATGGCACCTCCCTTGGGGCCCCGAATTCCGCTGTTGAGGTTGACTTCGGCATTTCCGGCAGACGCCGCACGAACCTCAGCCACCTTTGTCGAGATGCGCTTGAATCCTTCGCCGGCCAAGGGCATGACCGAATTCAGCGCCAGGCCTTGAACAGCCGACTGTAGAACATGATCGGTGCTTGCCAGCTTGCCGTTTGAGAACAACTGAGAGCCTTCGCTCATGACGGCGCCGCCGACAAATCCGGTCATCGGAATGGCGGCCAGTTTACCTGCCAGAGGCAGCTCGCGGCTGAGCATGTTGCCCTTGTCGAAGACCATAAATCCAAGTCCCATGCCGACCGCATTGCCAAAGCGAGTGTGAGTTTCGTCAGGCTTTTGCAGGGCGCCGAAAAGGCTGGCGCCGGCAACATTTGCGGCTCTGCTTGAAGTAAGCAGCGGACTCAATACTTCACCGGTGCGGGTGCCCACCAGAGCAGCATCAGCGGCTCTCATGGCTTTGCCGGCTCCAGCGCCTGCTAGCATGAAGGGAGCAACAGCGCCCACACCGCCGGATAAGCTCTGCACATACCAGTTGGTGCTGTAGGGAGTTGCTGTATCGACGCTCAGGTGGCATTCGGGCAGGTGCGTGGCGTCGGCAACTACGTTGTAAATCGCCAGTGGACCGGCATTAAGGGCCGGATTGAGCACGTTGTGCTGAGTCCAGCTCAAGGCGCCTTCTGATTTTTGCTCTTTTGGAGACTCTGGAGGGATATCGGGCATGGTTCGCACCGAGGAGGCAAGGGAGCTAGCAAGAGTTGCCAGGAGTTTCCCTTTTTAGGCGCCTGACTTCAATGGGGCGGTTACGAACCCTCTTTCGTAATCTCCGCGCCCCAAGATTAACTCCCCCGTGAGATTAATCAGCGATGATTTGAGCCAGCTCTTCGCCCATGGTCAATAGTTTCTCGCGCCACATCTTCAAATGATTTGTGCGCAGCATCAAATCGCGCGAGTGCTCTTTGTCTAAAATTTGTATTCCTTTCATTGCCATTGCACTTAGTTGATTCACTTCCTGATCAACACTGGCAACATAATTCTCATAGCCTGCAAGCAGAGAGCGCTTGTTATGAACGAGCATATCGGAGAGATTGAGAGCTTCTTTGGAATTGGCGTCCATGGAAAAACGCTCTGCCGGCAAAGCTGTTCCACTTGCCACTCGAAGCAGAATTCCGAAAAGTTTTTTGGAAAGGTATGACAGCATCGAGTCTAAGATCAACTGTCCATCGACTTTCCAAACAGTGGCACCCTCTTCGGTCGTGCCATCGATTTCGATATAACTCGAGAAGAAAGATTCGCGCCCGGCAAAAGTGCTTAAGTTCTCGATCGGGACTATGTAGGCAACAAGCTTATGCGCTTGAGCCTGCATAACGAGTGCCCAAGGATCTGTGACAAGAGTGCCCTGGAATATTACTGCAGAATCGCTCGATTGACTTGTGGACGCAGGCGCGACCGGTCTATTGCAGATGACATCTCGCTTGTCGGCAGTCTCAGCCTTGCTGAGTTCGAAGGCATAACGCTGAAAGTCATCGAACAACTTGTCCAGAAACTGGACGCTGCTTAAATGAACCGGCAGGCTATGAGTTTTTGTGACTACCGCGGTAGGTTCTTTGTTTACATCAGCAATCCAGTGAGCAGTCTCCTCACCGGTGAATTTGCCCTGGATTGACCCGAGGATTTTCTTTGACAAGTCATCGGAGGTCTTAGCCCTGCTGGGTGCAGGCTCTCCCGAATTCGAATTATCCACTCAACAATCCCCCATCATCACGTTCACCTATTATATGGCGCCCGGTGGAATACTCACTTAACTTTCGACCCGGGAGTCGCTTTGGCCACAGCTGACTTAATCTCCATCGCCTGCTTCATGAGCTTTTCTGCTTGCTCTGATTCATCGAGCGCCAGATGTAGCGAAGCCAATTCCTCTATTCGCGCTGCTGTTTTGAGGCTGTTGGTTCCATACATTTTCTTTGAGATCTCGACCGAATGCTCCAATAGTTTGATCGCCGTGCCGCACTGCCCTTTTTTGTGACAGAACATCGCCAACTGAGCGATGCGCTCATCTTGAGATTTCGATTGCACGCCTTGGGGCTTAGACACCCCTTCTTTGTTTTTTGTCTTTTCATTTTCAGATTCGGGAGGTTCGCCCTCGATGCTGGAATTTTCAGAATTGACAATCTCAGCGTTCTTACTCCCGCCAGACAGTCCAGTTTCCACTGCAATACCAGCAGTGTTCAAGCGCAAAATCTCCTGGTCCAATGAATCTGCTTCAGTGAATTTTCGCTGGACGTATAAGACGTCCTGCATCTTCTTCAAAGATGGCAAAAGCTCCGAGCTGTTTCCGGAGTGGCGCGCCTCCAGGATTGCACGCTGCAAATGTTTTTCAGCGAGGGCGTATTCGCCTTTGTCGAAGGAAGAGCTGGCCTCGCGATAGAATTTCGTCCATGTCGCACTTGCCGGCGCATATGGTTCCTTTTCCGATGAGCCAATTGCAACTTCTCTTCTGGGAGCACTGGTCGAGACATTGCTGCCTTTCAGAAAGTAAACACCAAATCCGATGGACAGGGCAAAGAGAATCAGAAATGGCCATGAGTTTTTTGCCAGCCTGGAATTGGCACTTTCAGTGAAGGTTGGCGTCGTTGAACTCTCTACCATAGCTCTTAGCGTTTCAGTATTGGCAGACCCGGTGGAAGATCCTAAATCCGACGATGCATTTTCGCCACGGAAAATCGCTTCTAAGGACATTCTCAATTCAGCGGCCGATTGAAAACGCTCTGCAGGATCTTTTGCCAGACAGCGACGTACTACAGATTCAATTTCCGATGGAATTTCAAGTTCGGGACGAAGCTTCGACATTGGGACAGGGAATTCTTCAATGTGCTTCTGAACAGTTTCGAGCACATTCTCGCCAACCAGAGGAGGAAGTCCCGTCAGCGATTCATAAAGTACGCAACCAAGAGAATATACTTCGGAGCGAATGTCAGCTTTCTTGCCGCGGCATTGCTCGGGGCTCATGTAGAAGCCTGTTCCCATCATGAATCCGGATTGCGAAAGCTTTTGCTGCTTGCCTTCATCGAAAAATTTCGCCAGCCCGAAGTCGAGGATTTTCACTTGATCTGTCCCGTCTTTGGCAGTGACGATAATGATGTTGCTGGGTTTTAGATCTCTGTGGATCAGTCCTTGATCATGCGCATATTCAAGCCCGCTGCAGATTTGTTTTGCCAAATTGGCGACGCGTTGCCATGGCAAAAAAGTCTTGTCGTCGAGAATTTGAGCTAGTGTTTGGCCCTCGACAAAATCCATGACCAGATACATCTTGTCATTGGTGATACCGAAGTCGTGGACGGTGACAATATTCTGATGGCTGAGCTGGCAGGCGATTTTCGCTTCGTTTTGAAAACGGGCGAATGCACCTGGCTCGCCAGCATAAGCAGCATTGAGCATTTTGATGGCAACAATCTTGTCCATCAAAATGTGGCGCCCGCGGAATACGGTTCCCATGCCACCACTGGCGATGACAGAAAGAACATCATATCGATCGCCCAATTTGGTGCCGACAAGAGACTCCGCTTCGGCGCGAATGGCCGAAGCTTCGGAAGGCAATAAGTCGTCGTTGGTCAGATCCTGCATGAAGGGCAAGAATTCCAAAAATACAGCACCAATTTATTCTACCCACGACGCCTGGCAGTTTGCCGCAATGGGAAGCCGGCAGAATCCGAGCAATGGTCAGCAAACGACCAGCCTAAGGAAATACCGGGCTGTCAAGCGATCGTATCGCTGATAAATACCTCTAAGGCCGCGGGTATAAAAC
>Ga0265313_10002833_pt1 | contig 14580 bp, 15 predicted proteins | sample 4123metaG_FD_203122 | JGI IMG/M metagenome (GOLD analysis project Ga0265313, IMG submission 203122) | Rhizosphere microbial communities from Carex aquatilis grown in University of Washington, Seatle, WA, United States - 4-1-23 metaG | ecosystem: Host-associated > Plants > Roots > Rhizosphere >...
ATCGGCGCCGATGTGATCAAGATCGGCATGCTGGGCAGCGGCGCCATCGCCGCCGCTGTGGCGGACATTCTCAAAAGCGCGAAACTGCCCCTGGTGCTGGACCCGGTGATGACCGCCAAGGGCGGCGCGCCGCTGCTGGACGGCATAGCGGCGCAGGTCCTGAAAGAAAAACTGCTGCCGCTGGCCATGCTGGCCACGCCCAACCTGCCGGAAGCCGAGGCGCTGGTCGGCATCGCCCCGCGCGACGAGGAACAGGCCGCTGCGGCGGCGCGCAAATTCGCCGCCCTGGGTGTTGCCAATGTTCTCTTCAAGGGCGGGCATGGCCAGGATGATACCGTGCGCGATTTCCTGGTGGAAAAGGGCGCCGTCACCCTGTTCGCGGCGCCGCGCCGCCACAGCCGCCACACCCATGGCACCGGCTGCACCCTGGCCACCGCCATCGCCTGCGGCCTGGCACGTGGGATGTCGCTGGTGGAGGCGGTGGGCGAGGCCCATGCCTATGTCCAGCAGGCGATCCGCAGCGCCCCCGGTCTCGGCAGCGGGCATGGCCCGCTCAACCATTCCATCAAGCCTGTCTGACGGAAGTTACACCAAAGGCCACTTGCGCCGACCCTGAGGCTGCGTCAGCGTTCGCCTGAGAGAGGTAACGCCCATGCCGCATCTGTTCGCGCCGGATGAGAAAGTCCCGATCCTCACGTTGCTGGAGCGCTGGTCGGGCGAGGAAAACACTTATGCGGTGGGGGCGGAGCCGATGTCCACCCACACCTGGCACATCAGCCAGGTGGTGCTGGGGCCGGAATGCAAGACCCTCGAGGAGCTGGAACAGGTGGTGGCGAAGATCCGCGCCGACCTTGACGCCATGCTGGCGGCGGCGAAAATCCGCATCGCCGCCAGCAAAGCCTGATTAGCGCCGCCGCGCCAGCGCGACTTCCTTGCGAAAATCGATCGAAGCGGATTCGCTGTCCAGCAGCTTGCCGTTGACGATGAAGGCGGGCGTCTGGAAAACGCGGATGCCGCGCGCCAGATTGAAGACATTGATGACCTGATCGGAAACCCAGGGCGCCACCATGTCACGCTTCAGGCGCGCCGCATCCAGACCGGCGGCTTTTGCCATGTCGAAAATGTCCGCCTCGGCTAGCTTGCCTTCAAAGCGCATCATCGCCTGGTGATAGGCGGCGTATTTGCCCTGCCGGGTGGCGGCCAGGGCGGCGCGGGTGGCGACCAGGGATTGCGGCGTCAGGATGGGAAACTCCCGCAGTACCAGCTTCACCTTGGGATCGGCCTTGAGCAACGCTTCCAACTTGGGCTCAACCGCCTTGCAATAGGGGCAGGTGTAATCGAAGAACTCGACAATGGTGACGTCGGCATGGGCGCCGCCGATCACCGGCGCGGCTGGATCATTCGCCAGCGCCTCCCAGCGGGCGGCGATGCGCTGGCTGACATCGGCCTGGGTATGGGCGTCAAGCTGCGCCGCATAGGCTTTTTCGATGGCGGCGCGGTCGCCGGGCGCCGCCATGGCGCTGTTAGCGATGACAGCGAGTGTCAGACAGAGCGCAACAAAGCGGAAAGCCATGACAGTTCCTATACGAACGGATCCCTGACCATGATGGTATCATCGCGGTCGGGTGAGGTAGAGAGCAGCGCCACCGGCGCACCGATCAGTTCCTCCACCCGGCGGACATATTTGATGGCGTTGGCCGGCAGCTGGGCCCAACTGCGCGCCCCCGCCGTGGTTTCCTTCCAGCCGTCCATCGTTTCATAGACCGGCTCCAGCCGCGCCTGCTGCGTGGCGTCTGCGGGCAGGTAATCGAGCGCCTTGCCGTCCAAGCGATATCTGGTGCAGAGCTTGATGGCCTCAAAACCATCCAGCACATCCAGCTTGGTCAGGGCGATGCCGTCCACGCCGCCGGTGATGCAGGTCTGGCGCACCAGCACGGCGTCGAACCAGCCGCAGCGGCGCTTGCGTCCCGTCACGGTGCCGAATTCATGGCCGCGCGCGCCCAGCATTTCGCCGGTCTCGTTCTTCTGCTCGGTGGGGAAAGGGCCCTCGCCGACGCGGGTGGTGTAGCTTTTGACGATGCCCAGCACGGTGCCGATGTCGCGTGGGCCGACGCCGGCGCCCGCCGCCGCCTGACCCGCCACCGTGTTGGAGGAGGTGACGAAGGGGTAGGTGCCATGGTCGATGTCCAGCAGCACCGCCTGGGCGCCTTCGAACAAGATCCGCTTGCCCGCCAGTTTGGCGGCATGCAGTTCGCGCCAGGACGAGCCAATGAAGGGCGTGATCTTCGGCGCCAGCTCGGTCAGCGATGTGAGCAACGCCGCCGCATCCGCCTCGGTCTGGCCGAAGCCGCGCCGCAGCACATTGTGGTGCGACAGCAGCTTCTCGATCTTGCCCGGCAGCGAGGCCGGATCTTTCAGGTCGATGGCGCGCAGGGCGCGTCGGCCGACCTTGTCCTCATAGGCCGGACCGATGCCGCGCTTGGTGGTGCCGATTTTCTGGGCGGCGGCGTCCTCGCGCATAGCGTCCAGCTCGAGGTGTAGCGGCAGCACCAGCACGGCGTTCTCCGCCAGCACCAGCAGTTCGGGCGTCACGCTGAGGCCGGCCTGGCCGACGCGGGCGATTTCGTCCAGCAGTGACCAGGGGTCCACCACCACACCATTGCCGATGATGGAGCGCTTGCCCTGCACCACGCCGGAAGGCAGCAGCGACAGCTTGTAGGTCTTGTCGCCCACCACGATGGTGTGGCCGGCATTGTTGCCGCCCTGGAAACGCACCACCATCTCGGCCCGGTTGGCGAGCCAGTCGATGATCTTGCCCTTGCCTTCGTCGCCCCACTGGGCGCCGATCACGGTGACGTTTGCCATGCTGTTCCGGACGCAAAAACGCCCGCGGACCGCGGGCGTGGCGCTTTATAGCAGGTGAAGGCCGGGCTGTAAGGGCAAAGGTGCCGCATCCCTCAAGGATGCGGCACCCTGCTTAAGCCTCAGTAGAATATGCCGTATTCGACTTCGATGATTTCGCCCGTATAGCGGTCGATCATAAGGGCGTCGGCGCCGTCACGGACCCAGACCGTGCCCGGAGGCGGCGGCGGCAGGTCGTAATAGCCGAAGTCGTTGATCCAGTAGTTGCTGCTCCAGAACAGGCTCGGCAGGAAGTCGCCGAAGCTCCAGCGCCGGGAATACCAGCCCGATGGGCGGACATAGGACGGGCCGCGATAGTGGAACTGGCGCGAGGCATTAAAGGCCCGGTGATATTGCGACCAGTTGGTCCGGCTGGCGGCGCGGTTACCGCCGCGGTTGTCGTTCCGGCTGGCATCGGCGCGTCCATTGTTGCCGTTGTTGCCGCGATTGGCGTCGGGCCGGTTGTTGTTGCCGCCCCGGTTGGCGTCCGGACGATTATTGTCGTTGCCCTGCGCGACAGCGTTGCGGTCGCGATTCTGAAACTGCTGCCGCTGTGCCTGTTCGCGCTGCATCGACTGGCGTCCGGCATCGGCGCGGCTGCCCGGCTGGGGCGCAGCCTGCGGTGCGGGCGCGGCATGCTGTGCGGGCGCAGCCGGCCGCTGTGGGGCTGCCGCCGGAGCAGCCGCGGCGGGCCTGCCGCCGCGTTCGCCGTCGCCTCGGCCATGGTCGTCATCGCCGCGCTGGGCCATGGCGGGGCCTGCCAGCACCGCCAAGGCGGCGGAAAGAAGCAGTGTTTTTCTCATGGCGTTCACTCCTTAGCGGAACCATAACCCTTGCGGGGGTCGCCGGTTCCATTGCACGAATGATGATGTGCCCGGGGACCTGACTGCAGCATGAACAGAAACGATGCGATTCCGTTCAGCATCCGCCGCGCCTCCGCCGGCGATGAAGGCATCATTGTGGCGATGCTACGGGAATTGGCGGAATTCGAGAAGCTGGATCACCGATTCACATTGGATAAGGCGCAACTGGCGCGCGATCTGTTTGGCGCGGAAAGGGCGGCAATCTGCGACCTGGCGTTTGCCGGTGGCGAACCCGCCGGCATCGCCTTGTGGTTCTGGAGCTATCGCAGTTTCCGCGCCGAGCGCGGCGTCTTCATCGAAGACCTGTTCGTGCGCCCCGCTTTTCGTGGGCGGGGCCTGGGCAAGGCGCTGCTGGCCCATCTCGCTGCCCAAGGCGCGCGGCTAGAATGGCGGGTGCTGGACTGGAACGAGAAGGCGCTCGCCTTCTATCGCGGGCTGGACGCGGCGCCGCTGCAGGATTGGCTGGTCTATCAGCTGGAGGGTGAGGCCCTGAAAAGGCTGGCGTCATGATCACGCTGGTGGTGGCCATCGCCGGCAATGGCGTCATCGGCAAGAACGGCGCGATCCCCTGGCGGCTGCCGGACGACATGAAGCGCTTCAAGGCGCTGACCGTTGGCCATACCGTGGTGATGGGGCGCAAGACCTGGGATTCGCTGCCGCCCAAGAACCGTCCGCTGCCGGGGCGCCGCAATGTCGTGGTGACGCGCGACGCGGGCTGGCGGGCGGAAGGGGCCGAACGCGCCGCGCTGGATGCGGCGCTGGCGGGCGACATCTTCGTGATCGGCGGGGCGGAGATCTACCGCGCCGCGCTGAAGCTGGCCTACCGTGTCGAACTCACCGAAGTGCATGGCGATTTTGACGGCGATGCCCACTTCACTTTCGACCGTTCGCAATGGCGCGAAGTGGCGCGCGAGGATCACGTCTCGGCCGACGGCCTGGCCTACAGCTTCGTGACTTTAGACCGGCGCGGTTAGCTCAAACTCAACCGCCAGCCGCTGGCCGTCGCCTTCATAGCGGCGCTCGCCGCGCGGCTGCCAGCCGGGATGCAGCAGGATCATTCCCGATTGCGGCCGGATGATCTCGGCGAAACCGGCGCTCTTGCCGCCGGGCATGCGGAAGGAAAGCTGCGGCGCCACCATGGCGGGCAAAGGACCGCGCGGGTCGCCCAGTTCGCACTGGCCGCCCATCGCCTCGTCGTCGGACTTGGCATAGCCGTCATCGGCGAAATAGACCCCGGCCCAGAAAGCGTCGGGCCGCGCCATCATTTCCTGGTATTCGCCGCGCACGCGGCAGGCAGCGCGGGCGGCGATCTTCCATTCGGTTTTCACGCGCCCACCCGTGCGCGAGGCGGTGAGGCTGTCGGCCAGATCGGTCGCCACCGCCAGCAGGGTCTGGGCGTGATGGTTGCCCCAGACGCGGAAATCCTCCTTGGCATAAGCCCCCTGGCCGCGCGAAACGCTGTCCCTGGTCTGCGCCAGGATCAGCGGCTTGAGCTCGGCATTCATCTCCACCGCGACCGGCACGAAATGCACGCAGAGCGGCGTGGCGAACAGGCTGTGGATCTGCGGCTTGGTCGGCGGCATGGCTCGGCTATTCCAGCACGATTTTGGGTGCGGGACGCTGTGGCGTTTGGAGCGCAGTGGCGACTTTTTTCGCCACTTCCAGGAAGGCAGCGGCTTCTTTTCCTTCCGGCTCGGTCACCATCACCGGTGTGCCAGCATCGGACAATTCGCGGATTTTCGGCACCAGCGGGATTTCGCCCAGGAAAGGCATGGCCAACGCCTCGGCGGTAGCCTTGGCGCCGCCATGACCGAAGATGGGATGTTCGTGTCCGCAATTTTCGCAGACGAACATGCTCATATTTTCGACGATTCCCAGGATCGGTACCTGCACCTTCTGGAACATGGCGATGGCCTTGCGCGCGTCGATCAGGGCGATGTCCTGCGGCGTCGAGACGATCACCGCCCCGCTCAGCGGCGCGCGCTGGGTGATGGTGAGCTGGGCGTCGCCAGTGCCGGGCGGCATGTCCAGCACCAGCACGTCGAGCGGCGCCCAGTTCACCTGGGTCAGGAACTGCATCAGCGCGGATTGCACCATCGGGCCACGCCAGATCGCTGCTTCCTCCTCGCGGATGATGAAGCCTAGCGACATGGTCTTGAGGCCGTATTTCTCGATCGGCAGGATGCGCTTGCCTTCGACGGTTTCCGGCTTCTGGGTGATGCCAAGCAGGCGCGGCACCGAAGGGCCGTAAATGTCGGCGTCGAGCAGGCCGGTCTTCAGGCCCAGCTGCGCCAGCGCCAGCGCCAGATTGACCGCGACGGTGGATTTGCCGACGCCGCCCTTGCCGCTGGCCACGGCGATGATGTGTGTCACGCCTTCGATTTGCTGTGGCCCGGCCGGCGTCTGGGCGTGATGATGCCCGGTGGGCGGGCCATCGCCATGGGCGGTCAGCACCGCCGTCACCGACAGGACGCCGGGAACCGCCTTGGCGGCGGCCTCGGCGGCGGCGCGCAAGGGCTCGGCCGCCCGGCCCTGTAAGGCGGGCACTTCCAGGATGAAGCCGACATTACCGTCCCGGACCACCAAGCCCTGGATCATGTCCTGCTGCACCACGCTGCGGCCGGAAACCGGGTCGATCACCTGGTCCAGCGCGCGCAACACATCGTCTTTGGAAAGGGCCATCATTTGTCTTTTTTCGGGCGCTCCATATAGCGGCGCGGGGTTCCAAAACCAAGCCGAACCGCCCATGAGGCGCGATTTCACTGTCTGTCGGCGGGCGGGATGCTTAGACTGGCCCCGAATCCAGCCCCGTTTGCTCATGCGCCCCGCTTTTATCCTTGCCGCTGCCCTGTTGTTCGCCGCCGTCAATATGGCTTGGCCGGCCGCCGCCCGTCCGGCCCCGGACAGTTTCGCCGACCTCACGACCAAGCTGCTGCCGACGGTGGTGAACATCTCCACCTCCCAGACACTGAAGGCGCCGCCCAAGAGTGAGCTGCCCGATATTCCGCCGGATTCGCCGCTTTCCGACCTGTTCAAGAATCTGCTGGGACGGGGCGGGCGGCCCCAGCATGCCGTTTCGCTGGGTTCCGGCTTCATCATCGATCCCGCCGGCTACATCGTCACCAACAATCATGTGATCGAGAATGGCGAGCAGATCACGGTGATGCTCAGCGACAATTCCACCCTGCCGGCCAAGCTGGTGGGCCGCGACGTCAAGACCGACCTGGCGCTGCTGAAGGTCACGCCCAAAAAGCCGCTGCCGGCGACGAAATTCGGCGACAGCGACAAGGCGCGGATCGGCGACTGGGTGATCGCCATCGGCGATCCCTTCGGCATCGGCTCGACGGTGACGGCCGGCATCGTCTCGGCCCGCAACCGCGACATCAATGCCGGGCCCTATGACGATTTCATCCAGACCGACGCTCCGATCAACCGGGGCAATTCCGGCGGCCCGCTTTTCAACATGGATGGCGACGTCATCGGCATCAATTCGCAGATCTTCTCGCCGTCCGGCGGCAGCGTCGGCATCGGCTTCTCCATCCCCTCCAACCTGGCGCGCGACGTGGTGCAGCAGTTGCGCCAGTTCGGCAGCGCCCGGCGCGGCTGGATCGGGGTAAACATCGAAGCGGTGACGGAAGAACTGGCTCAGGCCTTCAGCCTGCCGTCACGCGAGGGCGCTCTGGTCTCCAATGTCAGCAAGGGCGGTCCGGCGGCCAAGGCGGGGCTGATGAATGGCGATCTCGTCACCAGCTTCGACGGCAAGGCAATCACCGACAACCGCGCTTTGCCGCGCATCGTTGCCAGTACGCCGATCGGCAAGACCGTGAACATCGATGTGCTGCGCAAGGGCCGCAAGGTTTCGAGCCGCTTGACGGTGGAGAAGCTGGCCGATGACGGCCCTGCCGACAAGGCGGGCAAGGCGCCGCCCGCGCCCAAGCCGCAATCGAAATTGCAGCAGCTCGGTTTAGGCCTGGGGCCGCTGGATGAGGCGGGGCGCGGCCGCTACAAGATCGGCGGCAATGTACAGGGCGTGCTGGTGACCAACGTCGATATGGGCAGCGCTGCCGGCGACAAGAATATGCGCCCCGGCGACGTCATCGTGCAGGTGCAGGGCGCGGCAGTGAAGACGCCTGACGATGTGAGCAAGGCGATTGATGCGGCGGCCAAGTCGGGCAAGCCGGTGGCGCTGTTCCTGGTCAGCCGCGGCGGGGAAGTAACCTATGTCGGATTGCGACTGAACTAGCTGGCGAATTCCGCGTCGCTATAACCCTGCAGATAGAGCAGCGCCGTCAGGTCGTTGTGGACGATGGCGGCGCCCGCCGCTTCGGCCACGATCGGCTTGGCGTGATAGGCGACGCCCAATCCGGCCTTTTGAATCATCGCCAAATCGTTGGCGCCGTCGCCCACCGCCAGCGTTTGCGCGAATGTAAGGCCAAGCGCGCCGGCGCCGCTTTCCAGCGCCTCCAGCTTGGCTTGGCGGCCCAGAATGGGTTCCGCGACTTCGCCGGTGAGTTGCGCGCCGTCATCCAGCAGCCGGTTGCCGCGCTCCGCGTCAAAGCCCGCCGCCTGCGCCACCCGGCTGGTGAAGAATTCAAAGCCGCCGCTGACCAACATGGTGTGGGCGCCATGGGCGCGCATGGTCGATGTCAGCGCTCTGGCGCCGGGGTTCAGCCGCACCCGCTCATCATAGGTGCGCCGCAGGGCGTCGAGCGGCAGCCCCTTGAGCATGGCCACACGCTCTTTCAGCGCCGCCTCGAATTCGATTTCGCCGCGCATGGCGCGTTCGGTGATGGCGGCGATCCGCGGCTTCAATCCCGCCATGTCCGCCAGCTCGTCCAGGCATTCGACACTGATGATGGTGGAGTCCATGTCGGCCACCAGCAGCTTCTTGCGGCGTTCCGCGACGGCGATAAGATTGATGTCCCAGGGTTCATCACCCGCCATCTGGCGCGCCGCTTCCAGGGCGACGCGGCCCTCCACCGGAATGTCGAAGGCGAAGTCCGGGGCCAGAGTGATTGTCCTGCCGATGGCGAGCGCTGCAAAATCCGCGGATGAAGCGCCCTTGCCGATGACATTCAGAACAAACGAAGTCATGTTGCGCCAATGATGTTTGATGCCGTGCTTATTGCAGGCCCCACCGCCAGCGGCAAGTCGGCCGCGGCGTTGGCGCTGGCCGAACATCTGGGCGGCGCGGTGATCAACGCCGATTCCATGCAGGTCTATGCCGAAGCGCCGGTGCTGACGGCGCAGCCCGCCGCGAACGCGCGCGCGTGCGTTCCGCATCTGCTTTACGGCCATGTTCCGGCGCGCGAGCTTTATTCGGTGGGCCGCTATGGCGCGGACGTGGCGGCGGCGCTCACCGAGGCGAAGACGCTGGGCAAGGTGCCGATCTTCGCTGGCGGCACCGGCATGTATTTCATGGCGCTGGAGGAAGGGATGGCCGCCATTCCGCCCATCCCCGCCGATGTGCGCGAGGCGGCGCGCGCCTTGCTGGCGGAGATCGGCGTTCAGTCGCTGCATGCGCGGCTGGCGGCGCGCGATCCGCAGACCGCCGCCAGTCTTCGTCCCAGCGATCCGCAGCGCACCTTGCGCGCCTGGGAGGTGCTGGAAGCCACCGGCCGTCCGCTGGCCGAATGGCAGTGCGCCCCGGCTGAGCCGATCCTCAAAGGCATGCGCCTCGCGCGCCTGCTGCTCGATCCGCCGCGCGAAGCCTTGCGCGCCGCCATCGCCGCGCGCTTCGAGGCGATGGTGGATGCAGGTGGCCTGGCGGAGGCGCGTGCACTGGAAGGGCTGGACCCGTCGTTGCCTGCCGCCAAACTGCTGGGCCTGCGTCCCCTGCAGGCGCTGGCCCGGGGCGAGATCGGGCGGGGGGAGGCAATGACCGAAGCCGTCACCGCCACCCGGCAATTCGCCAAGCGCCAGATGACCTGGTTTCGCGGCCGGATGGGGCATTACCGGCGGTTTGACCCCGCTAAAAGCAATATTGTTGCTGAATTTGACGATATTTACGTATGAAATTGCTTGACCGTCGTTCCTTTCGTCCATAAATTACGCCGCAATGCACAATAGCCTGGTAGTTCCTCACCCGCCCTGCCGACGAGGCTTCTAAGCCCCAATGTCGGACATGGCGGGTATGAGCGAGGGGCGGCAACGCCCCTTTCTCTTTGGTGGTAGTGGGCTCCTTGGCGGCATAAGCGGATTTTTCGAGCGGGTTTGGAAGATGAGCGAGACGAAGGAAAAAACGGCGACAGCGGCGACCGAAACCATGACCGGCGCGCAGATGGTGATCCGCGCCCTCAAGGATCAGGGCGTCACCCACATTTTTGGCTATCCCGGCGGCGCGGTGCTGCCGATCTATGACGCGTTGTTCGAGGCTGAAGGCCTCGTCCATGTCCTAGTGCGCCATGAGCAGGGCGCGGCGCATGCCGCCGAAGGCTATGCCCGCTCCACCGGCAAGCCCGGCGTGCTGCTGGTCACCTCCGGCCCCGGCGCCACCAATGCCGTCACCGGCCTGACCGATGCGCTGATGGATTCCATCCCGATCGTGATGCTGTCGGGCCAGGTGCCCACCCACCTGATCGGCACCGATGCCTTCCAGGAATGCGACACGGTCGGCATCACCCGGCCCTGCACCAAGAACAACTGGCTGGTGAAGAACGTCAACGACCTGTCGCGCACCATCCATGAGGCGTTCGAGATCGCCACCACCGGCCGCCCCGGTCCCGTGGTGGTGGATATCCCCAAGGACATCCAGTTCCAGAGCGGCACCTATGTCGGGCCCAAGGCGGTGCATCACCGCACCTACAAGCCCAAGACCGATCCCGATGCCAACGCCATTGCTGAAGCGGTGGCGATGATGATGGCGGCGAAGAAGCCGGTCTTCTATACCGGCGGCGGCATCGTCAATTCGGGACCGCAGGCGAGCGTGCTGCTGCGCGAGCTGGTGGATATCACCGGCTTTCCCGTCACCTCGACCCTGATGGGGTTGGGCGCCTTCCCGGCTTCGCGTCCCGAATGGCTGGGGATGCTGGGCATGCACGGCACCTGGGAAGCCAATCATGTCATGCATGATTGCGACCTGATGATCTGCCTGGGCGCGCGCTTCGATGACCGCGTCACTGGCCGCATCGCCGCCTTCTCGCCGGGGTCGAAGAAAATTCATCTCGATATCGACCCGTCGCAAATCAACAAGGTGGTGCGTGTCGATCTCGGCATCATCGCCGATGCCGGCAAGGCGATTGCCGCCCTGATCGCGGCCTGGAAAAGCGCGGGCACGAAGAAGCCCGACATTTCGGGCTGGTGGGCACAGATCGAGCGCTGGCGGGCGCGCAAGAGCCTGGCCTATAAAAACTCCGACACCCTGATCAAGCCGCAATACGCCATCGACCGGCTCTATGCGTTGACGCGTGGCCGCGAAGTCTATGTCACCACCGAAGTCGGCCAGCACCAGATGTGGGCGGCGCAGCGTTTTCATTTCGAGCAGCCCAACCGCTGGATGACCAGCGGCGGCCTCGGCACCATGGGCTATGGTCTGCCGGCTGCAGTCGGCGTGCAGGTGGCGCATCCAGACGCGCTGGTAATCGACATCGCCGGCGAGGCCTCGGTGCAGATGACGATGCAGGAAATGTCCACCGCCATGCAGTACGACCTGCCGATCAAGATCTTCATCCTCAACAACGAATATATGGGCATGGTGCGCCAGTGGCAGGAATTGCTGCATGGCGGGCGCTATTCCCATTCCTATTCCGAGGCGCTGCCCGATTTCGTCAAGATGGCGGAAGCGTTCGGCTGCCTGGGCCTGCGCGCCCAGAAGCCGGCGGAGCTGGACGGCGCGATTCTCGAGATGATCAACACCAGGCGCCCGGTGCTGTTCGACTGCCGCGTCGATCCGGCGGAGAACATCTTCCCGATGATCCCGTCGGGCGCGGCGCACAACGAGATGATCCTGGGCGATCTGGGCGAGGCGGAAGTCACCGAAGCCGGAAAGACGATGGTGTAGGACAATGGCGTTCCATGTTTTTTCCCTTCTCGCCATGGCCGGCCCCCGGTCCGTAGCGGCAGCGTGCGGACGCCATCCAACTTGCAGAGTCGCGCAGGCTGTGAAGTTGGATGGCCGGGTCAAGCCCGGCCATGGTGGTTGTGGGGATTGTTTCAAACCAAATTGGCTCTCCTCCGATGCTGTATGAAAAAGATACCGGCTCGACCGTCCGCGAAAGCCACACCATCACCGTGCTGGTGGACAATGAATCGGGCGTGCTGGCCCGGGTCATCGGCCTGTTTTCCGGGCGCGGCTACAATATCGAAAGCCTGACGGTGGCCGAGGTCGATCCCGCCGCCCATACCAGCCGCATCACCATCGTCACCTCCGGCACGCCGCAGGTGATCGAGCAGATCGAGGCCCAGCTTGCCCGCCTGATCCCGGTGCATGCCGTCACCAACTGGACCAGCCGGGAAGGCGGCATCGAGCGCGAAATGGCCCTGATCAAGGTGGCGGGCAGCGGCGACAAGCGGATGGAGGCGCTGCGCATGGCCGATGCCTTCCGCGCCCGCGCCGTCGATACCACCCATGCCAGCTTCGTCTTCGAGATCACCGGCGCGCCCGAGAAGATCAACTCCTTCATCGATCTGATGCGGCCGCTGGGGCTGGTGGATGTGTCGCGCACCGGCGTCGCCGCCATGAGCCGCGGGCCGGAGGCGATGTAAGTGCGTGGCCTCTCGGCATGGTTTCTGATTATGCCGACTCTTTTTTTGAGCGCATGTGCTTCTGTTCCCACCGATCTTAATAGAATTGTGGCCCTGCCTCAGCCGCACGCTTCACTTTGCAACAACAACGAATCTCTGGACGCATTCCATCGGAATTGGTTTTGCCTGCCTTTGAGCACAGCAAATGAACCGCTCGCTCCAGTAGAAAATCTTGGGGTGACGAAAGAAGCTTATCGGTTGATCTGGCTAAGATCATTTCATCCGGAGATTATTGTCCGTGTCGAGATAGAATCTTCCCTTGTCGCGCGAATAAAGGCCACTAGCCTTGAAACCTTTCATTCGGAAGATGAGGGCCAGAAAGTTCTTTTTCAACAATCTGCGACTCTTTCTGCGAAGGAAATAGAATTTCTGCGCGGCAAATTTTATGCGGCGTCCTTTTGGACGCTGCCCCACGATTTCAATGTCGAAATGAAGTTTGGCCAATTTTCCAACCCGGCCAAGAGGGAAGAGGACGTCATTATGTCCGATGGGGCGTACTGGTTGGTTGAAGGGCTCTCTTCGGATCACTATCAGATCATCGGCGACGGTGGGATTGGTCTAAATAGTCCTCCCATGAATCTTGGCTTGGTTTTATTGAACCTCGCGCATGGCAAAATGCCCGATCTCGTAATTGAGCCAATCTATTGATGGACGCCGCCTTCCTGCCCACTGCGGCGCTGCTGTCGCTCTGCTGGTTCGCCTTCATCGGCTCGATCACGCCGGGCCCGAACAACATCATGCTGGCGGCGTCGGGGGTGAATTTCGGCGTCCGCGCCTCCCTGCCCCAGATGGCGGGCATCTTCATCGGCATCGTGCTGGTCACCCTGGCCACCGGCTTCGGCCTGGGCGCGGTGTTCTCCGCCTTCCCGCTGGTGCGCGACGTCATGCGGCTGCTGGGCTTCGCCTATGTGCTCTGGCTGGCCTGGCGCATCGCCATGGCGGGCAGCCTGGGCGGCGGCGATCTTCCCCATCCCATGACCTTCGGCATGTCGCTGTCGATCCAGCCGCTCAACCTCAAGCTCTGGATGACCGCCATCGCCACGGTGGCGCTGTATGTCCGCCCCGGCCATACCGCGCTCGACACCGTCACGGTGACCGCCGCCTTCGCCTTCACCAATCTGCCCTGCATGTTCGTCTGGGCCGGTTGCGGCGCCGCGGCTCGCGAGGCGCTCAAGGTTCCGGGCCGTGTCCGGCTGTTCAACCTGGTCATGGCGGCGGCCCTGGTGGCCTCGGTGGTGCCATTACTCCGCGCATGAGCCATGCGGGCGGCCGGATTGCCCTTGCGGCCCGCCCCTTGTAGAAACCGGGCGGATTTCATGGGCTTTAGACCCCCACCAAGGCCCAAGGGTTAGATAAGGACTTGAAAATGCGGGTTTATTACGACCGGGACGCCGACCTCAACCTGATTAAGAACAAGAAGGTGGCGGTGATCGGCTTCGGCAGCCAGGGCCATGCCCATGCCCAGAACATGCGCGACAGCGGCGTCAAGGATGTCGTCATCGCCATCCGTCCCGGCGCTTCCGCCCGCAAGGCTGAAGCGGCGGGCTTCAGGACCATGCCGGTGGCCGAGGCCGCCAAATGGGCCGATGTGATGATGATGGCGACGCCCGACGAATTGCAGGCCGACATCTACAAGGACGAGCTGGCCGCCAACATGAAGAACGGCGCGGCGCTGCTGTTCGCCCATGGCTTCAATGTCCATTTCAAGCTGATCGAGGCGCGCAAGGACCTGGACGTGCTGATGGTCGCACCCAAGGGCCCCGGCCATACCGTGCGCGGCGAATATCTCAAGGGCGGCGGCGTGCCGACCCTGATCGCCGTCCACCAGGACGCCAGCGGCAATGCCCATGACCTCGGCCTGTCTTACGCCTCCGCCATCGGCGGCGGCCGCGCCGGCATCATCGAGACCAGCTTCAAGGAAGAATGCGAGACCGACCTGTTCGGCGAGCAGGTGGTGCTCTGCGGCGGCCTTGTCGAGCTGATCCGCGCCGGGTTCGAGACCCTGGTCGAGGCCGGCTATGCGCCGGAGATGGCCTATTTCGAATGCCTGCACGAAGTGAAGCTGATCGTCGAC
>Ga0265313_10002835_pt1 | contig 14577 bp, 14 predicted proteins | sample 4123metaG_FD_203122 | JGI IMG/M metagenome (GOLD analysis project Ga0265313, IMG submission 203122) | Rhizosphere microbial communities from Carex aquatilis grown in University of Washington, Seatle, WA, United States - 4-1-23 metaG | ecosystem: Host-associated > Plants > Roots > Rhizosphere >...
ATTCATCAAGGTCGAACACCGTGACCCGCGAGAAATCCAGCCCGCCGGCATGCAGGTTCACCATCTCCGCGTAAAGTCCTTCGGGGGTGGCACCGGCGGCGAGTCCAAGTACCGCGTCGGGCTTGTTCCGCACCAGCGCGGCGACCAGATCAGCGCCATAGCGGGCGACCTCGGTCTTGTCCGTCACCACCACCACCGTTACCGCCAAGGCCGGGATCTCCCCGCAAGTTCTTTGTCCATCAGGATAGGGCTGCGCCGTGGTCTCTGTCCATCCAGGCGGCAGATGACAAAGTCGTCGAAGCGGTCTATTGCTCAATGATGATCGAGCACTGGAACAAGCTGGATGAGTGGTTACGGGCGGCATCGGGTTCCGATGCCGCCCTGGATCAGGCCTTGTCCGAGGCGTTCGGAGTGAAGCCGGCGCCCTTTACGTCGTCGGTGGAGGCGTGCCGAGATCTGGTGCGCCAGACCCTGCCGGAATGGCGTCTGCATCTCGGTTACGGCGCTTCCGGGATTTTTCCCTATGCGGCGCTGGTGACTGATGGCAGCCGCGTCGCTTCCGATGCGCCAACGGTACCGCTGGCGGTACTCAGATCGGCGGTAGCGGCAAAAGCATTGCAAGCGCCTTCAGCGCCGCCCCCAGCCTGACCGCGTCGCGGTCACCGGGGAAAATCTCGCAGTGGTGAATGGTTCGCTGTCCCTTGGCGGCAGAGGCGAAGTGCACGGTTCCCACCGGCTTGGCGTCGCTGCCGCCCCCGGGGCCGGCGATGCCGGTAATCGCCACCGTCGCATGGGCCCGGGAATGGGCGAGGGCGCCTTCGGCCATGCGGCGGGCCACCTCCTCGCTGACTGCGCCGTGGGCGGCGATAATATCTGGCGGCACCCCCAGCATTTCTGTCTTGGCCTCGTTGGAATAGGTGACGAAGCCGCGTTCCACGACAGCCGACGAACCGGCAACGGCGGTCAGTGCCGCCGCCACAAGTCCTCCGGTGCAGGATTCTGCCGTCGCCAGTTTGAGGCCGCGGGCGGCATAGGCGTCGAGCACCAGGGTGGCTTGGGCGACAAGGCTCGCGGGCAGCATCAGATCATCCTTCCGGCCCAAAGAAAGGCTGCCATGCCGACGAGGGCATAAAGGGCAGCCAGGATGTCATCGACCATGATTCCCAGGCCGCCGCCAATGGCGCGGTCGGCCCAACTCACCGGCCAGGGCTTACGTACGTCGAACAGGCGGAACAGGGCAAATCCGACCAGATAGGCGAAGGGGTCGAGCGGTGTCCAGGCCAGGACCAGCCATTGGGCCGCCACCTCGTCGATCACCACTTCGGACGGGTCGTCGATGCCGGTAGACCGTGCGTAAATCGCCGAAACCCACCATCCCACTATGAAGCATAAGCCTGCCGCCGCCAGTACCGCCGAGGTGCCGCCCCAGGCCATCAGACCCCAGGCAAAGGGCAGGGCGGCGACGGAGCCCCAGGTTCCCGGAGCTTTCGGCAGCAGGCCGGCGCCAAACCACGTGGCGAGCAGGGTGGCGGGGTGCAGGGCGGTGATGCCGTCGCGACGATAGGTCAAGGCAATTCAATCCCATTCGGAAAGGTGGAGATGGTAACACGTCACCGGACTTGGACAATCCCTTGTCCATTCGCCTATTGCGTCAAAAGATTATCGCCAAATATTCTGTGGGTGTGATGAAGTTTCGTAAAAAAACATCACATGCATTCATTGGTTATCCTTGTTATGATCAAAGAGTAAGGATCTGGGTTGTAGGTTGTTTTCCCGCTATCTTTTAGTTTACGTGTGGCGGATGGGATTTTAATACCTTAGTTTACGTATTTTTTCTGTGGTTGTTAGCGTGTTTCTGTTTTTCAGGCGGCTGACCGGGGCATTCCCGGTTTCGACCTGGGCATGGGGGAGACATGGCGCGGATGCCGGTCCGGTTCGGTTGGGGCAAATTCGGTCTTGCCGTCAGGCTCTTGGCCGTGGGGACCCTCGTCTGGGTCGGCTTGTGGTGGCTGCTCGATGCCATGCACAGCCGGGATTTGGCCGAGGTGGTGGACCTCCAGCTTTCGGAGCGGGTGGAATTGAAGGCGGGGCGGGACCGTGTCCGGCTTGAATCACTGCTCCAATCCCATCGGGTCCTGGCCGCCATGCTCGCCCATGATGACCGCCTCGGGCCAGAGGTGGCGGAAGGCGGCGGGGAGGCGGTGGTAGTCCAAGGGCTGCCGAGATGGTTTCCCGATCAGGACGTCCGTCAGATATTTCCACCGGTTGACCAACTGGTCTGGGCGAACGCGGCGGGGCTGGTCCGCCGGATATGGAGCGCGGCCGGAGGAACGCCACCGCCGGGAATCGAACAGATCGGCCGTCTGGCCACTCCCTCGGCTGTGACTGTGGCCGATCTCGGTGGGGTGCCCTATCTGGTCTCGGCGGCGGAAAGCCCGGGGAGAAGCGGGGGGCGACTGGTGGTGCTCTCGCATCTGGACCGGACCTTCCTCTCGGATACCCTGGGGGCCTTTCTTGACCACGGTTTCGCGCTGGTGGCCACCGAGCAGGCCAGCGGGCGAATTGTGGCGGGCTCTGGTGACGGACAGATCGGTCAACTGGCGGCGCTGGCCGATCTCTCCCCCAAATACCTGATCGGAAAGGCCAATGCGGTGACCGTCGCCCGGGCGGGGGGGGGCAGCGGTATCGTTTTTTCCACCCTGCTGGCCCGGGACAAGGCCGATGCGGTTCGCGAACCGCTGACAGTGCTGGAACGGTCCTATCGCACCGCAATCGCTCTGCTCACCAGTGGCATGTTCTTTTGCGTCCTGGTCTATATCGGTTGGCGCATCAGGGGGGCGGCCCAGCGCATCGCGGGGCATGCCGCCAGGGTGTTCGGCGCCCAGGACATCGCGCGCAGCGGTGATGAGCTGCGGGACCTGGAGGCCGAGACCGAACACTTGGTCCGGGAGGTCGAGAAGTCCCGCCGGGCGCTGGCTGCCGAGGAAGCCGAACGGATGCGCCTGCTCAAGGAGCAGATGGAGCTTGAGACCGAAAACGAGCGCCTCGGCCTGCTCCAGGCGGTCACCGACGAATTGGGGGTGGGCGTTATACGCCTGACCGCCGAGGGACCGTGCGCGGAAAACCAAGTGATGATCGAATTCGCGACCTTTGCCGGTGGCCTAAGGCCGTTCATCGTCGCCCGGAGCGCAGGCGAAGACGTGGTCCGGCTAGGTGAGGGGGAGGAGGCCCGGGTCTTTGCCGTGCAGTTGGCGCGGCAGGTGGATATCGGCCTGCTGCTGGTGGAGGACGTGACCGCCCGCCGTCAGGCCGAGGAAAATATCAGCATCTTCGCGCAATTTCCGGCGCAAAATCCCCATCCGGTGATGCGGGTTAATTCCGACTTGGTGGTAACCCACGCCAACGAGGCCAGCGCCGGGCTGCTGCAAACCTGGCGGATGTCGGTCAATGAGTCCGTGCCCGACCGGTGGCGGAACCTTTTCGCCGAGGTCCTGGGCACCGGCTTGCGGCGCGAGGTCGAAGAGACCGTCGGTGATCGGGTGTTGTCTCTGGTTCTGGTGCCGTTGCCTGCAGCGGCAGTGGTCAATGTCTATGGCAACGATATCACCGCCCGGGTGGCGGTCGAGCGCTTGTTGCATATGGTTAACGAAAGTCTGGAGCGGCGTGTCCATGAGCGCACCGAGGCCCTGAAAGCCGAAATCACCGAGCATATTCGCGCCAAGACCGAATTGGTGGCGGCCAAGGAACAGGCCGATCTCGCCAACCGGGCGAAGACAGAGTTTCTTGCCAATGTCAGTCATGAATTGCGCACGCCGCTGAATGCCATCATCGGCTTTTCCGAGGTTATGGCCTCAGAAATGTTCGGCCCGCTGGGTTCAGAGCGCTACAAGGGCTATGTAAGCGATGTGCTGTCGTCCGGTCGCCACCTGTTGACGGTGATCACCGACATCCTCGACATCGCCAAGATCGAGGCCGGGCAAATGGAGTTCGATATCTCCGAGATCGAGCCCGAGGAGGTGGTCGCGGCGGCGGTGCGCATCGTTGAAAGCCGGGCTGATGCCGGCGGTCTGACCCTGGAGATTCATTTGCCCGATCCGGTTCCCACCATATGGGCCGACCGGCGCCGGGTGCTGCAGATTCTGGTCAACCTCCTGTCCAACGCCGTCAAGTTTACCCCGGAGGGCGGCGCGGTGGAGGTCTGGCTTCTGGTGGAGAATGAAGAGCTCAACTTCATTGTCCGCGATACCGGCATCGGCATGAGCGACGATGAGGTGGTGGTCGCCCTACTGCCGTTCCGGCAGGTGGATGGCACTCTATCCCGCCGTTATGAAGGAACCGGCCTCGGCCTTCCCTTGGTCCGCGCCTTTGTCGAATTGCATGGAGGCACCATGGAAATCGTTTCCGACAAGGGAAAGGGCACCTCCGTGACCGTGCGCCTGCCCATCAAACGCGCCGAAGGGGAAATTCTGCGCGCGGCGGGGGAGTAGTCGGCGATAGCGTTCTTTCCTCCGGCGGATAATACCTGCCGGACAGGGGACGGTGCCGAGGGGATTGTCAGCTCTTGTCGCGCATCAGGCGGGCCTTGTCGCGGTTCCAGTCCCGCTCTTTTATGGCTTCGCGCTTGTCATGCATCTTCTTGCCCTTAGCCAGCCCCAGCAGCACTTTGGCGATGCCGCGATTGCCGAAATGGATGTCCAGCGGCACCAGGGTCATGCCGTCCTTGGCGATGGACATCATCAGCCGCGCCATCTCGCGCTTGTGCAGCAGCAGTTTGCGCGGCCGCCGGGTCTCGTGCGGGAAGGGCATCTTGGACTGGTATTCGGGGATATAGGCATTGAACAGGTAAAGCTCGCCCTTCATGGGGCCGGCAAAGGCTTCATTGACGTTGCCCTTGCCGGCCCGAAGGGACTTGACCTCGGTGCCGATCAGCATGATACCGGCCTCGATCTCGCTCACGATGAAATATTCGTGGCGAGCCCGACGGTTCTGGGCGGCGATGTGTCCCGGTAGAACGGTGTTCATGGCTTTTTCAGATCAGGCCGGCAGCCTTCATGGCGGCCTCGACGCGCTCGCGGGCGGCGGGCGAGGCCGGAACCAGCGGCAACCGCACCTCGGGCGAGCAGGACAGGTCCAGCAGACTGGCGGCATACTTGACCGGAACCGGATTGCCTTCGCAGAACAGTGCGTCGTGCAGCGGCATCAGCTTGTCGCGGATGGCGAAGCAGGTCTTGAGGTCGCCGTCCGTCCAGGCGTTCTGCATCTGGGCGCAGAGCTTGGGGGCGACGTTGGAGGTCACCGAGATGCAGCCGACGCCGCCCTGGGCATTGAAGGCGGTAGCGGTGGCGTCCTCACCCGAGAGCTGGCAGAACGTGTCGCCCAGCGCTACGCGCATGCGTAGCGGCCGCACCAGATCGGCGGTGGCGTCCTTGACCCCGATTATGGTCGGAATCTTGGCCAATCTGACGAAGGTCTCGACGCTGATGTCCACGACCGAGCGGCCGGGGATGTTGTAGACGATGATCGGCAGGTCCACCGCCTTGGCGATGGCTTCGTAATGGCGGAACAGGCCTTCCTGGGATGGCTTGTTGTAATAGGGGGCCACGACCAGCGCGGCGTCCGCGCCGGCCTTCTTGGCGTGGCGGGTGAGGTCGATGGCCTCCTCGGTGGAGTTGGAGCCGGCGCCTGCGATGACCGGAACCTTGCCCTTGGCCACCTCGATGCACAGCTCGACCACCCGGTGGTGCTCGGCATGGGAAAGGGTGGGGGATTCGCCGGTGGTGCCGCAGGGAACCAGGGCATGAGTGCCCTCGGCGATTTGCCAGGCAACCAGCTTCTGGAACGCCTTCTCGTCGACCTTGCCGTCGCGGAACGGGGTGATGAGGGCGGTGAGGGATCCCTTGAACATGGCGCTAATCCGACGAAGGTTGCTTGAAAAGAGCTGGGACATTAGCGACAACTGCGCCCGGGAGCAAGTATACGCCCGGTTCGGCTTGAAAGCAGGGTGCTCGCGCCCTTAGAATGCCAACCCCGTCCTGCGGTTTTTTTCAAGGTCCCCCCAGTGGTCAAGCGTCTCGTTTCCGGCTTTCTCATTGCCGCCAGCCTTTGGCTCGTGGTCCCGGCGCAAGCCTTGGCGGCGGATACGGCCACCGTCCGTCAGGTGGTCGCCGCGGCCAGACGTGACCATTTCGATGAGGCGACGCGGTTGGCGCGCCAGTCCGGCGACAAGGTTCTGCTGCGCCTCGTCACCTGGATGGCCTATGTTTCCGGCCGCTCCGACGCCGACTTCGCCCAACTGACTGCCTTCATCGACGCCAATCCCGACTGGCCGCTGATGAGCCAGATGACCAAACGGGCGGAGGAATCCATCACTGCCGCCACGCCCACCACCCAGGTCCTGGGCTGGTTCGACCACCATCCCGCCACCACCGCCGATGGCGGTCAGGCTTATGCCCGCGCCCTGTTCGCCGCCGGCCGACCCGATCAGGCGATCAAAGTGGTGCGTGACGCCTGGGTGGAGCAAAGTTTCGGCGCATTGCAGGAGCGCCAGTACCTCGACCGCTTCGGCGAATATCTCGGGCCGGCGGATCATTGGCGGCGGCTTGACCGCCTGCTGTGGGACCGCCAGGAGACCTCGGTCCAGCGCATGATCCTCAAGGTCGATGCCGCCCATCGCTCACTGGCCCAGGCGCGGCTGGCACTGCAGAGTGGCAAGTCCAATCCGGAACCGCTGATCCACGCGGTTCCGGCGGCATTACGCGACGATCCTGGCCTGATCTACGAGCGGGTACGGTGGCGGCGGCAGAACGACCTGGACGAGGAAGCCATCGACCTGCTGTCTCATCCCGCCCGCAACAAGGTCCGTCCTGATCTGTGGTGGCAGGAGCGCGCCATCCTGGCCCGCCGTGCGCTGCAGAAGGGGCTGGTGTCGCAGGCCTACCAGACCGCCGCCGATCACGGCCTGGAGGGCGGTACCCAATACGTGGATGCTGAATTCCTCGCCGGCTGGATCGCGTTGCGTTTTCTCGATGATCGCGAAACCGCCACCGAGCATTTTTCCCACCTCTATGAATGGGCCAGCCATCCCATTTCGCGCGCCCGTGCCGCCTATTGGGCCGGCCGCGCCATGGAGGCTGGCAAGGACGCCCGTGCGCGGGAATGGTTCACCCGCGGCGCCCGTTATCCCACCACCTATTACGGCCAGCTGGCGGCGTCGCGCCTGGGTGACCATCATTGGCCGCTGCCGGAGGACCCAAAGCCGACGGCGGAGGATACCGCCCGCTTCGAGGGGCGCGACGTGGTGGCGGCGGCCAAGTTGCTCATGGAATTGGGCGACGAGGAGCGGCTGCGTCCCTTCTTCATCCGCCTGAACGACATCGTCCAGACGCCCGGTGAAAGGGCGCTGGTGGCCAAGCTGGCGGCGCGGGGCGGGCGCGACGATCTCGCCCTGACCGTGGCGCGGCGCTCCGACCGCGAGGGTGTCACCCTGGTCGAGGCCGGCTGGCCGGTCCTGCAGTTCAAGGCCGAGGACGGCGCCCCCGAGGAAGCCCTGGTCCTGGCCCTGATCCGCCAGGAAAGCGGTTTCATGCCCGAGGTGGTGTCGGGAGCCGGCGCCCGGGGGCTGATGCAATTGCTGCCGTCCACCGCCGCCAAAGTGGCCCGTGCCATCAACGTCAAGTTCCACGCCGACAAGCTGGATGATCCCCATTTCAACATCCGCTTAGGCTCGGCTTATCTCGGCGATCTTATGGCGGATTTCCAGGGCTCCTATATCCTTGCGCTGGCCTCCTACAACGCCGGGCCGTCGCGGGCGCGGCGCTGGATCAAGGAATACGGCGATCCCCGCGACGCAAATGTGGACGTCATCGACTGGATCGAGATGATTCCATTCTCCGAAACCCGCAACTATGTTCAACGGGTGATGGAAAGCGTGGCGGTCTATCGCCGCCGTCTGGGCAAGCCGGCCGGACCGACCCTGGAATCCGACCTCAAGCGCTGGGCCCGGCGTACCGCGGCTGCGACCCCATAATGACCACCGGGAAGGCGAATGACATGGATGAATTTGAGGAGCTGAAAGCCGAGTTGGAGGAACTCCAGCGCGAGGTCGAGGAATTGAGGGCCGAGGCCGATGAGGATGCCTGTCACATCGCCGGCCTGACCGCCCAGATCAAGGCTCTGATCGCCGAAGGTGACGCCTGTCCCAACAAGGGCGCGCATCCGCTGCTGGAGCGGACCCAATATGTCCACGCCCGCACCGGCGAAACCGTGACTAAGACCAAGGCTTTCCCGCTCTACCGCGAGGCCTTTGACGCCGAGGCCGAGCGCCGGGGCATCGAGAACCCGGAAAAGCTCCGGGGCTGACCACTGTAAAACGAAGGTTGACAGATCATGCCGACATATCGCTCCCGTACTTCCACCCATGGTCGCAACATGTCGGGCGCGCGCGGCCTGTGGCGCGCTACCGGCATGACCGACGCCGATTTTGGCAAGCCGATCATCGCCATCGCCAATTCCTTCACCCAGTTCGTGCCTGGCCATGTCCACCTCAAGGATTTGGGGCAGATGGTTGCACGCGAGATCGAGCGAGCCGGCGGAGTCGCCAAGGAATTCGATACCATCGCCATCGATGACGGCATCGCCATGGGCCATTCCGGCATGCTCTATTCGCTGCCGTCGCGTGAGCTGATCGCCGACAGCGTCGAATACATGGTCAACGCCCACTGCGCCGACGCCCTGGTCTGCATCTCCAATTGCGACAAGATCACCCCCGGCATGCTGATGGCCAGCTTGCGCCTCAACATCCCCACCATCTTCGTTTCCGGCGGCCCCATGGAGGCGGGCAGGGTCACCTATAAGGGCGAGACCCATGCCGTGGACCTCATCGACGCCATGATCAAGGGTGCCGACAAGAACGTCTCGGACGAGGAGGCGTTGGCCTTCGAGAAGGAAAGCTGCCCCACCTGCGGCTCGTGCTCGGGCATGTTCACCGCCAATTCCATGAACTGTCTGGTCGAGGCCCTGGGCCTGGGCCTGCCGGGCAACGGCACCGTGGTCGCCACCCATGCCGACCGCAAGGAGCTGTTCCTGGAGGCCGGACGCCAGATCGTCGCCCTGGCCAAGCGCGCCTATGAAGGCGACGACGCGTCGGTTCTTCCGCGCTCCATCGCCACGGTGAAAGCATTCGAGAATGCCATGACGCTCGATATCGCCATGGGTGGCTCCACCAATACCGTGCTGCACCTGCTGGCCGCCGCCGAGGAGGCCGGAGTGGCTTTTGGCATGGCCGATATCGATCGTCTCAGCCGCCGGGTGCCCTGCCTGTGCAAGGTGGCGCCCAACATCGCCGACGTCCATATCGAGGACGTGCATCGTGCCGGCGGCATTTTCGGCATTCTCGGCCAGCTTGACCGCGCCGGCCTGCTCAATGCCGAATGCGGCACCGTCCACTCCCGCAGCCTGTCCGAGGCTCTGGGCAAGTGGGACATTTCCCGCTCAAACGACGCCAAGGTCCAGGAATTCTACCGCGCTGCTCCGGGTGGAGTGCGCACCACCGAGGCCTTCAGTCAGGCCAAACGCTTCGATGCCCTCGACACTGACCGGGCCAAGGGCGTCATCCGCTCCGCTGCCACCGCCTTTTCCAAGGATGGCGGCCTAGCGGTGCTGTTCGGCAATCTCGCCCTGGACGGCTGTATCGTCAAGACAGCCGGCGTGGACGACAAGAACCTGACGTTCTCCGGCCCGGCGGTGATCTGCGAGAGCCAGGACGAGGCGGTGGCCAAGATCCTGGGCGGTGCCGTCAAGGCCGGCGATGTGGTCATTGTCCGTTACGAAGGCCCCAAAGGCGGGCCGGGTATGCAGGAGATGCTTTATCCCACCAGCTATCTCAAGAGCATCGGACTGGGCAAGGACTGCGCCCTGATCACCGATGGTCGCTTCTCCGGCGGCACCTCGGGCCTGTCTATCGGCCATGTATCGCCGGAAGCGGCGGAAGGCGGCGCCATCGGGCTGGTGAAGGCCGGTGATATCATCGATATCGATATCCCCAAGCGCTCCATCGCCATCCGCATCTCGGAGGCGGAGATGGAGCAGCGGCGTCAGGCCATGACAGCCAAGGGGGCCAAGGCCTGGAAGCCGGTGGATCGTGATCGCCCGGTCTCGGTGGCCCTGCGCGCCTATGCCGCCATGACCACCAGCGCCGCGCGCGGCGCCGTTCGCGACGTGTCGCAGGTGGAACGCTAACCCGCCGGGAGGAGGAGGCCGATCATGGCGGTCATGTGGAGCGAGATGATGAGCGTCGGGGTCCCGGTGCTCGATTCCGACCACAAGACTCTGCTCGGTCTCATCAACCACCTGCAGCGCTCCATCGGCGATAGCGAGGAATACGCCGCCGTCGGAAGTGTTCTGCTGTCGTTGGAAGACTATGCCGCACATCATTTCCTCCGCGAGGAGAGGATGATGGAGGCTGCCCGCTGTCCGCAATTGGCGGGGCACAAGCAGACCCATGCCAGCTTCAATCGGCGGGTGGCGGAGTTGAAAAGCCGGTACGAGGGGGACCAGACCTCGGTCCGGGCCCGCGACTGCCTGACCTTTCTCAATTCCTGGCTGATCGAGCACATCTGCACCACCGACATGAACTATCGCTCGTGGGTGGTGGGCCATGCCGGCGCCCTGGCGGCCGGCGAGGATATGCGCCTCGAAGGCGGGCGGGAGGGGAGCCGAGACACCGACTGGCGTAGCCTGCGGGTGCTTGTGGTCGATGATAACCTGAACTTCTGCGAGATTCTCACCACCGTGCTCAAGGGTGTTGGGATCACTGAAATCGCGGTGGTTCACGACGTGGAATCGGCCAAGGCAGCCCTTGAAACCGGCCAGGGCATTGATTTGCTGGTCTGTGACTGGCATGTGGGCAAAGAAAGCGGTCTCGATCTGGTCAAATGGGTCCGGCGCTACGGCCCGGCCATGCGGAATTTGCCGATCCTCATGCTGTCGGGCATCGAACGGATGTCCAATCGCGACATCGCCTTGCTGGCGGGTGCCGATGAATTCATGGAAAAGCCCATTTCGGCGCGGGGCCTGCTGGTCTGCCTCGCCCGGCTGGCGGCGAAGCGGGGGGGATAGGCGCCATGGCAACGGAATCACTGATCGGGGCGGACGGTCTGCTCGCCCCCCATATCCACCCCATGGCTGATCTGCTTCGGCGGGATGTGGGCGGTGTGCTGGGCGGTTTCCTCGAAAGCCAGCGTCGCGACTTTTCCCAGGTACTGGCCGAAGTGGCAGAACCGGATTCGGCGCTGGGGCGGCTATTCGCGGACCTGGAGGTTCTGGTGCCGGGGCAGGTGGCGGGGTTGGAGGCGACGTTCCTCGACCTCCACGACCATGTGATGAACCACCCGGTTTGGCGTCACCCGTTTTTCGTGCGGGTCTTCGAAGGCCGGGTCACCGTCGAGCACATCAAGTCCTTTGCCCTGCATTACTTCAATCAGATCAAGAACACCCGACAATGCGTGGCCCTGGCCATCGGCCGCTTCCACGGTTTGACCTCGCTGGCGGCGGGGGCGAAGGGCGAGCGGCTATCCGAGATCACCCAGATCGCCCTGGCCCAACTGGTGGCCGACGAATACGGCGTCGGCAGCCACGGCCTGGACGATTATCCCGAATTGGGCCGGCTGCTGGCGTCCAAGACCCACATGACCATGTACCGTCAGTTATTCGAGGGCCTAGGCATCCCCGCCGACGCCCAGGACGTTGTCCTGTTACCTGCCGTGGCCGACAATGTGCTGATCCAGCGGCTGGTGGCCGGCCATCCCGCCTTTTCACCACTGGAGGCGTTGGCTTCGGTAGGGTTGGGCATGGAATGGGGGGTACCGGAATTTTTCAGCCTGCTGCTGGGCGGCCTGATCCGGGTCTCAGAGCGCGATGGCCTGGGATTGACGGCCCGTCATCTCGAAGTTTTCATCGCTCATGTGCGCTACGATATTCTGCACGCCATTTCGGTGATGCTGGTGACCTCGCTGCAGATGCGCGGGCCCGGCGACCTTCTCCAAGTCAAGAACGCCTGCAACATCCTGATGACCGGACGCTACGCCATGATGAGCGGGCTTTATGCCCACATCTTCGCCGAGCCCTGTGCCGGTCCCACCGAGATCGGGTTGGAGCCGCGTCATCAGGTGGGAGATCGCCGCATCGAGATGGCGCTGATTGACGCTCGCCGGCAGGTGGCGCCGCGCCGGGTGATGGGCTGCGAGGCCTACCGGTCCGACACCCGCACGCCATTCTCCATGTGATACATTTAAAACGTATCGCAACGCTTTGAAATTAGGACAGTTCAATCCAGATCGGGGTGTGGTCCGACGCTTTGTCCTTGCCGCGCGGCCCCTTGTCGATGTCGCAGGCGATCAGGCGGTCGGCGGCCTGGGGGGACAGCAGCAGATGGTCGATGCGCAGGCCGAGATCGCGTTGCCAGGCTCCTGCCTGATAGTCCCAGAAGGTGTAGCGGCCCTTTTCCGGATGAAGGGTGCGGAAGGCCTCGGTGAAGCCGAGATGGGACAATTCACGGAAGGCGGCTCGACTTTCCGGCCGGCACAGGGCATCGGCCTGCCAGTTGGCAGGGTCATAAACGTCGTCATCCGTGGGGCAGACATTGTAGTCCCCGGCCAGCACGAAAGGTTGGTCCGTGGCCAGCAGTCCTCTGGCATGGGCGATCAGCCGTTTCATCCAGGCCAGCTTGTAGTCGTATTTCTCCCCTGGGGCCGGATTGCCGTTGGGCAGATACAGCGAGGCGACGCGGATGCCTGCGATGGTGGCCTCGATATAGCGGGCCTGTTCGTCGGATGGATCGCCGGGTAGCCCGGCGACCACCGTGTCCATGGGCAGGCGCGACAGAATGGCGACGCCGTTATAGCTCTTCTGGCCATGTACGGCGGCGCGGTAGCCGGCAGCCTCGATCTCCAGGGAGGGAAACTGGTCGGTCTGGCACTTGATCTCTTGCAACAGTACCACATCGGGGGCGAAGCTGCCCAGCCACTCCACCACATTGGGCAGGCGGGCACGGACGGAATTGACGTTCCAGGTGGCGATGCGGAGGGACATGGGGCTGGTGATCCCGGTGATTGCTCTGGCGGGACGATACCATCCCGACGGCGGTCTTGGCGACAGGAGGCGAGGGACCGATGATGCGCTGGATGCTTGGCCTGGGGGTGGCCGCCGGCCTGTTCTGGGGCACTATCCCGGCGGTAGCGGCGGAGAGCTGTCCGCCGGCCGGAGGCTTTGTCCCCGTGAAGACCGTCACCCTATCGACTGGAATCGGCGACATCACCTATACCGCCGACCGGAGCAGCGCAGTCATCACTGCCGTTTCGCGCAAGGACGGCATCGGCGGCAGCGGTCTCACCACCCTTGGCCTTACCCATCATCAGGCGGAAATCAAGATGTTTATCGAGGTCTGGTCGTTCAATCTGGGCGGCGGGCGGACCTGCGCCGGCCTTGCCCGGGTCGATGCCAGCTGGCGGATGGCCAAGCTCTTTGTCGATATCGCTTCGGAATACCCGCCCGGCGGCTGCAATTACCGCGTCATCCGCGAGCACGAAGCGCAACATGTCGCCTTCGCCCAGGGGGCCTTCCGCGACTGGACGCCCCGCATCGAGCAGGCTTTGCGCGCTGCCGCCGAGCAGATCACGCCGCAGGTGAGCAATGCCGACCCTGCCCAGATCCGCCGGGCCATGGAAGGTCAGCTCATGGCCGCCCTTCAGCCGGCCTTCGAAGGCTTTCGCACCGATCTCAAGGCGCGAAACGCCAGTATCGACACCATGGCGAACTACCGGAAGACGGCGGCCCTGTGTCCCCGATGGTGATTACACCGAGAACGAGGAGCCACAGCCACAGGTCGAACTGGCATTAGGGTTCTTGACCTGGAACGACGCGCCGACCAGATCCTCGACGTAATCGACAACCGAGCCGTCCAGCAGATCGAGGGAGGTCTGGTCCACCACCAACCGGATGCCGTATTCCTCGAAGACGCGATCTTCATCGCCGATCTGGTCATCCAGGGAGATGCCGTACTGGAAGCCGGAACAGCCGCCGCCGGACACGCCGAGGCGGAGCATCATGTTGGGCTTACCTTCCATCTTGATCAGGGTCTGCACCCGCTCGGCGGCGCTTTCGGTCACGGAAACCCTGGCGGCATAATTGTGTTCGCTATCGGCCATGGAGGGTCCTCTAATGGCAGGAATGAAGTTGACTTACGGGAAGGGTAGCATTTTCCCCCTCCCTGGGGGAAGAGGGCGCCCTTGGAATCCGAGCCATATATGGTACGCTTCGGCCCGGAATATAAGGATTCGCAAGTCAGGTATGCAGCTCGATATTCGCACCCTGCTGGTGGCCGTGGCCTTGGCTACCGCGCTTTGCGCCGCGGCCCGCATCCTGCTGTGCCGGATGCATCCGGGCTTGCCCGGCCTGGGGCAATGGGCCTGGGGCAGCGTGGCGGGGGCGGTGAGTCTGGGGCTGATCGCGGCACGCGGCGCCATTCCTGAAATCCTCTCTCTGTCGGTTGCGCAGCTTCTGGTCATCGTCGGCTTCGTCCTG
>Ga0265313_10002836_pt1 | contig 14575 bp, 14 predicted proteins | sample 4123metaG_FD_203122 | JGI IMG/M metagenome (GOLD analysis project Ga0265313, IMG submission 203122) | Rhizosphere microbial communities from Carex aquatilis grown in University of Washington, Seatle, WA, United States - 4-1-23 metaG | ecosystem: Host-associated > Plants > Roots > Rhizosphere >...
GGCGCATCGCCACCGAGTTCGGCTATTCCACCATTCTCTACACGGGGGAGGGCCGCAACACCTCCATCGCCATCTCGCGCTGGAACTCCAACGGCGCGCTGCAATTCCATGTCGCCGGCAAGGTCGAGGCTTCCAGCCTGGGCGTGGACATGAAGCTGCAGCGCATGCTGGGCCATATCCCGGCGCTGATGCACAAGAACCCGCAATCGGTGCTGATCGTCGGCTTCGGCGCCGGCGTCACCGCCGGCAGCTTCACCCGCTATCCCGGCATCAAGCGCATCGTGATCTGCGAGCTGGAGCCGCTGATCCCGCCCACCACCAGCAAATGGTTCGCGGCGGAGAATTACAGCGTGGCCAGCGACAAGCGCACCGAAATCCATTTTGACGATGCGCGCCATTTCGTGCTGACGACGCCGGAGAGGTTCGACATCATCACCTCCGACCCCATCCATCCCTTCGTCAAGGGCAGCGCCGCGCTCTATTCCAAGGAATATTTCGAGATGGTGAAGGCCCATCTCAATGACGGCGGCATCGTCACCCAATGGGTGCCGCTCTATGAAAGCGACGCGCCTTCGGTGAAGAGCGAGATCGCCACCTTCTTCCAGGTCTTCCCGGGCGGCATGGTCTTCGCCAACACCAATGGCGGGCAGGGCTATGACGTGGTGCTGGTGGGGCAGAAGGACAACAGGCCCGTCGACCTGGACGCCATCAACGCCAGGCTGGCCTCCGCCGGCTATGCGCCGGTGCTGGCCTCGCTGCAGAACGCGTCCATTCCCTCGGCGGCCAGCCTGTTCGCCACCTATGCCGGCAGCGACGCCGACCTCAAGCCCTGGCTGGCCGATGCCGCCATCAACCACGACTATGACATGCGGCTGCAATATCTCGCGGGCCTGGCGCTCAATGGCGACCATGCCGACGAGATCTATCGGGCGATGATGGCGCTGGCCAAGCCGCCGCGCGGCGCCTTCACCGGCAGTCCGCAGACGCTGCAGCAGGTTTTTGGCGGTACGCCCGCCGCGCAATAGTTCCGCCGCGCGGGTTTCGGGGTATCGTCGGGCGATGCGCCTTGAGCCCCTGTCGGACGAATTCGCCCGCGATCCCTATGCGGTCTATGCCCGGCTGCGCCGGGAAGACGCGCCGGTGTGGGACGAGGGCCTGAACCTGTGGCTGCTGCCGCGTTTCGACTGGGTGGCGGCGGCGGCGCTGGACAAACGGCTGGTGCGCGCGCCGGAAGGGGTTTTCCCGCCGGAGGAACTGGCGGCGCGGCGGCGTGCGGCCAACTGGCACGACATGCCGCTGCATCGCCGCTTTGTGCAGTTCAGCCTGCTGGACAGCGACGGGCCGGTGCATGACCGGCTGCGCAAGCTGGTGATGCGCGAAATGGGCGCGCCGGTGATCGCCCGGCTCAAGGCGGCGACTGAGGATTTTGTCGCCACGCTGCTGGACAAGGCTCTGAGGCAGGGCGAACTGGATTTCGTCGCGGATTTCGCCGCGCATGTTCCGGGCTTTGTCATCGGCCGGCTGCTGGGCGCGCCGGATGAAGATGCCGCAATGCTGTGCGGCTGGTCGGAAAACATCGTCCAGTTCTTCGATGTCGACCGTAGCGACCAACGCAAGGCGCTGGCGGAACAGACCGCCGGCGATTTCCATGATTATCTGCTGGCACTGGCGGCGGAGCGGCGCGCCCGCCCGCGTGACGACCTCATTACCCGGCTGGCGGCGGCGGAAGCTGCGGCGGAGATTACCCATGACGAATTCGTTTCCACCGCCATGCTGCTGCTGATGGCGGGGCACGGTTCCAGCATTGACGCGATGTCGTCCGACCTTGCCGCGCTGCTGCGTTTTCCTGAGCAGATGCGCCGGCTGCGCGCCGAACCCATGCTGTTGCCGGGCGCGGTGCAGGAGATGTTCCGCTTCGAGCCGCCGCTGCCTTTCTTCCATCGTCATGCGGCGCAGGACATCGAACTGGCGGGACGCAGCTTCCCCAAAGGCACGACGTTCGGCCTGCTCTATGGCGCCGCCAACCGCGATCCCGCCGCTTTTGCCGATCCCGACCGCTTCGATATCGGCCGCCAGCCCAACCGCCATCTGGCCTTCGGCTATGGCGCGCATCTGTGCCTGGGAAACCACCTGGCGCGGATGACGCTGGAGACGGTGTTCGGTGCGCTGCTGGCGCGCGAGATCGCGTTGCTGCAGGAACCGGAATGGAAGCGCGGCCTGGCGGTGCGGGGCCCGAAGGCGCTGCGCGTCAGCCTGCGGTGACTTCGTCGATCCAGTCGAGATAAGGCAGATGCCCGGCGCTGAACGGCCAGCCGACGATTTCCGGCACGCTATAGGGATGCGCCGCCTTGATGCGAAGGATGGCTTTGTCAAAAAGCGCGGTGCGGGTCTTGACCAGCAGCAGCACCTCGCCCTCGTTCTGAACCTTGCCTTCCCAGCGGTAGAAGCTTTCGATGGGAACAAGCTGGACGCAGGCGGCCAGTTTTTCCTCGACCAGCAGCTTCGCCAGGCGGCGCGCGTCCTCCTGCGACGGCAGGGTGGTCAGGAGGACGCCGTGCGCTTCGGCGGCAACAGTCATAACGGGTCCTTCGGCCCTTCGCTTGCGCTCAGGGCGTTCGTCGCTCCAAACGGTCGTCGCACTACGCTGTCGCTAGCGACGGACCGTTTGGTTTGCTGCCGCAAACCGCTCCTCACTTCAGCGATGCCATGTCAATCGAGAAGCGGTATTTCACATCGCTTTTCAGCATCCGGGCATAGGCCTGTTCGATGTCCTGCATTTTGATGAGTTCGATCTCGGCGACGATGTTGTGCTTGGCACAGAAGTCCAGCATCTCCTGGGTCTCCGGGATGCCGCCGATCAGCGAACCGGCGATGGCGCGCCGCTTGAACACCAGCGGGAAGACCCCAGGCGAGGGATGCGGCGTGGAGGGCGCGCCCAACAGCACCATATGGCCGTCGCGCTTGAGCAGCATGACATAGGCGTCGAGATTGTGCGGCGCCGCCACGGTGTTGACGATGAGGTCGAAGCTGTTGGCATGCGCCGCCATCTGCTTCTCGTCCTTGGAGATCACCACCTCGTCGGCGCCCAGGCGCTTGATCTCGGCCACCTTGTCGGCAGAGGTGGTGAAGGCGACGGTTTTCGCGCCCAGCGCATGGGAGAGCTTCACGCCCATATGGCCAAGCCCGCCGATGCCGACAATGCCGACCTTTTTGCCCGGACCGGCGCCCCAATGGCGCAGCGGCGACCAGGTGGTGATGCCGGCGCAGAGCAGCGGCGCCACCCCAGCCAGGTCCTTTTCGGCGTGGCTGATCGCCAGCACGAAATGCTGGTCCACCGTGATGGCGGCGGAATAGCCGCCATGGGTGTTCGGGCCGCCGCCGACCGGCCCGTTATAGGTGCCGGTGAAGCCGATGGGGCCGTTGCAATATTGCTCCAGCCCTTCCTGGCAGGCGTCGCAGGTGCGGCAAGAGTCCACCATGCAGCCGACGCCGACCAGCTGGCCGGGCTTGAACCTGCTCACCCTGGCGCCGACCGCCATCACCTTGCCGACGATCTCATGGCCGGGGACGCAGGGATATTGGGTGCCGGGCCATTCGCCGCGGGCGGTGTGCAGGTCGGAATGGCAGACGCCGCAGAACAGAATCTCGATGGCGACATCCTCCGGTCCCGGCGCGCGGCGGTCGATGACATGCGGCCCGAACGGCGTGGTGGGGGATTGGGCGGCGAAAGCTCGGGTCTGCATGAAAGCACTCCTGATGGGGCGGATTTTGGCGCTGGGCGCTTGACGCAATGCAGCATAAAATCTACCACGCCGCCAGCTTCCCGGAAGGATTTCCGTCATGCGCATCGACCAGATTCCGGTGGGCCGGAATGTCCCTGACGACGTCAATGTCATTGTCGAGGTGCCGATCGGCGGCGAGCCGATCAAATATGAACTGGACAAGGCCTCCGGCACGCTGGTGGTGGACCGGTTCCTCTATACCTCGATGCGCTATCCCGGCAATTACGGCTTCATTCCGCACACCCTGTCGGGCGACGGCGATCCGGTGGACGTGCTGATCGCCAACAGCCGCGCCATCGCGCCGGGCGCGGTGATCAGCGTCCGCCCGGTCGGCGTGCTGCTGATGGAGGACAATGAAGGCCAGGACGAGAAGATCGTGGCGGTGCCCTCGACCCATATCTCCGCCCGCTTCGACGGCATCGCCAGCTACAACGACCTGCCGGAGATCACCGTCAAGCAGATCGAGCATTTCTTCGCCCATTACAAGGACCTGGAACCGGGCAAGTGGGTCAGGATCATCGGCTGGGGCGACGCCGCCAAGGCCAAGCAGATGATCCTGGAGGGCGTGGCCCGCGCCAGGGGGTGAGCCCGGACAAGCCGAAGCTCCAGTGGAGCTTCGGCCCGGGCGAACGCCGCAGTGCCGCGCGCTCAAGCGCGGCACGAGGCCGGGCGTGCTTCAGCTTGTAGGAAACTGCCTGGAAGAATACCCTGCACGGAGCATGGAACATGGGGACGATGTGAAAATTCTACAAATGTGTCTTGCCGTTGCGGCTGCGTTGGCATTGACGGCGGTTCCGGCCTTCGCCAACCACGGCAAGGTGGGATTGTGGAACGTGACCTCCAGCACGGAGGTGGCGATGCCGCCGGAATTGGCGGCGCAGATGAAGAAGTCCGGCGTCAAGATGCCGGCGGCGCAGCCCATGACGGTGCAGATGTGCATGAGCAGGCAGGAGGTGGAATCCAACACCCCGCCGCATCTCGATGCCGGCGCCACCGGCTGCGTCACCAGGCTGGTTTCCCAGACCGCCAGCGCCATGCGCGCCAATGTCGTGTGCAGCGGCCAGCTCAAGGGCTCGGGCAGCATCGCAGTCGCCTACCAGGGCGCCGAGCATTACAACGGTTCCTACAGCTTCAAGGGCAGCAGCTATGGCCGCTCCACCAGCATGACGACCCATTTCAAGGGCGACTGGGTCAAGGCCGATTGCGGCAATGTGAAGCCCTACAAGCTCAGAACGCAGTGACCGACGCCGAAGCTCTGGCGGCGCTGCTGCGCGGCAGCCGCAGAGCCGTGGTCTTCACCGGCGCCGGCATCTCCACCGAATCCGGAATTCCCGATTTCCGCTCTCCGGGCGGGATCTGGACCCGCATGATGCCGATCGATTTCTCCGATTACGTCGCCGATCCGGCCGCGCGGCGGGAAAGCTGGCGCCGCCGTTTCGAAATGGAAGAAACCTGGAACAGCGTGAAGCCCAATGCCGGCCACCTGGCGGTGGCGGAACTGGTGCGGCGGGGGATCGTCTCCCATGTCATCACCCAGAACATCGACGCCCTGCACCAGGCCGCCGGCGTGGCCGAAACACAGGTGATCGAGCTGCACGGCAACACCACCTACGCCAGATGCCTGTCCTGCGAGCGCCGGATGGAGATCGCCGACATCCGCCGGCATTTCGATGCCGAAGGCGAAGCGCCGGACTGTCCGCACTGCGGCGGCATCATCAAGACCGCCACCATCTCCTTCGGCCAGGCCATGCCGGAAGCCGAGATGGCGCGGGCGGATGCGGCGGTCGGCGTTTGCGACCTCTGTCTGGTGGCGGGCTCCTCGCTCGCGGTCTATCCGGCGGCGGCTTTCCCGCTCAAGGCCAAGCGGGGCGGGGCGAAGCTGGCCATCCTCAACCGCGAGCGGACGCCGCAGGACCCCGTCGCGGATCTGGTGATTCACGGTGAAATCGGCCCGGTTTTGTCCAGCGCCGTTAAGGACTTGTAGGCAGGTTGCCCCGTACCCAAGTATCGCTAGACTACCCCCCGAATCCCCTGACGCACCGGAGTTGCCGTGTTCCGCGCCGACGAAGAAGACGACGAGAAAGACGAAAAGTCCAAAGCGCCGGAGCCGCAATCCAGCGAAGTCGCCAAGGCGCTGTTCAAGTCGCGCACCGTGCTGATCTTCGGCGAGGTGGACATGAAAATGGCCGAGCGGGTCTCGGCCCAGCTTCTCGCCTATGCCGAAAGCGACGGCGACATCCGCGTCATCGTCAATTCGCCCGGCGGCCATGTCGAATCCGGCGACACCATCCATGACATGATCCGCTTTGTCGGCAAGCGGGTGAAGATGATCGGCACCGGCTGGGTCGCCAGCGCCGGCGCCCACATCTTCCTGGGCGCCAGGAAGGAAAACCGCTTCTGCCTGCCCTTCACCCGCTTTTTGCTGCACCAGCCGCTGGGCGGGGTGCGCGGCCAGGCTTCCGACATCACCATCGAGGCGGAAGAGATCATCAAGATGCGCGCCCGCCTGATCCGCGAGATCGCGCTCGAGACCGGCCAGCCCTATGAGAAGGTCGTGGCCGACACCGAGCGCAATTTCTGGATGGGCGCCGAAGACGCGGTGAAATACGGCCTTGCCAGCAAGGTCATCACCAGCGCCAGCGACATCTGAAGCGGCCGTCACACCAAAGCCGTCTTGCCAGTGCTAGCCTTTCCGGTGCGATTCCCGGAGACGGTGAATGAGTTGGTGGCGCGGCGCTTCCGTCTATCAGGTCTATATCCGCAGCTTCTGCGACTCCAATGGCGACGGGCAGGGCGACCTGCCGGGCGTGCTGTCGAAACTGGATTACATCGCCGCTCTGGGCGTGGATGCGATCTGGCTGTCGCCGCTGCATCCTTCGCCCAACCGCGACTGGGGCTATGACGTTTCCGATTATGAAGGCGTGCAGCCCGATTACGGCACCCTGGACGACTTCAAGGCGCTGGTGGACGCCGCCCATGCGCGGGGATTGAAGATCATCCTTGACGAAGTGCTGGCCCACACCTCCGACGAACATGCCTGGTTCGCCGCCAGCCGCGACGGCGATGCGGAGAAAAAGACCTGGTATGTCTGGGCCGCGCCGCAGGACGACGGCACCGTGCCCAACAACTGGTTGTCGGTGTTCGGCGGCCCCGCCTGGTCCTATCAACCGGCGCGGCGGCAATATTATCACCACAAGTTCCTGCGCCAGCAGCCCAAGCTGAACTGGACCGACCCGGCGGCCAGGGCGGCGGCGCTGGACGTGCTGGACAGCTGGATGCTGCGCGGCGTGGACGGCTTTCGCCTCGACGTCGCCAACGCCTTCCTGCATGACGTCACGCTGACCTGCAATCCGCCCATTGCGGCGAAGGACCGCGACGCCAATGCCTGGGCGGCGGCGGCCAACATGCAGCGCCATCTCCACGACTCCAACCTGGAAGAGAACAAGGCGCTGCTGAACAATGTCCGCCGCCGGGTCGAGGCCTTCAAGGATCGCTTCGTCTTCGGCGAATTCTCCGAGGAATTCGAGCGTTCCGGCTGCTACCTGCCGCCCGACAAGGGATTGCATGCCGGCTACAATTTCGCCCTGCTGGTGGCGACGGGGCCGCAAGGCGTGCGCGCCCATCTGCAGACCCTGGCGCGCTATCCGCACCACTGGCCCTGCATCTGCTTCTCCAACCATGACGTGATCCGCACCGTCACCCGCTTCGGCGGCGGCGCGGCGGGCGATCCGGCCCTGGCCAAGCTCTGCCTGGCGCTGTTGCTGGCGATGCGCGGCACCATCCTGATGTACCAGGGCGAGGAGCTGGGCCTGCCGGAAGTGGAGCTGCGGCGCGACCAGCTGCGCGACCCGGTGGGCGATCTCTATTATCCGCTGTTCAAGGGCCGCGATGGCTGCCGCACGCCGATGCCCTGGGACGGGGCCGCGCCCCATCTGGGCTTCACCAGCGGCACACCCTGGCTGCCGCTGGGGCCAACCCATGCCGGTCTCAGCGTGGCCGCGCAGGCCGCCGATCCCGCCTCGGTGCTGGCCCATGCCCGCGCCTTGCTGGCGGCGCGGCGCGCCAGCCCGGCGCTGCGGCTGGGAACGCTGTCACTGGTGGACGCGCCGCTGCCCCTGATCGCCTTCCTGCGCGAGGCGGACGGCGAAAAGCTGATCTGCGTCTTCAACCTGGGCCATGAACCGGCGCGCTTCTCCTGCCCGCCCCTGGCCCAGGCCGAGCCGCTGGACTGGGGTTGCGGCCGCGCCGCCTTCTCGCCGACGGGTTTGAATCTGGGTCCGCTCTCAGCCTGGTTCGGCAAGCTCTAGCGCCTTTTGCAGCGCCTGGAACGGCAGCAGCACGCAGATGTGGCGGCCCGGCAGAGTCGCGGCGGCGCCGAAGGCGGCGTAAGCGGGCAGGGGCGGCGGCCCATCGTCTTTCAGCATGGCGACGACGCCCGCTTCCAGCGCCGTCAGCGCCGTCCCGTCCATCCCCGGCGCGGCGGCGGCCAGGATCGCCGCCGAGGCCTGGGTCAGGATGCAGGCGTGGGTGTCATGGGCCATGGCGGCGATGCGGCTTGCGTCCAGCCTCACGTCCACCGTCACCCGGTCGCCGCAGGCGGGATTGGCGGCGGTGGCCGAAGCGTGCGGCGTGGCCAGCCGCCCGGCCCCCGCCGCGTCGGCGGCCAGGCGCAGCAGCGCCTTTCCATAGAGCGGATCCGCAGCTTCACTCATGAGATGAGATTTAGGCGCAAAGCTGCTGAATGCAAACCGGATTCACTTACGCCGGGACGGGCATCCGGGGCAGCTTCATGATGGCGCGCAGGCCCCCTTCCGCACGGTTCTCCAGGGTGATCTGGCCGCCATGGCCTTCGGCGATGGCTTTCACCAGAGTCAGGCCCAGGCCGGTGCCGCCGCCTTCCCGGTTGCGCGAACTTTCCAGCCGCACAAAAGGCTCGAAGACGCGCTGACGGTCGGCTTCGGGGATGCCGGGCCCCTTGTCCTCGACCACGATCTCATAGGCGCCGGGCGCATCGGTGATCTTGACCTCGGCCTCGCCGCCATAGGCGACGGCGTTGTCCACCAGATTGCGGACGGCGCGGCGAATCTCGTTGGGACGGCAGACGATCGGGGCGGGGGCCGAAAGGTCCCAATGCACCGGCTCACCCATCTCGTCCAGGTCCGTGCAAAGGCTCTCGACCAGGGCGGAGAGATCGACATTGCGCTTGCTTTCGCCGCCGCTGCCGCGGGCGGCGCCCAGCACCTGCTCGGTCAGGTCCTGCAATTCGTCCAGGTTGCGCATCAGGCCCTGACGCAGATCGTCGTCGGCGACGAATTCCAGGTTGATCCGCATGGCGGTGATGGGGGTGCGCAGGTCATGGCCCACCGCCGACAGCAGGTGGCGCTGGCTTTCCAGGGTCTTGGCCACCTTCTCGTTCATGGCGTTGAAGGCGGCGGCGGCGGCGCGGACGTCTTCGGGGCCGGTTTCGGGCACACGGGGAACGACGCCGCCGCTGGTGGCGCCCACCGAGGCGGCCTTGGTCAGTTCCGAAAGCGGCCGCACCACCCGGCGCGCCATCAGGGCCGCGGCCACGGAAACCAGGATGATGCCGGCGGCGGCGGCCACCGTCAGTTCGAATGGCGGCGGCTGCTGCGGCCAGCGGTTGACGGCGCTGATCAGCGTGTCCTTGTCCAGCGGCAGGATGATCTGGGCCAGGTCGTCCTGCGGCCCGGCGCGGAAGGGGCGCTGCTCGTCGCTCAGGCTGGCGCCGGGCTCATGCAGGTGCACGATGGGGGCGGGACTGGAAGGCACCTTGCCCTGCAGCGAAGCCGCCAGATCCTTGGCCAGCGCCGTTTCCTTGTCGTCCATCGGCCGGGCGTCGTAAGGCCCCTTGATCTCGGTGAAGCGCCATTGGAAGGAGCTCATTGTGCTCATCACCTTGGCGCGGATCGGCGCCTGCACTGCCGCCAGGGTGCTGGCGACCGTGGCGGCGCGGTCCGTCATGCGCGCGGTGAAGTTGGTTTCGCTCAGTTGCTGGTTGCCGCGCTCGAACCACAGCGCCACGCCGACATTGGACACCACCACCGCCGCGGCGGTCACCGCGATCAGCTGCCAGGCCAGGGTGCGGGGCCATAAAGAGATGCGCATCAGGCGTTCTCCGGGTCCACGGCGAAGATATAGCCGCCGCCCCACACCGTCTTGATGTAGCGGGGGTTCTTGGGGTCGGGCTCGATCTTCTTGCGCAGGCGCGAGACATGATTGTCGATCGAGCGGTCGAAGAGATCGGCGTCGCGGCCCTTGGTGAGGTCCAGAAGCTGGTTGCGGGTCAGCGCGATCTTGGGCCGTTCCAGGAGGGCGGTGAGCAGGCGGAACTCGCTGGAGGAAAGCGGCAGGGCGACGCTGTCGGCCCCGATCAGCTCGCGCTGGCCGGTGTCGAGCGTCCAGTCGCCGAAGCGGATGCGCTCGGCGCCCGGCGGGGTCTGGCGCGGCGGCAGCGCCTGGGTCCGGCGCAGCACGGCGGCGATGCGGGCCACCAGTTCGCGGGGGCTGAAGGGCTTGGAGATGTAGTCGTCCGCGCCCATTTCCAGGCCGACAATGCGGTCCACCTCCTCGCCCTTGGCGGTGAGCAGCACCACCGGGATCTGCGAGGTCTCGCGCAGCGAACGGCAGAGCGAAAGCCCGTCCTCGCCCGGCATCATGATGTCCAGCACCACCAGGTCGATGGCGGCGCCCTTCATCACCTTGCGGGCGGCGGCGGCGTCGGCGGCCGTGGTGGCGCGATAGCCATGCTCGCGCAGATAGCGCGCCAGCGGCTCGCGGATGTCGCGCGCATCCTCAACCAGGAGGATGTGCGGCTTGGCCTCGTCCTTGCTCATGGGCTTCAAGTTTGAGGCTCCAGCTTTTGCAGCGCAAACAAGGATTTGTCGCAAATCCTCTCAAACCTCGGAAGCATGCGTCATTTGCGCCAAATTGGAAATGGCCGGCGGCCGGGCGCTCGCATCTCCCCTAACCAGGCACCCATAAACAGGGGAGGGCGTCGCCGGGTAGCACATGGCAGGCTATCTGGGGTTGTACCGGCCTTGCGAGGCCGGTTTTTGGGGCAGGGCCATGGGTAGCGTTCACGGCACGGAAACGCCGTCCCCGGAGCCGGGAGGCGCCCGGCAAATCGTCAGCGGCCTTGTCAAATGGTTCGATTCCCACAAGGGCTATGGCTTCATCGCCGCCGATGGCGGCGACATCCTGCTGCACCAGACCTGTGTGCGCGAATCGGGCTTCCGCCAGGTGCTGGAAGGCGCCAGCGTCACCTGCGAGATCGCCCAGGGCCCCAAGGGGCTGCAGGCCGTGCGCCTGCTGCAGGTGAACAACGGCACCGCGCAGATGATGCCGGCGGCGGCGGAACGGCCGGTGCGCAATATCGTCAGTCCGCGCGGCCCGGCCTTCGAGGCCATGGTCAAATGGTTCGACCGCAGCAAGGGCTATGGCTTCGTTTCGCGGGGGCAGGGTACGCCGGACATCTTCATTCATATGGAGACGCTGCGCCGCTGCGCCGTGCGCGAACTGCATGAGGGCCAGCGCGTCCGGGTGCGGGCAGGCGACGGGCCCAAGGGCGAAACGGTTGCGGAAATCGCGCTGCTGGATCATTAACCGCGCTTCAATTGCTTTTGCCGGACGGGTGGGGATAGTCGAGGGGCCATGCGCTCCTGCGTCCTTGTTCTTTTCCTCTCCCTGCCGACGGCGGTTGCCGCCGCCGCCCAGCCCGCCTGCCCGGCGCCCAAAGCCATGCGCTTCGAGGTCGCCGGCCAGGTGCGCCGCTCCGACCTCGCCTTCACCGAAGGCCTGGAATTCCATGACGGCGCGCTCTACGAGAGCAGCGGCGATCTCTTCGGCACCTCGCGCGTCGAGCGCATCGACCCGGCCAGCGGCAAGGCGACGGTGCTCTATGACGGCGGCCACAAATATTTCGGCGAAGGTCTCACCATCTTCGGCGGCCATATCTACCAGATGACCTGGCGCGAGCACCGCGTCTTCCTGCGCGACATGAAGGGGGCGGCGCTGCGCGAATTCACCAACCCGCGCGAGGGCTGGGGCCTGACGCATGACGCCAGCCGCCTGATCGCCAGCGACGGCAGCGACCATCTGTTCTTCCTGCGGCCCGCCGATTTCTCCACCAGCGGCTCGGTCCTGGTGCGCGAGGGCAATACGCCGGTCAGCCAGATCAACGAACTCGAATATGTGAACGGCGCGGTCTACGCCAATGTCTTCGAGACCTGGCGGGTGCTGAAGATCGATCCCGCCAGCGGCTGCGTCCTGGCGGCGGCGGACCTCAGGGACCTGCATACCCGCCTCAATGAGGCCGACCGCGGCATCATCGACGCCGAGGGCAATTTCGTCCTCAACGGCATCGCCCATGACGCCAGAACGGGGCTTTTCACCGTCACCGGCAAATATTGGCCGCTGCTGTTCACCGGACGCTTTGTCGAGCCTTGAACCGCCCCGTCCCAGCGTGTAATCCGGTCGGGATCGGGGCGTAGCTCAGCCTGGTAGAGCACTAGCTTTGGGAGCTAGGGGTCGAGAGTTCGAATCCCTCCGCCCCGACCAGCCTGCGCTGCGCAGTAGCGAAGCCTGGTCGCCCTCCGAAGCCTTGGCGAAGGAGGGCTATGTCAGTCCCGCGCAGCTTCGGCTGGCAGGCCAATTTGTGAATGGAGCATCTCATGCGCGCCCGCATCTACAAGCCAGCCAGGAACGCCATGCAGTCCGGCAAGGCCCGCACCAAGCTCTGGGTGCTGGAATATGAGCCGGAGACCCCGCGCGGCATCGACCCGCTGATGGGCTGGACATCCTCCTCCGACATGCGCCAGCAACTCTGCCTGGAGTTCGACAGCGCCGAGGAGGCGGTGGCCTACGCAACCGGCAATGGCATTGCCTACCAGGTCTTCGAGCCCCACCTGCCCAACGCGAAGTCCAAGTCCTATGCGGACAATTTCCGTTTCGACCGCCGGGTTCCCTGGACGCATTAAGAGCCGTTACCCAGAAGTCATGGGCTGTCGGGCGCGGCGCACTTGTGGAACTTCCCTGAAATCGGTTAAACGCTTGATATAATAGGCGTGGGCTACGCAGCAAACCCGCGACAGGCCGTGCCGACCGGGGAGTTGTGTGATGACAGGCCGACTGCGCGCCCTCTGGCTGGGCGCTTCCGCGCTGCCCTTGAGCCTGCTGCTGGCGGGGCATGCCGCCGCCCAGGCCACGGATCAGGCCGCCGCCGACGCGCCGTTCGAGACCATCCTGGTCGAGGCCCGCAAGCGGGTCGAGGACCAGCAGACCGTTCCGATCTCGATCAGCGCCTACAGCCAGGACGATCTCGACCAGCTGGGCGTCAAGACCATCGAGGACCTGCGCTATTCGGCGCCGTCGCTCTATATCCAGCCCAGCACCTTCCGCCAGGACACGCTCAACGTCACCATTCGCGGCCAGCGCAATTATGACGCGATCTCCGGCGGCGGCAATTCCGGCCTTGGCTTCGACACCGCCACCGCCATCTACAAGGACGGCGTCTATTACGCCCGCGCCGTCGGCCTGACCGGATCGCTTTTCGACCTGGACAGCGTGCAGGTGCTGAAGGGGCCGCAAGGCACCCTGGTCGGCCGCAACACCACCGGCGGCGCCTTGCTCTACCAGAGCAAGGAGCCGGGGGACGCGTACGAAGCCTATGTCAAGGCGACGATGGGCGATTTCGTCCATGGCGGCCTGATCGCGGTGGCCAACATTCCCCTGACCGACACGGTCAGTTTCCGCGTCGCGCTGAATGCCGACGACCAGAAGGGCTATGTCTCAAACCGCTTCCTCGACCCGGCCAGCGGCGCCTCCAACAGCCAGCCCTCCTTTGGCAGCAACAAGATGGCCGGGCTGCTGTCGCTGAAATGGCAGCCGGACGCGGATTTCAAGCTGTTGTTGCGCGCCGACCTGGCGACCGAGCATGACACCGGCTCGACCTATCACGACCTGGGCTATTTCGTCGGCACGGTGCTGTCGAGCGGCCGCGCCTCGATCTGCAACATCCCCGGCACCTGTCCCAGCACCGTTGCCGGCAATTCCGCCATCAGCTTCGTCGACCTGCTCGGCCACACCATCGCGCCTTATTACGTCAGTGCGTCCGCCAGCGGCGTCGGCGCCGTCAATACCGCCCCCGCCACTTACAATTCCACGCTCAACACCCTGGCGCGCGAGCAGACCTATGGCTTCTGGAGCGCCGAGCAGGCGGTGAGCAATCTGGGCTCCGGCCATTACCAGACCTATTCGGCGACGGCGGACCAGCATCTGGACTTTGCCGACATCAAGCTGATGACGGCCTATCGCACCTGGGACAATGCCAGCATCGCCGCCAGCCGCGGCCAGGCTTACGAAACCAACACCTATCATTTCAGCATTCCCGACTATCAGTCCTGGCAGAGCGAATTGACGCTCAATGGCAGCGCCCTTGGCGACAGCATCAAATGGACCAGCGGCCTGTTCTATTTCACCGAAGGCGCCGCCGACGGCGCCCTGCTTTACATGTTCCTGCCCAGCGCCGGCTCGGCGCCGTCGAACGCCAAGCCGATCACCATCACCGACTCGCGCAACAACCGGGAACGCAACTCTTCCTATGCCGCCTACGCCCAGGCGACCTGGACGGTGTTCGACGGCACACGCCTCACCGCCGGCGTGCGCTACACCTATGACGAGCGCTTCGGCCACCTGGCGACGCAGACCATCAAGACGCCGTCAACAAACACCTTGGCGACGGGCTACAATTCCGCTTCCGTCACCTATGAAGGCAT
>Ga0265313_10002838_pt1 | contig 14573 bp, 12 predicted proteins | sample 4123metaG_FD_203122 | JGI IMG/M metagenome (GOLD analysis project Ga0265313, IMG submission 203122) | Rhizosphere microbial communities from Carex aquatilis grown in University of Washington, Seatle, WA, United States - 4-1-23 metaG | ecosystem: Host-associated > Plants > Roots > Rhizosphere >...
CGTTTGGTCTGTCGGGCAACGGACGAAAATCAGCCGCAGGTTTTCCCGCCGGCTCGCTTCAAGGGCGGCTGGCAGCGCGGCCGGATCGGTCAATTTCAGCCGGCCGATGCGCAGGCCGAAGCGCGCCGAATCGACCGCCGAGAAAAACGGCTGGGTCGTGGCATCCGGACGGGTTGGCTCATTCATGGCGGGAGGAAGAACGCGACCGCGGCAGTCGAGCGTTTGTTGGCGAAGCGCGCAACGGCTTTCGCGGCGAAGAGGCGACGGCCGGTCCGCCGGACGATGCGGGGTCGAGATTCACGCGAAGCGCTACGTTACAGGGCCGCCGGTCGGTCGCGCCCTTGACCGGCGCAAGCGCGGAACCCATCGTGCGGCGAATGCAGCAGCTGGCCGACATGGTGGCGACGCCGAATTTTCAGCGGGCGGCGGGCAACTTCGGCTGGCTGCTCGCGGAACGCGCGGCGCGCTTCGTGTTGGGTGTGGTCGTCGGTTTTCTCGTTGCGCGGCATCTCGGGCCGACGCGGCTCGGGTCGCTGAGCTACTGTGCGGCGCTGGTCACGCTGGCGGGCGGCATCGCTTCGCTCGGACTCGATCAAGTGGTGAAACGCGATCTGCTGCAAACGCGGGGGAGCGAAGCCGAGTTGCTGGCGAGCGCCGCGGCGCTGCGGCTGCTGGCGGGTTTCGGGTGCGCCGGCGGATTGGTCGCGCTCGGTTTTGGCGGTCTGCTCGGTTCGAGCGAGGAAGCGCGATTGCTGGCGATTCTCGCGCTCACGCTGTTTCAACCGGCGCTGCTCGTGCCCGACCTGTGGTTGCAGGCGCATCTGCGGGCGAAGTTTTCCGTGTGGGCGCAAACGGGCGCGCTCGCGGCCGGCGCGGCGCTGCGAATTTTCCTCATCGCGCGCGGCGCGTCGCTCGCGGCGTTTGCGTGGGCGGTGACGATCGAGGCGGCGCTCGCTGCGGCGGGCATGCACTGGCTCGCGCGGCGGGCGGGGCTCGATTTTTCGTGGCTGGCGGCGCGGTGGGCGGCGATGCGCCGGCTGCTCGCCGAGGCGTGGCCGTTGATGCTGGCGGGCCTGGCGATCACCCTCTACATGAAGATCGACGAGGTGATGCTGAGGCAGCTCGTCGGCCCGGCGGCGGTCGGCATTTATTCCGCCGCGACGCGGCTGACCGAGATCTGGTATTTTCTCCCGATCGCGCTCGCCTCGAGCCTGCTGCCGGCGCTGTTGCGCGCGCGTGAACGCGGCGATGCCGCCTACCGCGAGCGGCTGCAACACTACTACGACCTGAACGCCGCGATCGGCTACGCGTTGTCGGTGCCGATCGCGTTCGCGGCGCCGTGGATCGTGCGGCTCGCTTACGGCGCGGCGTTTGCCGCGTCGGCGCCGATCGTGTCGGTGCACGTGTGGTCGAGCGTGTTTGTTTTCATCGGCGTGGCGCGCGGGCAATGGCTGGTGAACGAGCGGCTGCGGATTTTTTATCTGCTCGCGACACTCGGCGGCGCGGTGGTGAACATCGCGCTCAACTTCGTCTTCATCCCGCGCTGGGGCGGCTTGGGCGCGGCGGTCGCGACCGTGATTTCGCAAGCGCTGGCGGCGTGGCTGTCGTCGTTTTGCCTCGCGGCGGCGCGCGAGACCGGCCGGATGCAAACGCGGGCATTGCTTGTGCCGCTGCTCGGCTGGCACCATCTCCGGCGTCCGTGAACCCGATCCCCGTCGTGCTCTTCGCCTATGCGCGGCCCGCGCACCTCGCGCGCGGGCTCGCGTGCCTGCGCGAGGACCGCGTGCCGTTGATCTACGCTTTCGCCGACGGCGCGAAAGGCGCGCCGGATCGCGTGGCGGTCGCCGAGACGCGGGCATTGTTGCGCGGGGTTGATTGGTGCGAAATGCGGGTGGTGGAGCGCACCGAAAACTTCGGCCTCGGGCGCAACGTGCTCTCCGGCGTGAGCGAGGTGGCCGGCCGGCACGAGGCGTTCATCGTGTGGGAGGACGATCTTGTTGGCGTGCCCGGCACGTATGCGTGGTTGAGCGCGGCGTTGCAGGCGTATGCGAACGACGAGCGCGTGATGAGCGTGACGGCGTGGACACATCCGCGGGTGACGCCGACGGGCGTGGGCGAGGCGCCGTATTTCGACCCGCGGGCGGAGTGCTGGGTCTGGGGCGCGTGGGAGCGAAGCTGGCGCGGGATGACGGAGGCGACCGCGCTCGAAAAAATGGCCGGAGCCGCGCGGCGTGGCGTGGCGGCCGATGCCTGCGGGGCGGATTTGCCGGCGATGGCGCGGGCCGAGGCGCGCAAAAACATCTGGGCGGTGCGCTGGCTGTATCATCATCTCGCTCGCGGCGGGCTGTGCGTGCGGCCACCGTGGAGCATGGTCGAGAACATCGGGTTCGACGCGCAAGCGACGCACGCCGCCGCGGCGCTGGGCTGGGATCAACCGGTGTTGCGCGCCGCGCCGCCGGTGCCGCGCGCCTGGCCGGAGCCGCGCGAGCATCCGGACTGCCGCCGACTTTGGCGGCAGGCGAATCCGGGCGGCTGGCGCCAACTCTGGCGGCGTGTGAGTGCCCGCCTTCATCGCGGATGAATGCGTTTCGTCGTCGCTGGCAAAAAGAACAGTTCGAGCCGGGCTGGCTCGGGTTGCTGGTGAATCCGTTTTACTTCGCGCGGCGCGGATTGTTGCGGGAACTGCGGGCGTTTTTTCCGGAGCTGACCGGCGAGGTGGTCGACGTGGGCTGCGGAAGGAAGCCGTATCGGGCGTTCGTGCCGGCGACTCGCTACGTCGGGCTCGATATCGATTCGCCGGTGACGCGCGCACTCGGCGTGGCGGACGTGTGGTATGACGGGGGCAGGTTTCCGTTCGCGGACGCAAATTTCGACGGCGCGCTCTGCTCGCAAGTGCTCGAGCATGTGTTCACGCCCGAGGAATTCCTGCGCGAGATCGCGCGCGTGCTGCGGCCGGGCGGGCGGTTGGTCCTCGCCGTGCCGTTTGTGTGGGACGAGCACGAGCAGCCGCGGGACTTCGCGCGATATTCGTCGTATGGGTTGCGCGCGCTGCTTGAGCGCAACGGCTTCGAAGTGGTGGCGCTGCGCAAGAGCACGGCGGACGCGCGCTCTCTCGTGCAGCTCGCCAGCGCCTGGATGTTCAAGGTTACCCGGTCGCAACACCGCGCGCTTAATTTGCTCGCGCAGCTCGCGCTGATCGCGCCGCTGAACGTGCTGGGCGGAGCGGCCGCAGCGCTGCTGCCGCGCAATGCGGATTTTTATCTCGACAACGTCGTGCTCGCGCGGCGGCGCGAGGTTGGGCCGTGAACCATTATTGCACGTATTTCGACCGGGGGTTTTTGATTCAGGGCCTCGCGCTGTGGCGGTCGCTGGCGGCGCGCGATCGCGACGCGGTGTTGTGGGTGCTGGCGCTGGACGAGTTCACGGCGGAGGTGCTGCGCGAGATCGGCGGGACGTGGATGCGCGTCGTGCCGCTCGCGGAAGTGGAGGCGGGCGATGCGGAGCTCGCGGCGGCGAAGGCGAACCGGTCGCGCGTGGAATATTTTTTCACGCTGTCGCCCTGCTGGCCGCGGTGGCTGCTCGCGCGGCGGCCGGAGATCGAGCGAGTGACGTATGTCGATGCGGACATGTTTTTCTTCGGCGATCCGGCGACGGTGTTCGAGGCGATGGACGCGGCCGGGGCGAGCGTGCTCGTGACGGCGCACCGGTTTCCGGCCTGGCTGCGTCACTACGAGCGGCACGGGAAATTCAACGTGGGGATTCTGTCGTTTCGCCGCGAGGCGGCGGGACTGGCGTGCCTTGACGACTGGCGCGCGCGGTGTGTCGCGTGGTGTTACGACCGGATCGAGGACGGAAAATACGCGGACCAAAAATACCTCGACGACTGGCCGGAGAAATTCGGCGGGGCGCTGCTGGTGTTGGCAAATCCGGGAATGAATTTGGCGCCGTGGAACTGGATGGAGCGGCGGTGTGATGTCGAGAGAGGCGTTGCGACGGTCGATGACAGGCCGCTGGTGCTGTTTCACTTCGCGCGATTCCGCCCGATTTTCGGGACGCGGTGGTGGGAGTCGGGTCAGCTCGACTATGGCGTGATGCCGCGGCGGCTGCGCAACGCGATCTACGCGCCGTATTGGCGGGCGCTGGCGGCGGCGCGCGACGAGATCGCGGCGCAGCGGGCGGGATTCGATTTTCCGCGGCGGACGAAACGCCTCGGGCGCGAGTTCTGGCGGTCGCTGCCGTTACGCGCGGTTTTCGGCGGTGATTGGCTGCGTGTTGGATCGACGTTTTTCTCCGGGCGGGGCGGACTGGGCCGCTGGTCGGGGCGCGCGCTGGCGGCGTTGCGGCGGGTGGCGGGGCGTGGGTGAAGTCGGGCGCTAACGCGGGCGCAAGAAAAGCGTGCGGATGATTTTTTTGCGGAGCCAGCGCGCGACGGAGAGCGTGTCCCAGAACCAGCAGCGCCATGCGGCGGCGTAACGGTGGCGGATGGAAATTTCCTCGCGATAGCCACGCCAGCGGCCGGAGTCGCTGATGCCGCGCGTGCCGCACGCGGCGATGCGCAGCGGGATCGGCTTGAAGCGCACGTGACCTTTCCAGAGGCGGAGGTTCAGCTCGTAGTCGGCCATGATGGCGAGCGAGGTTTCGAAATCGCCGAACTCGGCGAACAGGCTGCGGCGGTAGAACGCGGACTGGTGGTGGACGAAGTTGCGGACGAGCGGGTTCAGGCGGGTTTTCAGCTGGTAGATGCGGCCGTCGTCGTAGGCGGCCTCGCCGGCGACGACGCCGGCCTCGGTGCGTTTCAGCCAGTTGGCCGCGGCGCTCAGGATCGTGTCGCCGACGAGCCGGTCGTCCGCACCGAGGAAGAGAACCCATTCGCCGGTGGCGCGGGCGAGGCCCTTGTTCATCGCGTCGTAAATGCCGCGGTCAGGTTCGGAGACGAAGGCGGCGAGGCGGTCGCGCTGGAGGCCGAGCCATTCGCGGGTGCCGTCGGTCGAAGCGCCGTCGATGACGATGAGTTCGGGTTGGATCTCTCGCTGTTCCCAGACGCTGGCGAGGGCGGTGGCGAGGCGCGCCCCGGGGTTCTTGCAGACGACGACGATGCTGATCAGCGGAGTCGGAGCGGACATTGCGTTCGCGGCGAGCATCGCACAGGCTCGGGGTGTGTCCACGCTGAACGCGCCGCTGCTCTCGGTCGTGATCGTCGCCTACAAATCGCGCGACGAAATCGGCGCCTGTCTCGCGTCGCTACCGCGTGCGCTCGCGCTGCCGGATGGCGCGGGCGGAGACGTCGAGGTCATCGTGGTGGACAATTCGCCCGGCGACGGCGCGGGCGAGATCGCGCGCGCGCGGTTCCCGCAGGTAACGTATGTCGCGGCGGAAAAAAATCTCGGGTTCGGGCGGGCGAACAATGTGGGGTTCGCGCGGGCGAATCACGCGAGCGAGTTCGTTTTGTTTCTCAACCCGGACACGGTCTGCAATGACGCGGCGTTGATGCAGTGCGTGGCGGGGCTGCGCGCGGACGCGAAGATCGGGCTGATCTCGCCGAGGCTCGTGCTGGCGGACGGCACGATGGACCTCGCGTGCCGGCGGTCGATCCCGACGTTGTGGGACGGGTTTTGCCGGGCGAGCGGGCTGGCGGCGGCGTGGCCGAGGATGGCGTGGTTCGCGGGCTACAATCTCACATACTTGCCGGAGGGCGGGACGCACGAGGTCGGTGCGATCAACGGCGCGTTCATGATGGCGCCGCGGCGGGCGCTCGAAGGCGTGGCGGCGGGCGGCGCGGTGTTCGACGAGAATTTTTTCATGTATGGCGACGATCTCGACCTGTGTATCCGCATGGCGCGTGCGGGGTGGAAGATCGTGTATGACGGGCGCGTGGCGATCACGCACTTGAAAGGCATCAGCGTGGCGAAGGACTACGAGGCGATGTCGCGGGCGATCTTCGATGCGAACCGCGACGTTTATCTGAAGCATTTCAACCCGCGCGACTCGGCGTTCGTGCGTTGGAAATACCGGCTAGCGTTCGAGGCGTGGAAGCGGCTCGCGCTCGCGCGGGCGCGGTGGCGCGGGCGCCGACGGGTCCGGCCGGTCTGAGTCGCGCAGGTGCAAAGCGAGCGCGAGCGCAAGCAACGCGCCCGCGAATAGCGCGAAGATTGGAGCGTGGCGCACGACGAGGGGCGGTGCATCGGCGAGCTCGGTGGCGGAAGCAAAAAGCGCGCGCGGCAACACGGCGCGCACGCGCGGGTCGTCGAGCGCGCGGAGGACGACGCGCGGGTCGGGATGGAGCGCGCGTATGTTCGGATCAGCGAGAAATGCCGCGGCATCGCCATTCGCGACGTAACGCTGGATCGAGGCGAGGTTCGCGGCGTCCTGCGCGCGCTTGTAGCGGAGGTTCAGCGTGAGATTCGTCTCGGTGAGAAGGATGAGGCCGGCGGCGAGCGTCGCGAACCAGGCGATGGCGAGGAGTCGTCCGAATTGGCCCAGGCGGCGCGAGAGTTCGAATGCGGCAAAGCCCTGCGCCGCGGCGCCGAGCAGCAACGAATCCTGATAGCGCGAAAGCGGGCGCAGCTCCGGCAATCCGCCGCCGCGACTGTAGGCGACCGCGATGGCGTGCAAAACGGCAAACACACCGAGCGCGAGGGCGCAGCGCGCCGCGGGGCCGAGCAATTCGCGGCGGCGGATGTGGTCGGCGACGAGGCAGGCGAGCGGCAACTGCAGGATCGCGGCGGCCCAGCCGTAATTCACGAGCGGCCACGCGAGGCAATGCGTGAACACCGACCAAAAGCGGGCGACGGTATGAGCGCGCAGGGCGGCGTGCTCGGGCGGGCTCGTGGTCAACGTGAGGCCGAGGGCGATCAGGCCGACGAGGATCGCGGCGGCGATGATCGAGCGGCGCAGCGCGGTCCGATTGAAGGCCAATGCAAACAGTAACGTGGCAAGCACGGCGGCGCTCGCGAGCACGCCGCCGGCATCCGAGAACAGCGCGAGCAGCGCAGCGGCAACGCCGAGCCACCAGCGGCGATCCAGCACGGCGCTACCGCACAGACCGGCGATCGCGGCGACGGTGAGCGCGTTGGCAAAATAGACCTGCGATTGAAATCCCCAGAGGGCGTTTTGCCAGCCAGCGGTCGAGGCGAACAACGCAGCGATCACGCAGGCGAAAAGCACGCGGGCGCGACGTTCCAGTGCGGGCCAGAAGAGCGCGGCGATGGCGGCGGCGGTGATGGCGTGCAGCGCGGCGTTCAGGAGAAGTTGTGCCCACGGGTTCCAACCGGCGTTGGCGGCGAAGAGCGCGAGGTCGGCGAGCCGCGTGAGGACGATGCGGTGCTCGTTGTGGAGCGCGAACAACTGGGTCCACGCGAGCGTGCCGTCGCGCCACGGCGGATAGAGCGCGAACGCCTCGTCGTCCCATTGATCCCAGATCGGAAGGACGGAGCCGGCGAAACGGATCAGCCAGGCGCGCAGGGCGAAAACGAATACGCCGAGGGCGAAGATCGAAAGCAGGCCAGTGGCGCGCGCGGACGCGAGCGGCGGTTCGCCGGGCAAACGGGGCGGCGCGTCAATACGCATTTTTCCAACGCACGAACGTGAGCAGCAGGATTTGGACGTCGAGCCAGATGCTCCAGTTCTCGATGTAGTAGATGTCGTGCTGGACGCGGGCGGCGAGATCGCTGTCACCGCGGAGGCCGTGGACCTGCGCCCACCCGGTCATGCCGGGTTTCGCGAGGTGGCGCGGCAGGTAGTGCGGGATGTCGCGCGCGAGCTGTTCGACGTGAAACGGGCGCTCGGGGCGCGGGCCGACGAGACTCATGTCGCCGCGCAGGACGTTCCAGAATTGCGGGAGTTCGTCGAGGTTCCAGCGGCGGAGAAATGCGCCGATGCGCAGGACGCGCGGGTCGCCGCGCGCGGTGCTTTGCTGCGCGGCGTCGGTGGCGGCGGCGTCGGGCGACATGCTGCGGAGCTTGTAGAGCGTGAAGGGCCGGTGGCCGGCGCCGATGCGCTGCTGGCGGAAAAAAACGGGGCCGCGCGGCGACTCGCGTTTCACGAGCGCGGCGCACACGAGGACGACCGGCGCGGAGAGCACGAGGCCGACGAGCGCGCCGGCGAGATCGAAGGCGCGTTTGAGCGCGCGGGAGAAGAGGCGATCGATCGCAAGCGCATCGATGCCGAGCACGGGCACGCGGCCGATCGTTTGCAGGCGCAGGCCGCTGAGAAAAATGTCGAAGGCGCCGGGCACGATTTTCAGTTCGACGTAGCGGCGTTCGCAGGTCTCGACGATGCGGCGGATGTCGTCGCGCGGGAGATCGAGGCGCGTGGCGATGAGCAGGTCGGCGGACGCGCGCGCGAGGATGGCGTCGAGTTGGGCGAAGTTGCCCAGAAGCGGAACGGCGGACGCGAGGTTCGCGGGTTCGTCGCCGGCGAGCGGGACGAGGCCGGCGAGGGCGAACGGGTGGGCGGGATCGCGGGTGATTTCGTCGGCGAGGGCGCGAGCGTCGGCATTCCAGCCCAGGAGGACGGCGCGGCGGCGGAGGCGCGTGAGCAGCGCGCTGTGCGCGACGATCGCATACGCGAGCGTGCGCCAGAGGAAGAGCAGAGCGATCACGCAGGCGAAGGCGAGCACGGCGAAGAGCCGCGAGATCGGCGGATCGAAGCGCAAGACGAGCGAGACGCCGAGGTAGGCGACCAGCCAGAAGGCGGTGCCCTTGAGGATGGCGTTGAGGCTTTGGTAGCGGCGGAGCAGGAGGCGCGCGTCGTAGAGGCCGAATTGCGCGAAGGCACCGAGGAGTAGCGCGACGCCGACGAGCAGCAGCGGGAGATAGCGGCCGAAGGTGGCGTCGGGCACGTCGAGGCCGAGGCGGGCGAGTGGCGTGGCGTAGCGCAACCAGTAGCCGAGGGCGAGGCCGGCGAATGTGACGAGCGTGTCGCCGGCGACAAGCGCGAGGGGCACGAAGGTTTCGCGGGGCGAGTTGGAGGCGCGGGACAAGGCGAGGGAAGATTTTACGCGAGACGAATTACGATTTTGTGCGGGGCGCGTCGAGCAGCTCGATGAGAAGCGGTGCGGGCAGCCAGCCTTTGGGCGGGAAAAGAAACGAGAGTTCGTCGGCGGCAAGGCGGTTCTCCTGCACGTCGAAGAGATCGACGGGCGGCGGCAGATCGAGATTGCGCGTGAGCACGGGATAGCCGGTGCGTTCGCGGCGATAGGCGCGGATGGGCGCGGCGGCGAAGTCGGGCACGGGTGGGCGAGCGGCGAAGAAGCTGACGCGCTCCGGGGTTTGGGCGCGGGCGAGGATTTCGCCGGGCGAGGCCTGGCCGTCGAGCCACGCGGCGAGCGCGGCGATGTAGAGTGCGTCGCGACTGCGGGGATCGCGCCGGGCGGCGAGCTCGCTGGTGGCGCGCGTGGCGGCGTTGCGAAAATCGGCAATGGTGGCGGCGCGGAGGGCGGCGATCGCGGGCTGGCGCCACCAGGGCGAGGTGAGGAAGAGCGGATCGTTAAGGCACTCGAGGGCGAGCGCGTGCGCGGCGGCGGCGCGGCGATCCTGATTCAGGCGGGCGAGCGCGAGGCCGAAATAGACGCCGCCTTTGTCGGGCACAAGATGCGCCGCGGCGAGGAAGTGGCGTTCGGCGGCGGGTGGATCGCGCACGACGAGCAGCCAGCCGAGATTGAAGTGCGCGATTTCCTGATCGGGATTCAATGCGAGCGATTCGTGCAACAGGGCGATCGCGCGGTCAGTCTGGGCGGGTTCGCGCGCGAGCGCGAGGGCGCGGACGTTCAGGGCAGGCGTCGGATCACAATGGCCAAACAGCGCGACGAGCGCGAGGGCGAGCAACGAAAACGCGCCGATGCCGAAGCGGGCGGTGGCGCGACGATCGATGCTTGATTTGTCGGAGTCACCGGGCGTCGCAGCGGCGAGGGCGGCGGCGCAGACGGCGATGGCGAAGGTGAAGACGGGAACGTCGAGTTGATAATCGGTCAGCGAAAACGCGGCGTAGCCGGCGAGCGCAATCGACGCGGTGCTGGCGAGCGGTTCGCCAAAGGCGGTGCGCGCGGCGGAGGTCGCGAGCCAGAGAAACGCGATAGCGCAGACGAGGCCGGCGAGGCCGAGGTCGGCCCAAAGCTGGACCGGCGTGCTGTGGAGCTGAAGGACGTTTTCCGCGCCGCCGTCGAGGCCGGCGCGATAACGCGGATAGAGCAGCGGTGTCGTGCCGGGTCCCCAGCCGAGGGCCGGGCGATCTTTGCCCATGCGCAGGCCGGCGTGAAGCATCGCGGAACGCTGGACGTTGCTGATGTTGGGCGCGGCGCTGGGAAGGCGGCGCGTGAACAGCATCGCGCGAGTGCGAGGGTGGGCGAACGCCAGTGCGATCGCGATGGCGATGGCGGCGAGGGTCGAGAAGAGGAGTTTTTTCCAGCCGAGGCGGGCTTGAAACAGCGCAGCGAGGGCCAACGCCGCGAGTCCGATGAGGCCGCCGCGACTGCCGCTGGCGAAGAGCATCGCGAGGGCGAGCAATGTCGCGAGCGTCCATCCGGCGCACGACCGCGAGCGCGAGCGATAGGCGAGGGCGCCGAGGCACGGGAGCGCGAGCAACGCGAGTCCGGCGGTGTAGTTGGAATGGCCGAGCGGGTGGGCGTTGCGGTGTTCGAGCAAGGAGGACCAGTCGCGAAATGTGTCGGAGGCAATGAGGTCGCCGCAGATCCAGCGCACCAGACTCACCGCGACGACTGCGGCGAAAAACAAGCCAGTGGCGGAAAGAAGCGAGTGGCGTCGCTCGTAGTTGCGACACAGCCAGTCGTAGGCGAGGAGAAAAGTGGCGAAACCGGCAAGCGGAGTCAGCGCACAGAGGAGGCTCGGTCCGCGAAAGGGGCTGGATGCGGCCGAAGCGAGAACGGTCGCGGTGACGGCCGCAGCGAGGACAAGCCATGGTCGCGAGGGCAGGGCGAAGGAGGTGCCCCGTGAAAATGCGCGCAGCGTCACCGCGGCGAGCGGTGCGATCCGGGCGAACCAGAACAACCAAATCCATGGGGAGGAGTAGGCGCGCGTCGCGCCGCGGTCGATGAGGGTGAGGATGGCGAGGCACGCGAGTCCGCCGGCGATCAAGAAACCGGAGAGCCGGGCGGCGGAATCGGGGCGGGCGGGTGGCATGCGCGGGGTGGTCGCGAGGCATGACAGCGGCGAGGTGCGGGGCGGGCAAGCTCGCGCGGCAGCGACGAACGCTGGCGCGAGGAGCGGATGGGGGCTGGGTCGGGGACTTGACGGTGGATCAGTGGTGCGAACAGGCTGGCGAAATGGCCGATGTCATCGTGGCGAAAAAGAAATTGCCGGTGCTGAAATTCGGGCTCGCTTTGGTTGTGGCGGGAGGCGTGGCGGTTTTTTTGCTGCGTGGTGTTGATGGGCGGGCGGCGATCGTGGCGGGGATGGAGATCATTCGCGGCGCGGGGCCGGTGGTGTTTTTCGCGGCGATGGCGCTGTTGCCGGCGGTGGGCGTGCCGGGGCTGACGTTTTCGTTGACGGCGGGGCCGGCGTTTGGCGAGCGGCTCGGCATGGGCGTGGTCGTGGCGCTGTCGCTCGCGGCGACGACGGTGAATTTGATCATCACTTACGCGCTGGCGCGACGGGCGCTGCGACCGTTGCTCGAAAAATGGCTGACGCGGCTCGGCTACCAACTGCCCGAGGTCGAGGCGGGCGACATGACGGACTTGGCGATCGTCGTGCGGGTGACGCCGGGGATTCCGTTTTTCGCGCAGAATTATCTGCTCGGGCTTGCCGGGGTGCCGTTTGGAAAATACGTGGTGGTGTCGTGCGTGACGACGTGGATTTACACGACGGCGTTCGTGCTGTTCGGCGACGCGCTGCTGCACGGCAAGGGGAAGGTGGCGATGCTCGCCGGGAGTTTGCTCGTGCTGGCCGTGGCGGCGACGCATTGGGCGCGGAAACATTACGGAAAGAAAAGAGCGCCGGCGGCATGAAGACACGCGAGGAATCGCTGTTCGCGGAGGCCGGCGATCGCATCGAGTCGGTGAGCGATTTCACGCGGCGGGTGAAGACGCTGCTGGAGACGCAGATTCGGCCCGGCTGGTTGCGGGGCGAAGTGTCGAACCTGCGGGCGCAGGCGAGCGGGCACGTTTATTTCAGCCTGAAGGATGCGGGTGCGCAAGTGAGCGCGGTGTTGTTTCGAACGGATGCAGGGCGGCAGGCGGTCAAGCTCCGCGACGGGCAGCAGGTGATGGTTTACGGCGAGGTGAGCGTCTATGAGGCGCGCGGGCAGTATCAATTTGTCGTGCGGGCGGTGATCGAGGATGGCGTGGGGCGCCTGCAACGTGAGTTCGAGGCGCTGAAGGCGCGGCTGGCGGCGGAAGGGCTGTTCGCGGCGGAGAAAAAGCGGGCGATTCCGGCGATGCCGGCGACCGTGGGATTCATCACTTCGCCGACGGGAGCGGCGGTGCAGGATTTCGTGCGAATCCTGAAACGGCGCGGCTGGCGCGGGCGGGTAGTCGTGCTGCCGGCGAAGGTGCAGGGTGAAGGCGCGGCGGCGGAGATGGTCGCGATGATTAAATTGGCAGTGCATCTGGGTCAAATTGATAAGACAAAAGGGTCAGATCCTATTATTTGTGGTGAAACCGCTTTGGTGGGTATATTAGGAAGTGGCACTTTATTTGATTTGCTCGTTATTGGCCGGGGCGGCGGGAGTTTGGAGGATTTGTGGGCATTTAACGAGGAGCCGCTGGTGCGGGCGGTGGCGATGTGTCCGATTCCGATCATTTCGGCGGTGGGGCATGAGATCGATTTTACGCTGTGCGATTTTGCGGCCGATGTGCGCGCGGAAACGCCGAGTGCGGCGGCGGAATTGATTTCGAGCCAGTTTGTGGTTTGTGCGGAGCGAGCAGTGCGGGCGAGCGAGGCGATGATCGCCGCGGGAGAAGCAGCGGTCGAGCGCGGCCGGGCGCGGCTCGATCACGGGCGGTCGCGGCTGCGGCTGTTGTCGCCGGCGGCGCGGGTCGAGCAGGGCTATCTGCGGTTGGACGATGTTGCGAATCGGCTGGGCGCGGCGTTGCGGGCGGCGGTGCAGGTGCGGCGCGAGCGTGTGGTGGAGGCGAGGAATTGGCTGGCGCGGCGATCGCCGGAAGGGCGGGTGCAATCCGAATCGCACCGACTGCTGGCGTTGCGGAAACGGTTGCAGGCGGCGAGTCCGGCGTCGGTGTTGAATCGCGGGTTCGTGATCATGCGCGATGCGGATGGGCGGGCGTTGCCTCGGCGCAAAGAGGTTAGTCGCGGGCAAAAATTGACGGCGGAATTCAGCGATGGAGTGCTGCCGGTGCGGGCGGAGTGAGGCGAGGAATCGCGGCCTGAAACCGGGCTGATAGCTTTGGGCGGTGGAATATTCGGCGATCGGAGCTACTCTTACGGGCACAATGAAGTTTCGCCTTTTCCCGACCTTTTTCGCGCTGGTGGCGATTGCCGCCGGCCAGACTGAAATGAAACCGACCAAAAATCCCTCCTCCACGGCCGGCGGCGCGGCGGCGTGCAAAACCGACGACGCGAAATCGGCCTGCGGGCTGCCGTCGCACGTTGTGATCGACATGGCCAAGACGAAAGTGCAGCGCAGCGATGCCGACTGGCAGGCGCGACTGACGCCGATCCAATATCGGGTCGCGCGGAAGCAGGGAACGGAGCCCGCGTTCCAAAACGAATACTGGGATAACCACGAGGACGGCGTCTATTTCTCGGTGTGCAGCGACACGCCGCTGTTCGACAGCCGGGACAAGTTCGAGAGCGGCACGGGTTGGCCGAGTTTCACGAAGCCGATCGAGCCGGCGTTCGTCGGCGAGACGACGGATTCGAGCTACGGGATGATTCGCACGGAGGTCCACTGCAACGTCGATGGCGCGCACCTCGGGCACATGTTCGCCGACGGCCCGGCGCCGACGGGATTGCGCTACTGCATCAACAGCGCGTCGCTGCGGTTCGTGCCGCGGAAGGCGTATGAGGCGTGGGTGGCGCGCGGCGGCGCGGAGAAAACCGCGGGAAAATAAGACCGCGCGACCGTCGCGGTTAAGCCGGGGTCAGTTTTTCGGGAACTTCACCCATTTCGCGCCGCGCTGCGAACTCTTCACGACCGTCTCGATGAACGCCAGGCCGGCGAGGCCGTCGTCGATCGTGGGGAAGTCGTATCCGGTTTTCGGAGGCTTGCGGCCGGCGACGGCATCGGCGATTGCGGCGGCGGCGGCGCGATAGACGTTGGCGAAGGCCTCGATGAACGCCTCGGGATGTGCGAAGGGCGTGCGGGTGTTCGCCTGCGCGATAGCGGAGAGATAACTGTTGCCGCGGCGGGCGGTCACGCGCGGGGCGTTCGCCTGTTTGAAGATGAGTTCGTTCGGATCCTCCTGATGCCACTCGAGCGAACCTTTTGTGCCATAGACGCGAATGTTCAGGTTGTTCTCGTCGCCATTGGAAATCTGCGAGGCGTAGATGATGCCTCTTGCGCCGCCGGCGAAGCGGACGAGGCAGTTGCCGTCATCGTCGAGCGGTCGGCCGGGGATGAAGGTCGAGAGCTCGGCGCAGATTTCGTCGATCTCGAGGCCG
>Ga0265313_10002840_pt1 | contig 14562 bp, 15 predicted proteins | sample 4123metaG_FD_203122 | JGI IMG/M metagenome (GOLD analysis project Ga0265313, IMG submission 203122) | Rhizosphere microbial communities from Carex aquatilis grown in University of Washington, Seatle, WA, United States - 4-1-23 metaG | ecosystem: Host-associated > Plants > Roots > Rhizosphere >...
GAACCGAAATTTCCCCCGGATCTCGCAAAGGTCGCCGATGTTCGCGACATGCGGGTGGCGATTCCGCTGCAATGGTCGGGACCCTATTCCGATCCCATCGGCCCGTTGCAGCCGCACGTTCCGGCCAACGGCATCATCATCCGGCACGGCTATATCGTTTCGGAGTGGGGGGACACCAACGCCGTCGACATGACGCATTCGGTGACCAAGACGTTCCTCTCGGCGGTCGCCGGTATCGCCTTCGACCGCGACATGATCCGCGACGTCAACGACCGCGTGATCGACTATGTCCATCCGACGCCGGATTTTTCCGATCCGCACAATCTGCCGATCACCTGGGATGAGATGCTGCGCCAGACCAGCGGCTGGGTCGGAACGATGTGGGGCAAGCCGTGGTGGGCCGACCGGCCCGGCAAGAATCCGTGGGATGAACTCGCGGCCGGTCCGCCGCCGGTCGGCACGCAATGGAAATATTCCGATGTCCGCGTGAACGCCTTTGCGCTGGCGCTGACCTATTTGTGGAAGCGGCAGCTGCCCGATGTGCTGCGCGCGAGCGTGATGGATCCCATCGGCGCATCCGGCACCTGGCATTGGGAAGGCTACACCAATTCCTGGGTGACGATCGGCGGCAAACCTATCCACGTCGTCCCTGGCGGAGGTCATTGGGGCGGTGGGATGTTCATCTCGGCGCGCGATCTGGCGCGCATGGGACTTCTTGGACTGAATAACGGCAAATGGGGCGAGCGGCAGATCCTGTCCGAGAAATGGATCACGATGGCGAAGACGCCAACCGGTCCCAATCCCGGCTATGGCTACATGAACTGGTTCCTCAACACCGGGCAAAAACTTTTTCCGGCAGCGCGCGAGGATTCCGTCGCCTTTATCGGCAACGGCGACAACATCGTCTTCATCGACTACCAGCACGATGTGGTGGCGGTCGTTCGCTGGATCGACGATGCGCAAAAGGCCGAATTCGTGGCCCGGCTGGAGGCGGCGCTCACCGACCCGCAGCCGCCCGCGGTTAAGTGAAATCCCGCAGATTTCGGGGCTCTTACATTGGGTTTCATTAACGCCGTAAGCCCTGACAGAGCGACTTTATTAACCATATCAAGGCTAGCGTCGGATCGAATGATGGCGCGCGCACCCGGCCTTTGCCGGCAGGCATTTTGAGCCGCCATGCCGCGGTGATGACGAATGGCTCCTGGCAGCGCGCTCCTGAATTTTTCCGACCTTGCCGAAGACCGTCCCTCTGCAGATTGCTACGCCGCCCTGTTCGCGCCGCTCGACCAACTTTTGTGCGCAGGCGGCGATGAACGGATTGCGCTGATCGGGAAGACCGGCCTTAACGCCTATGGCTGCAAGCCGGCGCCGCGGCGCGACGTGATCGCATTCTCGTCCTCGACGGCGTCGTCGATTTCGGAGCGCGCTTATGTTCACGCCCGCGATGCGCAATTGCGGCTGGTGGAGGAAGCGGCGGCCCGCGGCATTCTGGAGAGTTTCGATTCGCACATCGAACAGTTGCGCGGATCGCTGCGTTCCATACTCGGCCTCGAATGGACTGGCGCCGAAATCCTGTTCTCGCCGTCAGGCACCGACTCGCAGCTCCAGGCGCTGTTTCTGACCGGCATGTTGCTCGGCACACCGCTGACCACCATCGTTGTCGGATCGGATCAGACGGGAAGCGGCACGGCCTACACCGCCGGGGCCAGACACTTCGCGACGCGCACGGCGCGTGGCAAACAGGTCCTGAAGGGATCGCACGTCGTTGCTGAGGATGCATTCGCGTCGCTCGAGATTCCGTTTGCCGGCACCGACGGCGCATTCCGAACCGCCGATGAGATGGACCGCCTCGTGATTGACGCCGTCGCGCAAGAAATCGGCAAGGGCCGCAAGGTTCTGTTGCAGGCCATGCATGCGTCGAAATTCGGCTGGCGCGCGCCGTCCGATGCCTGTCTCGATCAGATCGCGGCGAACTGGCCAGGCTCGGTCCAGGTCGTTGTCGATGCCTGCCAAATGCGGCTCAGCCCAGAACGCATCGCAGGCTTTCTGGAACGCGGCTATCTGGTTTTGTTCACGGGTTCGAAATTCTTCTGCGGCCCTCCGCTGAGCGGCGGGTTGCTGGTGCCATCAACGCTGTCGCACAGACTTGCGATTGCTGACGAAGTGCCGGCCGGTCTGGCCGAATATGCAAATCGTTGCGATCTGCCGCTGGCCTGGACAGCGCTGCGAAACGGTTTGCCGCTCGATCCCAATTTCGGCCAATGGCTGCGCTGGGAGGCGGCGCTCGCGGAAATGCGTGCCTATCGGGCCTTACCGCCTTCCTATCGCAAGGATGTTCTGGCGGCGTTGGCCTATTCGCTTCCGAGGGCGTTTCGTGCATCGGGCCGGCTCGAGCCGCTGGCCGCGCCGCCCGGATTTGTCTGTGACGCAACATGCGGCGACGAGTTCTCGGCGCCGACGATCTTTCCGTTCCTGTTGCGCGACGAAACCGGCGTGCTCGATTGCGACGCGGTGGCCGATATCCATCGCGCCCTCAATCGCGATATCGGCAACGAACTGAGCTTCGCTGCAACACCGCACGAATGCGCACTCGCGGCGAAGACTTGCCATATCGGCCAGCCGGTAAAGCTGAAGCTTCCCAATGGCAGGTCGACTTCCGCGCTGCGGATCGCAATCGGCTCGCGGACGCTGTTCGAAGCCTGGCCTGCGGGCGGAAGTGAAAACGCAGCGACACGAATCCTTGCCGACGTCGCCACCGTCATCGGCAAGATCAATCTTATTCTGAAGAACCGGCAACCTCTCGCCGGACGGACATTGGAGATTTCTTATGGCCAGTGAAACCATCCGCCTCAGCTCCGAACCCGGACTCTGGACGGACAGACAGGGTACGGCCGTCTTCACGCGGCTCGCCTTCTCGGGCGTCGACATGCATCCCTACTGGAACAAGCTCGTCGCCGAGATCAGCGACGATGCCGAAGGCGCCGGACTGGGAATGGACCTTTCGATCATCTCCCAGTTGATGGGCGACCAGAAGACCGGTCTCGCGATTCAGTCCGATTCGCTGCGCTACCAGCGGCTCTTTCGCTCGCCCTGTGCCGTGCGCGCGCCGAAGCTGCGCGTGCTGGCGCTTGCCGCAGAGATGGACATCGGCGGCAACACGCCGATCGAATTTCTTCTGGAAGGCTCCGATATCGAACTCATCACGCTCTATGTCGTGCCCGGACTGCCGCTGCCCAATCCGCTCCCGGAGCATGACGTCGCCATCGTTCTTGCCCCCGACGACGCCAAATCGCGCGCCACCCTGGCCGAGATCGACCGTCTGGTGCCGCACTGGCCGCGACCGATGCTGAACCAGCCCGCCAATATCCTTGGGCTTGACCGCCACACGCTCTGCGAGCTGCTGCGCACGGTGCCGGGCCTCGAGATTCCCATCACCAATCAGGTGTCGCGCAACTGGCTGATCAATATCGCACTGGAAGCCTGCCTTGTGCCTAATGTGCTTGAGGACGGCGACTTTCCGATCATCGTTCGTCCGATCGGCTCGCATGCCGGGCTTGGCCTCGCAAAGCTCGACAACCCCGCGGCCGTTTCGGACTATCTGGAAGATCGTCCCGAAGAGACGTTCTTCATCTCGCGCTTCGTCGACTATTCGAGCGACGATGGAATGTTCCGCAAATACCGCATCGTTCTGGTCGACGGAAGAGCCTATGCGTGTCACATGGCGATCTCGGACCAGTGGAAGATCTGGTACCTCAACGCTGACATGATCCTGAACGACGCCAACCGCGCCGAAGAAGCGCGCTTCATGGCAACGTTCGATGCGGAGTTTGCCGTCAGACACAAGGATGCGCTTGCAGAAATGTCCCGCCGAATGGGCCTTGCCTACTGCACGGTCGACTGTGCCGAAACCAAGGACGGCAGGCTTCTGATCTTCGAAGCGGACAACACCGCCATCGTCCATGACATGGATCCGGTCGATGTCTTTCCCTACAAGGCGCCGCAGATGCGCAAGATTTTCGATGCCTTCGTCGCGATGCTCTACCGGCATGCGCGCAAGGAACGCATGCAGGCCGCGTGAGCAAGAACGTGCCCGAGAATATGTCCCTGGACCCCGACGATTGGCAGGAGTTGCGGGCCCAAGGCCACCGCATGCTCGACGACATGATCGACCAGCTCGCCAGCGTGCGCGAGCGACCGGTCTGGCAGCCGATTCCGGATCAAGTCCGGGAGCGCTTCCATGAACCTTTGCCGCGCGATGCCGGAAAACTCGACGGAATCTATGCCGAATTCACCCGCTCGATTGCACCCTATTCGACCGGCAATTTGCATCCAGGCTTCATGGGTTGGGCACACGGCGCCGGCAATGCGGCAGGTATGCTGGCTGAGATGCTGGCGGCCGGTCTGAACGCCAATCTCGGCGGCCGCGACCACATGCCCATCGTCGTAGAGCGTCAGATTCTGGAATGGACGCGCGAGCTGTTCAGCTTTCCGGAAACGGCCAGCGGCCTCTTCGTCACCGGCACGTCGATGGCGAATTTCATCGCTTTGCTCGTCGCACGCACGCAGGCCGTGGGCGAGGGCGCGCGGCAAAAGGGTCTTGCGGGCGATGGCGCCAAACTTCGCGCCTACACCTCACGGGCTGCCCATGGATGCGTTGCAAAAGCTATGGACATGGCGGGCTTCGGCACGGATGCGCTGCGCCGGATCGAAACGGGCAGGCTGCATCGCATGGATGTCGAAGCGTTGCGCGCCGCGATTCAGCAAGATCGAGACGCGGGTCTCCTGCCATTCCTCGTTGTTGGCACGGCCGGTACCGTCGATGCCGGCGCTATCGACGATCTGGACGCGCTGGCGAACGTCTGCTGGCAGCAGGACCTGACATTTCATGTCGACGGTGCGTTCGGCGCATTGGGCATGATGTCGTCGGAGCTTGCGCCGCTGCTGTCGGGCATCGAGCGCGCGGACTCCATCGCCTTCGACTTCCACAAATGGACTCAAGTTCCCTATGACGCCGGCTTTGTCCTGGTGCGCGATGGAGCGGCGCATCTGAGGACCTTCGACTCGCCCGCAACCTATCTTCGCCGCGATACGCGCGGCCTTGCCGCCGGCTCGCCATGGCCCTGCGATTTCGGACCCGACCTGTCGCGCGGATTTCGCGCACTCAAGACCTGGTTCACTCTCAAGGCTTACGGCACTGACAGGCTGGGCGCGGTGATGGCGCATACTTGCGCCATCGCGCGACACCTTGAAGAACGCGTACGCTCGGAAAGTGCGCTGGAGCTGGTGATGCCGGCGCAACTCAATATCGTCTGCTTCCGCTGCCGTGGCGACGATGCCCTGAATGCGGCGATTGTCGCGAGACTGCAGGAATCGGGAATCGCCGCTCCGTCGGCCACGAACATCGATGGCCGCGTCACGATCCGTGCGGCGATCTTCAATCACCGCACGGTCGAGGCGGATGCCGACGTCCTGATCGATGCGGTCCTTGAGATCGCAAAGACGGTTGACGAACAGGCTCAGTGCATCTTGTAGCGCACCGGTACCGTCTTGGGACCGCAGACGAAATTGGCTTCCATGTTCTTCGGTTCGCCCGCCAGCTCGATGCTCTCCAGGCGCGGCAGAAGCTCCTCCCACAAGATGCGCATTTCCATGCGGCCGAGATGCTGACCAAGGCAGACATGGGCGCCATAGCCGAACGCGACATGCTTGTTGGGCGTGCGCTCGATGTCGTATTTGAACGGGTCGGTGAAGACGGTCTCGTCGCGATTGCCCGACGGGTAACACAGCATCAGCCAGTCGCCCTTGGCGATCTTCTGCCCCGCGATTTCGGCGTCGGCGGTGGCGGAGCGCATGAAGTGCTTCACCGGCGTGACCCAGCGGATCGACTCTTCGACATGACCTGGGATCAGCGCGGGGTTGGCCTTCAGCTTGCGGAACTGTTCCGGATTCTGCGCCAGCGCCCACATGCCGCCGGCCGTAGTGTTTGACGTCGTATCGTGCCCCGCGGTAGCGGCGATGATGTAGTAGCCCATCGCTTCCAGATGGCCCAGCGGTTCGCCGTTGACCTTGCCGTTGGCGATGACGCTTGCCAGATCCTTGCGGGGGTTCTTGCGGCGGTCTTCGGTCACGGCGTTGAAGTAGGTCATGAAGTCCAGGACCGTCTTTTGCAGTTCGGCGATGGCGTGATCGACGTCCATCAATTCCTTGCCAGAGCGATTAAGGTCGGGATCGGCGCTGCCGAACAGCTCCTGGGTCAGCTTGAGCATGCGCGGCTCGTCGATTTGGGGAACGCCGATCACTTCCATGATCACGTGCAGCGGATAGAGGAACGCGACATCACGCGCAAAGTCGCATTGACCGCCCATCGCAGCCATCTTGTCGACGGCCGCCTTGGCCAGCTCGCGGATGCGCCCTTCCAGGCCGCGCAGGTTTTGCGGCAGGAACCAGGATTGCGTGAGGTGGCGGTAGCCAAAGTGATCCGGATTGTCCATCTGGACGAGCGAGCGAATGAGGTGCGGCGAACCGCCCATCATCTCGCGCACTTTCTTCTCGCCTTCGATCGTCGTGAACGTCGTCGGCCGGTCGCCATTGTGGAAGAGATCGTTCTGCCGCTCGACGGCCTGGATGTCGGCGTGGCGCGTCACGACCCAGAAGGGATAGCAGCCTTCGGGTTCTGCCACGGCGAGCGGCATCTCGCGGCGCAGGCGCGCGAAGCAATCGTCGATTCGCTTGCCGTCGGCGAACGCCTTCGGGTCGATGATGGTCTGGGCCAGTTCCTGGGGAATTCTCTGCATGGAAACTCACTCGCTTCTTCTGGGGCTGCCGGCATTTCGGCGACGAAATCTCTAGGCAACGTAGCTGATTTTTGCTATACAGCCAACAAATAAATGAGGCGAGTCCGTGGCGCAAACCCTCGACAGGCCGGTTGCCAAACGCCGCACCCAGGCGGAAAGGCGTGGGGAATCGGAGCGCGCACTGGTCGAGGCGGCGATTTCGGTCGTCGCCAAAGAGGGCGTCAGTGCCGCAACCTTCGAAGCGATCTGCGGGCGGGCCGGTTACAGCCGCGGACTTGTCACCCAACGCTTCGGCTCGAAAGACGGGCTGATCGAGATGGTGATCAACCACCTGCATGAGCGTCATGAGGACATTCTGACCGCGGCGGGAATCGACACGTTGCCGGGCTTCGAGGCCGTTCTCAAATATGTCGATCTCTATCTGCGCGATCTTTCCGCCGAAGGCCAAGGTCGCGCTTACTTCATGCTGCTGTCGTCGGCGGTCGCCGACATGACGGCTCTGCGCGCTGCATTTGCTGCCGAACATGCGCGCATCGAACATCGCCTCGAAGCGCTGGTGCTCAAGGGCCAGGAGGAGGGCGACATCCGGCGCGAGATCGATGCCGACGCCGCCGCGCTGATGATCGGCAGCCTGTTGCTCGGACTTTCGATGCAACTGCTGGTCGACCCGTCGACGAATGTCGAGCCCATCCGCAAGACAAGCCTGGCAACGCTGCGCCTCAGCTTCGGCACAACAGCGTCCGATCCATCCCACAGGAAGACACGATGAACGCCGCCGCATTCCGAACCTGGCAATGCCGCACCTGCGGCTATATCTACGACGAAGCCGCGGGCGATCCTGCGGAAGGCCTGAAGCCGGGCACGCGATGGTCCGACATTCCGCCTGATTGGGTCTGTCCGATGTGCGGCACGCCGAAAAAAGACTTCGACATGGTCGAGCTCTGATCGCGGTTGATTTCGATCAAGGCGGCTTGACGCTCACCGCGTTGAATCCCCGGTCACCTGCATACCCGCGGGTCACGAGAGGGAGCGGCGCGCATGAGCGAAGCGCTATTCGGCAAGGCGAGGTTTCACCGCGACGGCGATATCATGGAAGCCAGGTTGAGTCGTGTTCTTGACGACAGCCTCGATCGCGTCTGGGCGGCACTTACCGAGAGCGAAGAACTCGTCAAATGGCTGGCGCCGGGTTCGATCGAATTGTGGGAAGGCGGCGCGGCCAAGCTCAATTTCGCCGACAGCGGCATCGTCATCGACAGTAAGGTGACGGCGATCGAACCGCTCAGTGTGCTGGAATATTCCTGGAGCGGGCCTGGCGAACCGCTCCGCCCCGTGCGTTGGGAGATCCGTCCAAAAGGAGATGAGGTTGCACTCGATCTGACGCTTCGCATGCCGGCCGGCGAAGATGCCGGACGTTCCTGCGCGGGGTGGGATGCGCATCTCGAGATGCTTGCCGCGGCGCTCGCCGGTGTTCCGATCAAGTTCCCGTTTGAGTTGTTCAAGGCCGCCCGTGACGCTTATCGCAGCGACCTTGCGGCGAACCGATAGTGCGCAAGGCGCAAGACGCTAGCCGGCTGCGGCAAGCGCGGTTTCATTCTGGTCCGGATGGGTGACGAAGTAGTCGAGGTCCTTGAGCAGCTTTTTCCACGCTGCGTCGATCTCAGGCGACCACTCGCTCCCAAGCTTTTCCTGAATTGTCGCGGCAACTGTCGCGAAGAAGATCCGGAACACTTGCGGCGGCACGTCGTAGCCGGAATGGGTAATGACCTCGCACTGGATCATGTTGGCTGCGAAATGATTGTCGCCGATGAAGTCGAGGATGACCTCGAACACCTTGGCCAGCATTTCGCCCTTCACCGCGTTGGTCGTGTCGCGCCAGAAGAGGCGCTTCATGTCGGGATATTCGGCAAAAAGCCGTTCATAAACGAAGGGTGTCAGGTCCGGACATTTCTCGGATACCAGTTCCAGACTTGTCTCGATCGGGTTGGACGCCATGACACTCCCCAGCGGTAAAGCGTTCTAGTTTGTGAACACTAGGGATCGGTTTGAAGCGTCTGACAAGCCGGTCCCGCGAGACGCGCCCAATTCGTTGAAAGATGGCGGCAATTGCGCCGCCGGCCGGCAAACAAACCTGACGTTAGGAAACGACATCGGCGTACCCGTTGTTCGAAAATTTCGCTCGCGAGGCGATTTCTTCTCGGGCACAGTGACAAGTAGTCAGCCGTCCAGGGAGCAAAATCAATGTCACAGACCGCCGAACCGAGCGCAAAACGAGGCATCGACAACCTTGGCTTTGATCCGGATGCGCTGAAGAAGAAATACATCGCCGAACGCGACAAGCGTCTGCGCGCCGACGGCAACGAGCAATATCGCAACATCGAGGGCGAATTCGCGCACTACCTGGATGATCCCTATGTCGAGCCGGGTTTCACGCGCACGCCTCTGACGGACGAAGTCGAGGTCGTGGTCATCGGCGGCGGTTTCGGTGGCCTGCTCGCCGGTGCGCGGCTGCGCGAAGCCGGTGTCCAGGATCTGCGGATCATCGAAAAAGGCGGCGACTTCGGCGGCACCTGGTACTGGAACCGTTATCCGGGAGCGGCCTGCGATATCGAGTCCTATATCTATCTGCCGCTCCTCGAAGAAGTTGGCTACATCCCGGTCGAGAAATACACGCGCGCGCCGGAGATTCTCGAACACAGCCGCGCCATTGCGCGAAAATTCGATCTCTATCGCGACGTCTGCTTCCAGACCGAAGTGACGGAGATGCGCTGGGACGAAAAAATCTCGCGCTGGATCATCCGAACCAACCGCAACGACGCGATGAAGGCGCGGTTTGTCGTCATGGCGAACGGCCCCCTGCATCGTCCCAAGCTTCCTGGCATTCCGGGCGTCGAAACGTTCAAGGGGCATTCGTTCCACACCAGCCGCTGGGACTATCACTATACCGGCGGCGACTGCATGGGCGGGCTGACGGGCCTGAGGGACAAGCGCGTCGGCATCATTGGAACCGGTGCGACAGCGGTGCAGTGCGTGCCGCATGTCGGGGCCGGCGCGAAAGAACTTTTTGTGTTCCAGCGCACCCCGTCTTCGGTCGATGTCCGCAACGACCGCCAGACGGATCCCGATTGGATAAGGTCTCTCGAGCCTGGCTGGCAGCAGAAGCGCATGGACAATTTCAATGCCCTGGTCTCCGGCGTGCCGCAGGACGTGGATCTCGTCAGTGACGGATGGACCGACATCATCGGCAAATTCCTCACCCTGATGCGCAAGCAGAACGAAGCGGGGGCCGATACAAACCTCGCCGACACGCTGCAACTCGCCGATTTCGAGAAAATGGAGCAGATACGCGCCCGCGTCGATGCAGTCGTGCGCGACCGCGAGAAAGCGGAGGCGCTCAAGCCCTACTACAATCAGTTCTGCAAGCGGCCGTGCTTCCACGACCAATATCTCGACACCTTCAACCGACCCAACGTTCATCTCATCGACACGGACGGCAAGGGCGTGGAACGGATCACCGAACGCGGCGTTGTCGCCAACGGCAAGGAATATGAGATCGACTGCCTGATCTATGCGACGGGCTTCGAAGTCGGGACGGACTATACGCGCCGCTCCGGCTACCAGCTTTACGGACGTGGCGGCATGTCATTGTCCGAAAAGTGGAAGAATGGCGTCGCCACGCTTCATGGAATGCATTCGCGCGGCTTTCCGAATGTCTTCATCATGAGCAACAGCCAGTCGGGCTTCACCGCCAACTATCCGCACATGCTGAATGAACAGAGCAAGCATCTGTCCTACATCATCAGGGAATGCGGGGCGCGGCAGGTTCGGGTGGTCGAGGCATCCCAGCAGGCCGAAGACGAATGGATCCAGACCATCATCGACTCGGCGATGCTGCGCCAGAAATTCCAGGAAGAATGCACACCCGGCTACTACAACAACGAAGGCAAGCCCTCGGATTTGGCGGCGCGCAATGGATTCTACGGTCACGGCCCCATTGCATTCGTCAATCTTCTTGAGGCGTGGCGCAGCGACGGCACGCTGAAGGGACTTGAACTGAACAAGGCCTGATCGCGATCGAATACGCAGGCCGTCGAACTCGGACAGCACTCCGGTTCGGCGGCCTTATTATTCGGGCATTCATCCCCTTTGCAGACCGCCCAGATGTTCCTCGAGCTGGTCGAGCGTGCCACTGAAGCCCTGATTCATGGAGGCGTGCCAGCCGTCGAAAGCTTCGCGCTCGGCCGCACTTGCGTTGAACGGCGACGCGGTCATCGCAAGATGCGTCTTGCCGCCTTCTTCGGTGAAGATGACCGTGTTCAGAACTTCGAGAGGCCAGTTCGGATTGAAGGGCGCGCGCGTTGTTCCGCCCGTTTCGTCAGAGAAGGAATTGGTGAACACGATGCGGTCGGGCATGTGGATTTCGCGGTAAACGAACTTGCCCCACATTTCCTGGCCAGTCGGCGCACGCATGCCGTAGTGGAACATTCCGCCGGGTTTCAGATCGAGCGTGCCCTTGATCCAGGTGAAGCCTTTCGGCCCCCACCATTTCGCGAGCTGGTCAATTTCGGTATAGGCCTTCCAGACCAGGGCCCGCGGTGCGTTGAACGTGCGGCTGATGTTGAAGGTCGGGTGGATATGATCGGTCATCGAATTGTCCTCGCTCAGATTTTCGGCAAATAGGCTGCAAGGCGGTCCAGCGTCTGGCAGCCGCCTTCAACGGCACCGAACTTCATGACGGCGTCACGTGCTTCGACGGATGGGAAGACGCTCGTCATTCTGATCTCGGTTTTTCCATCGCGCTCCGTGAAGGTCACGGTCGCACGGAAACTGTGCATGTCGCCTTCCTCGGCGCCGCTATGGTCATAGACAAGCCGTGCCGGCTTCACGACTTCGCGGTAGACGATTTCGTTGGGATAGTCGGTGCCGTCCGGGCCATGCATGATGTAGCGCCATGTGCCGCCGGGTCTCACGTCCATGGCGTGGATCGTGTTGGTGAAGCCATTGGGTCCCCACCACCGCGCGATGTGCGCGGGATCGGTCCAGACTTTCCAGACGAGGTCGCGTGGAGCATCGACCGTGCGCGTTATGACGATTGTCGGTTCGCCCGCCGCCGCAACGCCTTTACTTCTTTCGACCACGTTTCTTCTCCTTGGCTTGCAGCTCCCTGAGATAGCCATCGAGCCGGTCGAAGCGCTCGTTCCAGAGGCGCCGGTAATCCTCCAGCCAGCTGTCGACGCCGCGAAGGGCGTCCGGTTCGATCTTGCAGGGCCGCCACTGGGCCTCGCGGCTGCGGGTGATAAGGCCGGCATGTTCGAGAACTTTCAGATGCTTGGAAACCGCAGGAAGGCTCATGTCGAACGGCTCGGCGAGTTCGGATACGGACGTCTCGCCCAGCGCCAGCCGCGCCAGGATCGCCCGCCGCGTCGGATCGGCCAGGGCGGAAAACGTCGCGCTCAAGTGGTCGGCGGCCATTTGTATTGCACCATTTGGTTAAATAACCAAGTGGTTTAATACTGCGGACGCCGGAAACAGTCAAGCGGAGGACGGCAAAATTCTTTCAGCCCAGCCGGGCTTCGAGTTCGGCCCTGTCGGAAAGGAACCAGACCTGCGTGCCGCGATTGGTCTCCCGGATGTAATCGCGCAATGCATCGCTCTCCGCCACGTGGCGCGCCACGTCACCGAGAATGACGAGACGAATGCCGTAGTTGACGAACTTCTGGATCATTTCGCCGGCGATGCGAGTCTTGAGTGCGAAGAATTTGGCGCTCAGGCGCGCGACGGGAATCACGACCATGCTGGCGCGCAGCGACAGTGCGTTCCCGATGACATCGGTCGCGTCGCGTTCGCCCTCCAGGAACGGCCCGTCGGCGGCGCATTCCAGCACGCGAACGCCATGCAGCGTGTAGGTTTGATCGCTCATGCCATCACACGCCGTTGGCCTTGCGCAGGAATGAAACGATCTCAGCTGTCGGCGTCGGAATGAAATGGCCAAACGCCGGATCGAAGTGAACCGCAGCCTGCGGCAGAAGCCTTTCAGCGCGACGCTTCGTATCGTGCGAGTCGATGAGCGCATCCTCACCGCCGATAAAGAGGGTGATCGGCATTTTCAGGCGCGAAAGTTCGTCATCGCTGAAAGGCGCAATGTGATCGCGCCGCGGCGCGAAGTTCCGGAAAATCAGGCCAAGGAATTCTTCGAGCGCCTTCGGGACAGGCCCGCGCGCAGCATAGGCCCGCCCCATGACCATTGCGCGCAGCTTTTTTCGGCCCCACTCGCCCGTGAAGAAATAGGGAAAAGCCTTGAGGAGGAAGTTCTTCAGCTTTCCGATTCCGGCCGGGCACATCAGCGCCAGCGCGGTGACGCGCTCCGTGTGGCGGATCGCGAAATCGAGCGCCAGCCAGCCGCCAAGCGAAATGCCGACAAAAGATGCTTTCTCGACCGACAATGCTCGCATGACATCATCCAGCCACATGGCGTGTTCATCCGTTCCGGTCTTATAGCGTGTCCGGGCGGAAAGGCCCGGCTCGCCGATAAGATCAACGGCATAGACGCGGAAATGCTCGCCCAGTGCGGCGGCCTCGCTGATCCACATGAAGGAGCTCGATGCCGAGCCGTGAAACAGAAAAACCGGCGGCGCGTCCTCGTGGCCGCTCGCGATCACGAACGTGTCGCCTGCGCGTGTCGGCACGGTGAACTGGCGGTTCGGCTCGGGCCACAGACTCAGCATTTCGCGATACCGCGCATGGATCGCCCGTGCGCCTTCCTCCGACTTGTAGATCTCAGGCATGGCTAGTTTCCCGACAGCATTTCGATCGCGCGCAGAAGCGAGGCCACGGTCTCGATGCTTCCCGTAAGGATCACCTTCAGCCGCGCACGCTCCTCGTCATAAATCGTATCGACGCGCACCGGCGCATCGCCGGGCGAGCGACCTTTCACGCCCGCCGTCAGATAGGTTGTGAAGCGATAGGCGTCGTCCCTGCTGACCGCGTCGATGTCGATGACGCTCGATACCTCGATGTGGCGTGATCGGCGTACCGGCGGACGCTCGAGTGCGGTCGCCGATCGGCCTGTCAGTGCCTCCAGATCCTGGCGCGTGATGCGGTACTGCTTGCCGATGCGTACGGCCTTCAGCTTGCCGTCGCGCACATAATGGCGGACGGTTTTGACATGCAGTCCAAGCAGGTCGGCGACCTGCTCGACGGAATAAAGGTCCTGTGGCATTGGCTAGATCGACAATTTGCACCCAAATATTCCCTATCATTCCCTATAGTGCTTTACAATAGGGAATATTAGAGCGTCTTACAAAATGCCAACTTTGAGACCATTTGCGCGTCGGTCCGGGCCGTCAAGCCGCGAATTCGATGGTTAGAATGGCCGCAAAACAGGCAAACGATCTGAGGAAACGGCGATGGCGGACAGCAAGATGAATGGCGCGGAAAGTCTCGTGCGCACGCTCGTGGCCAGCGGTGTCGAAGTCTGCTTCTCCAATCCTGGCACGTCCGAAATGCATTTTGTCGCCGCGCTGGACCGCGTCGATGGAATGCGCGCGATTCTCGGCCTGTTTGAAGGCGCGGTCACCGGCATGGCAGATGGCTATGGCCGCATGGCGGAAAAGCCGGCGTGCACACTCCTGCATCTCGGGCCCGGTCTCGCGAACGGTCTGGCCAATCTACACAATGCGCGCCGCGCTGCCACGCCGATCGTGAACATCGTCGGCGATCACGCGACCTATCACGCGCAATACGATGCGCCGCTGGCATCCGACATTGCCGG
>Ga0265313_10002843_pt1 | contig 14554 bp, 10 predicted proteins | sample 4123metaG_FD_203122 | JGI IMG/M metagenome (GOLD analysis project Ga0265313, IMG submission 203122) | Rhizosphere microbial communities from Carex aquatilis grown in University of Washington, Seatle, WA, United States - 4-1-23 metaG | ecosystem: Host-associated > Plants > Roots > Rhizosphere >...
GCGGTAGGCGTCCTCGCCGGCCACGGCCTCGATCCGGCGGGTGCCCGCGGCGATGGCGCCCTCGTGAAGCACGGTCACGAGTCCGACCTCGCCCACGCTCGCCACATGGGTGCCGGCGCAGAGCTCGCGGCTGTAGCCGCCGATGTCGACCACGCGCACGACCTTCCCGTACTTCTCCCCGAAGAAGGCGAGGGTGCCCTCGGGCTTCTTGTCAAAGTCCACCTCGTAGGCCTCGACCCTGGCGTTCTCGAGCACCCGGGCGTTCACCAGCTCCTCGATCTCGCGCAGCTGCGCGCGCGTGACCGCCTCGAGGTGCGAGAAGTCGAAGCGCAGGCGGTCGGGGGCGTTGAGGGAGCCCGCCTGGCGCACGTGGGTGCCGAGCACCTTGCGCAGGGCCCAATGCAGCAGGTGGGTCGCCGTGTGGTGGCGCTGGATCGAGCGCCGGCGCACCGCGTCGACCGAGAGGTCGGCGGCCGCGCCCTTCGCAGGGGCCGGCTCCCCGTCGGCGAGCCGGTGGAGGTGGCGCCCCGACTTGTCGCGCACCGTGTCGGTGATGGCCACCGACCGCCCCTCGATCAGGGCGTGGCCCGCGTCGCCGATCTGGCCGCCCATCTCGGCGTAGAACGGGGTGCGGTCGAAGGCGAGGAAGACCCCGTGCTCCGACGGGACGACGTCGAGGACCGTGGCGCGGGTGCCCTGGCGGAAGTCGAGACCGTAGCCGGTGAACACGGTCGGAGCGTGCGCCTCGTGCGCCTGGCCCTCGGTGGCCGCCACGATGACCTCCTTCTTCAGGGCGGAGCGCCCGCGCTCCCGTTGCTGCTCCATGAGCGCCTCGAAGCCCGCGGCGTCAACCGCGATGCCGCGCTCGGCCGCGATGACCTGGGTCAGGTCGAGCGGGAAGCCGTACGTGTCGTAGAGCTCGAAGACGACCGGGCTCGAGAGCGAGCCGGCCGCGGCGGCCTCGTCGAAGCGCCGGAGGCCGCGCTCGAGCGTCCTGCCGAAGCTCTCCTCCTCGGATTTCACGACGCGCCGGATCACGGACTCCTGGCGCCGGAGCTCGGGGAAGACGCCGCCCAGCGACTCGACCACCGGCCCGACCAGCTTCTCGAAGAATCCGGTGCCAAGCCCGAGGTTGCGCCCGTAGAGGGCCGCGCGGCGCAGGATCCGCCGGATCACGTAGTTGCGGCCCTCGTTTCCTGGCAGGATGCCGTCGGAAACGGCGCACGCCACGCAGCGGGCGTGGTCGGCCAGGACCCTGAAGGCGACGTCGGTCTGCTCCTGGTCGGTGAGGCCGCCGCGCCTCGCGGGCACGGTGCCCGCGTAGGTCCTGCCGGAGAGCTCCGCGATCCTCGCGAAGAGCGGCGCAAAGAGATCGGAGTCGTAGTTGGACGGCTCGGCGGTGAAATCGGTGAAGCCCTTCGTCGTGGCGCAGATGCCCGAGACCCGCTCGAAGCCCATGCCCGTGTCCACGTGCTTGGCCGCCAGCGGAGAGAACGTGCCGTCGGCGTTCGCGTTGAACTGGATGAAGACGTGGTTCCAGATCTCGATGCAACGCGGCGAGCCCGAGTTCACGAGCCGGCGGCCCGCGGCCTCGTCGTCGGAGGCCATGAGGTTCAGGTGCACCTCGGAGCAGGGCCCGCAGGGCCCCGTCTCGCCCATCATCCAGAAGTTGTCCTTCTTGCCGCCGTTCACGATGTGGACCGCGGGGTCGAGCCCGGCTCCGCGGAAGAGCCCCGCCCAGAGGTCGTGCGCCTCCTGGTCGAACTCCGACGGGTCGCCCTTCGCCTTGTCGGGCGCGTACACGGAGGCGAAGATCCGCTTCGGCGGGATGCCCCAGACCTTGGTGACCAGCTCCCAGCCCCATTCCAGGGACTCCTTCTTGAAGTAGTCCCCGAAGGACCAGTTGCCGAGCATCTCGAAGAACGTGTGATGGTAGGTGTCGAAGCCGACGTCCTCGAGGTCGTTGTGCTTGCCCCCGGCGCGGATGCACTTCTGGGTGTCGGCGGCGCGCGTGTCCCTGCCGGGCCTGGCGCCCGCCCAGTGGGAGAGGTCCGGCGCGCGGTCCCCGAGGAAGATCGGGACGAACTGGTTCATCCCGGCGTTCGTGAAGAGCAGGCCCGGCGAGTCGGGCAGCAGCGAGGATGAGGGCACGATCGTGTGCCCGCGCTTCGCGAAGAAATCGAGGAAGGACTGGCGGATCTCCTGGGATTTCATAAGGCGGCGAGGATGGCGTCGGTCATGGCCCGGGTGCCGATCGAGGCGCCGCCGAACGCGATGTCGGAGGTGCGGGCGCCCGAGGTGACGGCCTTGCGCACGGCGGCCTCGATCCGGGAGGCGGGCCTCTCGAGGCCGAAGCTGTAGCGCAGCATGAGCGCCACCGAGAGGATCTGTGCGCAGGGGTTCGCGATGCCCTTCCCCGCGATGTCCGGGGCGGTGCCGCCGGCCGGCTCGTAGAGGCCGAAGGGGAGCCCGAGCGCGTTCCGGGTCGCGCCGAGGGAGGCCGATGAGAGCATCCCGAGGGAGCCGCAGATGACGGCCATCTCGTCGGAGAGGATGTCGCCGAACATGTTCTCGGTCACGAACACGTCGAACTGGTTGGGGCTTCGCACGAGCTGCATCGCCGCATTGTCGACGTACATGTGCGTGAGCTCGATGTCCGGGGCATTCTTGGCGACGTAGTCGGTGACCGTCTTGCGCCACAGGACCGAGGTCTCGAGGACGTTGGCCTTGTCGATCGAGCAGAGCTTGCGCTTGCGGGAGCGCGCCGCGGCGATCGCGGTGGCCGCGATGCGCTCGATCTCGCTCCTGCGGTAGATCATCGTGTCGACGGCCTGGAGGTCGCCGTCCGGAAGCACCGTCGTCTCCTTCGGCTTGCCAAAATAGAGGCCGCCCGTCAGCTCGCGGATGCAGACGATGTCGATGCCGTCGGGGATGCGCTCGGTCTTGATGGGCGAGGCGGCCGTCAGCTCCCGGTAGAGGAGGCCCGGGCGGATGTTGGCAAAAAGCGTGAAGTGCTTGCGAAGCGGCAGGAGCGCGGCCCGCTCGGGCTGCTCGCGGGGCGGGAGCTTCTCCCACTTCGGGCCTCCGACCGATCCGAAGAGGATGGCGTCGCTGGCCTCGCAGATGCGCAAGGTCTCATCAGGCAACGCCTTGCCGTGGTTGTCGATGCCGGCCCCCCCCACGTCCGCCTCGTGCGGCTGGAGCGTGAGCCCCTCCTGGCCCGCCACGTGCCGGAGCACCCGAAGGGCCTCGGACATCACCTCGGGTCCAATGTAGTCTCCCGCCAGGACGGCGAATTTTAGGGTCGGCATTGCAAAGGGGGTATCGGTAGCCGCTGAGCGGCCAAAGGTGAAGGGCAATTTTCGCCGTTGCGGTAGGGCCGGAATGTTCTCTCTTTGCGGCGTGAATGTCCATGTATTGCCGGCGGGTCCGATTCAGACCAACGCGTACCTGCTGACCGAGCCGGGGACGCGGGAGGCGGTGCTCGTGGACGCCCCCGAGGGCGTGTGGGCGATGGCCGAGCCGATCCTCGCGAAGGAGGGCTGCCGCCTCTCCTCGCTGTGGCTCACCCACGGGCACTGGGACCACACCCAGGGGGCCGCCGAGGTCGTGAGGCGCTCGGGGGCCCGGGTGTTCGCCCACCGGGCCGACCAGCCGCTCATCGAGACGCCCGAGGTGATGCGTGAGCTTGCGCTGCCCGGGATCGCGCTGGAGCCGGTGCGGGTGGACCGCTGGCTCGAGGACGGCGAGACGATCGAGACCCTCGGCCAGAAGGTCACGGTGGGCCACGTGCCGGGGCACTGCCCGGGGAGCCTCGTGTTCTATCTGCCCGGCTCGGGGGCGGCGTTCGCGGGCGACGCGCTCTTCAGGGGCGCCGTGGGGCGCACGGACCTGCCGGGCGGCAGCTTCGAAGAGCTCGAGAACTCCATCCGGACCCGCATCTACACCCTGCCCGACGAGACCGCAGTCTTCCCCGGGCACGGCGCGCCGACGACCGTCGGGGAGGAGAAGGAGAGCAACCCCTATGTCCGCGGCTGAGCACGAGCCGCTCATGCGCCGTGCGATCGCCCTGGCGCTGCGCGCCTGGGGCGCCACGCACCCCAATCCCATGGTGGGGTGCGTCCTGGTCGAGGACGGCGAGGTCACGGCCGAGGGGTTCCACGCGAGGGACGGGGACCCCCACGCCGAGCGGGTGGCCCTCGCCTCCCTCATGCGCAACCCGGGGCCGGGGGCCGCGCTCTACGTCACGATGGAGCCCTGCTCCACCCCTGGAAGGACGGGGGCCTGCACGGACGCCATCATCGCGGCGGGCATCACGCGCGTGGTCGCCGGGACCGTCGACCCCAATCCGGCGCACGCGGGCAGGGGCTTCGACGTGCTGCGGCGGGCCGGCGTCGAGGTCGTCGCGGGCGTCCTGGAGGACGAGTGCCGGGACCTGAACCTCATCTTCAACCACTGGATCACGAGCCGCGGGCCCCTGCTGGCCGGCAAGCTCGCCGCGACGCTCGACGGGAGGATCGCCACCCGCGCCGGGGAGTCCAAGTGGATCACGGGCGAGGTCGCGCGCGCCGACGTCCACCGGTGGCGCAGGCTCTTCCCGGCGATCGCGGTCGGGGCGGGCACGGTCATGGCCGACAACCCGAGCCTGACCGCGCGGGTTGACGGGGCGCCTCCGTTGTGCCCCGTGCGGTTCGTGTTCGACGGCCGCCTGAGGAGCGTCGACGAGCGCAACATGCCCAGGGTCTACACGGACGAGTTCTCGGCACGGACCATCGTCGTGACGACCGAGCACGGGGGCCTGGGCTACGTCCGGAAGCTCCGCGAGCGGGGCGTCGGGGTGTGGATCTTCCCGTCCGGCACCGGGCGGGTGCCGTTCGCACAGTTCCGGGCGCGCTGCGCCGGGGAGGGGATCTGCGGGGTCCTGTTCGAGGGGGGGGCCCAGCTGCTGAGCCGCGCGCTGATCGAGCGAGAGCTCGACTACCTCCTCATGTACCACGCGCCCGTCATCTTCGCCGACGAGCGCGCCAAGTCGGTCTTAAGCGGGCTCAGGGCCGAGCATTTGGGCCAGGCGATCCGACTGGAGGAGATCCGGCGCCACGCGCTGGGAGACGACTCCCTCGTGCGGGGCAGGGTCGCGTACCCGGAGAGGGTGCAGATCGATGAGACTCTATTTAGCCTCGGCTAACCCGAACAAGGCGGCCGAGCTACAGGCGATGGCCGACGCGCTGGCCGGCGGCGCGCCCGGGCCCGGGGTGCGCCTCGAGGTCGCGTCCGCGGCGCAGGCCGGCGGCATGCCGCCGGTCGCCGAGGACACCGGCACGTTCGTCGGGAACGCCCGCAAGAAGGCCCTTGCGCTCCTGGGCGCGCTGCCCGGCGGCGCGTGGTCGCTCGCCGACGACAGCGGGCTGTGCGTCGAGGCGCTCGGCGGGGCCCCCGGCGTGGAGAGCGCGTACTATGCGGGGGCGGCGGGCGACCCGGCGGCGAACCTGGCGAAGCTTGTCGCCGCCATGCGCGGCGTGCCCGAGGGGCGGCGCGGCGCGGAGTTCGTGTGCGTCCTGTTCCTGGCGGGGCCTGGGGGGCTCGAGCGGAGCTTCGAGGGCCGCTGCCGGGGCCGCCTGCTGGACGACCCCCGCGGGGAGGGCGGGTTCGGCTACGACCCCCTCTTCGTCCCCGAGGGCCACGACCTCACCCTGGCGCAGCTGCCGCGCCCGGAGAAGAACGCCCTCAGCCACCGCGGCCGGGCCTTCGCGCGCCTCGTCGGCTGGCTTGCCGCACGGGGCTAAACCGTGCTTGGATCGACCCTCCATGGCCGACTTCTACATTACGACGGCGATCTCCTACGTGAACGGCTCGCCGCACATCGGGCACGCCTATGAGCTGATCCTCGCCGACGTGATCGCGCGCTTCCGCAGGCTGATGGGCGACCGGGTGTACTTCCTGACGGGGACCGACGAGCACGGCCAGAAGGTCCAGCAGAGCGCGCGCGCCCGGGGCCTCCCGCCGCAGCAGATCGCCGACGAGATCAGCGCCGAGTTCAAGGCGATGGGCCCGAGGCTCGGCGCCACGAACGACGACTTCATCCGCACGACCGAGGAGCGCCACAAGGTTGTGGTGCGCGAGCTCCTGCAGCGCCTCTTCGACAAGGGGGACATCTACCTCGGCGAGTACCGCGGCTTCTACAGCACGCGCCAGGAGCAGTTCCTCCAGGAGAAGGACCGCAGCCCCGACGGCTCGTGGCCGGAGCTCTACGGCGAGGTGACGGAGATCATCGAGCCCAACTACTTCTTCCGGCTGAAGGCCTACCAGCCGTGGCTGGTCGAGTTCCTTTCAAGGAACGAGGACTTCGTGTTCCCGCGGTTCCGCCAGAAGCAGGTCGTGGAGTTCCTGAAGGAGCCGCTCAACGACCTGTGCATCTCGCGGCCCCGGGAGCGGCTCGAGTGGGGGATCCCGCTCCCCTTCGACGCCGGGTACGTCACGTACGTCTGGTTTGACGCCCTGGTCAACTACTACTCGGCGGTCGCCGCGAGGCCCGGCGTGTGGCCCGCGGCGCTCCATGTGATCGGCAAGGACATCCTCGTTCCGCCGCACGCCGTGTACTGGCCCATCATGCTGCACGCGGCGGGCATCGAGCTGCCGCGGGGCATCCTGGCGCACGGGTGGTGGCTGACGGGCGGGGCGAAGATGTCCAAGAGCGCGGGCAACGTGCAGGACCCCCTGGCGCTCGCCGACGAGTTCGGGGCGGATTCCCTGCGGTACTTCCTCATCCGCGAGATGAACGTGGGCCAGGACGGGGATTTCTCGCGGGAGCTCTTCCTCGGGCGGTACAACAGCGACCTGGCGAACGACCTCGGCAACCTGGTGAACCGCGTCCTCAACATGACCGGCCGGTTCGCGGGCGGCGCCGTGCCGGCGGCCGGGGAGGGCGGCGACGCCGAGGCCGAGCTGCGCGCGCTCTGGGTGGCGACGGCGGGCGACTACGTGAGCCTCTTCGGCCGGCACCAGTTCCACACGGGCCTCGAGCGCCTGTTCGGGTTCGTGAAGTCCATCAACGGTTACGTCGAGAGGCGCGCACCCTGGAAGCTCGCCAAGTCCGCGGAGCCGGCCGACAAGGCGCTGCTGGCGACCTCGCTGGCGACGATGGCCGAGGCGCTCAGGCTCGCGTCCGTGGCGCTGCGGCCGGTGATGCCGGCGGCCTCGGAGCGGATCGGCGGCGTGCTCGGCTACGCCCCGGCCGGCGCGTGGACCGACGAGCTCGCCTGGGGCGGGACGCTTGCGGGCGCGCGGGTCGCCGCCTCGCTCGTCCTCTTCCCGAGGCCGCAGCCCGCGGCGGGCAAGGCCCCGTGACGATCCTTCCCCTAGATCCGGTCTCGAACGCCTCGCCCGAGGCGCTGACCGCATTCCTGTCGGAGTGCCGCGACACGGCCGCGCAGTCGGGCCGACCGCTCCTGGTGAGCATCACCATCCAGGTCGACAGCCTCGACCCCCTGGCGGTTCTGGAGTCGATCTTCGAGTCGACCGAGCGGCACTTCTACGCGGAGCGCCCGTCGGAGGGGTGGGCCATCGCCGGGGCGGAGTCAGTCCTGACGTTCTCGGCCTCGGGGCACGAGCGGTTCGCCGAGTGCCAGTGGTTCATCGACCGCACCCTTGGGGACGCAATCGCGGTCGGGGAGCAGGCCGCGGCCTTCGGCGGGCCCCACTTCTTCGCGGCGTTCTCGTTCCTCGACACGGTGGGGGACGCGGAGCCGTTCGAGGCCGCCTGCGTCTTCGTCCCGCGCTGGCAGGTGGCGCACCGGGACGGGAGGACGACGGCGGTGGCGAACCTGGTCCTCGAGGGGGACTCCCCGGTCGAGGCCCTTGCCGCGCGGGTGTGGAACGCCCACGCCAAGTTCCGCTCGTTTGACTTCCGGGCGCCCGAGCCCCCGCACGAGCGCTCGACCCCTCCGTCGATCAAGGACGTCGGGGGGCGCCGGAGCTACGAGAGCGCCGTCAGCCGCGCGCTCGAGGGGATCGCGAAGGGCGAGCTCGAGAAGATCGTGCTCGCCCGGGCGAAGGACGTGCGGTCCTCCGGACCCCTGCACCCGCTCGGCCTGCTGAACGCCCTGCGCCAGCGCTTTCCCGACTGCAACGCCTTCTCGGTGGCCAACGGGAAGGGCCAGAGCTTCATCGGCGCGAGCCCCGAGCGGCTGCTGCGCGTGGACGACGGCGTGGTGCTCACCGAGGCGCTCGCGGGGTCGACGGACCGAGGGGCGACGGCGAGCGAGGACGCCTCCCTGGGGCGGCGCCTGCTCCAGAGCGAAAAGGACCTGCGGGAGCAGCGGATCGTGCTCGACTCCATCGTGCGCCGGCTCGCCCCGCTCGGGCTCGACCTGAGGTATTCGGCGCGGCCCTCCCTCAAGCGCCTCTCGAACGTCCAGCACCTGCACACCCCGGTGGAGGCGCGGCTTCCCAAGAACGTGCGCCTGCTGGAGATGCTCGGGAGGCTCCACCCGACGCCCGCCGTCGGCGGCACCCCCCGCGAGCGGGCCGTCCCGCTGATTGCGAAGCTCGAGGCCTTCCCGAGGGGCCTCTACGGGGGCGCGGTCGGCTGGATCGACTCCCGGGGGGGAGGGGAATTCATCGTGGCCCTGCGCTCCGCCCTGGTGGACGGGCCGCGCGCCCGGATCTACGCCGGCGCCGGGATCGTCGAGGGGTCGACCCCCGAGGACGAGCTGGCCGAGACGGAACTCAAGTTCAGGGCGATGCAGGACGCCCTGCGCGGGGTCTGAGCAGCCTGCAGGGCCCATGTTCGTCAACCCGCTCAGCCTCGACGCCCGGAACGTCAATTCCCTGTGGGGAGGCGTCGTCGCGGAGACCCTCGCGCGGGCGGGGGTGCGCGCCGTGGTCGTCTCCCCGGGGTCGCGTTCGACGCCGCTGGCGTTCGCCTTCGCGCGTCACGCAGGGATCGAGGCCATCCCCGTCCTCGACGAGCGCTCGGCGGCCTTCTATGCGCTCGGCATGGCGAAGCGCGAGCTCCGTCCGGTCGCGCTCCTCTGCACGAGCGGCACCGCGGGGGCCCACTACTTCCCGGCCGTCATCGAGGCGCACGAGTCCGGGGTGCCGCTGATCGTGATCACGGCGGACCGGCCGCCCGAGATGCGGGGCTGCGCCTCCGGCCAGACCATCGACCAGCACCGCCTCTACGGAAGCCACGTCAACCTTTACCACGAGCTCGCCGTGCCGGAGGCGAGCCTCGGCCTGCTGCGCTACCTGCGCCAGACCGTGGCCCACGCGGTCGAGCGTTCGCTCGCGCCCCTGGCGGGCCCGGTGCACCTGAACGCCCCGTTCCGCGACCCGCTGGTCCCGGCGGAGGACGGCGGCGCGACAGAGGCCTTCGCTTCGGGCGTCGACTGGGAGGGGTTCTTTGCGCACGTGGCGCCCCCGCGCCCCGTCGCCGCAGTCTCGCAGGTGCCCGTCTTCTCCCACGCGGTGCGCGGCGTCATCGTGGCAGGCCCCTCGCTGGCGGCCGACCCGCGGGCCCACGCGGCCGCGGCCGGGGAGCTCTCGAGGAGGCTCGGCTGGCCGGTGCTGGCGGACGGGCTCTCGCCGCTGCGCAACCACGCGGCCGCGCTGCCCCACCTCGTGACGCGCTATGACGCGATCCTGCGCACCGCTGCCGCGGACGACTCGCTCAGGCCCGAGATGATCCTCTGCCTCGGGGAGTGGCCGACCAGCAAGGTCCTGCGCGGCTGGGCCGAGGCGAGCAGGGCACCCGTGCTCTTCGTTACCGAGAGGCCCGACAACCGGGACGCGCTCCACGAGCCGTCCCGCCGGGTCGTGATCCCCCTTCAGGCGTTCGCCGAGGGGATGCCGACCGCCGGCGCGCCGAACGCCTACGAGCGGCTTTGGGCGGGGCACGAGGCGCGCGCGCGCGCGGCGCTCGACGCGCGCCTGGCGGCCGAGGAGGCGCTGATCGAGCCCAAGGCGGCGTGGATCCTCGGCAGGGCGCTGCCGGCCGGGACGGCCGTGTCGGTGGCGAACAGCATGCCGGCGCGCGACATGGAGTTCGTGTGGCCGGCGAACGACCGGGGGTACCGGGTGTTCTCGAGCCGCGGGGCGAACGGGATCGACGGCACGCTCTCGACCGCCCTCGGCGTCGCCCACGGCTTTGCCCCCGCCGTCCTCCTGACGGGCGACCTGGCCTTCCTGCACGACGCGAACGGGCTGCTGACCGCCCCGAGGTTCAAGGGGGGCCTCACCGTCGTCCTCGTCAACAACCGCGGGGGCGGGATCTTCGAGCATCTTCCGGTCTCGCAGTTCGGCCCCGTCTTCGAGGAGTTCTTCGCGACGCCCCAGGCGGTGGACTTCGCCGGGCTCTGCGCGGCGCACGGCGTCGCGCATGTCCACGTCGAGGACTGGCCGCATTTCGAGGGGCTCGTCTCGAGCCTTCCGGCGCAGGGCATCCGCGTGCTGGAGATCGCCGCAGACCGGAAGAGGGACGCCGCCTGGCGCAAGGACGCGTTTGCCTCCGCCGGCCGACAGGTCTAGTCCCCGTGCCCCCTGCCATGAGCCCCAAATGGAAAACGTCAAAGGTCTATTCCGACATCCTCTACCACAAGGCGGAAGGAATCGCCCGGATCACGATCAACCGGCCGCACAAGCGCAACGCCTTCAGGCCCGAGACGATCGCCCAGCTGATGGACGCCTTCACCGACGCCCGCGACGACCAGCGGGTGGGGGTCGTGCTGCTGACGGGTGCGGGCCCCCACACGGACGGCAAGTATGCGTTCTGCGCGGGCGGTGACCAGAGCGTCCGGGGAAGCGCGGGCTACGTCGGGAGCGACGGGGTGCCCCGGCTCAACGTCCTCGACCTGCAGAAGCTCATCCGCTCGATGCCCAAGGTCGTCATCGCGCTGGTCGCGGGCTACGCGATCGGCGGCGGCCACGTGCTCCACGTCGTGTGCGACCTGACGATCGCGGCCGACAACGCCGTGTTCGGGCAGGTGGGGCCGTCCATGGGCAGCTTCGACGGAGGGTTCGGCGCGAGCTACCTGGCCCGCCTCGTCGGCCAGAGGAAGGCGCGCGAGATCTGGTTCCTCTGCCGCAAGTACACGGCCGGCGAGGCGCTCGGGATGGGGCTTGTGAACGCGGTCGTTCCCGTGGCCTCGCTCGAGAGCGAGGGCGTCAAGTGGGCGGGGGAGATCCTGCAGAAGAGCCCGCTCGCCATCCGGCTCTTGAAGAGCGCCTTCAATGCCGAGCTCGACGGGCAGGCCGGCATCCAGGAGCTCTCGGGAAACGCGACGCTCCTCTACTACATGAGCGAGGAGGCCAAGGAGTTCCACGCGGCCCAGCGCGCCAAGCGAAAGCCCGACGCGCGCAGATTCCCGTGGCTGCCCTGACCTGGGCCCGGCTCGCAAACGACCCTGGCGGCAGAGCCCCCATCGCGCCATGATGACCTGCAGGCTCCTGTGTCTTTGCGTGGCGACCCCGTGGGCCGGCTCCCTCTGCCTCGCGGGCTCCCCCGACGTGACGATCTCCGAGGGGCGGAACTTCTCGCTCGCCGCGTTCCGTTTTTGGGCGCCCCCTGCCGTAGGGAGCGTCCGCGCCGTGACCGTGCTCGTCCCGGGCTCGAATTCCGACGGGAGGGGGCAGGTCGACGAGGGGTTCTGGCGCGCCTTCGCGGAGCGGCACGGCCTCGCGCTCGTAGGGTGCTGCTTCAAGGACAGGCCGCACGACAACATGAACATCGAGGAGTATGCGCGGGCGGGCGACGGAAGCGGCGCCGCGCTTCTCGAGGCCCTGCGCCGCTTCGGCGAGTCGTCGGGGCACCCGGAGGCGGCCCAGGCGCCCCTGCTGCTCTGGGGCATGTCGGCGGGCGGGGAGTTCAACTATGAGTTCGCGTGCTGGAGGCCCGAACGCGTGGCGGCGTTCGTCGTCAACAAGGGCGGCTACTACTTCACCCACCTGGCGCCGCCGCCCGCCCGCAGGGTGCCGGGCATCTTCTTCATCGGCTCCGACGACGCGGATTTCCGCAAGGAGAGCATCCGGGGCATCTTCGCGGTCAACCACGAGGCCGGCGCGCGATGGAAGCTCGTGGTCGAGCCCCACGTGGGCCACGCGGCCGGGAATTCACCCGAACTGGCGGCAGCCTTCTTTGAGGCGTGCCTGCCTGGCGGTGACGCAAGGTGAACTCAGGCGCCTCGGCCGACCCGAGGATCCGCGGGTGTTGAATGATGCAAGATATTGTTGGTTATTTAGTTCCATTCATCGCTTAGGGATTGGCAAGCTCGGGATCTCTCACAACCATCTGGGTCATGATCCATCTACCCCGTTGTCTGTACATCCCGTGCCTCCTTGGGGGTTCCGTCCTTGTCGCAGCGGGCCGGGCGTTTGGGGCCCTGCCGGCGGCGCCTGAGGCGAAGGTTGTCCCGGTCGTGGACACCTATTTCGGGACCAAGGTGACCGACCCCTACCGCTGGATGGAGGATCCGAAGAACCCGGAATTCCAGGCGTACCTGAAGGCCCAAAGCGACCGCACCCGCACGATCCTCGACTCAATCCCTGGCCGGCGCGCCATGGAGGCGCGCGTCGAGGCGCTGCTCGAGACCATCACCACGTCCACGGGTGTCAACCGGCGCCGCAGCCTCTTCTTTTACGAGAAGCTCCAGCCGGGCTCCAGCCTCTCGAGGCTCTACGTCCGAGACGGGATCGACGGAGCCGAGCGGCTCCTCCTCGACCCGGCCACGCTGTCGCACGACGGTCATCACCAGGCCCTCTCGTATTACCTGCCCTCGGACGACGGCGCCACCGTGGCCGTCGGCCTGGCGGCGGGGGGCTCGGAGAACGCCGTCATGCACTTCCTGGACACGGCGACCGGCAAGGAGCTGAAGGAGACGATCGACCGGACGGACTTCGGCGCCACCGCCTGGCGCGCGGACGGGCGCGGCGTCTACTACCTGCGGCGCCAGGCCCCGGCGGCGGGGGCCCCGCCGACGGCCAAGTACGAGAACATCAGGACGTACCTGCACGTGCTGGGCACCGATCCCGAGAAGGACGTCGCGGTGTTCGGAATCGGCACCTCCGCGGGCATCAGCATCAGCAAGGAGGACTTCGCCGCGGCAGGGGTCAGCCCCGACTCCGACTTCGCCCTGGGCGTCATCATCCACGGGGTGCGCAACGAGCAGACGATCTACGTTGCGCGCAAGGCCGAGCTCGACTCGGGCGCGGCCGCCTGGAAGAAGGTCGCCGATGTGGACGACGAGGTGACGGACGTCGAGAACCACGGGAGCGAGCTCTACCTGCTCTGCCACAAGGACGCCCTTCGCTACAAGGTGCTGGAAACGAGCGCCGAGAACCCGGACGTAGCCCATGCGCGCGTGGTGATCGCCCCGAGCGCGCGCGTCATCGAGCACATCGGGACCGCGAAGGACGCGCTCTACGTCCAGTCCACCGAGGACGGCCTCGGCCGGGTCACCCGGGTCGACTGGGACGGCAACCGGACGGAGATCGCGCTCCCGATCGACGGCACCGTCGGCGGCCTCACGACCGCGTTCGACGATCCCGGCTTCCTGGCGAAGATCGAGAGCTGGACGGTGTCGCCCCTCTGGTACGCGTACGATCCCGGCGCGCATGCGCTCGCGGACACCCGGCTCGACCCTCCGTCGGCGGTCGACTTCTCGGGGGTTGTCGCGGAGGAGGTCAAGGTGCCGGCCTCCGACGGCACGCCGGTGCCGCTATCGATCGTGCACCGCAAGGACATGAAGAAGGACGGGTCGAACCCGACGCTCCTCTACGCCTACGGCTCCTATGGGATCACCTCCAATGCGGCGTTCTCGCCCGTGCGGCTCGCCTGGCTCGAGCGGGGAGGCGTCTTCGCTGTCGCCCATGTGCGCGGGGGCGGGGAGTACGGCGAGGAGTGGCACCTCGCGGGCAAGGATGCGAACAAGGTGAAGACGGTGTCCGACTACATCGACTGCGCCCGGTGGCTTGTCGCCAAGGGGTACACGTCGCCCGAGAAGCTGGGCGGACGCGGCGGAAGCGCGGGCGGTATCACGATGGGCGGGTCGATCACGCAGGCTCCCGAGCTCTTCGCGGGCATCTTGGACGAGGTCCCCGTCTCCGACCAGCTGCGGATCGAGACCTCGCCCAACGGGCCGCCCAACATCCCCGAGTTCGGCACCGTCGCGACCGAGCAGGGCTTCAGGAACCTTTACGCCACGAGCGCGTTCCACCACGTCAAGGCCGGGACCAGGTACCCGGCGGTCATGCTGACGACGGGCGCAAACGACCCCCGCGTCGACCCCTGGCAGGCGGCGAAGATGGCCGCCGCGCTGCAGGCGGCCACCTCCAGCGGAAGGCCCATCCTCCTGCGGGTCGACTACGAGGGGGGCCACGGCGGCATCGGCGCGACCAAGCACCAGGCTGCGGTGGTCGCCGCCGACGAGTACACCTTCCTGTTGTGGAGCATGGGCGACCCGGCCTTCCAACCCGCGCTCTGATCCTCGCGCGCGGAGCGGGTGCGGGAGGGCTCCGGCTCAGGGGGGTAGCGCCGCTGGACACGAACGAGATCGCCGGACTC
>Ga0265313_10002844_pt1 | contig 14547 bp, 16 predicted proteins | sample 4123metaG_FD_203122 | JGI IMG/M metagenome (GOLD analysis project Ga0265313, IMG submission 203122) | Rhizosphere microbial communities from Carex aquatilis grown in University of Washington, Seatle, WA, United States - 4-1-23 metaG | ecosystem: Host-associated > Plants > Roots > Rhizosphere >...
GGGGGATGACCTCCTTCTCCGTCCCGTGTGGATGAGCCGCCATGGGGGGCAGCGGGTGAGGGCTTGAGTCTGGGTGCTCCCGACGAAGCTGAGCGTCGCGGCTGCCGGGAGCCGCAGGCCCAGGGCCGTTCACGGCCGGCCGCCGTACGTCACGTAGTCGTCGAGCTCGAGCCAGTCGAACCACGTCCCAATGTCATCGCGGCCCTCGGCGTTCTTGCGGTGGACGTCGTTGAAGAAGGCCCGCGTGTCCGGGACCGAGGGCACCCACTGCTCCATCTGGGCCGACCATGCCGCGATCTCGAAGGGTTTCCGGGAGGAGCGCGCCCGCACATAGGCGAGCATCTGCGAGTCGCTCCTGCCCTTCTTGATCTCGGCCATGAAGGCCTTGTGCCCGATGCCCGTGAAGGCGAAGAACTTCTGGTCAAACGGGCAGTTGTAATGGAAGTCACCGGCCTTCCCCGCGGCGACCGCCCGAGCCTTGTCCAGTAGCCTGGGGAGGTGGGCGTAGCCGCCAAGCCGGGTCCGGGGGCTGCGGGGCGGATGCCGCGTCAGATCTGGCGCGCTGTAGTCGACGCCGCCCGCGGCGGACTTCGCGGGACTAAGGTAGGATTTGGATAGATGCTTTGCCATGGGATCGCAGGGTTCAGCTCAAACCCTGCCCAAATGGGCGTGGACCGCAAACCACTACGGGGTCCAACCGGCCCCGGGGGTTCCTGCCGGTAAGGAGAATGGTTTCGCCAATGCGACCCTCCCGCGCTAATCTCTGCTTTGTCCGACATGCGGCCGCCCCAGCCATGAATGACCCGACCCCTGCCGCACCTGCGGCCAAGATCCTCTCGCCAAGGCGCAAGACGACCGATGCGCGCTCCCTTGGGGAACTCGCGCGCGAGCAGCTCGCGCACTTCCACATCGACCCCTCGTCCCCGGCAGGGGCCCCGCTCCTGCGCCTTGCGGAAAGGCTCTACGAGGCCCATGGCGACCTTGCCGAGCTCTGGGAGGCGACGCTTCGCGAGCTGCCGCGCCTGCCCCGAACCGACCGGGTGGCGCTCTTCAACGCCAAGAAGTTCCTGGCCTTCCAGCTGGCGAAGCTCCTCGACATGCTGCAGAACCCCACGCGCGCGGTCCACCAGGGCCTGCGCCAGTCGATGGCGACCACGCTCGCCAAGGGCCCCTATCCGACCTTCGACAACGTCGCGGCGATCTTCTCCGCCAACCCGGTGATCACACGCACGGCGACCTACATCTTCGCGTGCACCGAGTGGATCGACGACGCCTTCCAGGGCCGCGAGTTCCTGCACGAGATCTATTCACGGCTGCTCAACCCCACCTCGATCTCGCTTGCCAACCACATCGTCGACGTCGAGGCGGGCGCGATGTCCGGGGAGTACCTCGCCTGGAACTTCAACTCGGGCATGGCCGCCATCGACGGCATCCTCTCCCACCTGGTCGGGTACGAGGACGTCGTCCTGGCGTCGCGCAACGTGTACGGGGGCACCTATCAGCTCCTCCACGACTGGTACGCCAAGCGGGCAAACCTGAACGTGGGCGTGGAGTTCTTCGACGGCGTGCACGCCGCCGACTTCGAGGCGGCGCTTGCCGCAGTGAGGGGAAAGTATGCGGGTCGCCTGCGCGCGGGTCGCGGGGTCTACGTGCTCCTGGAGAGCCCGTGCAACCCCCACGGCGTCTTCCTCGACGTGCCGGCGATCTGCCGCTCGGCCCACGCCGCCGGGCTGACCGTGATGCTCGACGCGACCGTAGGCACGCCGTTCCTGGTGCGGCCGCTGCAGCGCAAGGACGCCGCGGAGCGGCCGGACTACGTCATCCACAGCTACACGAAGGACCTCGTGGGCGACGGGAACACCACGGCGGGCGTCGTCATCGGGCGCAACGCCGACATGTTCCTGCCGAAGGGGGAGCCCGGCTGGGACACCACGCTTTTCTGGAACGTCTACTATGTGAAAGGGGCGTTCCTGGACGCCGACAAGGCGTTCGAGGTGCTCTCCGGCATGAAGACGCTCGAGATGCGGGTCCTCAAGAAGTGCATCAACACGGCGGTCCTCGGCCGGTGGTTATCGGCCCACCCGCTCATCAGCGTGAGCGGCCCCGCCAACCCCGGGGACGCGAACCGCGAGGTGTGCGACCGCATCTCGTACCTCGGCCTTCCGGCCCCGCTCTTCACGATCGACTTCGAGCGGGCCGGACTCGACCGGATGACCTTCGAGCGGTTCTTCGACAGCCTGTCGCCGATGTTCGGGCACATGGTCACGCTCGGCCAGAACAACACGGTCGTGCTCTGCCCCGCGCTGACGTCCCACAGCGAGCTCGGCCCCGAGGCGCTGCTGGCCTCGGGGATCTCGCCGACGACCATAAGGGTCTCCGTGGGCGACGAGGAGCCGCGCGAGCTGATCGCCGGCTTCCTGACGACCGTGCGCCTCGCCATCGACCCCGCACGGCCCGGGTTCAGCGGGCAGTTCCCGGACGGGGAAGCCATCGACACCTTGTGCGACGAGACCTACCTGGACATCCACCGGCGCCACGCGGCGGCGGGGCCGCGGTTCGCCGCGTGCCTCGAGGCGAGGGGATGAGGCCGCGCAGCGCGCCGGCCCGGGGCCCTTGACTCCCGCTCAAGGCTCCGCTCACTGGGGCTATGATGCGCGCCCGCGCCCCGATCCTCATCGCAGCAGCCCTGGCCTCGGCGGCCGCGGCCGGGGACCCGCCCCCGGCGCCGCGCGGCGCGCCGGACGCCGAGATCCAGGAGCTGGTCGGCGCGGTCTCCGCGGAGCGGATCCAGCGCTCGATCTTCGTCCTCGCGAGCTTCAAGACGCGCCACACGCTGTCCGACCCGCTGCCGAGCGGCGACGGGATCGGCGGGGCGGCGTCCTGGATCCGCGCTGAATTCGAACGGGCCTCGAAGGAGGGCGGGGGCCGCCTCAAGGTCGAGGTCGACACCTTCGAGCAGCCCCCGGCCCCTCCCCGGATCCTGCAGCCGGTCGCGATCACGAACCTTGTCGCGACCCTTCCCGGCACGGATCCGGACTCCGGAAGGACGCTGGTCGTCAGCGGCCACTATGACTCCATGCCGACGAGCGTCCTCGACGCGACGAGCGCCGCGCCGGGGGCCGACGACGACGCCTCCGGCACCGCCGCCGTGCTCGAGCTTGCGCACGTCATGGCGCACTACCGGTTCCCGGCCACGATCGTCTTCCTCGCGGTCGCGGGCGAGGAGCAGGGGCTGCACGGCTCGACCCACTGGGCGCAGGCCGCGAAGGACCGGGGCGCGGACATCGAGGCGATGCTCGACAACGACATCATCGGCAGCAGCCGCTCGGCCGACGGGGTGGTCGACCGCGGCACGGTCCGGCTCTTCGCGCAGGGCGTCCCGCCCTCCGCCTCCCTCGACGACCGCCTTCTCGCCCAGATCCGGGCGGGAGGAGAGAATGACACGGCGCCGCGCGAACTCGCCCGGGCGATCCGCGACATCGCCGGGCTGTACGTCCCGTCGATCACGGTGCGGGTGATCTACCGGTCAGACCGGTACCTGCGGGGGGGAGACCACCTGCCGTTCCTCGAGCGGGGGTACCCCGCCGTGAGGTTCACCGAGCCGGCCGAGGATTTCCGGAGGCAGCACCAGGACGTCCGCGAGGAGAAGGGGATTCAGTACGGCGACACCCCGGACCACGTGGACTTCGGCTACACGGCCGACGTCGCCCGCGTCAACGCGGCGGCGCTCGCGGTGCTTGCCCGGGCGCCGGCCCCGCCGACCGAGGTGCAGATCGAGGCGGCCCGGCTGGAAAACGACACGACGCTCCGCTGGGCCCCCGGCCCGGAGGCGTACCTCGCGGGCCACCGCGTCGTCTGGCGCGAGACGACCGCCCCCTTCTGGGAGCATTCCCTTGACGTGGCAAAGGGTGTGAACCGCGTCACGGTGCCGGGCGTCTCCAAGGACAATGTCGTCTTTGGCGTCGAGGCCTTCGACGCCGCGGGGCATGTAAGCCCGGCCGTGTTTCCGTCGGCGCGACGGACGCTGTGATGGACCGTTGCATGACGCCGGCGGATGCTGCCAGCCTCGGGGCGATGACCATCGAGGTGGTTCCGAACCCGCCGCTCGCCGCCGACCTCTCGCGGCTTTGCGCCCTTCTCGCGGCGTGCGTTCGCGCAGGGGCCTCCGTCGGCTTCATGGAGCCCCTCGCCCCGGGCGAAGTCGAGGCCTACTGGCAGACGGCCCTGCGCGGGGCGGCGGAGGGGGGCCGCCTCATCCTGGTCGCCCGGGAGGCGCCCGGGGGAGCCGTCGCGGGAAGCGCCCAGCTGGCGCTCGAGTCGAGAGCCAACGGCCGGCACCGGGCCGAGGTCCAGAAGGTGATGGTGTTTCCGGGGCTCCGAAGGCGGGGCATCGCGGCGGCGCTCATGGCTGCGGTGGAGGCGGAGGTCAGGGCAAGGAAGGTGAGCCTTCTCTTCCTGGACACGAGCGACGGCAGGGGCGGGGCCCGGGAATTCTACGCGGCGATCGGGTACACCTACGTCGGGGGCATCCCCGGCTATGCGCGGGATCCCGACGGGACGCCCGCAAGGAATGCGATCTACTACAAGGCGCTGACGTGAGCGACGAGCGGCAACAGGACTTCTTCGGGCAGCTCACGCCGGCGCACGGCGTGCATCTGGCACCGCCCCCGGGCGGGGGCGGGCCGAGGCAGGAGATCGTGTTCAGGCGCAGCGCGAGCGCCAGGAGCTACCGGCTCTCGCTCGGCCGGGACGGCGTCGCCGTGGCGACGATCCCGGCGCGCGGATCGGAGCGCGAGGCGGTGCGGTTCGTCGAGCTTAACGGCGAGTGGCTCGAGCGGGCCCGCGAGCGCCAGCGGCGCAGGCCGCGCGCCGCCGACGTCTGGGTGGTCGGCACGACAGTCCTCTGGCGCGGGGAGCTTGCCGAGATCCGCCCGGCGGCCGCGGGCGCGAGGCCCTCGGTCTGCCTGGGCGCCGACGTCTTCCGCGTGCCGAGGCTGGAGGGGGACCTGAGGCCCCTGCTCGAGGCGCGCTTCGCGCGCCTGGCGAAGATCGAGATTCCCGCCCGGGCGTGGGAGCTCGCGGCGCAGACGAGGATGAATGTCACCCGCGTCTCGGTCCGCGACCAGCGTTCGCGGTGGGGCTCCTGCACGGCCGCAGGGGTCATCTCGCTCAACTGGAGGCTGATCCTGACGCCCGAGGTCGTGCGGGACTACATCATCCTCCACGAGCTCATGCACCTGAGGGAGATGAACCACTCCGCCAGGTTCTGGGCCTGCGTGGAGGAGGTCTTTCCCCGGTGGCGCGAGGCCGAGGCCTGGATCAAGCGCAATGGCGGATACGCGGGGCTGTAGAGGAACACCGGGGATCGCGGGGTGTCGTAGAGGCGAGCCTCGGCTCGCGCATGCCAAATAAAACAGAGAAGCCGGCGGCTCCCGGGCGGGCTCCGCCGAAACGCCCCGCACCCGCGGCGGCCGCGGGCCGCCGGATGGCGCGTTCGCTCGCCCGCGCCACGCTCCTCACCGCGGGCATCGCAGCCGTGCGCTTCTCGACGCCCGAGATGGACCCGAGGTTCGAGATGTTCGACCGGACGCTCGTGGACAGGCTCGAGACGCCGATCACGCGCCACCACGAGTAGCGGCCCTTAGTGGAAGTCCACCAGCTCCACGTCGAACACGAGTGTCGCGCGGGGCGGGATCGCGGGGGGGCGCCCGGCCTCGCCGTAACCGAGCCAGTAGGGGATGATCAGGGTGCGCCTTGCGCCCTTCTTCATGGTGAGGAACGCCTCGTCCCATCCCTTGATCACCTGGCCCATGCCGACCTGGAACGTGAAGGGCCCGCCGTGAACGAACGAGCTGTCGAACGGCGTCCCGTCGAGCAGGCGGCCGGAGTACTGGGCGACGACGGTGTCGCCGGCCTTCGGGGTCCGGGTCCCTGCGCCCGGGTCCCGGTTGATGTACATGAGGCCCGAGGGGGTCGTGTACTTGGTCGGGAAATCCTTCCGGACCGCGGTGGCGTCCGCCTCGGACAGCTGGGGCGCGCTCTCGGCCATCGCCGAGCGCATCGCGCTGTTGATCGGCTCGCCCGGGTGCTTGCTCGCCATGATCCCGGAGCGCACGACGATCGCCAGGGTGAGGAGGACGCCGCCCAGGACCAGGAGATAGAGGAGGCTGCGCATGAGGGGGTTCTTGCACCAAAAACACAAGGGGCCGGATGGCAACAAGCCTTTTTTGCCAAAAGACGTGTTGCCATCCTCTTGGGCGCGCCTTTTTTCAAGCGGCCATGTCGACGCCTCCGGCCAACCACTCGGAAAGCGGGGCCGCCGCCGTCGAGGTCGCCGGGCTCACCAAGAACTACGGCAGGGTCGAGGCGCTCAGGGGCGTCGACCTGACCGTCGGGCGGGGGGAGATGTTCGCGCTCCTGGGCCCTAACGGGGCCGGCAAGACGACGCTCTTCTCGATCCTCGCGACCCTGCGCTCGCCGTCGTCGGGAGCGGCGCGGGTAATGGGCCGCGACGTGGTGGCCGAGCGCGACGCGATCCGGCGCGAGATGGGGATCGTCTTCCAGGAGCCCGCGATCGAGCAGCGCCTAAGCGGCCGCGACAACCTCTTCCTCATGGGCCTACTGTACGGCCTGTCGCTTTCGGGCGCCCGAAAGCGGGCGTCCGAGATCCTCGCGCAGCTGGGGCTCGGGGAGGCGGGCGAGCGGCTTGCGCGGGACCTCTCGGGTGGCCAGCGCAGGAAGCTGGAGCTCGCCCGGGCGCTCGTCACCGACCCGCGGATCCTGTTCCTTGACGAGGCCACGCTCGGCCTCGACGTCGACGCGCGACGCGTGTTCTGGGGCCAGGTGCGCGGCCTGGCCGACGCGGGCCGGACCATCTTCTTCACGACGCACTACATGGCCGAGGCGGAGGTCGCCGACCGGATAGCCCTGATCGACTCCGGCCGCATCGTGGCCCTGGGCACGCCCCGCGAGCTCAAGGCCCGGATCGGCGGGGGGATCGTCACGCTCAAGACGGACGACGACGCGAGCGCCTGCGCCTGGCTCAGGGGCCGGGGCCTCGCCCCGGAAGTCAGCGGCCAGGGGATCATGCTCGTCCACGCGGACCCCGCCGGCGTGCTCCCCGACCTGCTGCGCCACCTTCCCGTGAGGGTCGACCGTGCGGAGGTCCACGCCCCGAGCCTCGAGGACGTCTTCCTCCGGCTGACGGGCCGCGGGCTCGAGGGGGACAACAAGCCATGACGCGCGCGATCTTCGCCATCGTCGTTCTGGACCTGAAGCGCTTCTGGGTGGACCGCGCGCGCCTCGTCGCCGGCCTGGTCCAGCCCCTCCTCTACCTCTTTGTGCTCGGCGCGGGCATTGGGGCCAGCTCGAAGATGGGAGGGGGCGATTACCGGCGCTTCATCTTCCCCGGCACCATGGGGCTCTCGCTGCTCTTCTCGGCGACCTTCGCGGCCATCACCATCGTCTTTGACCGCCAGATCGGTTTCTTCAAGGCGGTGCTCGTGGCGCCGGTCCCGCGCTCGGCGATCGCGGTCGGCAAGATCGTCGCGGGGGCCATCCAGTCGCTCGCCCAGGGGCTCATCCTGCTTCCGTTCGCCCCGCTGGCAGGGGTGCCGCTCAACCCGGCGGAGGCCTTCGAGATGGTGGGGGCGATGGTGCTCGCCGCGCTCACGTTCTCGACCATCGGGGTCGCCTTCGCGTGCCGCTTCACCTCGACGACGGTCTTCCCCATCGTGAGCAACGCCGTGCTGCTGCCGATGTTCTTCCTGTCGGGCGGCCTCTACCCACTCAAGGCCGCACCCGCATGGATGCAAGTCGCCGCGCACCTCGATCCCGTCGCGTATGCAATCGACCTCATGCGCGGGACGGTCCTTGGGACGTTCTTCTTTCCCGTGCCGCTGTCACTGGGAGCGCTGGCCCTCACGATCACGGTGCTCGTCTGGGCCGCCGTCAGGGTCTTCAACCGGGGAGAAGACGACTCAAGCCTGGGAGCCACCAGGTTCAATTGGAGGCGATAGCCGCCGTCCCGGTCACATGTGATAGGTTATGGTTCGGGTGCCGCCTACGCTGTTGACGGTGATGGTCGTCGCCTGGGTATAGTTGCTTGGGTATGACTCGCCGGCGATCGAGTTGAGCGACTTGATGTACTGGGTTGGACCGACCAAATCCGAGACTGCCGCCGTCGAAACGCCGGATTCCAGAAAATATTGGTCTGCCGCAGACGAGAGCTGCCGTGCGTTGTTCAGAACTGCCTTGTCCTGCGACGCATTCGTCACTCGCTGGAAAGCAGGTATGGCCATCGTCGCGAGAAGGCCGATGATGACCACAACTATCATTATTTCGACGAGGGTAAACCCCCGGTAAGCGACTTGGGATAATGGCTTCATGATGTATGGCCGCGCTTGTTGGCCGTACGTAGTGTGCAACTTTTGCCGTTTAAACGCACGATTAGATCGCCATGAGGTTCAAAGGGATGGCAAAAAATTGTAAAAAATTATTGAAGTCGTGACTGAATATGGGGGTATTCGGAGGCAACTAATTGTAAAAATACACCGGGGATTCGTGGTGCGTTTGGCCGAAAAACTGCGCAAGTTTTTTCTATCGTGCTAATTGTGTCAACAATTGAACGAGCGTTGCGTCGGCGAAGAACTTAATATTTCGGCCGGAAATTTGTAAAATATTTGTCAAAGCCCTTTTGCGACCTTCGCCTTACGGGCGCTCCCGTTTACAAAAATCTGTCAAAAGGCCGCCCATTGCCCGCGCTAATGCCCCTTTGTCGGCCATCTTCTGGCAAGCGCGGGTACGGGCGCACGACCAATTGGCCGGCCGCAGAACCCATCCTCCGGGACGCGCAGCGCGGGCGGCGGCAGGCCACCTCAGGCGAGGAATGAACAGATGTACTGGCAAAGGCCGCGCTCAACCTCGATTCGGAAGCCGCTCTTTCCCGGGACCACAAACTGGGAGCCCGCGGAGTGCGGGCAGGCCTCCGTCGAGCCGTCGATCGTGACCCGGCACGACCCGTCGACGATCTCCATCTGTTCGGGGGCATCCGTGTTGAAATGGAAGGACCCGGGGCGGATCAGCCCCAGCGTCTTCCTCGCGCCGTCGGGCAGGACTATCGTGTAGCTGACGACGCTGCCGTCGAAGTACACGTTGGCCTTGGTCTGTACGGAGACGCCGTTGAACTGGGTTACGGCAGCAGGCATGCGGCGGGTCAGGCCTTGATTCTAGGGCTGCGCCCCTCAGGGAATCTTCAGGGTGCTTCCGACGACCAGGCTCTTCTCGTCCTTCATCACGTCACGGTTCGCGTTAAGGATCTCCTCCCAGCGGCTGGACGACCCGTAGAACTTGCGCGCGATCTTGGTGAGGGTGTCGCCCTCGACGACGACGTAGGTCCTGGGCGCCGGCGGGGGAGGGGGCGCCGCCTGGGCGGCCGCAGCGGCAGCCGCCGCGGCCTGAGCGGGCCGCGTCGGGGCCGGCTTCGTGGCCCCGGGCCCCGGCGACTGGATGGCGAGGCGCGTCTTCAGCTCGGAATTCTCTGTGGCGAGGCGGCTCGTTTCATCCTGGGCCTGGCGAAGCTCGGTGCGCAGCGGCTCGATCTGCGAGGTCGCCGCCGCCTGCACCTGCAGGGACGCGACCGAGGTGCGCGCGGCGTCCAGCTGCTGGTTGAGCGAGGCGTTGTCGGACGTGAGCTTGTCCACCGTGGACTTCAGCTGGGCGTTCTCATCCTGGACGACCGAGAAGCTGCGCAGCGAGGTCGCCAGCTTATCCTGAAGGTCGGCCACCGAGCCCGGGGAGCCCGTGTCGGCAGGCGCGGCCGGCTGGGCCTTCGCCGCGTCGAGCTGCTTCTGGAGGTCGGCCGTCTCGGCCGAGCTCTTGGCCAAGGACTCCTGGGCGGCGGCAAGCTGTTTCTGAAGGTCAGCGGATTCCCCCGAGCCCTTTGCCGAGGCTTCCTTGGCGGCCGCAAGCTGCTTCTGGAGATCCGAGGACTCGGCCGCGCTCTTCGCCGAGGCCGCCTGGGCGGCGCCAAGCTCCGTCTTCAGCCTTTCGGACTCCTTCCACGCGGCCGCCAGCTCGTCCGTCAACTGCTTGTTGTCCGCCCGGAGCGAGGCCTGGCTGTCGGCAGGAGGCGCCCCCGCGGCCTTGTCGTCGGCCCTGAGGGTACCGGCAAGTGCGAGGGCTATCGGCAGGAGGCCGAGTCGGAGGGTTCTGTTCATGGTCGCGGTGGGCTCAGGGTATGAAAACGCCTTTCAAAACGGACACAATCCACAATTCCTGCGGGAGGCTGCCGGTCTCGGGGGTCGCGAGCCGCTGGGCGCCCGATGTCTGGGGGGTTGCGGCGAACCGGTCCCTGCAGGCACGCCCCTCCGCGCGCGCCCGCCGGCTCACTGGCCGGCCCAGTGGCGCGCGGTGCCGACGGCGCGCGACCAGCCCGCCCGCAGCCCGTTCAGGGAAGCGCGGGCCCGCTTCGGGTGGAACGTGCGGTCCCTTCCCGCAAGGGCGCCGACCTCCCCCAGGTCCCTCCAGAAGCCTACGGCGAGCCCGGCGAGGGCCGCCGCGCCGAGCGCCGTGGTCTCGGTCACCCTGGGCCGCACGACCGCGGCCCGGATGAGCTCGCTCTGGAACTGCATGAGCGCGTTGTTCACGGAGGCGCCGCCGTCGACCCGCAGCTCGCGGATCCGCCGGCCCGAGTCCGCCTCCATCGCGCCGATTAGGTCCGCCGTCTGGAACGCGATGCTCTCGAGCGCCGCGCGCGCGAGGTGCGCGGCGGTCGTGCCCCGCGTGACCCCGACAATCGCGCCCCTTGCCGCCGGATCCCAATGGGGGGCGCCGAGCCCCGCGAAGGCGGGCACGATCGTGACACCCCCGTTGTCGGCGACCTGTGCCGCCAGCGCCTCAACGTCCGAGGAGCGGGAGATGAGGCCCAGGCCGTCGCGAAGCCACTGGACGACGGCGCCGCCGACAAAGACGCTTCCCTCGAGCGCGTATTCCGTCCGCCCCTCAATCCGCCAGGCGATGGTGGTGAGAAGCCGGTGCTTGGACACGACGGGCCGGGTCCCGGTGTTCATCAGCATGAAGCACCCGGTGCCGTAGGTGTTCTTCGCCATTCCGGGCGCGAAGCACCCCTGGCCGAACAGCGCGGCCTGCTGGTCGCCCGCAATCCCGGCGACCGGCACGCCGCGCAGGGCGTCGATCCCGCTGATTTCCCCGAAGACCCCGCTGCTCGGCCGCACCTGCGGCAGGACGGCCGCCGGTATGCGCAGGGCCCGCATGAGCTCGCCCTCCCAGTCACCGGACTTGAGGCCGGCCAGGAGCGTCCGCGACGCGTTCGAGACGTCGGTGGCGTGCACCCGTCCCTGGGTGAGCTTCCAAAGAAGCCAGGAGTCGACGGTGCCGAAGGCGAGTTCGCCCCGCACTGCGCGGCGCCTCGCGCCGGGCACATGGTCCAGGAGCCACGCGAGCTTTGTCCCCGAGAAGTAGGGGTCGAGCAGGAGGCCGGTCCTCCTCCTGAAGAGCGGGCCCATGCCGCTGCGCTCAAGTGCGGCGCAGGCCGCCGCGGTCCTCCGGTCCTGCCAGACGATCGCGCGGTGGAGCGGTCGACCGCCGGCCCGGTCCCAGAGGACGGTGGTTTCCCGTTGGTTCGCGATCCCCACCGCCGCCACCTCGCCCCTCCGGACCCCGGCCTTCCGCAGGACGGCCTGCGCGACGCGCCGGGTCGTCTCCCAGATCTCCTCGGGGTCGTGCTCCACCCAGCCCGGGTGGGGAAAGTGCTGGTGGAATTCCTCCTGGGCTGATGCGAGGGGACGACCGCGCCGGTCAAAGAGGATCGCCCGGGAGGAGGTCGTGCCCTGGTCGAGTGCGAGGACGCAGCGGGTCATGGCGGGGCGGCCCCGGGATCGTCACAGGACCGCACGGCGGGCGCAAGCGCGGCGGGACCAAGCAAACGGTTGACGAACCGGGCAATAAAATGGCTGAACTTGCTCGCGCGGGCGCAGTCCCAGCACATATTCCCTACGACCCATGACACGATCGCATCCCATGCTCCTCCTGGCGGCGGCCTGCGCGCTTGCCGGATGCGCAAGCGCGCCCGCGCCCCAGGCGCCGCAGGACACGACCAAATTCACGGTGGAGAACACGGACCGGTTTGCCGTACTCGACTCGGCGACCGAGGCCGTGGTCAGCTGCACGGGACTTCAGGAGCGCACCCTTGGCGACGGGCGGCTCGAGGTCGTCGCCAACCTGAAGAACAGCGGCGCCAACCCCGTGCAGGTGCAGGTCCAGTGCGAGTTCATTGACGGCGAGGGCATGCCCCTGTCCCCCGATGCGCCGTGGCAGCTGCTGGCGATTTCCGGGAACTCGACGGAGGTGGTGCGCTTCACGGCGCCGGCCACGGTCGCCAAGAAGTACGCGATACGGGTGCGCCGGGCGCGCTGACCCCGGGGCTATTTCTTTTCCTTGGAGTCGACGGGGAACGTGACGTCCTTTGAGGCCGCGTCGATTTCCTTGACCGCCGCGTCGAGCGCGGCCTTGTCGGCGGCGCCGTCCCTGGTGACCGGCCTGCCGCTCGAGAAGTCGATCGTCTTGCCATCCTGGATGGCCACCGGCTCCGTCGTGCGCCCGGCCGTCCTCGGCTGGGAGGCGTAGGCCCACAGGGCCGCGGCCGTCGCGGCCGCGCCGATGAGCAGGGGGATGGCGCGTGGGTTCTTCAGTGAAGGTAGCGTTGGACATCGCACGGCGGTGCGCAATAACACTCAGCGATGCATGCTGTCTACAGGGAGGCGCGGGCCACGCTGCTGCTGGCCGTGCCGATCATCATCGGCCAGCTGGGCCAGATGGCCATGGGCGTCACCGACAGCGTCATGATCGGACGGGCGGGGACGGTTCCGCTCGCCGCCTCCTCGTTCGGAGTCGGCATCTTCAACATATTCTTCATCATAGGAATCGGGCTCCTGACGCCCGTGGCGGTGTTTGCGTCGAGGGCCCGGGGCGCCGGGCGCCACGACGAAGCCGGCGAATTCCTGCGGCACGGCCTCCTGCTCGCGCTCGGATCCGGGGTGGTCGAGGTCGTCGTGATCCTCTTCCTTGGCTTACACCTCGAGTGGTTTCGCCAGCAGCCCGAGGTGGTGGCCGCCGTGAACCCGTTCTTCCTGCTCCTCGGGGTCTCGCTCGTGCCGTCGCTCGTCTACCTCGCCCTGCGTCAGTTCGCCGAGTCGATGGGCCGGCCCTGGCTGCCGATGGTGGTGATCCTCGCGGGCGTGCTGCTCAACATCCTCCTCAACTGGATCTTCATCTACGGGCACCTCGGCGCGCCGCGCCTCGGGCTGACCGGGGCGGGGATCTCGACGCTGATCTCCCGTTCGCTCGGGTCGTTCGTGATCTTCACCTGGCTGCGGCTTGATCCGAAGATGCGGGCCGCGTGGCCCAGGCGCTGGCTGGCGCCCTTCTCATGGGAGCGAGTGAGGCGGATGCTCTCGGTCGGCCTGCCGGCGTCGGGGGCGCTCCTTTTCGAGGGCGGCGCCTTCGCGATGGCGACCGTCATGATGGGATGGCTCGGGGCCGTGTCGCTGGCGGCGCACCAGATCGCGATCTCGTGCGCCGCGATGACCTTCATGGTGGCGCTCGGCCTCTCCATGGCGGTCGGAATGCGCGTGAGCGCGGCCGTCGGCGCGGGCGAGCATGCGAGGCTCCGCCCGATCTGGTTCGGCGGCACGCTCATGGGCCTCGTGTTCTCGGCCTCGATGACGGCGGTCTTTCTCGTCGGCGGCCACACGATCGCATCGTGGTTCATCGGGGACCGGCAGGTCGTCTCGGTGGCGAGCGTGCTGCTCGCGGTGGCCGCCGTCTTCCAGGTCTTCGACGGGGGCCAGGTGATCAACTCGGCGGCGCTCCGGGGGCTCACCGACGTCAGGGTGCCCGCGGCGATCACGTTCGTGGCCTACTGGGTCATCGCGCTTCCGCTCGGCTACGCCCTCGGGGTGCGCGGCGGATTCGGGCCGTCCGGCATATGGACCGGACTTGCGGCGGGCCTGGCCGCCGCCGCCGTTCTGCTTGGGGCCCGGTTCCTGCGGCTGACGCGCCCGGCCCCTGGCCCCCGCGGATCCTAGGAGGCGTCGAGCGCCTCCGCGAGGGCGCCGATGATCTCGTCCACCGGCTCCGTGCCCACGCAGAGGCGCAGCATGTCCGGGTCCAGGCCGTTAGCGCTGAGTTCGGCGCGCCCCTCGGGCGTGCTCACGAGGTCGTAATGCGCCAGGTACATGAAGGGGCAGATGAGGGTCGTGCGCATGCCGAAGCTCGGGCCCTTGGGCAGCCTGAGCCCGTCGTAGAAGCGCTCCATCGAGCCGCGAAGGGTAAACGTGATGATGCCGCCGGTCGACCCGGGGGTCCGTGCGATTCTAAGGTAGTTCTCGCGCGAGGAGGGCTCCAGGGCCCAGTGGGTGGTGCGCACTGCGGGGTGCGACGCGAGGAAGGCGGCCACCTTTGGCGTCGTCTCCTCGATCGCCGCGAGGACTGCTCCGGTGTTGCGGATCTGGGCGGCAAGGCGGGCCT
>Ga0265313_10002845_pt1 | contig 14526 bp, 13 predicted proteins | sample 4123metaG_FD_203122 | JGI IMG/M metagenome (GOLD analysis project Ga0265313, IMG submission 203122) | Rhizosphere microbial communities from Carex aquatilis grown in University of Washington, Seatle, WA, United States - 4-1-23 metaG | ecosystem: Host-associated > Plants > Roots > Rhizosphere >...
CAGTTCGCCCAGATACATGAAGGCGGTGAAATCCGCGGCGCGGGCGGCCTGCTGCATGTTGTGGGTGACGATGACGATGCAGTAGTCGCTCTTCAGCTCGTCGATCAGTTCCTCGACCTTGGAGGTCGAGATCGGGTCGAGGGCCGAGCAAGGCTCGTCAAGCAGCAGCACCGAGGGCTTCACGGCCACGCCGCGGGCGATGCACAGCCGCTGCTGCTGCCCGCCCGAAAGGCTAAGGCCGCTCTGCTTCAGCTTGTCCTTGACCTCGGTCCACAGTGCGGCCCGGCGCAGCGCCGCCTCGACCCGGGCGTCCATTTCCGCCTGGCCCAGCTTCTCATAGAGCCGCACGCCGAAGGCGACGTTGTCGTAGATCGACATCGGGAAGGGCGTCGGCTTCTGGAACACCATGCCAATGCGCGCGCGCAGCAGGTTCAGGTCCTGTTTCGGCGACAGGATATTGGTTCCGTCCAACAGCACTTCGCCGGTGGCGCGCTGCTTGGGATAGAGGTCGTAGATCCGGTTCAAGACCCTGAGCAGGGTCGACTTGCCGCAGCCCGATGGTCCGATGAAGGCGGTGACCCGCTTGTCGTAGAGGGGCAGATTGATGTGCTTCAGCGCCTTGTTGCTGTCATAGAAGAAGCACAGGTCGCGGATCGAGACCTTTTCGTCCATGGCCGCGCCTTGCTCGGCTTTCGGCTTCGATGCGATGACGGTTTCGATCGACGGCGACGCCGTCTTGTCGGACATTGCCATGGCCATGTATCAACCTCTCGAGGTTCCGACCGACGCCAGCGCGCGGGCGACGATGTTGAGGATCAGGATGGTGACGGTGATGATGAGCGCGCCGCCCCAGGCAAGCTTCTGCCAGTCGGCGTAGGGGCTGAGGGCGAACTGGAAGATGGTCACCGGCAGGTTGGCGATCGGCGCGTTCAGGTCGGTGCTCCAGAACTGGTTGTTGAACGCGGTGAAGAGGAGCGGCGCCGTTTCCCCGCTCACCCGCGCGATCGCCAGCAGGATTCCAGTGATGATGCCGTTGCGCGCCGCCTTGTAGGCGATCATCGTGATCACCCGCCAGCGCGGCGTGCCCAGCGCGGCGGCGGCCTCGCGCAGGCCGTTGGGCACCAGGTTCAGCATGTCCTCGGTGGTGCGCACGACCACCGGCACGGCGATGACGGCCAGAACGACGATGCCGGCCCAGCCCGAGAAGTGGCTCATCGGCACGACCATGAGGCCGTAGATGAACAGGCCGACGACGATCGACGGCGCGCTCAACAGAATGTCGTTGATGAACCGCACCACCTCGGCGATGCGGTTCTTCTTGCCGTATTCGGCGAGATAGGTTCCGGCCAGCATGCCGACGGGAGTGCTGAGGATGGTGGCGCCGATGGTCAGCATGATGCTGCCCACGATCGGATTGAGCAGTCCGCCCTTGCTGCCTGGCGGCGGCGTCATCTGGGTGAAGATGGCGATGTTGATGGCGCCGACGCCGTTCCAGATCAGGGTCGCGAGTATCCAGACGAGCCATGCCAGCCCGAACAGCGCCGCGGCCATCGCGATCGTGAGCGCGGTGCGGTTGACCATCACCCTGCGGGCATAAATTCCCATGACCTACCTCCGCCCCTGGCTTTCCATGCGCATGAGCATGACCTTTGCCAGCGCCAGGATAATGAAGGTGATGACGAACAGGATGAGGCCCAGCGCGACAAGGGACGAGCTGTAGAGGTCGCTTTCCGCCTCGCTGAATTCATTGGCAATGGCAGCCGAGATCGTCGTCCCGGGGGCGAGGATCGAAGCGGCGATCTTGTGCGCGTTGCCGATGACGAAGGTGACCGCCATGGTTTCGCCGAGTGCACGGCCCAGGCCCAGCATGCAGGCGCCGATGACGCCGACTCTGGTATAGGGCAGCACAACCTTGGACACCACCTCCCAGGTCGTGGCCCCCAGGCCGTAGGTCGATTCCTTCAGCATCGGGGGAACGGTCTCGAACACGTCGCGCGTGATGGACGTGATGAAGGGCAATACCATGATCGCCAGGATGATCCCGGCGGTGAGGGTCCCGATGCCATAGGGAGGCCCCTGGAAGAGCCGACCGATCAGCGGCGCGTTGCCGATCGTGTCGATGAGGAACGGCTGCACCGTGCGCTGCATCACCGGCGCCAGCACGAACAGGCCCCAGATGCCGTAGATGATGCTGGGAATGCCGGCGAGCAGCTCGATGGCGATGCCGAGCGGGCGCTTCAAGACCTGTGGGCAGAGCTCGGTGATGAACATGGCGATGCCGAAGCTGACCGGCACGCCGATCACCATGGCAATGACCGAGGTGACGATGGTGCCGTAAACCGGCGCCAGCGCGCCGAACCGGTCGGTCACCGGGTTCCACACTTCGGTGACGAGGAAGCCGAAGCCGAAGGTGGTGATCGCCGGCCAGGAACCGATGATCAAGGAGACAAGCACGCCGCCCAGCAACAGGAGCACGACGAGGGCGAAGAACTGGGTCACGCCGCGAAACAGCGCGTCCTGGATCCGCATCCGGCGTCCGAGATTCGTCGCGCCGGTGGGCATGGGTTCCTTGAGGGCTATATCGGCCATCTGATTCTCGGGAGGTTAGAGGGAATAGGCCGTCGGCGGCAGCCTGCCCCCAAAGTTGTTACGCGAGGGCGGAGCGCCGGCAGGCGCCGGGCGAAATCGCAGATTGCCCGCCGGATCGAATTCGTCGCGGCCTTTGCACCCGGTTCGACCACCCCGTGGAGCGTCGGCACGTCGTCGAGGCTCTGGGCCTTGTCCTAGCCCATCGTGAAGGCCCAATTTGTATTTCCCCGGTTGCTGTTCGTCTGGTTAGACTCGCGAAGCTCATGCGCAGCCGGCCGCGCTCCCCAGCGTTGCTGCCCGCATCCTAGGGGGGCTAGGCGAACGACTTATTGCGATCTTGTTAAGGAAATATGACAGACGCCTCCGGCTGGCGACCTGCGCCGGCCTGCCAGAGCTGCAAACGGGCGCACATTGACAGGACTCCGGCACGCTTCCTATCCTTCCCTGGCGACGGTTCCCCGACGGATGAAATCCAGGGGATTAAAAGGGAACACGGTATCGGGACGACCCAGAAGGGGCCCAAGCCGTGGCTGCCCCCGCAACTGTAAGCGGAGAGCCTGACGCCACTCACTGACCACTGGGAAACCGGGAAGGTCGGCGCCAGGCGGTGACCCGCGAGCCAGGAGACCTGCCTTCGCAACGCGGCAGCGCCAAGGATTCGGGCGGGGACAACCGATGCGAGACTTCCAGCGACATTCGGCGATCGAATCTGACGTGGCGGCCGCTTGCATCAACCGCAAGCGAGAGCAATCACCCATGTTCCGGCTATTTTCCAATGTCGTCGACGACGGCAGCGCGAACCTGCGCGGCCGCATCGCCAGCCTCTATACGCTTCTCTTAGGCGCCAATGTCCTGGTTTGGATTTGGGCCTACATGCAGTTTCACGATCAGTCGCTCCTGCTGGGAACGGCGCTGCTCGCCTATACCTTCGGCTTGCGCCACGCCGTCGACGCCGACCACATCGCCGCCATCGACAACGTCACCCGCAAGCTGATGCAGGAGGGCAAGCGTCCGGTTGCGGTCGGGTTCTTCTTCTCGCTCGGTCACTCGACCGTCGTGATTACCATGTCCGTCGCCATCGCTTTCGCCGCCGCCGCCGTCCAGTCCCGCTTCGACGCGCTGAAGGGTGTCGGCGGAGTCATCTGCACCTTGTGCTCCGCGTTCTTTCTCTTCGCCATCGCCTTCGTCAACATCCTGATCTTCGTCTCCATCTACCGAACTTTCCGCTCGGTGAAGCGGGGAGGGCCATTCGCCGACCAGGATCTCGACATCCTGCTCAACGGCCGCGGCCTGCTGGCACGCCTCTTCCGTCCCCTCTTCCGGATGGTCACGCGCAGCTGGCACCTGCTTCCGATCGGTTTCCTGTTCGGGCTTGGCTTCGACACGGCGACCGAAGTGGCCCTGTTCGGGATCTCGGCCGCCCAGGCTTCCAAGGGCCTGTCGCTCGGAACCATCCTGGTGTTCCCTGCCCTGTTCACCGCCGGCATGTCTCTCGTCGACACCACCGACAGCATCCTGATGCTGGGTGCCTATGGCTGGGCCTTCATGAAGCCGATCCGCAAGCTGTTCTACAATCTCACGATCACTTTCGTTTCGGTGGTCGTGGCCATTGTCATCGGCGGAATCGAGACCCTCGGCCTCGTCGGCAGTCAGTTCGAGCTCCAGGGCGGGTTCTGGGACTTCATCGGCGAGCTGAACGGCAATTTCGGTACGCTCGGCTACATCATTATCGGCCTCTTCGCGTTCAGTTGGATCGTCTCCATCGCCCTCTATCGCCTGAAAGGCTATGACCGGATCGAGGTCAGGGCCGGCTGAGCGATCGGTTCGTGTGGGCGCTTCCGGGGGGCGAAAGTCTCCCGGAAAGCAGCGCATTACCAACTATTTAGGCGATGTTACTTGACCCCCCATGGCCCGCGCGCATAGTGGCGGCGAAACGCTGCCAGCTTTCCTGAAGGACTCGAGCATGCTGACGCGCCGCAAGCTTCTATCGGGTATCGCGCTTGGCGGGCTGACGGCGGGCCTCGCCGCGCGTCCGGCGGCTGCGTTCACCACCGAACCCATGCCCAAGCACTTGGCGAACGTCATGGCGCTCGCCTGCACGCCCGGCAACAGCCCCGAGCATGCTGCGCTCGTCGACGAGGCCAAGCTGATCCTGAGGCGTGACATCGCGGCCGGCTTGTTGCCGGCCGACACCAAGCAGATCGTCGTCTGCCCGATCTGCGGCTGCAGCTTCACCGTAACGGCCGACGCCAGCAACTGACTTGCGCCGTCTCGGGGGAGCGGCGCTGGCCGCCGCAGTCGCCCTCGCCTCACCGCTTCCCGCTCAAGCCCATCCCCATGTCTTCATCGACACCCGGATCGCGTTCGTCTTTTCCGGCGCCAAGATGATCGGGTTTCGCGAGAACTGGCTGTTCGACGACATTTTCAGCGACCAGCTGATCCAGCAGTTCGACACCAACCAGGACGGGCGCTTCAGCAAGCAGGAGAGCGACGGGGTGGCGGCCGGGACGCTGCCCAATCTCGCCGGCTTTCACTACTTCACCTATGTCTGGCTCGGCGGCAAGATGCTGCCCCAGATCACGCCCACCGACTTCCGCGCCGCGATCGACAGCAAGAGGCTGGTCAGCTTCGATTTCATGGTCAAGCTTCCCAAAGCCATCGATCCGGTCCGCGACGGCTTCGCGCTGGAGGCCAACGACCGGACCTATTACGTCCAGATGCTGCTCGCCGAGAAGAGCCCTTTCGCCTTCACCGGCCTCAAGGGCCTCGCATGCAAACCCAATGTCGAAAAGGACGTGGCCAACGCCTATTACGGCGGCTTCGTCTATCCTGAGCGGGTAACCCTGAAGTGCCATTGATGCGCCTCGCCCTTGTCCCGATTCTTCTGCTGCTAATGGCGCTGCTGTCGCCGACGCCAGCGGCAGCCCAGCAGAACCCGCTTCTCGGCGGCCAGGCGCCGGCGGGCGAGGCCGAGGCGCCGGCCGCTGGCAGCGACGGGCTTGTTCATCGCCTGGAAGGCCTGGTCATCGAGGCCCAGAGCTATTTCATGCGTGCGATCGACCGGCAGCTGGTGGCGATCCGCGACGGGCAAGGCTTAACCGTGATCCTCGGCGGTCTGCTGATCGCCTTCCTCTATGGCGTGTTCCATGCCCTTGGGCCCGGCCACGGCAAGACCATCATCGTCGGCTATTTCCTCGGCCGGGGCGGCAGCGTCGGCCGGGGCCTCGCCATGGCCGGCTGGATTTCCTTCAGCCATATCGTCGGCGCCATCGTCATCGTCGGCATCGCTCATTTCATATTCGCCCACAGCCTGCTGACCCCGGTGGAGGAGAACTGGTGGCTGAGGTTGACCAGTTATGGCGCGATCCTTGCCATCGGCCTCGTCATGCTCGTCCGCGCCATAGCCGGGCGCGGCCATTTGCATAGCCATGATCATGGCCACGGGCACGACCATGCCCATGACCACGCCCATCACGCAAAACGCCGGCGCGAGCAGCATCTGCTGGCGATTGCGGCCGGGTTCCTGCCCTGCTCCGGCGCGGTGCTTATCCTGCTCTTCGCCTTCGGCAACGGCATGCTGTTGATCGGCGTGCTGATGACCCTCACCATCGCCGTCGGGATGGGTCTCACGCTCGCCGCCTTGGGCATAGCCAGCCTGCTCACCCATCGCCATGCCATCGCGCGTTTCGGCGGCTCGGGTCGGGCTGCGTCCGTTCTTGCCCTGCTGGGCCCGATTCTCATCAGCCTGATCGGCGCCATCCTCTTCAGCGGCACCCTGCTGAACCGCGGACCCTACTGAACCCGGCGGCTCTCGCCGCGCCTGTCACGCTCCGATATGATCGGCCGACATTGTTGAGCGAGGCAGCATGGATCTGGAACAGCATAACGATGGAGTCCTCGGGCCCAGGCTCGCCTGGACGCCGCGCCAGCCGCCGGCGCGCGTCCCGCTGGCAGGGCGCTATGTCCGGCTCGAGCCCATCGATCCGGCCCGCCACGCCCATGATCTGTTCGAGCTTTCTCATGGGCCCAAGGGCGACGTGGCGATCTGGGACTATCTCGGCTACGGCCCTTTCGCCGATGAGGCCGCCTTCAGCGGCTGGGCGGCAGAGCGCGCGACCTCCAGCGATCCGCTGTTCTGCGCCGTGATCGACCTTTCGACCGGCAAGGCTTCGGGCATGATGAGCTACCTCCGGATCGTGCCGGCCGACGGCGTCATCGAGACCGGCCATATCTGGTTCACGCCCGTCATCCAGCGCAGCCGCCAGGCGACCGAAGCCGTCTTCCTCCAGGCGAAGCACGCCTTCGACGATCTCGGCTATCGGCGGTTCGAGTGGAAGTGCAACGCCGCCAACGCGCCCTCGCGCCGCGCCGCGCTGCGCTTCGGCTTCACCTTCGAAGGCCTCTTCCGCCAGCACATGATCGTCAAGGGCCGCAACCGCGACACCGCCTGGTACGCGATCACCGACCGCGACTGGCCGGCGATCCGGGCGGCTTTCGAACGTTGGCTCGAGCCGCAGAATTTCGGCCCCGACGGGAAGCAGCGCCAGCCGCTAGCGGCCCGGGAATACGCGGGCAAGCAGCCGTTCTAGCCGGACTTATATCGGGTAGTCACGAGCGCGGTCACGCCAGGTGCACGGCGCGTTTCGTCCAATTAATTGCCCATCTGCATCGAGTCCATGTCAGGGGCTTGGACTGGGCTGCTCAGAGCTGCTTTCGCCGCGTCGAGAAAGGCACCTTGATCAAGCCATCTGCCGAAACCTGATGGCTTGAGTACGCGCCGTAGCCACCCCTGCGGGTCGACAAGGAATTCGCAACCGTCCAGATTCTCGGGATCGATTCCGGACACGATGGCATAGGCGTTCCAGGCATCGCTGCCGGGCGACAATGCTACGGTCGTGATCGACAGCCCCGGCTCTGGCGACAGGGGTGCGGGTTGAGTGAATATCTTCCCGACGGCGGCCACCCGCAGAAGCCTGCCGCGCAGGGATCTAAGGGCCAGCAGCTTGCCATCAACGGCAACGGTCGCGTCGGGTGCCAGAATTGGGTGGCCCCATTCGCCGCGGGTCGTGACCGTCAAACCGACATTGTGGGCGCGGATATAATCGATCAACTCCCATAGCTGCTGATCCGTCAGACGGTCTGCAAAGCCAGGCATCAAAAGCTCGCCGTTCGACCCCTCGATTCCATGGCTCAACCACCAGAACAGGTCGCCGTCGCCGAGGTCGAACAGACCGGAGGCCGTCAGATCCGTTGGCGACAGGCTGAGCGAGCCAGCGAGCGGGCCGTCACCGCGTCCCTCAGTGCCATGACAACCCGCGCAGTTTGCCGGGAATAGTTCGGCTCCCTTGACGATCGCGGCCGACGTGAAGCCGATCGGCGACCGATAGAAACTGGTTGGGTAAGCCGGGACAAGCAGGAGCTGCAGGTCCGGTATCGTCAGGGACAGGCAGAAAATCGCCGGCACCATAGGGATCCAGGCCCGTCGGCGAATCACGATGGCGACCCCGACCATGGCCAAAGCGGTCAGCAGCAGCATTCCGTCCTTGAGCATCACGTGCCTCAGCGACGGAGCCCACAGGATGTCGAGGGACAGACGGCTCGAAAATGGCCAGTAAGGTTGTTGGTGCATGGCCGGTTCCAGTCGCAGGAGCAAGCCCGCCGCCAATATGGCCGCCGCCCCGACCAGAGTTTCCAGAGCAACGCTTGCAATCAGTCTTCTGCGGCCAAGCTGGCCCTCACCCCCGGCAAGGGCTGGCGCAAGCAGGAACCGGTTTGAGGCGGCAAGGACCATAAGTGCCAGGAACAGGGCAAGTTTGACGAGTGCGACCTGCCCATAGTCGGTGCCTACCAAACCGGCGAGGTTGCCGATCAACACCCAAGCCTGAAAGCATATGGTGGCCGCCAAAACGGTGACGCAGGCAACGCCGAGCCTGGAAAACCGCCCGACGGAGTCCGAAGCCGCGGCAGTCGGGCTGAGCTGGATGACGACGAGAAGAGCCGGCAATCCTCCCAGCCAGGCCCCTGCCGAGAGCAGGTGCAGGACTTCCGTCGTCGTCAACTCGATGCCGAGGGAGCCGCCCATCGAGACCCCGTGACCAAGCCCGGCTTGCAGACCGACCGCAGCCCCACTCAACAGGGCCGCCCCATGGCTGGCCCAGCCATCGGCCCGGCCCGCCGCGAAGGGCAACCCCGCGAGGAGCAGCAAGGCTAGGCGGGCGATAAGGATCGTGCCGAAATGCGTGTCCAGCAGCACCACGGGCACGGTCGCGAGCGCCGATGAGACGGTCTCTTCGGGCACCAAGTCCCAGGCTTCCGCCAGGAGCCAGCCGCCGCCGCCAAGGGTGGCGACAATGAGGCTCGTAAGCACCAGCTGGGCAAGGCGCCGCTGGACGGCGCGCCTCGCCTCAGCCGGGCTGCGTAGGAGGGCCGCAGGAGCGATGACCGAGCAGGCAAGCGCGGTTCCGAACAGACACATGGTCGCCGCCATGTGCAGCCCGCGCAACAGCCCATGCACCACCTCGGCCCAGGTCATCGCCGCAAGCGCGGTCAGGGCGCGATGGTGAACTTGAACTTGCCCGTCAACTTGTGCCCGTCGTCGGCCGCGACCGATGTCCAAAGGACCACGTAGGTCCCGGCCTGAAGGGACTTCACGCCGACGGCCAGCTGCTTGGCATCGCCGCCCACGATGTGGCTGTTGCCCACATCGACTTCGGTACCGGCCGAGTCGTCCACCACGATCCGGCTGAGGTCGGGATTGACCTCCTCGCTGAAGACGATCGATACCTCTTTCGGAGCCGACTTCACAGTCGCATCGCTCTCAGGCACGGAACTCTGGTACTCGGCATGAGCAAGAGCGCTGCCGGTTGCAATCAGGGTGAGCAAGCCTGCATAGGCGATTGTCGTGGCGAATCGCATGATCGATTCCTTTCCATTGGTGCCGGCTGCCCGGCTTCGGCCGGGAGCGGCCGGGTTGCAGTTTCAGAAATCTCAGGCATCAGGAGCGGCGCATCGAACGGCGGCCGTTTGGTTCGTGTTGTGGGGTGGTCAATTCATGTTCATGCCGCCCATCTCGCCCGCGCCCATTGCGCCGGGCTTCTCGATCTTGACCATCACGTCAATCTTGCCGGCTTTTTCGAAGATCAAGGTGATCGGGAAGCTCTCGCCCTCCTTGAGTTGGTTCTTCAAGCCCATCAGCATGATGTGATAGCCGCCAGGCGCGAGAGCCACCTTCTGGCCCGGCATCACATCGAGCGAGGCGACCGACGTCATCGTCTCCACGTCGTTGTCTGACTTGGTCTGGTGCATCTCGGCCATCGCCGCGACCGGTGTGGTCACCGCCGTCAGCTTGTCGGCCGATCCTCCAGTGTTGGAAATCGTAAGAAAGGCGCCGCCGGTCGTCGCGCCGGTGGCCGTGGCCCTGGCCCAGGGTGCCGTTATTCGAATCGAACCGTCGCTGCTGCTCTGGGCCTGGGCGATGCCGATGAGCCCGGCGAGCACAGCGAACGCGAGAAGAATGGACTTCATGATTGGATCCTTGTCTCGCTGCCCTGTAGGCGCGTGCGAAATCGCGCGCCCACGGAAGCAGCGGAGGGGTTGAACTTGACGGAATGAGAGTGCAGAGGGGGCTTAGCGCCGGCCCCCCGGCTCGGTCAGGTCAGCGCTATAGGGGGCGCCCGGGACCGGTGATGGGTGACTATCCGGCCGAACCAGATTTGCGAAGGATCCGCCAGAACCATGCCCACTGGTGACCAGCTGGGCGGGGTCAGTCCGCCACGCGGCGGCGGGAGCAGTTGCGCCAGGTGGTGCTGTGCCTGGCAAATCGGGCATTGGTCGCACGCTAGCTTCCCGTCCTGACGGTCCCCGCTTCCATGCTGGTAACCTTGGGTCGTGCAAAGGGAATCTGGCCCCCAGAGTGCGATCGCCTCTTCAAGCGCCGTCGGAGCCCGGTCCTGCGAGGCCGGCATCGGCGCGAACGGCAACGTGAGCTGCACAACGAGCGCAAAGATCGCTCCGGCCACGCCCAGGCGGCGGTACGACCAAGGCCGGGGTCGCAAGGAGGGTCCACGCCGGTGGGGCCGAGGGTACCCCCGAGAGTAAGCCGTCAGCGAAAGCATGCTGCAGCATAGCGCGATCCGGCGCACCTCCGCACCCACAACTGAGACCTTCCTTACTATCCTGCGACAATCCGTCGTGCTGGTCGCGCCACAGGCGCCAGCTACTCGAACACTCGCTTCGCCGGGCGCGACAGCGGTGACTTCACGAGCGCAGGTGACGGGCTAAGCTCGGTCCGGCAATGCCTCACCGGGAGGCGCAGCGCGTCGGCCATGGGTCATAGGCGGAGTCCTCAGCGCGAGCATAGGTGGTCCATCTTGCACCCGAAAGCGGACCTCGGGGCTTCCTTGAGCCATTGCGATTGGCAGCTAGGTCACGACGCAGACGGTCCGGGCGCCCCGTAGCCGATGACGGCCTTGGTCTCCAGGAAGGCATCGAGGCCGAATTCGCCGTATTCCCGGCCGTTGCCGGATTGCTTGTAGCCGCCGAAGGGAACGGCCGTGTCCCAGGCGGGGTAGTTCAGATGCACGTTGCCGGTGCGCAGCTGGGAAGCGACGGCGCGGGCATGGCCAAGATCGCCGGACTGCACGTAAGCGGCCAGCCCGTAGGGCGTGTCGTTGGCGATCTTGATGGCTTCGGCCTCGCTTCCATAGGTCATGATCGACAGCACCGGACCGAAGATCTCCTCCCGGCCCACCCGCATATCCCGCCGCACGTCGGCGAAGACCGTCGGCCGGACGTAGTAGCCGCGGTTCAGCCCTTCCGGCCGACCGGGCCCGCCGGTCACCAGACGCGCCCCCTCGGCGATCCCCGATTCGATGAGACCCTGGACCTTGTCAAACTGAAGCTGGCTGATCACCGGACCCAGGACCGTGCCCTCGGCCGAAGGCGCGCCGACCTTGAAGGTCGCGGCCGTGGCCTTGGCGATGGCGACCGCCTCTTCCTGGCGATCGGCGGGAACCAGCATCCGGGTCGGCGCATTGCAGGACTGGCCCGTGTTGCGGAAACAGCCGCCGACGCCCAACTGCACCGCGCGCGCGAAATCGGCATCGGGAAGAATGATATTGGCCGACTTCCCGCCGAGTTCCTGATGCACCCGCTTCACCGTGTCGGCTGCGGCCTTGGCGACCAGCACGCCGGCCCGGGTCGACCCGGTGAAGGAGACCATGTCGATGTCGGGATGGCTGGAGATCGCCTGGCCCACCGTCGCGCCCTCCCCATTGACCAGATTGAAGACGCCCTTGGGCACGCCGGCTTCGTGGAGGATTTCGGCGTAGATGATCGCGTTCAAAGGCGCGATCTCGCTCGGCTTCAGCACCATGGTGCAGCCGGCCGCCAGCGCCGGCGCGACCTTGCAGGTGATCTGGTTGACCGGCCAGTTCCAGGGCGTGATCAGGCCGCAGACGCCGATCGGCTCCCGCACCACGCGGCTGGTGCCCATCTGACGCTCGAACTCGAAATCGCGCAGCACCTGGATCATCCGCTCGAGATGGGCAAGCCCGGTCGCCGACTGGGATTCCATGGCGAACTTGGCCGGCGCACCCACTTCACGCGAGATGGCACGGGCGATGTCGCCGCGCCGCGACTTGTAGACGTCGAGGATTCGCTGCAGCAGCTCGATCCTTTCCCGCCGGTCGGTACGGGAGAAGGCGGGGAACGCCGCCTTGGCCGCGGCCACGGCCCGGTCGACATCCTTCGCGCTGCCGAGCGAAATGGTCGCGAAGGGCTCCTCGGTGGACGGGTCGATGACCTCCAGGCTCGCCGGCACGATCGGATCCACCCATTGGCCGTCGATGTAGAACTGCATTTCGTGGGACATGAGACTTTCTCCTGGGAGCTGACGGCCTATGGAAGCAGGTGGTCAAAGGCGGCTGGATGATGGGCTGCCTGGACGCAGGCAGCGCTGTATCATTGTAGAGTGAGCACCACGATCTGCAAATACGCCGGCCGACTATCGTGATAATGAACAGCTCTCCCGCGTCGACACGTCCGATAACCCGAACCCTTTAGGGAGCCCTTCACGTGAAATATCGAAAGCTGGGCGCCAGCGATCTCAAGGTCTCCGAAATCTCGCTCGGGTCATGGCTCACCTATGGCGTCGGCGTGGAGCGCGACCGCGCGGCTGCTTGCGTCAACCGCGCCTTCGACCTCGGAATCAATTTCATCGATACCGCCAATGTGTATGGCAGGGGAGCGGCGGAGAGCTTCCTGGGCGAGATTCTGTCGGGGCGTCCGCGCGGCTCCTATGTCCTGGCGACCAAAGCCTTTTTTCCCATGAGCGCCACCGACAAGGGATTGTCGCGCGCGCAGATTCGCAAGCAGATCGACGCATCGCTGAAGCGCCTGCGGGTGGACTACGTCGACCTCTATCAGTGTCACCGCTACGACGCCGAGACGCCGCTCGAGGAGACCATGCAGGCGCTGAGCGAGGCGGTGGGTCAGGGCAAGGCCCGATACATCGGCTTCAGCGAATGGTCCGCGCCGCAAATCGAGGATGCATCCGCGATTGCCGGCGTGGAGCGCTTCGTCTCGAGCCAACCGCAATATTCCTTGCTGTGGCGACAGCCCGAGAAGGCGGTCTTTCCGCTCTGTGCCGCGAAGAAGATCTCGCAAATCGTCTGGTCGCCCCTGGCCCAGGGCGTGTTGACCGGCAAGTACCTGCCCGGCGCAAAGGCGCCAACCGATTCGCGGGCCGGCAGCGAAACCATGGGGCAGTTCATCCAGTCTTGGCTGAGGCCGGGGGTGCTTGAGGCCGTGCAAAAGCTCAAGCCGATCGCCGCGGAGGCCGGCTGCAGCCTGTCGCAGTTCTCGCTGGCCTGGGTGCTACGCGGGCCGGATGTCGCTTCCGCCATCGTGGGCGCAAGCAGGCCCGAGCAGATTGAGGAAAATGCCGCGGCCTCGGGGCTGGTCATCGATCCCGATCTCTTTCGCAAGGCCGAATCCATTGTCGCCGGCGTGGAGCGCTAGCCGACGCGGCCGTTCTCAAGCTTCCGGGCCGCCTTTGCATTCCCGCAGATAGTTGTAGATGGCCGCCCGGCTGACGCGAAGCATCGAAGCCACTTGGTCGACGGCGCCGCGGAAGACTCCCCGCTCACGAAGGTAGCGCAGGAGTTCGATCCTTTCGCTCTTGTCGAGGAGTGCGGCCAGGCGGCCCTGGTCATGCAGTCGCTCGTCGACCAGTTTCTGGATTACGTCCCCGGGCGTCAGGAATGCCTCTTCGATGGCTTCCTCGCGCGACTCCGCATTGACCAGCAATGACAACGCCTGCTGGGCCAGGACGATATCCTGAACCACGAAGTTCACGGCGACATAGGCGATCACCTTGCCTCGGTCCAGGATGGGTATCAGCGACACACGGTGCTGCCGCCCGTCGGGAAGCCGCGAGAGGTAGTTGAACAGCGGCGTTTTCAGGTCGGACATATCCTTGCCGTCGACGAACACCTTGGACATCAGGTCGCCCACGCCCCGACCGGATATGTGGCCGTTGCCGATCGCCCGTATGGTCGGCGGCCGGGAGGTGTTCTCGTGCAGCACGACTTCGCACAGCGGCCCGATCGCCCGGGCGAGCATCGGCACGAGCTCGTCGAGCAGGCCGAGCTTCGCTTGCCTGGAGTCGGGCACGGCCCGAACATTGCGCCCGGCCGCGCGACCGCTTGCATCGGTGGATTTCCGTTTCTGCCTGGACAACGGTCGAGAAGGTCGGGGCATGGCACGCCTTCATCGCGACAGATGCCGTCACGTTGACAAAAAGTCCACATTTCGTCAACGTGACAACAGGAATTTGCCGCAGCGTCGAACGACGCCGGCCGCTTCAAGGGGGGATCTATGGCCGCAAAGCTCGCCAAGCGACAGGCACGCGCCGGCACCAGGGCCCGGCGCTTCGTC
>Ga0265313_10002850_pt1 | contig 14503 bp, 8 predicted proteins | sample 4123metaG_FD_203122 | JGI IMG/M metagenome (GOLD analysis project Ga0265313, IMG submission 203122) | Rhizosphere microbial communities from Carex aquatilis grown in University of Washington, Seatle, WA, United States - 4-1-23 metaG | ecosystem: Host-associated > Plants > Roots > Rhizosphere >...
CGCAAAGCCACGGGCAAGGCCCATGTGGAGGCGGACGTCGATCTCGCCAAAGCAACGCAGGCGGCCCCGATCGACCTTCCCATCCAGGAAGCGAGCGGGCGCATCGTCCTCAAGCTGGACGTCTCACGGGACGACGCGCGCAAGCGCCCGAGCGTCGAGGCGGACCTCACGACCGATCGCCTGGTCTTCTCGACGCTCCCGACGACAGTGCCGAACTCCGACGGGACCCTCACCATCATCAAGAAGCCCTTCCATTCGCAGGACCTCGACGCGCACGTGGTCGCCAGCATCAACGGCAGCACGGGGGACGCGAACGTCGACGCCCAGCTTCGGGACAAGGTCGGGCCTCTCTTGCGGGCGCACGCAGCCGCGAGGCTCCCGGTCGATCGCCTCTTTCAGGGAAACGCCCAGGAAGTGCTCCTCGCGACCGCAGCGAGTCTCCACGCCGAGGTGCCCATGCGGTCGCTCGACTCGCTCCCTCCGATGCTCGGGACCCTTCCCATCCGCGGCAATGTCGCCTTCATTCTCGATGCCAAGGGAGACGCCCGGGCGCCGCACATCACGGGCGAGGTTCGCGCGCAGCACATCATCGATTCGGACGACCCAACGCCGATCCCGATCGATCTCGACACAAAGGTATCGTACGACGGCAAGCGCGCCACAGTGGCGATGGCGGGCAATCGGCCCCAACAGCACGTCCTGGACGCCAACGCCGACGTGGAAATCGCGGTGGCGGACCTTCTGAAGGGGACGTCTCCTCTGTGGGAGGCGAACGCCTCCATCAAGCTGCACGAGTTCCCGATCGGCGCGCTCGCCGACTTTGCCAATCAGGAGGTCGACGGCAACGTGAGCGGGGAGATCTCTCTTCGCGACCTGCACAAGGCCGGGGCCGTGAACGCGAAGCTCGCTGTGGACAGTTTGGTCCTATCGGGGGCGAAGTTCCCCAGGGCCACTGCCTCACTGGACGTCGCGGACGGAAAGCTGGCCGCAAATGCACGCATCGAGCAAACCGACGGCTTCGCGGAGATTGCCGGCGGGGGCGCAGTGAAGTGGGGCGCCGAGCTCGCTCCGACCCCGGATCCAGGGGAGCCGGCCCAGGTGAAGCTCGCCGCGAAGAATTTCCGGCTCATCGCATTCGCGCCCTTCCTACGGAGCGCTGTCGACGAGCTCGACGGCGTCCTCTCCGCGAACGCCACGCTCGAGGTGAAGCCCGGCTTCCGCGACGGCACGCTCGACGGCAGGATCGCCATCGACAAAGGGGTCGTCGAGTCTCCGGTGGTGGGCGAGGAGCTCCATGACCTCAAGGCCAACATCACGATGCACCCCTGGGGCACCTGGAGGATCCAGGAGCTCTCGGGGCGCGCGACGTCGGGGCGCTTTACGGCGACAGCCCTCGCCAAGATGAATGGATTTCACGTCGAGTCCGCCGAGGCCCACTTGAAAATCGGCGAACACGACGAGATCCCAGTCACCATGCAAGGGACGCCGCTCGGTCGCGCCTGGGGCAACGTCGACGTGAAGGGAGCGATGTCGCAGGACGGCAAGCGCCTGAATGTCGATGTGAACGTACCCACGCTCCACGTCGACCTGGACGATGCGACGGGGCACTCGGTCGAGTCCACGGATCTCGACCCCACCATCAGCGTGGGCATGTTCAACAAGCATGGCAAGATGGTGCGGCTCCCCTTCGACGGCTCCCAGGCGCTGCGACCTCCGCCTTCCAAGAATCCGCCGCCGAACGGTTCGCCGCCGATGGCGATCCACATCGTCACGCACCTCGGACCCAACCTCGAGGTGAAGCGCGGGACGATGCTGAAGGTCTACCTGACCGACGGCCCGACGATCGACAGCGGCGTCACGACGACGATCTCGGGAGACGTCCGTATCCCCCAAGGGTACGTCGAGCTTCAAGGCAAGCGTTTTCAGATCGAAGACAGCAAGGTCACCTTCACGGGACAGCCGGTCGAAAATCCGCTGGTGCACGCATCGGCGGTATACGTGGCACCGGACGCCGATCAGACGAGAATCATCGCCAACTTCGTCGGGCCCGTGAAGACGGGAAAGGTCACCCTCGAGTCCCAACCGAAGCTGACCGATTCCCAGATCCTCTCGCTCCTGATGTTCGGGTCGTCCGACGGCACCTTCGGTGAGTCCGCGCCGCCCGGACAGGGAGGAAGTGGCACGACGCAAGCGGCGAGCGTCGCAGGAGGCGTCGTGACCGAAGGGCTCAATAAGGCCATCAGCGGCGTGACCGGGGGCATCGAGGTTCAGACGTCCGTCGATACGCAGCAGACGGGCAACCCTCGACCCGAAGTCGAGGTGGCTCTCAGCCGCCGCGTCAGCGCGAGCGTCCTGTACAGCCTGGGCGTGCCGCCGCCCGGCGACAATCCCGATGACGCGCTCCTGCTCATCAACTGGCGGTTTCACGGCCACTACTCGATGCAGACGACGCTCGGCGACAAGGGCACAACCATCTTCGATATGGCGTGGAAGTACCGCTACTGAAGGACGTCCGCATCGACGGGTTACGCGATCACGGAGTCTGACCCACTTCCGCGTGTAGGATGTGCCCGATGCTCCTCGAACCTCTCGTCCTGCGATGTGGATTGCGCACACGGAACCGCGCGTGGTTGGCTCCGATGACCAACGGTCAGAGCCACCCTGACGGGTCGCTGGGCGACGACGAGCTACGCTGGATCGAGCGGCGTGCCGATGGTGGGTTCGGCGTCATCGAGACGTGCGCCGCGCATGTCTCGCTGGACGGTCAGGGGTGGGCGGGCGAACTCGGCGTCTACTCGGACGAGCTTCTCCCGGGCCTTGGCAAGCTGGCCTCGGCCATCGCGTCGCGCGGCGCCGCGGGCATCGTGCAGATTTTTCATGGTGGATTGCGCTCGCCCTCGTCGCTCACGGGAAAGCAGCCGTGGAGTGCGTCGGCGTACGAGGGGCCGGGCGTCGAGCTCGCGCGTGCGGCTAGCGAGGCGGATATCGCGCGCGTCCTGGGCGACTTCGAGCATGCGGCCGTGCGGGCACACAAGGCGGGCTTCTCGGGCGTGGAGCTGCACGGAGCGCATGGCTATCTCTTGGGCCAGTTCCTGAGCGCGACCCTCAACACGCGGACGGACCCGTGGGGCGGTTCGCTCGAGAACCGGGCGCGCTTGGCCCGCGAAGCGACGCGTGCGGTGCGGAGATCGGTGCCGAAGAGCTTCGCCGTGGGTGTGCGCCTCTCGCCGGAGGACCGCGGCAATGCGGTCGGACTCGATCTCGACGAGTCGATTCAGGTGGCGCGCTGGCTCAGCGACGACGGCGTCGACTTCATCCATTTGTCCCTCTGGGACTCGGCGAAGAACACGAAAAAGCGCCCCGAGGAGCACGCTGTTCCTCTCTTTCGCCGTGCGCTGCCGCGCGAGGTTGCCGTCGTCGTGGCGGGCGGCATTTGGACGCGCGCCGAGGCCGAGGCGATCCTCGAGAAGGGCGCGAGCGCAATTGCCGTGGGGCTCGCAGGGATCGCGAACCCCGACTGGGCGGCGCGGGTCGCTGACCCCGCGTGGAGTCCGCGGCGGCCGCCGCTGACGATTGCCGAGCTGCGGGGTCTCGGGCTGAGCGAAGCGTTCGCCGGCAGGATGCGCAACTGGAAGGGATTCGTCGCCGAAACCGGCTGACGGCGCCCACGTTCTCGCGGTCTACCGGTGCTACGGGACGACGATCCGCCAAACCGCCGAGCGCGGCGCGAAGACGCACGTCGTTTCCTGCGCGATCGATTGGCGCCCTTCCCGATTAAGGAGGTGGACGGAGCGAAGCGCGGCCTCCGGCACTTCCTTCGTTGCGGCGAGGGCTCGCCGTTTCCGGAACCGAGACGCCTGCTCGATGAGTAGAGACGCTTTGCCAACGAGAAAGGACGCTTGACCAATTGGAAACGCGGCTCGTTGAATCGGAAAAGACTCCTCGCCAATCGAAGCGGACGCCGAGCCGACCGACAACGACGCAGGACCGATCGAACGAGACGCTTCACCAACGAGAGATGACGCCAGGCGAATCGAACGAGACTCTTTGCAATGAGAAAGGACCCTCTGCCAATCGAAAAAAGCGGCTCGACTTCACGAAAAGACGCGACGCCGACCGAACACGACGCTCTGCCAATGAGAAAGGACGCTCTGCCAAGTGAACTTGACGCGGAACCAATGAAAAACGACGCGCTACCGATTGGCGCGCATCGACAATGTCGACGCGATCGAAGCGAAGCTCCGGTCGCCGCTACGCTTCCACTGGCAAGTCCGCGGCGCACGGCGCCCGCGACTCATTCCGGGGCTGCGGCTGGGGTTTCGGCGAGATCGCGCAGCCGAATCCCAGTCATCCGAAAGACACGCCATTGTTCGATGATGTCAGCGCCGAGCGATTCGTAAAAGGCAATGGCGGGCTCGTTCCAATGCAGGACCTGCCATTCGAAGCGACCGCAGCCTCGCTCCAAAGCGACGCGCGCCACTGCCACGAAGAGGGCCTTGCCCCAACCACGCCCCCGCTCCTGGGGTAAGACGTAGAGATCCTCGAGGTAAAGCCCTGGTCGACCGAGGAAGGTCGAGAAGTTGTGGAAGAACGAAGCAAAGCCGATGACGCGCCCTCTCTCCTCGGCGAGAAACACCTCGGCGTAGGGGCGGGGGCCAAAGAGATGCGTGCGTAGGTCGTCCTCGGTCGTCGTGCATTCCGATTCGAGCCGCTCGTAGCGGGCCAGCGACCGGACCAGCTGCGTGATCGCGGGAATGTCGTCCCCGGTGGCGACGCGGATCATGACAAGAGTTTCATGGAATCCGCCGCCGGAAGCAATCGGGACTTCGGATTCCGCTTCCCCTGGCGGTTCTCGTTTCTCCATGGTTTCCGGAGCAAGGCGCGCTCAGCCCCTGCCCTCGCGCATCGGCTCGTGACCGTTGCGCGGGGACAGACTGAGGAAATCCGCAGGTGGGCTTAGGCGCATGGGTTCAAGTGGGGAGTCAGCTCCGCGGTCCACCGAGCTTGACGATCTCCTTGTGTCGGAAGCAGTCCACGAGATGGTCATTGACCATGCCGACGGCCTGCATGTGCGCGTAGATGATCGTCGACCCTACGAAGCTGAAGCCGCGGCTCTTCAGATCCTTGGCCATGGCGTCGGATTGGGCGCTGCGAGCGGGGACCTCCCCCATGGTTCGCCGGCGATTCTGGACCGGGCGCCCGTCGACGAAGCGCCACTGAAATGCGTCGAAGCTGCCGAACTCCGCTTGGACCTCCAGGAACGCATTGGCGTTCTTGATCGCTGATTCAATCTTCGCTCGGTTGCGCACGATTCCAGCATCCGCAAGCAGCGCCCCTACCTTCTGCTTGTCATAGCGAGCGACCTTCCGCGGATCGAACTGGTCGAACGCGTGGCGGTACGCAGCCCTCTTGCGCAGGATCGTTATCCAGCTGAGCCCGGCCTGGGCACCTTCGAGGACGAGAAACTCGAAGAGGGAGCGATCGTCGTGTACGGGAACGCCCCATTCTTCATCGTGGTAGGCGACGTACACCGGGTCGGTGCCTGACCACGTGCATCGTTTCTTCTTCACGAGAGCAGTCACTGACCCCTCGAACGAGGCCCATAGTCGTCTCCAAGAGAAATCATCCGCGGCGCTCGGTCCCGTCGATTCGAACCTCTAGCGGAACTTCTCCTATGCGGCCAGTCTGCATGCGCCGCTCGATCGCGAACGTAGCGAAATGCCCCCGCCGAGCGACGCTGGAAGCTGGGCCGTCGCTTCGTCAACGCGAGCGAGCCGACGCTGACGGACATGATGGGGCGTAGCCCTGAGTCACCCAGTTCAGTGCGGTCCACGGGCTCCGCGTGTCTCTGCGCCCACTGAAATTGGCGGTCGCTTCTGGTCGGCTTTACTTACGCTCGTGAGCGGGGGCCCCGACGCCGTCGACGGTCCACGACGGCGCGTCGCTCGCGGGGAACGATTCGTCCCCTGCCTCGTCGACGGCCGCGTCCTGCGCGCTCGCGCGCTCGAGTGGTAGTCCCCCGCTCTCCCAATCCTCGATGCCGCCGGCGTAGCGCCGCACGTTCGTGTACCCCTCCTGCACGAGACGGTGGTAGGCGGCCACGCTCGCGAGGCATGGAGGGTTGGTGCAATAAACCACGATCTCGTCGTCCTTCCGAAGTGAGGACAACATGCTCAACGCGTCTCTAAAATGCGCCGATCCTGGGATATGCTTCGTCCGAAACTCCCAGTCGCCGAGCGCCATGACGAGCTTGAACCGCGGATTCTTCGCGGTGACTTTGCGCCAGAGCTCGTCGCGCTCGATCGTTCGTACGGGCACGTCGGAAGAAATCGGACCTTGGATAGGGAGGGGCATGGGGCTTTCCAGTTGCTTACTCGCTTTCGGAGCGACCTGCCTGCTCGAGCGCGCGGGAGCCCTGGCCGCCTACGCCGTCGAGGACGCTAGAGCGACCTCAACCCGGTCGCTTGGTCCAGCCACTGCCGAGAGGGATCAAGGACATCGAAGCGGCCTCACGAGCAAAGAGACGACGCAGGCTGCGAGCGGCGATATGCTTGGGCGCCGGTCGCAAAGGGGAAGACCATTATGGACGAGCAAGCGGATCTGAAAGGCCCGGATCTCGAACAGGACGGCCTGAGCGAGGCAGCTCTCTCTGGTGGCGGGCCGGCGGAAGGTCACGCAGCCGGTGAGGGAGTGATTGTGGTGCGCCGCGGCTCGGAAGCGGTTGCGATCGGCGCTTACTGCTCCCACTACGGCGGACCGCTTGCAAAAGGGGTTGTGACTGGCGATTTCATTCGCTGCCCCTGGCACCATGCCTGCTTCGACCTCCGCAGCGGAGAGGCCGTCGCCGCCCCTGCCCTCAATCCCGTGGCGTGCTGGAAGGTGGAGCGGAGGGCGGGTCGCGTTTTCGTCGCGGGCAAGGTTGGCGCCCCTCCGAGGAAGCGATTGCCCTTCGCCGCGCCTGCCGCTCCGAGAAGGGTAGTGGTCGTGGGCGCCGGCGCGGCCGGCGCGTGTGCGGTCGAGTCCTTGCGGCGCGAGGGCTACGATGGAGATCTCGCGCTCATCGGTCGTGACGAATCCGTCCCTGTAGATCGCCCCAACCTATCGAAAGACTACCTCGCCGGCACCGCGCCCGAGGAGTGGATCCCGCTTCGCTCAAAGGAGTTTTACGCCGAGCATCAGGTCGACCTCGAGCTCGGAGTTGCCGCCAAGACCATCGACACCCGAGCGAAGATCGTCCAGCTCTCCAACGGTCGCACGCTCGCATACGATGCGCTGCTCCTGGCCACCGGCGCCGACCCGGTCAGGCTCTCGATCCCCGGGGCCGATCGGGACCATGTGATGTACTTGCGCTCGCTTCGCGACAGCCGAGCGATCATCGCGCGCGCATCCGACGCCAAGCGCGCGGTCGTAGTCGGGGCGAGTTTCATTGGACTCGAGGTCGCGGCCTCCCTTCGCGCGCGTGGTCTCGAAGTCGACGTCGTTGCCCCGGACGCCGAGCCGCTAGGGGCGGTGCTCGGCGAAGTGGGAGCGTTCGTCCGGACACTGCACGAGTCGAAGGGCGTACGCTTCCATCTGGGAAGGAGGCCTGCGGCTTTTGGGGCTGACCATGTCGCGCTCGACGACGGATCGAGGCTCGAATGCGACTTCGTCGTGGTGGGTGTCGGGGTACAGCCCGTGGTCGATTTTGTCCAAGCGGCGGGAATCGCCGTCGACGGCGGGGTGCTAACCGACGAATACCTCGAAACGAATGCGCGCGGTGTCTTCGCGGCGGGGGATATCGCGCGATATGCCACCGGGGCCGGCAAGAGGCGACGTATCGAGCATTGGGTGCACGCCGAGCGGCAAGGACAAGTCGCGGCTCAGAACATCTTGGGCCAGCGTCGCAAGTTCTCGTACGTCCCGTTCTTCTGGAGCGTGCACTATGACGTGACGATCAACTACGTCGGCCACGCGGAAAATTGGGACCGGGTGCAAATCGCCGGCAGTCTGATGAATCGCGATGCCGCGATCGCGTACCGCGAGATGGGAGCCATAGCGGCGATAGCAACCATCGGGCGGGACCGCGCGAGCTTGATCGCCGAAGAGGCCATGGAGCGGGGCGACTCCCAGACGCTGGAAGCGCTTCTGACCGGCTAATTCGGCAAGCTGTGCCCGCCAACGTCATCGCGAACCTCGACACCCATTCGTGCAAAAAGGCGAACGTCCGGCTGAGGAGCTGGGCCAGACTTGGATCTTGGACACGCGGGCCTAGCCGCCTTTACGGCCTCTGAGAAGCGAACGCATCTCGACCAGGCAGCGTTGAACGACCTCTGCGGTCGCACCGCCACTCCCGACACGCCCGGAGCGAAGCGCTTCAAAGGAGGCGGTTGCCATAGTGACGAGGTTCAAGAGGGCCAGATCGAGCTGGTCGAGTCCCTCCTCGTGAGTCTTGTCCCGCTCGGCGTTCCATGACGTCACGGCCCTCGCGATCGCATTGTCCAGGCACCAATTCAGCGTATGAAACTCGGTAACGGTAATGGGTGCGTGCAACTCGTCCGCGAGCTCGGTGACCGCCTGACAAACGTCGCCATAGTCATGGACGACTTGGTCGATTGTGAATCCAAATTGGCGCAAGGTTTGACCGTGCAAGGCTGCACTCCGGCCGATGTTCGCATTCTTCGGCAGCGGTTCCCGCGAGGCCTTCTGCTCGGGATTTCGCTCCTGCTCGTCGTCCAGCGCCAGCGCGAGCTGAGACAAGAAAAGGGGCACCCCGTGCTCCGCCTCTGCCTCGCTGGGCCGCGGAGATGCGCGTCGTGCGACCTTCTCGCAAGCGCGTCGTATGAGTTCGATCCGATTGTCCGTCAGAAATTGCTGCAATGACATCCAGCCCGCTCCTCAGGTGGCATGCATATTCCTCACGTACTAACGGACGAGTTATGCAAGAAGCAGGGCAAGCACTAGGCGCAAGCAGTGCGGCCACATTTTCGGGTCGGCGCGCGTCGCCCGGGCTCCGAGTTTGCGCGATGGCAATTCCGCAAGGCAGATTGCCAAGCCCGGCTCGCCCAACGGCGAGCCGCGAAGTCCGTGCTCCCCGCGGACGCTAGTGCCGCTGAGCCGCCCGTTGGTCTGCGCGCTTTTCCAGCTGAATCGTCCCGCTCGCGGCGCCGCCTTCTTGAGGTCGGCTTTCTACCCGTCTCGATGTATCCAGCACGTCTCGAACCTTCCTCGCGAGTGCCTTCGGGGTGACGGGTTTCTCGAGGAAGGCGAATTCAGAATTCCAGATGCGGTGAAGCGCCCGCGCGTCGTCAATGTATCCCGACATGTAGAGCACCCTCATCGCAGGCCGCACGTGCAGCAAGCGTTCAGCCAATTGCGGGCCACTCATACGGGGCATCACGACATCGGTCAAAAGAAGATGAATGGCCGCTCCGTCTTGCTCACAGATCAGCAACGCTTCACCCGCGTTCTTGGCCTCGATGACGCGGTAGCCCTGCCGGAGTAGAATCGTTTGAGCAAGTGTGCGGACTTGTTCGTCGTCTTCGACGAGGAGGATCGTTTCACAACCCCGCGGGGCGGCGATTTCCTCGATCATCGGTCTCGACGGCACCGTCGCCGCCCCGGCGTCTGCCCGCGGAAAGTAGACCTTGAATTCCGTCCCTTCGCCTGGCGCGCTCCGCACCCGGATGTGGCCGCCGCTTTGGTGAACGATGCCAAAGACGGTGGCGAGCCCGAGCCCGGTCCCCTTTTCGGTCCCCTTGGTTGTAAAGAAGGGCTCGAAAATGTGCTCGCGAGTCGGAGCATCCATCCCGATGCCCGTGTCGGTGACCGTCAGCAGCACATAAGGGCCGGCGGTGACGTCGACTTGCTTCGACGCGTAATCCTCGTCGAGGTCGACGTTCGAGGTCTCGAGCGTCAGCTTGCCGCCGCTTGGCATGGCGTCGCGGGCGTTGACCACCAGGTTCATGATGATCTGCTCGAGCTGCCCCGCATCGGCGATGACCTTCCCCAGCGCGTCCTGGGTGATCACACAAAGTTCGACGTCTTCTCCAATCAGCCGCTTCAGCAGGTTCACCAAGCCAGCCGCAATCGCGCTCGGATCCAGAGCCGCCGGCCTTAAAATCTGCTTCCGGCCGAAGGCCAGGAGCTGCCGTGTCAGGCTTGCAGCGCGCTGCCCTGCGCCGCTGATTTCTTCCAATTGTTTACGGATCGGGTCGTCCGGCTTGAGGTCCATGGCGAGCATTTCGCTGTAGCTCAAGATGATCGACAATAGGTTATTGAAGTCGTGCGCGACCCCGCCGGCAAGCCTCCCGATGGCCTCCATTTTCTGAGCCTGCCGCAGCCGGTCCTCGCTCGCGCGGAGAGCCTCTTCGGCGCGGCGACGCTCGCTCACGTCTTGGGCGACGACGAGCCGGGACAACCGACCTTGAAACATCAGCGTGTGAATCGTCTCTTCCACGTCGATCGCGGCCCCGCCCTTTTTCACGTGCTTGCACGCACCGAAGTGGACGGCCGCTAGCGCGTCGGGTGCGACTTCGTTGCCCAGCGTGTCTTCTGGTAGCCGGAGATCGTCGACGGTCATCCGAAGCAGCTCGTCGCGCGAGTACCCGTATTGTTCGACGGCCATGTCATTGATCGCGACGAAGCGCGAGGTCTCGACGTCGCACACCCACTTCGGAAGTGGGCTGCTGTTGAAGAGCGCTCGATATTGCGCCTCGGATGTACGCAGGACTTCCTCGGCTCGCTTGCGCTCCGAAATGTCGGTGACGTAGCTAATGCACTCACCGGTGCCCTCGAGAATGGCCGACCCTACCAGTGCGGCCACGAGATGGCCGTCCTTGTGGACGTATTCTCGTTCGCTTACGGGCAAGAAGCCCGTAGCCCGCAATTGCTCGCGAGCCTCCATTTCTGAGACTACGCGGCCGAGCGGAGTGATAAGTTTCCAGTTGAGCAAGCCCGCCAGCATTTCACTTCGCGTGTAGCCGAGCATCCCCAGGAAAGCGTCGTTAGCCTCTTTGAAGTTGCGGTTGAGGTCCTCTATCGTGACGCCGGTCACGCCAGATTCGAAAAGACGTCGGAATCGTGCTTCTCGGTCCCTCAGCCTTGCGTGCTCCGCCACCAGCCGTTCGGCGATGAGCAGCCGAAGCTCGAGAGCCGACGGCCCGAGCGAGGTGAAGTAGAGATCCGTAGCGCCCGCGTCGAGAACTGCAGGGTATTCCTCCTCGCGACGCGCGATGACGAGAATGACGGCATTGACGCCCTGAAGGCTTGCGCGTATGCGACGGCAGAAGTCGGAGCCCGCCATGTCGGGCAAAGGGTCCTCCATGACGATGAGCGGCGGCGAGCTGATGCGCAGGGCTTCGAGTGCGGCGGCTCCATTTTGAGCCCTGATCAGTTCGTGTTCACGGGAGGAAAGCGCCGTTTCCACGATACCTAGGTGCGCTTGTCAACCGCCTACCAGTCGGCAACTCCGGACATCGAGAGGCGGCAGACCGGCGTGGCAGCCTGACACCAGTCGGCGAGCCGTCGGCGCGTTCTTACGTAATCGGGATGAGGCGGTCTGCGAGGTAGCGGACGGCTTCGTGTCGCTCTCGGGGCTCGACCGTGAAGGTGGCCTCGATCAGATGCGAGGCGTGGAGGAATCGCTTTTCGCGCTCGGCCTCAGGCTGGTCGCGCAGGGTTTCGACAAGTGCGTCGAGCCAGAAGGAGCGTTCGAGAGGGCTCGGCGTCGCCATGGCGTTGTCGACGCACGCGAGCAGGACGCGCAGGACGTCGGGCTCGTCGCGGAGCAGGTCGCGCTGGGCGCGGAGCGGGGCGAGAAAGTGTTCGCGCGCCTCGAGGCGGCCGCGATAGAGATATTCGGCGATGATCTCGCCTTCGGTTTTGGCGGCGATGTTCTTCACGATACCGAGCAAGTAGCGTGCGTCGACGCCCGCGGGAAGCGTGTTCGCGCGGCGCTTGGCGGCGAAGATCCAAAGCCCATCGACGATGGCGTCTTTCGGATACCCGGCGATGGCGATGCGGATATGCCGCTGGGGGTCAAGCAACTCGAGACGAGCGAAGTGGTCGTCGAGCAGCGCGAGTACCTCGGGGCGGCGCCTGGCTTCGAGCGTGCGCCGGGCTTGCTCTTGCCGATGGCACTGCTCGCGTAGCTCGCGCCGTGCGTGTTCGATTTGCTCGTTGGTGAGATCCTCGGAGTAGAGATCAAAGCGCGAGCGACCACCCCGGTCGTTGCGTGGGCGATGGTTGGTCGTGCGCGCCCAGACGGCGACGACGAGGGCCAAGAATCTGCGCGCGATGTGGTACGCCCCGACGTTCGTATCGAGCACGAGCTGCGGGAGGATCTGCGAGAAGAGCCCGAAAGCGCCCTCGACGTGCGCCTTGTTCTGCGGGCGCTCCGGGGTCGCCCGGATGCGGATCGTCGCGCCGAGCGCAGCATCGACTTCGGTCGTGTGATTGGACGGCTTGTTGTCGAGCAAGAGCGCGATGGGTGGCGCGCCCGTCGTAGCGACGCCGTTGTCGAACGCTTCGACGACCGCAGTGCTGTCCTCGTGGTCACGCACGCACGCGCCCACGAGAGCGCCGGCGTGCGCGTCCACGTCGAGCTCGAGGTTGAAAACGAAGCGATGACCATCGACGACAACGGGCACCTGCATCCCATCGCCCACCCACTGCGCCCCCGCGAAGTAGGTCCGAAACGCCCCGCGCAGCGCAGACTCGTCGGGGCTGCGTCCGTGGCGATTCGACGGCTTGCGTTGCCCGTCGGTCTGAAGGATGCGGCGCACCAGATCGCGGCCGTAGGGGACGTGAAGATCACAACGGACGTGCTCGCAGAAATCGAGAAAGGATCCTTGCCAGCGCGAGTATGCGTCGATCACGGTTTGCACGTGACAGGTCGAAACGCCGGGCGCAGAACTCGATGGCGCAGTCTCCGCGGTCGCGTCGCTTGGCGGCGGTGAGCGCAACCAGTCCTTGAGCGTGCCCGCCGGAATGCCGACGGCGCATGCGAAGGCGCCCAGATCGATGCCATGCTGCGCTCGAAGCCCGAGGATGAAGCGGCGAAACGACTCGGAGTAGCGGTTTCTCTTGGCTCCGCGATCCACACAACCCGGGTGCTCCATCACGTAAGCGAGCACCGCGCGCGTCAGCTCCACAGTCTCGTCCGCCGACGGCGCCGATGGCGCGTACGCAGGTCGACCCGGTGCACGTACGAGCGTCGGCAGCACGGTCGCGATCTTCGCCGCGATATCGTAAGCGTGGCTCTTGGACGCTCCCGTCGCCGTCAGGATGGCGTCGACCGAGGGGCAGTCGAGATCGTGGTCTTCGGCGATACCGCGACCGACAAAGAGCACGGCGGCGAGCCAGGCGGGCGGAAGAGCGGCGGAGGCGAGCACCGAGGGTCGTGCACGTTTTGCCTCCGCCGGCGGATGCTTGTCTATCTTCCGGCGCAGCGGCTACGTGAGGGATGCTCCCAGTAGCTTCTGTCCGAGCAGCCACACCTCGGGCACTCCGCCGCGGCTCGTTACCTTGAACAGCTCCAGGCACCGGTCGCGAAGCTCGAGCAAGTCGCCGGCATCACGACCGACCCCCGCCTCGATACGCGCCACGACCTCCTCGACGCGGCCGTAGTAACGATCGGCGGGCACCAGCAGCCCACCGAGCGCGTGGTGGGTCCGCGCATGGTTGTACCAATGCACGTGTGCGTCGAGCCGACGCCGCATGTCCGCGACGTCGTAGAAACGTTGCACGTCGAATAGTTCCTTGTGCAGATTGGCGTTGAACACTTCGACCTTGCCGTTGTGCTCCTTGTGCTCGGCGACGACCTGGTCGATGCCCATCTCCGTGAGCAAATCCGTGAAGCGCGAGATGCCGCGCCACGACCAGAACGCCGCCCCTCGGTCATTCATGACGCGCTCGGGACGACCGTGTCGTGCCACCGCCTCCTCGAAGGTCTTGATGACCATGGCGGCTCGCTCCGCTCCCTCGTCGACCCCATGGCCAACCACGTAGCGCGCGTAGTCGTCGATGACGATCAACGTAAAGGTCGAAGTGCGGTTGACGTGGCGATGCACAAAGTCGAGGTGCCAGAGATGATTGGGACGCACAGCCTCATATCGCTGATCGTGCGGCTCGCGTTTGACCTTCGCCGGTCGATACCCAGCGTCCTCCATCACACGCCGCGCCGTGTGAACGGCGACCTTGATGCCGCGCCGACGCAGCTGATTGACGATCTGACTCGGGCCCAGACCGGGGTGCTTCTTCCACTCGTCGAGCAGCTCGCGGTCCCGCTTCACTTCGATGTCCTTCGGCGCCGGACCGCTCGTCGGTGACGGGCCCTCGCCCTTCGCGGCCTTCGCCACCCGTCGCTGCCAGTCGTAAATCGAGAACCGACTGACACCAAACTTCCCCGACGCCGCGGTTACCCCGTGCGCCGCCGCGTGCTCGATCACCTCCGCCTTCTGCGACGGCGTATACACCTTGGCGACCCGCGGCTTGCTCGAAACCTCTGTCCTCGTCGGCGTCAGCG
>Ga0265313_10002851_pt1 | contig 14500 bp, 11 predicted proteins | sample 4123metaG_FD_203122 | JGI IMG/M metagenome (GOLD analysis project Ga0265313, IMG submission 203122) | Rhizosphere microbial communities from Carex aquatilis grown in University of Washington, Seatle, WA, United States - 4-1-23 metaG | ecosystem: Host-associated > Plants > Roots > Rhizosphere >...
CGGCGGCGAGACCGCGATAGTGGGTGAGGTGATTCCAGACGACCTCGAGGCCGTTTTGCGGAATCGGAAACGGCGTGCCGAGGAGCGACCCGGAGAAGCCGTTGCCGCTGGCGGTGAGGTTGGCGGTCGTCGCGTATTGTTTCGTGGCGTCATAGACGCGTTGCGGCACCGAGGCGCTGCGGCGGGTCGGATAGACGACGAGCTTGTAATCGGGATAGGCTTTCAGCAGCGCGATGCTGCCGGCGGCGAGCTGGTCCTGGTGCTCGGCGAGATTTTGCGCGGTGACGGTGTAAAGCGGCTGGTCGCCGGCGAACGGATCGAGGTGGTGCATGCCGACGGTGTAGCCCGCGGGCGGCGTGGTGATGCCGCCGGTCCACTCGGGAATCGTGCCGGCGGCGTTGCCGGCGCGCTCGGCGCCGAGCGGCGTGAGGTCCTGGCCGAGGCGGGCGGCCTGCTCCGAGGTGATCGCGGCGAGGGCCAGCGAGGCGGTGCTCAAAAAAACGAGCGCGAAAGAGGAAGAATTTTTCATGAGGATGAAGCGCGGCGCGATTAGAAGGAATATTTCAGCGTGGTCGCGACGTAGTCGCGGTCGGAGAGCAGGTTGTATTGTCCGGCGCCGAAGAAATTCACGTAGCGGATTTCGAACGACCATGCGTTTTGAAAAGTGAATTCCGCGGCGAGTGTCACGCTCTTGCGGCCGTGCACGTAGTTGCCGAGCGGCAACGGAGTGTTGCCGCTGACGTCGTGCGTGAACCCGATGCTCGGCGAGACGTTGACGCCGGCGAAGACGTTCGTGTAGTCGAGGCGGCCGAGCAGCTGGTAGCCCCACGAGAACGAATCGGCGAATGCGCTTTCGGGTGTCGTCGGAAACGCGCCGTTGCCGGTGTTGAGCATTTCGCTGGGATCGCCGGCGGTGAACGAGCCGGGACCGTCGTAACGCAGCGTGCTCTTCGCGGGCAGGTTCGCCCAGATGCCGCCGACCTCGCCGATGAGGGTGAGTTGTTGCGAGCCGAGCATCGGGCCGAAAACTTTCGTGAACGTCGTCTGTGCGCTCCAGACATCGTGGCGACGGTAGCCGGGAATCTCGGTGCTGTATTTGCCGAGGTAGCTGCCCACTTGGTTGTTTGGCGGACCGAAGGTCGGCGTGAGCGTGGAGAGCGCGGCGAAGAGCAGTTCGACGTCGTCGATTTGCAGCGGCACGTCGTGCTTGTAGGAAACCTCGCCCTGCCACGAAATGCCGGTGGTGCCGATGGTGGTGTTGAAACTCGCGCCGAGCATCTCGATGTCGGTGGGATAATCGAGGAAGTAGCGTCCGGTGGCGGCGGAGGTGAGCAAACCGATCTTGCCGGCGTTGGCGACGATCGACTGGGCGCCGGGGTAGAACGGCTGGAGCGTGGCGGGCAGCGCAGCGACAGGCACGTTGGTGAACGCGGCGCCGAGCAGCGTTTGAAGCGCGGCGGGCACGCCGGCCGCGGGGTAACCGGCGGCGACCATCGCGGGCGCGAGGTTTTTTTGGGCGAGGCTGCCGGCGGTGGCTTGAACGAACGCGGGACTGATCGGGCCGGTCGGCGTGATCGCGCTGATGACGGGCGAGCGGCTGCTGTAGTTTGCGTAGTAGAAACCGAAGTCAGTGTCGGCGAGGCCCGGCGCGAGCACGTGCATGTCAACGCCGTATTGGTCCGCGTTCGCGGGCCGCCGGTCGGGGCCGCGCGGAATGTTGCCGAGCGTGCCGTTGTCCGGGAGGTTGCCGAACCCGAGGAAGACATTGCTGCCGCCACGCGAGGCGAAATCGTTGGTCGAAAAATAACTGCCGGCGGGCTCGAGTTCGTTTTGGCGGAATTCGAGCAGCCAGAACGGCTCGATCGTGACGTTCTTGGCGATGCCAATGGACGCCTTGACCATGTCCACGGGGAGGAGCGCTTCCTTCAGCTCCGAGCCGGGCGAGCGGAGTTTCGAGAGATCGACGGGGTTGACGACGTTGATGCCGTTCGGAATGAACGTGCTCTCGCCGAGGCTGAGCACCTGGCGACCGATGCGGACATCGACGGGCGTGTCGGTGCCGAGCGTAAATTTCGCGAGCACGTAGGCATCGAGCAACTGGATGCCGCGGACCACGCGCGCCTCGGCGTCTTCCGTGAGCGGGGTGCGGGCGGTGTTGTCCGCCTTCAGATCGGTGAAATAATAACCGCGGACGAACGCGCCGAAATTTTCGTAGCGCAGTTCGAGATCGTGCGAACCCTTGAGCACCGTGGAGACCCAGCCGGCGGGATAGTTCAGGTTGCCGTCGTCGGTGTTGACGGAGTTTTGCTGGCCCGGGACGCCGTTGAAGGTGTTGCTCGTGCCGTAAAATTGCGGGCTGGGATTTTCGAGGCGATAGAGTCCGCCGATGGAAAACGTCGAGTCGAAGCTGCCGGTCAGTTCGCCGTAAGTAAACTGGACGGCGCGCACAGGCGGGGCGTGGAGCGCGACGACGATCGCGACGAGCCAGAGCGCGCGCGAAACGGAAATGACAGGAGCGAACGAGTGGGGCGGTCGATTTACTTTCATGGATTATGCCGACGCGAAAACCTCCTTGGAGCAGAGGCACGCGCAGCCGGTTTTTGAGTGCTGGAGCTCCGGCGGAGCGGAGGGTTGGGGTTTATGACAGGCGACAAAAGGCTGCGCGGGGTGCGACTCAAGAACCAAGTTTCCGCAGATTTTGCCAAAGTATCACCGCGGCGATCGCAGTTCGCGCTTTGACGTGGCGGCGATTCGCGTAAGTTGCGTGTTCCACTCATGCAGGCCGCCACGCACATTCACGTCAAAGGCGCGCGAGAGCACAACTTGAAGAATCTCGAGCTGCGCATCCCGCGCGGGAAGCTCGTGGTCATCACCGGGCCGAGCGGCTCCGGCAAGTCGTCGCTCGCCTTCGACACGATTTATGCGGAGGGCTACCGCAAATACATGGAGTCGCTCTCGACGCAGGCGCGGCAGGTGCTCGAGCAACTCAAGCGGCCCGACGTCGATTTCATCCACGGATTGTCGCCGGTGCTCGCGATCGAGCAGCGGACCGGCGCGGGCGGACCGCGCAGCACGATCGCCACGGCGACGGAACTCGCGGACTACGCGCAACTGCTTTGGGCGCTGCGCGGCGAGCAGCGGTGCCCGAAGGATGGCGGCCGCGTCGTGCAGCGTTCGCTCGACGACAACGTGCAGCGCGTGCTCGCCGAGTGCGCGAGCGAGCGTGTCGTCCTGCTCGCACCATCGATGCGCGCGAAGCCGAGTGTGCTGCGCGACGAACTCCCGCGGCTGCGGCAACGGGGATTTCAGCGAGTGCGGCTGGACGGCGAGATCAAGAATCTCGACGAAGCGAAATTGATTCCGGCGGGCGCGGGCGCGAAGGAGATCGCGGTCGATCTCGTGATCGACCGGCTCGTGGCGACCGCAGATCAACGCAGCCGGCTGGCGGATTCGCTGGAACTGGCGTTTCGCGAAGGCAAGGACCGTGCCATCGTGCTCGCGCAAAAAACCGCGGAGGCACCCTGGCGCGAGATCGCGTTGAGCCAGTCGCTCGCGTGCGAGATTTGCGGAGACGTGTTCGAAAAACTGACGCCGCGGCATTTTTCGTTCAACCACAACGAAGGCGCGTGCGCGACGTGCGGCGGGCTGGGGCGGAAGATGCGTTTTGTGCCGGAGCTGGTCGTGCCCGACCCGGACAAGAGCGTGCGCGAGGGCGCGATCAAGCCGTGGCGGATCGGCGGAAAAAATCTCATCATCAAACACAACGCGTTGCTCAAGCAGCTCGCGGAACAACTGCCGTTCGACCCCGACGTGCCGTGGCGGGAATTGCCGGAGGAAACGCGCGCGGCGATTTTGTTCGGGGCGGGGGAGCGGCAATTCGCGTTCAAGCTGCGCCGCATGCGCGAGGCGAAGGCGATGCCGTTCGCCGGCGTGATCGCGGATATCGATGAGAGCTGGCGGCACACGGACAGCGAAGGATTTCAGGCGCGACTGACGACGTTCATGATCGCGGGCGAGTGTCCCGAGTGCCACGGGACACGCTTGAACGCGCGCAGCGGGGCGGTGCGGCTCGACGGGAAAACGTTTCCCGAATTCATGTCGCTCGACATCGCGGCGGCGCATGCGTTCGCGCGGGGGCTCGTCGCGGCTTATGGCGAAAACGAAGCGGTGCGTGAAGTCGTCACGGGCATCGAGCAGCGGCTGCATTTTCTCGAGGAAACGGGGCTCGGTTACCTGACGCTCGATCGCGATTATGCGACGCTGTCCGGCGGCGAGGCGCAGCGCGTGCGGCTCGCAACGCAGCTCGGCATGGGCCTGATGGGCGTGATCTACGTGCTCGACGAACCGAGCATCGGGCTGCACCCGCACGACAACCAGAAGCTGCTCGACACGCTCGTCGCGCTTCGCGAGCGCGGCAACACGGTGATCGTGGTCGAGCACGACGCGGACACGATGCGGCTCGCCGATCAATTGATCGAGCTCGGCCCCGACGCGGGCGTCGAGGGCGGATATTTGCTGTTTCAAGGGACGCCGAAGGAATGCGAGCAACTGCCGGCCAAAGTTTCGCGGACCGGCCCGTATCTGGCGCGCAAGCTCGGCGTCGTGAAGGACGCGGAGACGAAAGTGCCCGATGGCGCATGGCTGACGGTGCGCGAGGCGCGCGCGAACAACCTGCGCGGCATCGATGCGAAGTTTCCCGTGGGTTTGCTCACGTGCGTGACGGGCGTGAGCGGCTCCGGCAAAAGCACGCTCGTGAACGACGTGCTCGCCGCCGCGGCGGCGCGAAAGTTGAACGGCGCGAAGACGATTCCCGGCAAACACCGGCAAATCGAAAATTTGGATTTCTTCGAGAAGCTCGTGCAGGTGGACCAGGAGCCGATCGGGCGCAGCCCGCGCTCGAATCCGGCGACTTACGTGGACCTGATGACGCTGTTGCGCGACTTGTTCGCGCAGGTGCCGCTCGCGAAAGTGCGCGGCTACAAGGCCAGCCGGTTTTCGTTCAACGTGCGCGGCGGCCGCTGCGAGCGCTGCCAGGGCGACGGCGTGATCAAGCTCGACATGCAGTTCATGGCCGACGCCTACGCGCCGTGCCCAAGCTGCGGCGGCCGGCGGTTCAACCGCGAGACGCTGGAGATTCTGTTTCACGGCAAGTCGATCGCCGACGTGCTCGACCTGACGGTGCGCGAGGCGATCGCGCTTTTTCGCAACATCCCGCGCGTGATCGACAAATTGGCGACACTCGACGCCGTCGGTCTCGGCTACCTCACGCTCGGGCAGTCGGCGACGACGTTGTCGGGCGGCGAAGCGCAACGGATCAAGCTTTCGCTCGAGTTGAGCAAGCGGCAGCAAGGCCGGACGCTCTACATTCTAGATGAGCCGACGACGGGCCTGCACTGGGTCGATATCCAGAAATTGATGGATCTGCTCTTCAAGCTGCGCGACGCCGGCAACACCGTGATCGTGATCGAGCACAACCTCGACGTGATCAACCTCGCCGACTGGGTCATCGACCTCGGCCCCGGCGGCGGGCGCGACGGCGGCGAGCTGATCTTCGCGGGCTCGCGTGGCGAGATCGAAGCGTGCGAGCGCTCACTCACGGGCGTGGCGCTCCGGCGCTGGCGGGCGACCGTGCCGGCCTGAACCTGCTTCGCGCGCCGCCAATTTCGGCGGGGTAATCGCCAAGGAACGCGCAGCGAGTTGCACGAGCGCGGCGTAGGTTCACGACGTGAACTTCCCCATTCACATCGATGCCGGTCAATATTCGAGGAGCGCGCGCCGGTTCATGATGATCGCCTGGGCGGTGATTGCGGCGAAATGCACCGTCGTCTGGTGGGCGATGATCCACTGGAACATGCCTTATCATCCGCTCTGGGTGGTTGGGCCGACGGTCGTGTTTGCGGCTCTCGCCACGGCGATCTGGCTGACACATCACGAAGATTGAACGACGCGCGGTCGCTTCTTCACGCCCGGCGTCCGCGATGCGGCGCTGGCGCGGAGAACTGCGTGCGTTCGCGTTCGACTTGCCTCAACATGGACGCCGCGAGAGCATGCTAAATGAAATGTCTTGGCACGCTGGCGGCGCGTGGCTGTCACTTCGATAGGATGTTTCGTTACCTTCTCAATCACCCCAAAGCGATGAAACCGTTTTCTTGTTTTTCCCCCGGGCTTTGCCTCCTGCTGGGCGTCGTCTGTCTTGGCGCTCTGCCCCTCGCCGCGCAAACGGAAGCACCGGTTTACCCGCCGCCGCCAGCGCAGCCGGCGGACCCGCTCGAACAAATCGTGGCGCCGATCGCGCTTTATCCCGACGTGTTGGTCGCGTTGATTCTGCCGGCCTCGACCGTGAGTTCGGATGTCGGGCTGGCGGCAAATTATCTTAACGCCGGCGGCGGCCCGGGCCAACTGGATGCCCAACCGTGGGACGACAGCGTGAGAAGCCTGGCGCACTATCCGGAACTGGTGAGATGGATGAACGAAAATCTCGATTGGACCGAGGAACTCGGCAACGCGTATCTCGACCGGCCCGACGACGTCATGGCGGCGATTCAGCGCGTGCGGGCCCGGGCGCGGATAAATGGCATGCTGGTCGATACGCCGGAACAGCAAGTCGTGATCGACGGGGACTACATTCGCATCATCCCCGCGCAACCGGATATGATCTACCTGCCACGCTACGATGCCGACGACATCTATATGGACGAGCCCGGCTACTACGAGCCGGGGTCGTTCATCACGTTCGGGATCGGTTTCAGCGTCGGAGCATGGCTGAGCTACGATTGCGACTGGGGTCACCACATGATCTGGATCGATCACTATCGTCGTGAGCATTGGCGCGACGTCCGCGACTGGCGGCATCCGCATTTTCCGGGCCGACCGGATCTCCCACACGACTCGCATTGGAATCAATGGCGCCCGCCGCCGGGCCGGCCACGCCCGGTGCACCAAGACGTCGGTCAGCCGCATCGTGGCATCGTTCGTCCCAAGCCCCTGGCGGGCGCGCCGCATCTCGATCGCGGTCGGAGTAACGAACCGCGCCGCCTTCAACCCGGCGAACGCGCCCGGCCCACGCGTCCTCCGGTAAATGCGGCTGATCGCAACGGCCTGCCGCCGAGTCCGCCGCGGCCCGTGGTTGCACCCGCCGCCGGAAATCGGGTGCCGCCTTCCGCTCCATCGCGGAAGGATGGAGGCGACGACCACCGCCCCGCACCGGAAGGTCACCGCGAAATTCCGGCGCCGCAGAATTCGCACCCTGTGGTTCAACCGCCGGTCGAGCGCGCGGAACACGCCGGTGCACCGCCGAGGATTCGTCCGGCCGTGCCGCCGACGCGGCCGGAGGCCCCGCTGCCAGCGACGAATCGCGCCGCAGTTCCGCCGCCCATGCCTGTCATGCGCCCGCCGGTTCAGGCTCCCGTTGGTCAGGATCGCCGCGGGACGCCGCCTCAAGTCGAACGGCAGGAACGGAACGAGCCGAAGGGCGATAACCAACGCCAGGAGTCACGCCCCGCCGACCACGACAAGGACAGAGACCGGTAGCCGCTTGGGCCGCGAAACAAAGCAGGCCGGTCGATGGACCGGCCTGAATTTTTTCGCATAAGCCGCGCAAAAGGTCTTAGTGCCAGTAGCCGCGCACGTAAACGTAGGTGCCGCCACGGTAGCGCCAGTGCGGCGGATAATAGACGCGATAGCTGGGCGGCGGGACGACCCAATGGCCGGAAATCCAAACGTAACGCCCGCCGTCGTCGAGCGCCCAATACCCTGGAATCCAGACGGCGTCCGGCCGCGGCTGCACGGTGATGACTTGGGTCGCGGGCGGCGGGGGCGGGGGCGGCGGCTGTTGCGCCACGACGGTCGTCGAGGCCTGGTCTTCGGAATAATAAAGTGTGTGGTTCTCGTTGTCGCGCGCGTTGCCGAGCGTGCCGCCGGCCAGCCCGCCCACGAGGGCGCCGATCGCCGCACCACCGAGCGCGTGACCGCCGCCGCCGCTGTTGTTACCGATGATCGCCCCGGCGAGCGCGCCGAGAGCTGCGCCGCCGACCACACCCTGCTGCGTGTTCGGCCCGGTGCCTTCGCAACCGGCGGATAAAATCGTGGCGGCGAGCGCAAGGGCGCACGCGTGCCGTTTCGTTATGATGCTTTTCATGGTGAAAGAATTTCGACCCCGGATTTGTTCCCGTGGTTCCGTGCCAGTGAATTATGCAAGCGGCCGATCGAAGCGTCAATCTGACGCCGCGGATCACCGGCGGTTACTTCACCGCGGCCCAGACGCGCTGCACGTCGTCGTGATCCTCGAGGGCTTGCAGGAACTCGCCGACCTCGGCGCGCGCCGCGTCATCCAACTCGGGAAAGATCTTGGCGAGATAGCCGATCTCGCTCGTGACGACCGCCCAGCCGTTTTGCGCCAGCCAAGTCGAAACCGCGTGAAGCGCCGTGCGATCAGTGATGAATCGCGCGCCGGCGCGGTTCTCGGGAATGTCGTCGTTTTGGTCGTGGGTGAGCGCCTCGAAATCGTTCGCCCCGGCCTCGATCGCCGCCGCCTCGCGATCGACCACGGCGTCGGCGTGGTGGGCCTCGACGATGCCGACGTGGTCGAACAGGAACTTGTTGCTGCCCGCCGCGCCGAGCGTGCCCTTCCGGAACAGCACGCGAACCTCCGGCGCCGTGCGCTGGTGGTTGTCGGTATAGACCTCGACGATGACTGGCACCTTGTGCGGCGCGTAGCCCTCGAAAACGATGTGTTCCATCGCGGTCTTGTCGCCGCCGACGCCGGAGCCCTTCGCGATCGCGCGCTCGATGGCCTCCCGCGTGACGCTCGCTTTCTTCGCCTTCTCGACCGCGGCGAAAAGCCGGGCGTTGGCGGCGATGTCCGGCCCGCCGAGCTTGGCGGCCACGGTCATTTCCTTGACCAGTTTTCCGACCACCTGGCCTTTCTTGAGGTTAACGATCGCGCGTTTTGCGTGAAGCCATTGACGTCCCATAAAAACGCGAATCTTGGCGGACAGCGGCGGCGCGCGCAACGCCGAAGCGCGTCGCGCCCAAATAAAAACGATGTCGCGCGCAACTTTGCGCGGCGGTCGCGTGTGTTGGAGGTGTTCGAAACACCGTTCCCGCTTCGTCCAAACAAAACCAACACCGCTCCGCCATGAATCACTCCCTCCGTTTCGCCGCGGCCACGCTGGCCCTGTCGCTCGCTTCGCTGACCGCGCACGCGGTCGAGCCCGGTTATGTCGATCTCGGCAAATTCACACCCGCCGAGGGCTGCGAATTCGTCGAGGTCAATCTTCACTCGACGGTGCTCAAGTTCGCCTCGCTCTTCGTGGGCAAGGACGATGCCGATGCCGCCGCGTTGATCCGCAGTTTGAAGCATGTCCGCGTCAATGTCATCGGCTACAACGATACGACGCGCGCCGAGATGACAAACAAGGTCGAAAGCGTCCGCCGCGAACTCGAGTCGCAAGGTTGGGCGCAAATCGTCGCCGTCAAGCACGGTGGCAAACAGGAGGACGTCGCGATCTACGTGAAAGCGCACGACGAGGACGCGATCGACGGCCTCGTGATCACGGTGATCGACTCGTGCAAGAAAGAGGCCGTGTTCGTTAATCTCGTGGGCAACATCAAGCCCGAGCAGATCGCCGCGATCGGCAGGGACCTGCACATCGACCCGCTTTCCCGCATCACTGTCACGCCCCGCAAGGGCGCGTGAGTTTGGGCTCAAAAACGCACCGTGTGTCCTGCGATGCAAACCGCCGACTCGACTCAGCCCATTTCGCGCCGCGGCTCGGTCTGGCGGTGGATTTTCGGCGTCGTCGCCGCTTGCTTCGTTTTCGCCGGAGTGGCTGTGTTCAATCTGGTCACCCTGACCCGCGAAGCCACGGTGCTCCGCAACGAGGTGTTCGCCGCGCTCGATGTTTCCGCCCGCACCCGGATTCAGTTGAGCGTCGGACCGGTCGCACTGACGGCTTTGCGCACGGGTTTGAGTTTCGTCGATCGCGTTCCCCGCGAGGTCCGGCTGGCGTTCGACGCCGTGCGGTCGGCGAGCGTCGGGGTGTATGAATTGCGCGGCAAGGTCGGCGCGCACGAGCGCGCAAACCTGTTTGCCGCGACCGACAAAAAGATGAGCCGGCGTGGTTGGACGCGCGTCGTCGGCGTCAACGATGCGCGGGACACGGTTTTGATTTACATGCCAACCGAAGAAAACGGCGGCGGTGCGCAGCGCATCTGTCTCGTCGTGTGCGATCGCGATCAAATCGTCGTCGTCGATGCGACGGCGAAACCCGAACCGCTCATCGAACTCGCCGGTTTGCGGCGCGGTCTCGCGTCGCTGTAGCGGGCGATTTTTGCGGGGCGAAAATTTGCGCTCCGCTTTTCCGGCGCGGCGCGCGAGAATGTTCGCGTGACCCTGCCGACGATCGTCCACCTCGATGCCGACGCGTTCTTCGTGTCGTGCGAGCTCGCGCTCAAGCCGGAGTTGCGCGGCACGAAATGCGCGGTCGGCGGACGCGAACGCGGCATCATCTCCTCCGCGAGCTACGAGGCGCGGGCGTGCGGCGTTTATACGCCGATGCCGACGCAGCGGGCGCTGAAGATCTGCCCGGACCTCATCATGCTGCCGCACACCTCGGGACTCTACGGCAAGGTTTCGCGGCAGATGTTCGATCTTTGTGAAACGCTTACGCCCGTCGTCCAGCGCAACTCGATCGACGAAGGCTATCTCGACGTGTCGCCCTGCGGTTTCAAAAGCTCCGCCGAAATCGAAGCCGCCGTGCATAAATTGCAGCAAAGAATTTGGACCGAGCTGCAAATCACCGCCTCGTTCGGCATCGCGGCGAACAAGCTTGTCGCGCAAATCGCCTCGAAACTCCGCAAGCCGCGCGGTTTCGTCGTCGTGCCGCCCGGCACCGAGGCGGAATTCCTCGCGCCGCTGCCGATCGGCAAGCTGCCCGGCGTCGGCACGAAGACCGAGGCGGCGCTCGTCGAGCGGCACAAAATCAAACTCGTGCGCGACCTGCTCGCGCGCAACGAGCGCGAACTCGCGGCGATCTTCGGCGACGGCTGGCGCGAGATGGTCGCCTGCGCGCGCGGCATCGACGACCGGCCGGCCGAAACCGAACATGAGGACGCAAAAAGTTATTCGCAGCAGGAGACGTTCGCTCAGGACATCGGCGATTTCGCGGAGATCGAGCGCGTGGTGAAGCGGATGGTCGATGAATTGCTCCCGAAAATCCGCGCGGACGGAAAGCACGTGCGCACGATGACGATCAAGGTGCGCTATCCCGATTTCACGCAGGAGTCGCACGGCCGCAGCCTCGCAACGCCGACCGATCTCGAGGCACCGTTTTATCCGCTCGTGGCGCCGCTGCTCCGCGCGGCGTGGAAAAAACGCCGGCCGCTGCGACTGGTGAGCGTGCGGTTTTCAAGCGTTGAGAGCGGCGGCACGCAACTCGAGATGTTTGACGAGTCGGAGGCGAAGCGCCGGCGTCTCGCTTCGGTGCTGGATCGGTTGAACGATCGTGGTCGCGCAACGGTCGTGCGGCATGGCCATCAGCTTGGCGGTTGATCGCGGCGGGCCGCCGCAGTGCAGGTAAGAGGACGCTTGCGAGCGGCTTGCGACAATCCCATTAAGATACGCGTCCTGCTCCAGAATCCTGTCGATGGCGCTCGACCACACCATGCCCCAAATATCCTCCTCCTCGAAGTCTGCCGTTTTCCCCGCCATCGTCGCTCTGTTTTTTTTGCTTTTCGCGCAGATGGGAGCGGTTACTTCCGCGATGGCCAAGGCATCGCACTCGCGCGAAGTCGCCGCGGAAATTGCCCGCCTTTCCTATGCGACCGCGTGGCTGACAGCGTCCCAGCCGGAGCTGGTCACGTTCAGGGATTGGACGGACCGCTACACGCACACGCGCGGCGCCGCGGCGCGCGGGAAACTACTCGGAGACGGAGTCAAACTCGCGCAAGCCCGCCGCACGGTGCTTGCGGCGCTCATCGTGAGCGCTCCCGATGAAGCGATCGCTGACACGGTGCCCGCGGCGATCCGCGCGGACTTGCCGGTCGAGGTGCAGGCGCTGCTCGAAACGCGCGTCGCGGGGCTCGGTGACTACCATTTGGTGAGTCATCCGCCGAAGTCGGTCGCAAAGGTTGCATCACAGCAGCTCGAATTGGTCGGCGAGGGCGGCCTGATTTATTCGGCTCACATCTACGGTCGCCGCGAAATGGAGCTGACCAAATACGCAGTTTCGTTGCACGGCATCGCGCTGGATGGCGAGCTGGCGTTGCACGAAAGCCCGGTGCGGCTGGTCGAGCCGGACGAGGCGCTCGACCCAAAGAAAAAGATTTTTGCTTTCAATCCGGCGACGGGCGCGCTCACCGAGGTCTCGGCCAAGACGACTTCATCCGCGACAATGGTGGTCGTGGGCGGAGACTACATCGCTTGTCCGAGACGGCGCGATGTGCTCGCTCTCGAAGGGCGGCTCGTGCGCGCCGAATCCGTGGTCGGCCCGCATGTGCTGCCGATCCCGGCGGCGTTGACCGCGGGGTCGACGCCGGCGGACACGCGGGCCCCATGGACGATTGGCGCCAAGAACGTGCTCGTCATCCGCATCGACTTTTCCGACTACCCCGGTGAGCCAGTCGATTTCCTCGGACAGCCGATCACGGTCAGCTCGGCGAAGAGCTTGTTCGATGACAAAATCCGGCCGTTCTACAAGGCCGCGTCCTACGCCGTCGCGTCGCTCGATTCCGTGGATACCACAAGCCGCGTCTATCGGATGCCACAGACCCTGGCGGCTTACGAAAGTATTTTCTCCAACTATGATGTCTGCATTCAGGACGCAAAGAATGCCGCGGCCGGCGACTATGCGCTGGGAAATTATGATCGCTTCGTCGTGGTTGTAACGGCCCAGCCAATCCTCACCGGCGGACTGCCGGGAAGCACTTGGACCTTTTTCGGCATCAGCGATGTCGGCGGCGACAGCGCCTTGATCAACGGTGATTTCGACTACCACATTGTCGCGCATGAACTCGGCCACACCTTTGGGCTGTTTCACGCGAACTGCTGGCTCGTCGCCGATGGCGATCCGACTTCGCCGGCGGGCACCAGCGAAGAATACGGCGATAAGTTCGACATGATGGGGGACGACGATTTTTCCGGCGGCCACCCGCCGACGGATGCGGCGGACAAGGATTTCAACCCATGGTTCAAGCAAATGCTCGGCTGGCTGCCCGACAGCGCGATCGGCGAGGTCACGACAAGCGGTGTCTATCGGGTGTATCGGTTCGACAGCGGCTACGCCGACGTCACGCACCCGCTGGCGTTGAGGATCCGGCGCGACGCGCAGCGTGATTATTGGGTCGGGTTGCGGCGAAATTTCCCGGACATCCCGTCGCTGACGAACGGCGCCTACGTGGTGTGGGGCTACACCTACAATCGAACCAGCGACCTGCTCGACCTGACGACACCGGGAACCAACATCTACGATGCGGCGCTGTCACCCGGTGCAACGCTCGACGATTCGCTCCATGGCGTGACCTTCACCAACCTCGGAGAAGGCGGCACGACGCCGAACGAGTATCTCGACATTCAAGTCGTGCTGTCGACGCCGATCGCCAATATCGAGAAGTGGGGAACCGGCGCCGCCGGTTCGTTCGACTATGCGACGCCGGAAGTTCATGCCGTGGAGCTGGCGGCGCACAACAGCCATGCCCTCGCGTTGAAAAGCGACGGCACGGTCGCGGCCTGGGGCTCGAATGCGTTTGGCCAGAATAATCTTCCGGACGCGTTGAGCGGAGTCGTGGCCGTGGCGGACGGCAGCGCACACTGCCTGGCACTCCGATCCGACGGGACTGTCGTTGGCTGGGGAGCGAACGATTCCGGCCAAGCCACCGCCCCGACCGGCTTGAGCGGTGTCACGGCGATTGCCGCGGGCGTGGACAGCAGTTTCGCCGTCACCGGGCCCAACGGTTTGGTGAGTTGCTGGGGTTCGAATGCTTTCAACCAGTGCTCACCCCCCGCCGGCCTGAGCGGCGTGATCGCGATCGCGGCCGGGTCCGGGCACGTGCTCACGTTGAATTACAAAGGCCATATCGTGGGCTGGGGCCGAAACGATTTTGGGCAGGTGGATCGGCCCTTTTCTCCAAACGTCAGGTTTACGGCGATCGCGGCGGGCGGCCGTCACAGTCTCGCCCTGACTGCGGCCGGCACGGTCGTGGCTTGGGGAGCAAACGATCACGGTCAAACCGACGTGCCGTCCGATTTGACGGGCGTGATTGCCATCGCGGCGGGCGAGGATCACAGCCTTGCGCTGAAGTCCGACGGCACGGTGGTCGCCTGGGGTGGAGACGATTCACAGCAGTGCGACGTGCCGCGCGGGCTGGCGGGCGTTTCCCGGATCGCGGCGGGAAACGGTTTTAGCCTTGCGATCGTTGGACATTGAAGTTTTTGCCCACACAGTTCGCGACGCCATGCCGATCTACGAGTATTACTGCCCGGACAACCACACGATCTACCAGT
>Ga0265313_10002854_pt1 | contig 14495 bp, 13 predicted proteins | sample 4123metaG_FD_203122 | JGI IMG/M metagenome (GOLD analysis project Ga0265313, IMG submission 203122) | Rhizosphere microbial communities from Carex aquatilis grown in University of Washington, Seatle, WA, United States - 4-1-23 metaG | ecosystem: Host-associated > Plants > Roots > Rhizosphere >...
AAGTCGCGTAAATTGAGGGGCTTGCCAGGGCCCGTAGGGAAGATGTTTCCCATCCATCCCATTCCGCTGAGTCGTTCGACGCGGCCTTCGACGATGGTTATGCGAAGTATGCCCGTGGAAAGATCCTGCGGCGGAACGTAGGCGCGGGTCGTGACATAGCCGCGCCGCACGTAATAGGCGGTTATGTCGGCGAGGAGCTGCTCCAAATCGGAAATGGACAAATCGCGGCCCTCATACTGAGCCTTCAACCAGGTTGCATAGTGGCTGCCCATCAAGGAGGCGCCCTCCAGCCGAATCTCCCGGATGTGGCGCTGTAACATCTTGGGTGCGTTTATTTTCTGTGGCGGTGTCGCCGGCACCGTGAGTGTGCTGGGCGGCTGCGCGCTTTTGCGGTCCCTGTCGAATTGGTGGGTCAGGCGGTCCTGCACCTCGCGTTGGGCGCGCTCGGCCGCCTGATCCAAGGCACTTGGGGGCGCGGGGGCGGGGGTTTGGGCGGACAGCGGCGCGATGGCTGCGCAACCCGCGACGGCGAGGGGGAGCAAGCGGCGGAAGATGATCGAGATTCTCATGCGGTGTAGCTGAAGAGGAGGAGAATTGGCGTCGGTCGAACCAAAGCCGGCGAACCCAAGAGGACCGGCCACCATAAGCACACCTTACGCTAAACAAAATGTTTTCTAATACGTGTAATTACGTATGTCGTTTGCTGCGAACGCGTCCGGGCTGAGCGGGGAATCCGATCGGTGACAGTCCCCGTGAGGGCGGTGGTATGTATCGAGCCGGGGCCTACGATAGGCGGGCAAGCCGACTCACCGCGTCTTTCCTGGCCTGATACGCCTGGATGGCGAAGCGGCCGCCTCGAGATCAAGCTCGTCTGTCCGGCGCCGGGCCGTAGCGATAGCCCTCTCCATAGATCGTTGTCACCCAGCGGTCAAAATCCAGTCCAAGCCGCTTGAACTGTTTGCGGACGGAGGAGACGGCTTCCCGGATCATCCCGTTTCTTCCGCGGTACGGACGGTTCCAGATCGAGTGGAACAGAAACTCGTACGTGAGAATCTTTCCGGGCGAGGCGCCGAGGATTTCGAGGAGGCGAATCTGGGTCCGGCTCAAATGAACGGGCGCGGGCCTGTCCGACCCCGGCTTGTGCCCGAGAAGCCGGAGCTCGGGCGACACCACCGCGTCGCCGAAACGGTAATCTCCGGCGGGGTTCCCGATCTTCCGGGTCGGCGCCGCCCACCGCCGCGCGTTGAAGCACTTCAAGTTGAAGCATTGGAGCGCCACCGTGCGCGGGGAATACCCGGCGCCAAAGACCGCAAGGGCCCCGTGCCGAAGGAGATCGGTTTCGGAGCGAAGCGGAACCCCGACGATCACGCAAGGGATGCCCCTGCCGCGGCGCGCGAGCCTTGCCGTGAATTCACGGACCTCGGCCGAGCCCAGGCGGTAGTCCGCGATCACGAGCTCGTAGCCCGGCGGCGACAGGGCTGCACGAATTCCCTCGGCCGCCGTATCGCACACCCTCGCGGACATCCGTTCATGCTTCAGGAACGAAAGGAGGGCCGTGCGACCCAGGCTTGGCGCTGCAATCAGTAGGATCATCGGCGGCAGCACTTGGATTCGGGAGGCTGCCGATCCTCCACTCTGGCGGCCGCCTGCGGGAAGATTCAAGCATTGATTGGCGGCCGGATTTTCGAACAATGCGCGCCCCCGCATGGATCCCGGCAATGACTGATATCCCCCATGTCCTCTTGATCGACGACGACCCCGCCATGCACAAGGCGGTGGAATTCCGCCTGCGTGGCGCGGCGGAGGTGACGGCCTGCCTTGGGCCCGAGCAGGCCCTCCAGCAGATCAAGCGCCGGCAGTTCGACGTCGCCCTGGTGGACGTGGCCCTGGGGCAGGCCATTTCGGGGACCCAGTTTGTCTCATCGCTACACGAGGCGGATCCCGACCTGGCAGCGATCATCTTCACGGCGCACGCCAACCTTGACACCGCTTTCGAGGCGCTTCGCGCGCACTCATTCGATTTTGTCCCGAAGACGCTGACCGACGACCCCCAGTTTGGGGACAAGATCCGGCAGGCCGTGGTCCGGACGCGCGAACAGAGGGCGAGGAGCATCGGGATGCAGGATGCCTCGCGGCTGCGTGTCGCCCTGGCCAAGGCGGTTGTCACGAACGAACTCGAGGTGACCAACGGAGACATCCAGCGGGGGCTCCTGGCGGAGTCGCTCGATTCATTCAGCTCCATTCTCGGCCGCGTGGAGATGATGGACCTTATGCTGAAGAAACGGCCCCGGGGGGTCCCACCGCCCGAGTTGCCGGGGCTTTCGTCCGAAACCGTGGCTGAACTGCAGGACTATGTCGGCAAGTTGCGGGATTACTTCGCGGAGCCCGAGCGCGTGGCCAATTCGGTCAATGAGGTTCTCGCCAAGGCGGTGGGGGTCGTCAGGGAGGACGCCGTTGTGATTTCGGGCGGCCGGATTGAACGCGCGGAGCTTCGGCCCGATGTCGGGTTCACCGGAGACGGGCGGGCCTTGTTGCGCGCCGTGGTGATCCTGCTCCGGCTGGTCGTCAAGTCGGCGCCGAAAAGGGCGGTCGTGTCCGTGCGGCCGGTCATCGTTCCCAATCCGCGGGCCATGCTGGCCGGGCTGAGGAAATCGTTCTATGCGCGCATCCTGAGCACGGCGAATTTCAGCCCGGACGAGGGAAGGGCCGTCGCCGTTGAGATCAACTGGCCCGCGGGAGGGCACGGGCCGGGGGAAGTGGAGAAGCTGTTTACAACCATGGACTTTCCACGGGCGGGCGGCGCGTCTCCCTGGAGCGCCCTGGCGATGGTGGAGAGGTTGAACGGGGCCCTGGTTATCGAGGCGCTGGGCGGCCATCTGCAGTACCGGATTTTGGCGAGAATCTAGCCCTGACGTGTTGCTGACACTGTTTCGGTTGAATGCAGGGCGTGGACGTGCAGTGTGGCTTTCGAATGCCCGACAACCCGAACATCGGCCCGACGCCCAATCCGGCCGTTCGGCTGGGCAAACTCGCGGAACGCTACGAGGAGAGGAAACCGCCGGCTGCGAATGTGGCCAATGCGATGGTTGCCCTGCGGTACCTGGACCAGACCGCCAATTCTTCGAGCGACCTTCGGGTGCGGGCGAACACGAAGGCGGTCGCGGGCTTCATTCACGAGCGCTACCTCGCCGACCTCGACGCGGCGATCGCCTGCTACAGGGAGGCTCTCGACCTGGTGCCGGGAGACGAGACCCTTGTCGAGGCCGTCGGGCGCCTGCAGACGGAAATCAAGGCCCGGGATGCCGGGACGGCTCCCGGCTAGTCAGCCCGGATGGGTGAACAGTTCCGCGATGATGTCCTCGAGCGGAATCTCCTCGATCGTGATGTCGGCGACGGGGCCGGTGCTCAGAATCTCCTGGGAGACGGCGACGACGTCCTCGCCCGGGATGCGGACAATGAATTTTCCGTCCGGAGCATGGATCGTCTGACCGTGCTTCGAGTGCCATGAGTCCGGAAAGGCCTCGCCCGACGCGCGGCGGCCGGCCTCGATCGAGGGCATGAAGGTGATGATCTTCTGGCGGGTGCCGGTGCCGGACTCGAGACGGGACAGGTCGCCGTCGTAGATCTTGCGCCCCCGGTGGATCACGATGACCCGTTCGCACAGTTCCTTGATGTCGGCCATGTAGTGGCTCGTCAGGAGGATCGTCACCTTGTGGCGGCGGTTGTAGTCGCGCAGGAACTGGCGCACGGCCTTTTGGGAGACGACGTCGAGGCCGATCGTGGGCTCGTCGAGAAACAGAACCCGCGGACGGTGCAGGAGGGCGGCGATCAGCTCCATCTTCATCCGCTCGCCGAGCGAGAGCTCGCGGACCATCACGTTGAGCTTCGGCCGGATTTCCAATATGTCGACGAGATCGTCGAGGGTCCGGCGATAGTCCTCCTCGGCCAGGCCGTAGATCGCGCTCAAGAGGGTGAACGATTCGCTCGCGGGAAGGTCCCACCAAAGCTGGTTCTTCTGGCCCAGAACCAGGGCGAAGAGCCGCCGATAGGCGTTTTCGCGCTTCGAGGGATCGTAGCCCGCGACCCGGGCCGTGCCCGAGGTCGGAAAGATGAGTCCCGACAGCATCTTGAGGGTCGTCGTCTTGCCGGCGCCGTTGGGTCCGAGAAACCCGACGAACTCCCCCTCTTCGATTGAAAAGGAGACGTCGTTCGCCGCGGCGGTCTCCTCGAATTCGCGCGAGAAAAGGCCCTTAACCCCGCCCCAGAAGCCGGGTTGCTTCTTGTAGGTGCGGAAGATGCGGGTCAGGTGCTTGACTTCGATCATCGGAGGGTCGGAGGGAAGGAGATGGTGGCGGAACGCCGGCGCATTTCGTCACGGAAGCCGCCAAGCTTCAAGAGCGCAACTCCTCGAGCCGGATTCAAACCGTTCCGAGCCTTGTGTAGTCGAGCACGGAGTGGCTGATGAAGCCCGCGGCGACCGCGGCGCTGTCGGTGAGGGGCTCCGGCGGGGACACATCGACGCCCATCTTGTAGACGAGCCGGTGCGTTCCGTCGTCGGACTGGGGGCTGAACAGACCTGGGACCATCATTCGGGCCGGAATCGTCCGCCTCACCGGGGATTCGGGTTTGCAGGGGAAGGGGAAATTGACGTTGTGGATAACGAAGCTGCAGGGGGCCGTTGAGGCCAGGAGTCCAGGGCCCAGGCGGGCGGCGGAGCGCGCGGAAATCCTGAGGGTTGCCAGGAGCGCCTCGTCAGGCTGGCCGCCTTGCGCCTTGAGGTGTTCGTACATTTCGTAGCTCACCTCCTGGGAGAAGGCGATCGATGGCAGGCCGTGGAGGGCCCCTTCCCAGGCTCCGGCGACCGTGCCGCTCGCGATGATGAAGCCGAGCGAGGTGTTGAGGCCGACGTTGATTCCGCTGATCACGCCTTCGGGCGGTTCGGGCAGCAGGTGCTCGACGGCGATATTGACGCAGTCGCTGGGAGTGCCGTCCACGATCCAGGTCGGGCAGCCCAGGTCCCGCTCGACCTTTGCCGAGTGGACCCCCCGGTTGCGGGACTTGGCAGCGCCGATCCAGCTCTGCTCGGAGCGGGGGGCCGCGATCGACAGCTCATGGCCTTCGGCGACCAGTTCGCGGGCCAGCTCGCGCAGGAACACGCTCTCGATGCCATCGTCGTTGGTGAGCAGGAGACGCATGGGGCCATCGTTGCAAAGTCGGGCGCGGGGAGCAAAGAAAAAGCCGGGGGCCGCTGGCCCCCGGCTTTCGCTAGGTTAAAACGAACGGCTTATGAGGCCGCGGGTGCCGCGGGTGCCGCGGGTGCTGCGGGTGCTGCGGGTGCTGCGGGTGCTGCGGGCGCCGGCGGCGCGCCCTTCTGGGCTTCCATTTCCTTCATGGCGGCCTTGCGGGAGAGGCGGACCTTTCCGCTCCTCTCGTCTATGCCGATGCACTTGACCCAGATCATCTCGCCCATCTTGACGACGTCCTCGGTGCGGCGGACCCGGAAGTCCGCAAGCTCGGAGACGTGGCAGAGACCTTCCTTGCCGGACATGCACTCGACGAAGCAGCCGAATTCCTTGATGCCGGTGATGCGGCCCTGGTACAGCTTGCCGACCTCGATCTGGGAGCCGCCGCCGCAGAGGGAGTCGATCTCCTGGACGGCCCGGTTCATCGCGTCCGCGTTGTTTGAGTAGATGTAGACCTTGCCCGAGTCGTCCTCGGCGATGTCGATCTGCGCTCCGGTCGTCTCGGTGATGCGGCGGATCGTCTTGCCGCCGGGGCCGATGAGCAGCCCGATCTTCTCCGGGTCGATCTGGATCGTCTGGATGCGGGGGGCGTACTTCGAGAGGCTGGACCGCGGGGCAGGCAGCGAGGCGAGCATCTTCTTCAGGATCTCGACGCGGGCCTCATGCGCCTGGTGGATCGCGGCCTTGGCGATTTCAAAGGGCAGGCCGTTGATCTTGAGGTCGAGCTGGAAGCCGGTGATCCCCTGGGTGGTGCCGGCCAGCTTGAAGTCCATGTCGCCGAAGTGGTCTTCCTCGCCGAGGATGTCGGTGATCGTGACCCATTTTGAAATCGAGCCGTCGGCCGCGTTCTCGGTCATCAGGCCGCAGGAAATGCCAGCGACCGGGGCGACGATCGGGACTCCGGCGTCCATGAGGGAGAGGCAGCCGCCGCAGACCGACGCCATCGAGGTCGAGCCGTTGGAGGCCATGACCTCGGAGGTCACCCGGATCGAGTAGGGGAAGGCGTCCTCGGGGGGGAGGACGGGGACGAGCGAGCGCTCGGCGAGCGCCCCGTGGCCGATCTCGCGGCGGCCCGGGCCTATGAACCGGCCGGTCTCGCCGACCGTGAAGGGCGGCATGTTGTAGTGGAGGATGAATGACTTGGAGGTCGAGCCGCCGGTGAGGCCGTCCATGTCCTGGGCCTCCTTTGTCGGTCCGAGGGTCGTGATGACAAGGGCCTGTGTGTCGCCGCGCGCAAAGACGGCGGAGCCATGGACTCGGGGCAGGACGCCGACTTCGCTCGAAATGGGGCGAAGCGACTTGGCGTCGCGCCCGTCCGCACGCACGCCGCGCTCGAGCACGGTGCGGCGGTACGCCTTGTATTGGAGATCCTCGAAGACGATGCTCAGGTCGGCGTCGGTGAAGCTCGTCGCGCCGAGCTCGGCTGTCAGCGCCGCCTTGACCTCCTCCTTGAGGGCCTTGATGTTGGCCGAGCGGACGGCCTTCTCCTTGCCGAAAATGGCGTCGGCGATCTTCGGGGTCGCGATGCGCTCGATGATGGCGCGGGCCTCGGGCTTGGCGACCGCGAGTTCAAACTTGGCCTTCGGCTTTCCGGCGAGGGCGACAAGGTCCTTGATCGCCTTGATGATCGGCTGGATGGCCTGATGGCCGAAGGCCAGGGCCTCGATGAAGCGATCCTCGGTGATCTGATCCGCCGAGCCTTCGATCATCAGCATATCCTTCTCGTTGCCGACATAGATGAGGTCGAGGGTCGAGGAAAACATCTGTTCGATCGTCGGGTTGACGACGAACTGCCCTTCGACCTGCCCGACGCGCACGGCGGCGATCGGGCCGTTCCACGGGATGTCCGAAAGGGCCAGGGCGGCGCTCGCGCCGTTCACCATCGAAATGTCCGACTCGTTGCTCTGGTCGGCGGAGAGAAGAAGCCCGATGATCTGGACTTCATACATGAAGCCCTCCGGAAAGAGGGGGCGGCAGGGGCGGTCGCACAGGCGGGAGGTGAGGATCTCCTTCTCGGAGGGGCGGCCTTCGCGCTTGAAATAGCCTCCGGGGAAGCGGCCGGCGGCGGCGTATTTTTCGCGGTAATCGACCGTTAGCGGGAAGAAGTCCTGCCCGGGGCGCAGGGTTGTGGCTGCGGTGGCGGCGACAAAGACGACGGTTTCGCCGGTCGTGATTGTGACGGCCCCGTTGGCAAACTTGGCCAGGGAACCGGTCGCTATGGTGAGTCCGTATTCGGGAACGGAGACTGTATGTTTCTGATTCATTTTGCTGTGAGTTTACTGCGTCGCTGCGTCTTCGATGGCGCGCTCCTGCCGGTGGGCAGGCGTTAGCGCCAGCAGGCGGTTCCTGCGGACGGCAGCGTTGGAATGGAACGATTGACTGACGGTTGACTTCGGCCCTGTGCGATTCCGCCGGGCCGGTTTCATCAGCTCGCTTCGGCTCCGAGAGATTCCCGTTTGGCGCCCTGGCTGCGAAACCCAGCCTGGCGGCAAACGGAAATGTCCCGGTCTGAAGTCGAGTGTCGGAACGACAACGGGCGACTCGCGGATTGAGTCGCCCGTTTGACGAGAGAGTTACTTGCGAAGGCTTAGCTTCTGAAGCAGTTCGTTATACTTCGGCAGGTTATGCCGTTTGAGATAATCGAGCAGCTTTCGACGGCGGCTGGCCATCTGGAGAAGCCCCCGGCGGGAATGGAAGTCCTTGCGATGCGTGCGCAGGTGCTCGGTCAAGTGATTGATCCGGGCGGTGAGCAGCGCGATCTGGACTTCGCTCGAGCCGGTGTCCTTATCGTGGGTTTTGTATTCAGCTATTATTTCGGGTTTTACGACTGTTGGCATGGTTATGCGGTTGGGTTGCACGACTGTCGGTGCCTTTGCAGGCCCCGTGCCACCCGCCGCGCTCTCAGTCGGAGCGAAGCCGGTGACACCGTTGCAGTCCGGCGGGGTGCCGGATCAGTCATGGTGGAGTCCCGCGACCAGCGGGGTTTCACTTACGGAAGCGATAATCGTCCCAATTGGGCGCAACTTGCGCAAGAGAATTTTTGTTAGCCAGCCCGGATGTGCAGTTCTGTCACACCCGAGCAGCCGGGCACCTTTTTGACGCGTTCGACGATCAGGGCCCGGTTGAAGAAAAGTTCCTCGCGAACAACGGCGTCCGACACGTTGACGACCAGGCGCCTGCCGCGGTCGATCCAGGCCGGATTGGAGCGGGACGCAAGGGCCGCGCCGACCAGCTCCGGCCAAAGTTCACGGATCGCCTGTTCGGGAGACGGGCGGCCGATCTGGTACTTGACCGCGAGTTCCTCCACCACGGCGGCCAGGCCCCGGGTCGGCCTCCGGCGCATGTTCTTCGGCTCGCGCGAAGGAACGCGGCGGAACTCGCCGATCAGTTCTTCGGCAAGCCTGCTGAACGGTCGCGGTTGGTCTGGCATGGCAAATCCACCCGGTGCTCGGCCTCATAGAGGCGGCTTTGGCGGACGAACGCACTGAACGCGGTCGCCCAGGCTATGTAAAGGCCCGGATAGCCGTCGAGGAAACCCAGGCGCAGGAAATAGGCCCGGACAAAACGCCAGAGAGGGCGGAACACGGCGGAGCCGAGGGAGAACCGGCGGCCCTTTTCCATCTGCTGGCGCAGGTACAGGTCGGCGAACGGGTTGATCTTCGCCACGTGGCTTGCGAGGGTCGGGAATGAAAAGTGGTGAAGGTCGCCGTGTAGGGTCGCCACCGGTCCATCGCAGACGATTCTTTCGTGGACAAAGGCATCGCCGCCCCATCGCGCCCGCCCCCGCCGGCAAAGCCGCAGGTTGAAGTCCGGGTACCAGTCGCCGTGGGTTATCCAGCGGTCGATGAACCACACCTTGCGCGGAAACCGCGCGCCGTCGAAGCGCTCCAGGTCGGGCCGGCTTAGGAAAGCCGTGATCTCGCCCCGCAAGGCCGGCGACACCACCTCATCCGCATCCAGGCAGAGAACCCAGGGCTGGGATGCGAATTCGAGCGCCGCATTCTTCGTGTCCCGGAAACCCCGCCAGGGGAGGCTGACGACCCGGGCGCCCAGTCCGGCGGCGATTGGGCCGCTTTCGTCCGTCGTGTCGTTCAAGGCGACGATTGTCTCAACCGTCCACCCTTTGACGCTCTGAATGCAGCGGGGAAGATTGGCGGCCTCGTTCCTGGCGACGATGACGACGCAGACACCCGGCGGCCGGCGGTCCTCGGCGGAAGCGGGGTCTCTGGCTGGGCTACGGGTGGTATCCTGTGTCATGGTCCAGGGATAGAACGGACTGAAAGACATAACCGCACGAACGCCACGCGCGCACGAGCGCCTTTTTCGCATTCCCGGACCGGCCGATCAGGGCGGAAGCGAGCGCGACCAGCGAGAAGGCGGGAATCTTGGCGAGATTGACGACAATGCGGGAGAGAAGGTAGCGCGTGGCATCGGGCCGTCCGGCACGGTCGATCACGCGCGAGCGGGCCGAATCGAAGGCGTGCCTGGCCGCGTAGCGGAAGGTTGTCCGGGATGCCGGCATCTGATGGCGCACCGCGGCTGCCGGAACGAACCAGACCACCATGCCGGCGGCGCGAATCCGGCGGATCATCTCGCTGTCGCCGCCGGAAAAGTAGCTGCCGGCCGTCCGGTCGAGGGAGGCATGGAAGGTCCCGAACTCCTTGAATACCCAGCAGGGGAAGGCGAGATTCGCCCCCATGGGGCACTGAAGGTCGGACAACGGTCCGGCATCCTTTCGGAATCCGAGCGGCGAATGCCATTCGGCCACCCACGGCGGGAGGCCGTCGGGGAAGACGGGGATCACCTCGCCGCCAACGGCGCCGATCTTCTCCCCGGGATGGCCGATGAATGGCGCGATCATCTGGGCTATCCAGTCGGGCTCCACCAGGATGTCGTCGTCGGCAAAGATGATGATGTCGCCCTTCGCCTCGGCGATCGCGCGGTTGCGGGCGTGGTCGAGACCCTGCTTCGTCTCCAGCAGGCGGCGCACTCCGGGCATGGACGCCGCAAGTTCGGTCACGACCCGGGCCGTGTCGTCCCTGGAGTTGTTGTCGATGACGAGGGTTTCGAAGCGGTCCGCGGGGTAGTCCTGCCGCGCAATGCCCTCCAGGGTCTGGCGCAGCAGCGCGCAGCGATTGTACGTTGGAATGGCGACCGTGACGCGCATCAAGTGGCTACCCGCATGCCTTGAGCAGCTGCCATATCCAGCCGCTCGGAATCGAGGCGAAGGGTATGCGGCCGAGTTCCAGCGCGCGCCTGAGCGCCGCGGGCCTTTCGGCAAAGCGGCGCGCGTACGAGCGGGCGTTGCGGCAGGTGAAAAAGCGGGCGAGCCAGCGGCCGAGGCGCGGAGAGCCGCCAAACTGCTCGCGGGCGATTCGCAGCCGAAGGAGGTGGGTCTCTCTCAACATCCGGGGCCAACTCTGCTCAGTCCACTGGCCGGGGGCGACTCGATAAAACGCGGCCCGCACCCGCACGACCTCGACCGGCCCTGCGCAGGCGAGCCGGTACCAGAATTCATAGTCGGCGAGGGGGCCCCAGGCCTCGGAGAAGCCGCCGAGGCGGCGGCCGAGCTCGCGGCGGAAGAGGACGCCGGGAAAGGGGCTCATCGAGCTCTTGATGAAATACCGTGGCGGATAGGCGAGGACGGACGGTCTGCCCCGGGGAGGGAGAAGCGCCGGGGGCGAAGGTCCCTGCACGGTCCGCGTGCAGACGGCCGCCAGTGATTCGCGAAGCCGCGGCAGGACGCTTTCGAGGTACCAGGGATACAGGGTGTCGTCCTCGTGCAGGATCATTACCCAGTCCCCGCGGGCGAGCTCGAGGCAGCGGTTCCAGTTCGCAACGGCGCCGAGCGCCGGCTTGTTCGGGACATACCGGCAGCGTCCGCCGGGGAACCCCTCGGCCGCGAGGCGCGCCTCCCCAAGGCAGCCGTCGTCGGCGACAACAACCTCGTATTCGGGCGGCGCAGTCTGGGCGGCGATGCTTGCGAGGGTTTCGCGAAGGAGTCCGGGCCGGCGGTAGGCGGGGATTGCGAACGTGAGCAGCGGCGCATTCATGCTCTCGCGGGGGAGACGCGGATGAGCTGGGCGCGGACGGCGGCGTAGACTTGGTCGGTTGAGATGCGGCGCACGCAATAGTTGCGGTAGGAATCCCCGGGAACGCACTGGTCGGGCGCCACGCAATCCGCGCACGGAAGCGGGGCCTGGAGCAGGCTGTGGCCTTCGCCGACCGGGTGGAAAAGCGTCGTGCTTTGGGACCCGAAAAGTGCCACGACCGGCGTTCCGACGGCCGCCGCGACATGCATCGGACCGCTGTCGTGGCAAAGGACGACGGAGGCCAGGCGGGCGAGCGCCGCGAACCGGGGCACCGAAAGCGGCGCCGTCAAATGGAGCAGGTGCGTGCGGGCCTCCCGCCGGATCTCCTCGACGACCTCGCGGTCGCCCGGGCCTCCCACGAGGACGACCTGTGCGCCCAGTTCATCCTGGGCGCGGTCGCAAACGGCGGCGAAGCGCTCCGGCGGCCAGATGCGGAAGCTGCTCCGGCTGCCCGGATGCACCAGCAGCACCGGCCCGGCGGCTCCCACAAGGCGGCTCATTTCCTCCAGATCGGCCTGCCTGGGGGTGAGATGCACCTCCCGCGTTGCGAGCGGCACGCCGGCCGGCGCCAGCGCCCCGAGGTAATACTCGGTGATCGGCTGGGACTCGTGCTCGTCGTTCGGGTGGTTGATCGTGTGGGTGTAGCACCCGCGGAACCTCAGCCGGTAGCCGCCGTGGTGGACGCCGCAGCGGAATGCGGCGCCCGTCGCCCGCGTGATGAAGGCCGTCCGCTCGGTGTTGTCGAAATTGAAGACGTGGGTGAATGCCTCGCGCCGGAGGTGAAGCAGGAAGGCCGGCCACTGCACGGCCCGGCGCGGGGCGATGAGGGCGGGCTCCAAGTCGGGATTCAGCGGCACGACCCCCGCATAGGCCGGCTCAACGAGCACCCGGACGCGCGCCTCCGGCCAGTGAAGCTTCAGATTCCTGACAAAGGAACCCAGCAGCACGATGTCCCCCAGGTAGCGGCGGCGGACAATGAGGACATTTTGGGGTTGCTGCATCGGTGAAAGCCGGGTCGGCGCCGACGACAAGGCTGCAAAACGACTATGCGGCCGAGCGCCGCGAAATCGAAGCGGTCGCCGCGGCGCTGCGGACGGGCCCGAGCCCGTCGTAAATCGGACCCACCACGCGTTTCTTGTAGGAACGCCGGAAATTCTCGAACGGCTTCATCGCGCGGTGCAGGAGCCAGCAGACAAAGTACCACTGGCGGGTCAGGTCGGCCAGGAGCATCTTCTCCGCGGCGATTATGAGCGGCGTCCGCTGGCAGTCCTTTCGCGAATAATAGATCCTGCGGAAAAGGCGGCGGCGCATCGCGAGCGAGGATGGCTCGACTCCGACCGACTGCGCAAAATAGCCGAAATAGCGGGAGACGATCCGAAGACCCTCGGCGGAGGCCACCTGGTCCTTGCGGTTGACGGCCGTCTGCTGCGCCTCGTGGTGGCGGAAGGCGCAGAGGGGCGCCGGGTCGTAGACAAGCCCGCCCTCCGAAAGGAGGTGAAACCACATTTCCTGGTCGACGAGCTGCCGGAAGGACGGGTCGAAGGCGCGCGTCGCGGCTGCCCGCCGGAACATGACCGCGGAGGGCTCCCCGATCAGGTTCCTGTCCTTCTGGATGCAGCGGATGATGGTGTCGTTCCCGTTGTGAAAGCCCGGCCTGCCCAGGTGGTCCCACACCTCGACGGCGAATGAATCGGCGTCGAGTATGGAACGGGCCGCGACAGCCATCACGGCGCGCGGCTCGCCATCGAGCATCCCGGCCATTCGCCCGAGGGCGCTTCGGGAGGGAAGGCAGTCGTCGCCGAAAAGGTACTTGATGTAGGTTCCCCTGGCCTCGCGCAGGCACCAGTTCCAATTGGCCACCATGCCGATGTTGCGCTTGTGGAAGCAATATCGAATCCGGCGGTCCATTGCGGCGTAGTGGCGGATGACATCCGCCGAACCGTCCGTCGACCCGTCATCGCTTATCAGGAGCTCAAAATCGCCGAAATCCTGCGCGAGGACCGATTCGATGGCCTCCGGAAGGAACCGGGCGTATTGGTAGGTGGGAATCAGGACGCTGATCTTTGGAACCGGCCGCTCAACCCATGCGCGGGCCTCCCTCGCCGATGAAGGCGACACAAGATTTTGGCAGGAGTTCATTAACTGGCAGCGACCAAGACAGCAGTTTTCCTAACGGGAGGTGTGATTCGCGGAGCGGCTAGAAAGTTCCGCGAAGCTGGGGGGAGAGGTGATTAATGCGGGGACAAGGGGGGCAGTGGAAGCATAATGCATGCTGGATTCCCGTTTTTGCAATCAGGACGCCTTTGCGTGCTGCCCGTCATAGAGGCTCCTGTAAAGCGCATTCGCCCCGTAGAGTTCCCCGTGCGTCCCGGCGGCGACGATCTCACCGCTGTCAAACACGAGGATGAGCGAGGCGTCCCGGATCGTGCTGAAGCGGTGGGCGATGATGATGACCGTCTTGCCAACGACGAGCTTCTTGAGGGCCGCCTGAATGGCGGCTTCGCTCTCGCTGTCGAGGGCGCTTGTCGCCTCGTCGAGGATCAGGATGGGGGCGTCGCGGAGGAAGGCGCGGGCGACGGCGATCCGCTGCTTCTGGCCCCCTGACAGGCGCGATCCGCGCTCGCCCGCAAGCGTTTCGTACCCCTCGGGGAATGTGCTGATGAACTCATGGGCGTGCGCATTCTTGGCCGCCTCGATCACCTGCTCCCGCGTGGCGCCGGGCCTGCCGAGCAGCAGGTTGTCATACAGGCTTTCGTTGAAGAGCACCGGGTCCTGCGAGACGAGCGCGATGTTCCGGCGAAGGTCGGAAAAGCGCATCGATCGCACGTCGATCCCGTCAACGGTCAGCCGGCCGGAGGCGACGTCGTAGAAGCGCAGCACGAGGTTCGCAAATGTGGTCTTGCCTGCGCCGCTGGGACCCACCAGGGCGCACACCGTTCCCCGGGGGATCCGGACATTCACGTTGCGAAGCACGAGCTCGGCCGTCTTGTACTCAAAAGACACGTTTTCGAACGCGATCTCCCCCCGCAGCCTTCCGACGGGAACGGGGTTGGGCGGGTCGACAATCGTCTCGGGCTCGTTGAGAACCTCCTCGAGCCTCTGGAGCGAGGCGGAGCCCCTCTTGATCTCATTGTTGATCGCCCCCAGCTTCTTGATCGGA
>Ga0265313_10002860_pt1 | contig 14490 bp, 8 predicted proteins | sample 4123metaG_FD_203122 | JGI IMG/M metagenome (GOLD analysis project Ga0265313, IMG submission 203122) | Rhizosphere microbial communities from Carex aquatilis grown in University of Washington, Seatle, WA, United States - 4-1-23 metaG | ecosystem: Host-associated > Plants > Roots > Rhizosphere >...
GGCTTCGTCGCTCATATTAAGATCACCGGCTGGGGAAATCTTGTCGGTGAAAACGTTATCCACCCCAACGGCAACATCTACGATCAGATTTTGCTCACGCGCCTCGGCGTGACCGTCATCGCGGATCCCGGCAAGGTCACCCGCGTCTCTTACATCGATCTTTCCGACGATATTGTCCAGGTGGAGTTTTCCGGCGCCGGAACCCTTACGCTTGTTATCGACTCGTATCCTCTTGACTCGATCGGCAATTTCGCTCCGGCAGCCTCCCCTATCAAATATAATCAGCCCGACGTCGCGTATATGAAAGGACGTGGAGGAATCGTGATCGTCGGTGCCGACGAGACCACCAATGTCTCCGTCTTCGCCGTTGGACGCAAAACTGCGGTAAATCAAGCCCTGTTCAAAGATAACGTCACCTATGATGGCATGGCGGACATTGGCTACATTGCGATCGGTTCCGCGACCGGCGAATTCGGCGGAGTGCGGACTGCTGACGTTCGCTACAGCGGCAAAATGGGCCTGACCGGTCTCTACGCGCCCGGGGTGCAGTTCACCGGACCGGTCTACATCGGCGATATCAATGCCTCCGGCGTCGCAACCGGGGTCATTCAACTCGGGTCAGTCGCCGACGCGCGCATTACCGGCGGGGAGCTCGCGCAAGACAACGGCAGGCCCGTCCAGGTCAGCGGACTCACGGAACTTAAGTTCGTCGCCGGCCAGGACGCCAACGGCAACATGCTGCCCGCCAAAGCCAACCGCGCCGTCCTCCAACAGGACGGCAGCGATGTCACGGCGCAAATCGTCCTGAATCCGTAATAGTGCGTGCTGAAGAGCGACTCCGCGTCTCAGTTCATGTTCACCGATACAACGCCGTCGTCGGCACCGCCGTCAGGACGTTATATTGGCGCATCGCGAGGCGCCACCATTCGGCGAGCGATGCGGCCGGACAGCTCCACAGTTCCCGGTGCAGCCAGATCATCGAGTCGGCGTCGAGCAGCAGCGCCATTTTTTCCTTCGGCGTGAATTCTTCCGGGCCCTCGCGCAGCAGCCGCTGGCGCAACTGGCCGAACCATTCGCGGGCCTCGTCGGTCGAGCGCCGCTGGCGCAGCAGCGCCACGTGCATCGCGTTCACATACGGATCGAGCACCGCCTGCATCAGGCCGTAATCCGCGCGCAACGGCTCGATCGGCGGGAGATGCCGGTAGCACTCGGCCAGGTTCTGCCGCAGCCGTCGCAGCTCGTAGCTGGGCTGGGTTTCCTCGGGCGTCAAAAACAGCCCGAGTTCGCGCGCCCGCCGGCCGAAGGCCGCCTTGCTGAGCAGAATCGACAGCGGAATCGACAGCACCAACCCGGCGAGCACCGGGCTCAGCCAGAAAAAAAACTGCGGCAGCAGGATCAGCGCCGACACGCCCCACACCAGCCCAAACGCCGTCTGCGCGCCGTGCGTGATGATCGCCTCGCGCCAGTCCGTGCCGTCCTCGTCCGCGCTGCGTTTTTGCGGCACCCACGTCACGCCCTGGCCCAGCAGCGTGAACAGGACGAACTTTGCGTTGAACATCATGTTGACGGGCGCCAGCAGCGTCGAGACCGCCATCTCGACCAGCGCGCTCAGGACAAACCGCACGTGCCCGCCGTAGCGCTCCACTTCCTCGCGCCGGCCGAGCATGGCGACAACACTCACGATTTTCGGCAGGAACAACAAGAGCATCGTGAACACGAACAGCGTCAGCGCCTCCGGCACCTCGATCTCGTAGCCGAACAGCGACGTGTAGTCCTCCGGCCGCACGTGGCCGGGCGTCAGCGACGTCGCGAGGTCGAAGACATTGATCGTGCTGATGAACAGAAACAGCAGCCACAACGGCGACGAAAGATACGCCATCACGCCGAGGAAAAGGTGAAACCGGTTCGCGGGCCGAAAGCCGCGCGCCGTCAGCAGCCACGCGTGCTGCATGTTGCCCTGGCACCAGCGCCGGTCGCGCTTCGCGCTGTCGATCAGCGTGGGCGGACCCTCCTCGTAACTGCCCTCGATGTCCTGCGCGAGCCACACGCCCCACCCCGCGCGCCGCATCAGGGCTGCCTCGACGAAATCGTGCGAAAGAATTCGGCCGCCAAACGGCTCGCTCCCCGGCAAATCCGGCAGCGAGCAATGATCCATGAACGGCTGCACGCGGATGATCGCGTTGTGGCCCCAGTAATTTCCCTCGTGTTGCTGCCAGTAGTTCAGCCCCGCGAGGAACAGCGGGCTGTAAACGCGGTTCGCGAACGACTGCAGCCGCGCGTAAAGCGTCGCGCCATTCACGATGCGCGGCGCGGTCTGGATGATGCCGGCGCCCGGATTTTTTTGCATCTGCGCCACGAGCTGCACGAGCGCCTGGCCCGTCATGATCGAGTCGGCATCGAGCACGACCATGTAGCGGTAGTTTTTTCCCCAGCGTCGCAAAAAGTCCGCGACGTTGCCGGCCTTCTTGTTGATTTGATTCAGTCGCTTTCGATAAAAGATTTTGCCGAAGCCGCCGACCTGCTTGCACAGTTCGACCCACGCGACCTCCTCCTCGATCCACTGCGACGGCCGGTTCGAGTCGCTGAGCACGAAGAAATCGAAGTGCTCCAGTTTTTTCGTCTCCTCCACGGAACGAAACACGACGCGCAGCCCCTCGAACACGCGGCTCACATCCTCGTTGAACACCGGCATGACGATCGCCGTCGAAGCGAGCGGCACCTCCTCGCCTAACGCGACGGTCATCGTCATCCGGCTGCTGTCGCCGCCGCGATTGATGACGTAGAACCCGGCGAGCGCGGTGCAAAATCCGACCGCGATCTGCGAAAACAAAATCACGAACAGCGCGAGCAGCATGATCTCGATGCCCGTGATGCCGTCGCGCCACAGCAAGTCCGCCATGAACCAGGTGGCCAGGCTCGTGACCCCGAAGATCGCGGAAAAAAACGAGAACCTCCGCCGGTTCAGGCGCGCCGGGGTCATGGCTTCGGTGAAGATATATCTCATGGCGGCTTACGGGCCCGGTTGAGGCGCGTTGCTCTCACCGGGTCGCATAAAAAATCCCCCCCAGCGCCGCCGCAAACGCCAGCCACAGCAGCAGCGTGCGCACCAGCGGCAGCCGTCCGAACCGCTCGAACGTTTCGCCCGCGGCCTCCGAAATCGGCCCGAGATCGATCGGTCGCGGCACCATGCTCGACACCGCCATGTCCGGCCCCGCGGCGATCGCGCCCGCGCGCATCGCCCGCGCGAAATCGTCCGGCACGTGGTCCGCGAGAAACGCATCCGACCATTTCTGCGTGCCGTCGCTCAACAACAACGCCACGCGGCCATCGACGGCGATGCGCTCGTGCGGCTGGTCGCGGATGTCGAGCATGTCGGCGAACCACTGATCCATCATCGCTTCGGTTTCCTCGGCCGCGAGCGTCGTCGGCTCGAGCGCCGGATTCGCCTCGTGGCGCCGCGCCGCGCGCTCGAGGATTTTTTGCACGAGCCGGCTCGAGTGCAGCCGGTTGTGAATGCGGTGCGCGCGCAGGTAGTCTTCGACGCGCACATAGGCCGCGTTCCAGGCGTCCATCGAACCGGAGGCCGGCCGGAACGCCGTGGGCAATTCGACTCGCGGCAGGTCGTTCATCACGATGGCCGGGACTGGCCGCGGGGCGGGCGCGCGGCTTCCACGGGATTTTTCACGGCTGCCACAAGTAACTCCACGTCTCCGTCAGCACGTGCGGCGATTTGCGCAGGAAGCACCGCAACTCCACCGGCCGGCCCGAGCCGTCCGGCTCGATCGCGAACGCAATCCGCCAGGTGCCGCTGTAGGGATTCCGCTGCACGATCGCGTTCTTGAGCGCGGCGCCCGCGCCGACGGTCACGACCGGCTCGATCAACGGATCCGGCCCCTGCTTGTTCAAATAGCCGCCGCCGAAATCGACGAAGAACCGCTCGAGCTCCGGCTCGTGCGTCTTGGTGCGGCCATGACGCGTCGCCACCGTGTAGCCCGCCGGCGGATGAATCTGGTCCACGAACCAGTGCAGCCGGTATTCAAACTCCACCGGTTCGCCGGGCGGCGGCAGCGTTTCCGGCGACCAAAAGGCGACGATGTTGTCGTTCGTCTCGTCGGGCGTGGGCAGCTCGATCAAGCGCACCGATCCGCGGCCCCAGTTGCCCACCGGCTCGATCCAGGCGCTCGGCCGCCGGTGATAGTTGGCCTCCAGGTCCTGGTAATTTTCGAAGTTCCGGTCGCGCTGCACGAGCCCGAAGCCGCGCGGCCGCTCGTCCCCGAACGCCGCCACCCGCACCGCCGCCGGATCGGTCAACGGCCGCCACAGCCACTCGCCCGCTCCGGTCAGGACCATCAGGCCGTCGGAGTCATGCACCTCGGGGCGGAAATCGTTAGTGAGCGTGTTCGTGTTTTCGCCGTGCCAGAACATGCTCGTCAACGGCGCGAGTCCCACGGTCCTCACGTTTTTCCGGAAAAACAGCGTGGCGCGGACCAGCATCACCGTGTCGGCGCCCGGCGTGATGACGAAGCGGTAGGCGCCCGCGACGCTCGGGCTGTCGAGCAGCGCATAAACCGTGAGGCTCTTCGCCTCCGCCGCCGGCCGCTCGATCCAAAAATCCGTGAACGCGGGAAACTCCTCGCCGCCCAGCTCCGCGGTGTCGAGCGCGAGCCCGCGCGCGGACAGGCCGTAGATCGCCTTTTGGCAGAGCATCCGAAAGTAGCTCGCGCCCTGAAACGCGCCCAGTTCGTCATCCGCTTTGTTGAGCGGATACAGAATCCGAAAACCCGCGAAGCCCATCGTCGAGGGCAGTTCGCCCGTCTTGAGCCGATCGTAAAAGAACAGTTTCGGATCGAACTCGATGAGTTCGGGCTGGCCGTCGGTCACTTCCGAAATCTGGACCGGCCGGTTGAGGAGGAATCCGGGATGGAAGAATTGCAGGCGAAACGGCAGCCCGTCGCGCCGCCACCACGCGCGATTCGGGTCAAAGCGGATTTGCCGGTGCTCGTCGTAGGTCAGCTTCAGCAGCCACTCGGGCACGCGGCTCGCGGGTTGCACGTAGGCTTTGGCCGCGAGCGTCTTCGCGCGGTAGCGCAAGGTTTCGTAATCGAAATTGCCCTCCGCGGCGCGGGCGGCGACGACGGCCGCGCCCAGCGACAATGCGATCGAGAAAAAGCGTGGGCGAAAATTCATTGGTCCAAAAAGTAGCCGCGTTGTTTTTCTGAAACCGGCAGGCCGGCGCGCGCCATGACCTGCAAAAGATCCTCCCAGATCATCCGTTTCGAGCGATTCGACTGGTTGCGCAAAATGTAGCTCGGGTGATACGTCACCATCAGCGGCTTGCCGGCGAATTCGCGCCAGCGCCCGCGCACCTCGCCAAGCGCCTTGAACGTGCCGAAGCCGAGCAGCCCTTGCGCCGCCGTCGCGCCGAGCGCGACGAGCAGTTCGGGGTTCACGATCTCGATCTGCGCGCGCAGGTGCGGCAGGCAGTAGCGCATCTCCTCTTCGGTCGGCGGACGGTTGCCGTATTGGATGCCGCTTTCGTTCACCGGCATCTCCGGCCGCCAGTTCATGATGTTGCCGATGTAAACGTCACCGCGCTTCAAGCCCATCCCGCCGATCATTTTCGTGAGCAACTGCCCCGCCGGCCCGACGAACGGCTCGCCCTGCACTTCTTCGTCCGCACCCGGCGCCTCGCCGACGAACATGATCTTCGCGTCGAGACTGCCGACGCCGAGCACGACCTTTTTCCCCGGCCGCACGTGCGCGCGGCAAACCGGATCGCCCAGCACCCGCTCGCGCAGCCAAGCCATCCGCGCCGCCTTGTCGCCCGCCGGCAGCGCGAACGGCACCGGCGCCGGAATCGCGGAACTTCCCGCAGCAGCCGGCGCGGCTTTGGATGCCGCTGGGGGCGCGACGGGAGCGCTCCGGCTCGCCACAGCGTGTCGCAGCGCTGCGATACTTTGGTCCGACACCGCGACGGATTTGATCCCGGCGGCCTTCAACCGGCGTAATTCATCCGTCAACACTGTCAGCGCGGCGTGCATGCGAGTAGTTTCTCGATATACTTGCCCAGCAGGTCGAATTCCAGATTTACCGCTTCGCCCGCCCGCCGCACGCGGAGATTCGTGACGGCCATCGTCGTCGGAATGAGCCACACCGCGAACGCGTCGCCGTCCGTCTCCGCCACCGTGAGCGAAATGCCGTCGATCACGACGCTGCCTTTCTGCACGAGGTAACGCCCGCTGCCCGCCGGCGCGCGGATGCGCAGATAGTGATCCTTGCCGCGCGTCTCGAACACCTCGATGACGCCGAGACCGTCGATATGCCCCGACACAAAATGCCCGCCAATCCGGCCGTCGAAGCGCAGGCTGCGCTCGAGGTTGACCGGCGCGCCGGGCGCGAGCGCGGCGAAATTCGTAAGCCGTCGCGTTTCCTCGAGCACGTCGAACCACAGGTGCTCCGCGTCAAAACTCGCGACCGTCAGACAGCAGCCGTTGACCGCGACGCTGTCGCCCGGCGCGACGCCGCCGGGCAGGGCGCGCGCCGCGATTTGCAGCCGCCACGCCTCCGCGCCGGGCGCGAACGCCACCACGCTGCCGGTTTCCTCGACGATGCCGGTGAACATTTTTTTTTGCGCTATAGTTTCAACCGCAGAACCGCAGTTTCGCCGTTGCGGCTGACGAGCAGCACGCATTCGGTCCGAAATTTGTCGGACTCGATCGCCGCGAGCTGCACGGCGGCGGCGGAAAACGATTTCACTTCGACGCCATCGATTTCCTTGATCCAGTCGTCGATCCGCAGGCCGGCGGTCGCCGCCGGGCCGTTCGCTTTCACGAAGTGCGCGATGACGCCGGTCGTCTCCGTCGCCTTCACGCGGCGCGCGATCGCGTCGTCGAAGACGAACTCGCGCGCGGTGAAACCGATTCGGTCGAAATACTTCCGCTCCGCTTCCGTGAACAATTTCGGTTGCTCGCCCAGCACGATTTTCGCGTCGGTGCGCACACTGCCGCGCAGCACCGTGAACGTGATGGCGTCGCCCGGCCGGCGTTTTTCGATTTCGCGTCCGACATAACCGACGACGACGCGATCAGGTTTGAAGCGCGGGAGCGGCTGGCCGTCGATCGCGAGCAGAATGTCGCGGTCCTTCAGTCCGCCCGCCTCGGCCGGGCTGCCTTCGAGAATTTCGCTCACGACGACCGCGGACTGATCGCCGAGTTTCAAAAACCGCGCGACCTCCGGATCCATCGGCTCCAACCCGTAGGCACCGAGCCACGCGAGCGGACGGCCGAAGACATTTTTTGGAATCCGGCCGAGATACGGCAGAACTTCGCCGGCGACGAGCACCGCGCCGCTCTCCTCGACGTTGACCATGATCACCGGCAAGCCGCCGCGATCGTCGCGCGAAAACTGGAGATAATTTTGCCCGAACGAACTCGCCGCGATGCCGATGAAGTCGCCGTCGCGGTTGAACACCGGCAGGCCCGGCCCTGAGACTTCCTGCTGCGCGATCGCTGTGCGCTGCGGCAGCGCCTGCACGAGTGCGATGCGGCTTGTCAGCAGATACGGCAGGAAGTCCTCGTCCTTGCTCCGCAAGCCGATGCCCCAGACCTCGTCCGCCATCGCGGGCTCGATGGTTGTCCTTGGCGCGAATTTCGTGATCGGCGTCAACTCGCCGCGGATCGAAGCGTCGGCGCGGACGAAGTGCCAGCCGGTGAGCGCGTCCTGGCCGAGATATTCGCCGGCGACGCTCGCGGGGTTGCCGGGACGATAGACTTTGAAATCCTTCAACTGCGACGGCGTCGCCCGCCCGTTCACCGCGACCGACGGTAGAATGATCGTGCCTCGATCGTCGATGACCGTGCCGTAGGACAGGCTCGGGCGGCGGTCGATTTCGGTCTCGGTGTAGTATTCGACGACGACGACGGATTTTAACCGCTCGGCCCAGAGCGCCGGCAGGTCGGCGGCACGGAGCCACGCGGACCAGCCGAGCGCGAGGACGATCAACAGCTTTCTTTCGAGGCGAAGATTCATGGTTTTAAAACGTAGAGCGAAATCTGGCGGTCGCGCATCACCTCGACGAGCACCGGCTCGGGTTTCCGCTCGTAGGCGGCGTGCGCGCGCTTCAGGACATCGAGCGAATCGATTGGTTGCTGGTTCACCTTGGTGATGATGTCACCATGCGACACGCCGGCAACATTCGCCGGAAAACCCGGCTGCACGCCGATGACCAGCGCGCCGACGGCGTCGGGCAACTGGTTTTCGCGCGCGTAGGTGCGCGAGACCTTGCGGACGCTCAGGCCCCATTTTTCAAACGCCCAATCCTCGCCCACGCGGCTCTCGAGTTTTTCGGTGACGACGGCGTAGTCGCGCGTCTCCGCGCCGCGCTTGACGGTGAGTTTGAGTGTCGCGCCGACCGGCTGGCTTGCGATCAAGTTCTGAATCGGCGGCAGCTGTTCCGGGAAACGGCCATCGACCTTCACGCCATTCACCGCGAGCAAAATATCGCCGCCGCGCAGGCCCGCGCGCGCGGCGGGCGAACCGCGATCGACGTTGTTGACGAGGAGGCCGTTGTTCAGCGCGAGGGCGTAGAATGACTCGAGATCCTGAAGTTCCTTCGGCACGAGGCCAATGTAGCTGCGCGTGATCGAACCGTTGCGCACGAGGTCGGCGACGATGCGCTTCGCGATGTTCGCGGGGATCGCGAAACCGAGATTGTCGGCGCCGAGGTAGCCGCGCGCGTTGATACCGACAACGCGCCCGTCCTCGGTGACGAGCGGCCCGCCGGAATTGCCGGGGTTGATCGCCGCGTCGGTTTGAATCCACGTGTTGAACGCGCCGGTCTCGTAGCCATCGACGCCGGTCTCGTCCTCGAAATAGCGATTGTCGTTCGAAATGATTCCGCGCGTCGCCGTGCGCGTGAGCCCGAACGGCGTGCCGACCGCGTAAACGGTTTCGCCGACGTAGAGTTTGTCGCTGTCGCCGAAGTCGGCGTGCGCGAACTTCAGGCCGCGGCGCCGGACCTCGGCGAGGTCGAGCCGCAGCAGCGCGAGGTCGGTCCAGTGGTCCCAGCCGACGAGCTTCGCGTTCACGCGCTCGAGGCTCGCGAGCGTCACCGAGAGCTCGACGGCGCGCGGACTGGCGACGTGGGCGTTGGTGAGCACAAGTCCGTCGTCGGACAAGATCACGCCCGAGCCGATGCTCGATTCGAACCGCCGTGCGCCCGCCTCGAACGCGAGTTCGCGCACGTCGATGCGCACGACTGCGTCGAGCAGTTGATTGAAACCGCGGCTCATCGCGGCATGGGCGGATGGCGCAAACGACAGGCCGCCGAGCGCGAGCGCGAAGATTGACCGGGTCGGGAAAGGTTTCACAGTGGCGAGTTCACGCGAATGGCTACCAGCAGCAAAGATTACAACTTCCAAGAGATCGAGCCGCACTGGCAATCTTTCTGGGATAAAAACCGCTCATTCCGAGCGGATAACGTTTCGACCAAGCCGAAATACTACGTGCTCGACATGTTCCCCTACCCGTCGGGCACAGGGCTGCACATCGGTCATCCGGAGGGCTACACGGCGACGGACATCGTCGCCCGGCACCGGCGTGCGAAGGGGTTTAATGTGCTGCACCCGATCGGCTGGGACGCCTTCGGCCTGCCCGCCGAGCAGCACGCGGTGAAAACCGGCACGCACCCGGCGGCGAACACACAAAACAACATCGCGAACTTCAAGCGCCAGATCAAGGCGCTGGGCTTTTCCTACGATTGGGACCGGGAAATCGACACGACCGACCCGAAGTATTTCCGGTGGACGCAGTGGATTTTTCTCCAGCTCTTCCAGCGCGGCCTCGCCTACGTCGATGAGCGGCCGGTGTGGTGGTGCCCGGAATTGCGCACCGTGCTGGCCAACGAGGAAGTGATCGACGGTCGCAGCGAAGTCGGCGGCTTTCCCGTCGAGCGCCGCAACCTGCGCCAGTGGGTGCTGCGCATCACCGCCTACGCCGAGCGGCTGCTGGCGGACTTGAAAAAAGTCGATTGGCCCGAATCGACGAAACGGATGCAGGAGGCGTGGATCGGCCGGAGCGAGGGCGCGGAGATTTTGTTCGACTTGGAAAACCAGGCGCTCGGGCCGCTGAAAATTTTCACGACGCGGCCCGACACGCTCTTCGGCTGCACCTACATGGTGCTCGCGCCCGAGCACCCGTTCGTCGGGTCGCTCGCGACGCCCGATCACAAGGCCGCCGTCGAAGCGTATCAGAAAAAAGCCGCCGCCAAGAGTGACCTCGAGCGCACCGATCTCGCAAAGGAAAAGTCCGGCGTCTTTAGCGGCAGCTACGCGATCAACCCGGTGAACGGCGCGCGCGTGCCGATCTGGATCGCCGACTACGTGCTCATGGGTTACGGCACCGGCGCGATCATGGCCGTGCCCGCGCACGACGAGCGCGATTTTGAGTTTGCGCAGCAATATGGCCTGACGATTCGTGCCGTCGTCGGAAAAACCGAGCTTCGAGGTTTTGACATTGTGCCTCAAATGACGGTCCCCGATCACGGACTTGAAACATTTTTCCTTACTGTTGAGGGCAAAGTTAGGCCGGTAAATTGCTATCACAATCACTGGGACTCAGATGAAGGCATCGCCGTAAACTCTGATTTTCTGAACGGCCTGCCGACGCCAGAAGCGAAAAGGAAAATCACGGCTTGGCTGGAGGAGAATGGTGTCGGCAAAAAAACCGTGAGCTACAAGCTCCGCGACTGGCTTTTTTCGCGGCAGCGTTACTGGGGCGAACCGTTTCCGATCGTCTGGGTGAATGAGGCCGATTATCAACGCGCTGCAGTGGCCCGCGCGACCAACCTGCCGCAGCCGCCGGTCACGTTCACGAGCGAAGGCGTCACACACTACGCGCTGCCGCTGCCCGCACCTGCGCTGCCGCTCGAGTTGCCCGAAGTGCAGTCGTATCTGCCGAGCGGTAACGGCGAGAGCCCGCTGGCGAACGTCACCGACTGGCTCGATATTTGGTTCAACTTCGAGACCGGCGCCGCTGTGCCCGCGACGCAATCCCGTCCCGCCGGCGATGCGTGGGTGCGCGCGCGACGCGAGACGAACACGATGCCGCAGTGGGCCGGCTCGTGCTGGTATTACCTGCGTTTTCTCGACCCGAAAAATCCCGACGCGATCGCCTCGCCCGAGGCGTTGAGCTACTGGGGCGCGCCGGATCTTTACGTCGGTGGCGCGGAGCACGCGGTGCTGCACCTGCTGTATGCGCGATTCTGGCACAAGGTGCTGTTCGATCTCGGCGTCGTGCCGCAGGACGAACCGTTCACGAAACTTTTTCATCAGGGCATCATCCTCGGCGAGGACGGCGAGAAGATGTCGAAAAGCCGCGGCAACGTCGTCAGCCCCGACAGCGTGATCGCATCGCACGGCGCGGACACGCTCCGGCTTTATCTGATGTTCCTCGGACCGCTCGAGGCGATGAAGCCGTGGAATCCGCGCGGCATCGAGGGCGTGCACCGTTTCCTCCACAAAGCGTGGCGCAACTGCGTCGGTCCCGACGGTGCCGTGAACACCCGGATTTCCGCCACCGCCCCAGACTCTGCCGAAATCGTGAAGCTGCTGCACAAGACGATTCGGAAGGTCGGCGACGACATCGAGGCGCTGCGTTTAAACACCGCGATTTCCGCGATGATGGAATTCAACAATGCCCTCCAGGCCGCACCGGCAATCAATCGCGCGACGGCGCTGACCTTCGTGCAGTTGCTGGCGCCATTCGCGCCGCATATCGCCGAGGAGCTCTGGGAACGCCTCGGGGAAACTCCGTCCGTTCAGCACGCGTCCTGGCCAAAATTCGACCCGGCAAAAATCGTCGCGAGCGAAGTGAAACTCGTTTTTCAGGTGAACGGAAAACACCGCGGCGACGCCTTGGTGCCGATCGGCTTGGGTGAAAAAGATGCGGTCGCACGGGCGTTGGGCCATAAAGGCGTCGTGCCGTTTGTCACCGGAAAGAGCCTTAAGCGAACGATTTACGTGCCCGGGAAAATACTCAATTTGGTAACTGAGAATTAGGTTGCATTCTATGCGCCGATTTCTAGGTATAACACCCTAGAGACGCACTCCACCCAATTCCTCCGTTTATGAAAGCATTCACCAAGCTCGGCCTCTGTGGATTGTTGCTTGGTCTCCTTCCGAGCCTGAGCCATGCGATGCTCACCGGTCACCAGAATAACCTGCTCGGAAAATTTTTGGTCAGCAGCGTGAAGGGCACGGTGACCTGTATCAGCGATGGACGCATACTCGAACTAAAGAAAGGCGACAAGATCGTGGCGCGCGGCGCCATCGTCGAAACGCCGGCCGACGCGAGCGTGACCCTGCTTTTTTCGAATCAAACCGGCATTTTGCTGGATGAGAAAACCCACCTCGAAATCGAAAAATTCGACCAGGAGTTTTTCGCGCCGAACAACAACCTTCGCGTCGAGCCCTCGAACTCCTCGACCATCGCACGACTCTCGAACGGACGCATCGTGATCAGCACGCCGCGACTGTTGAGCGGCACCACGATGGTTTACGAGACGCCCCACGCCGCCGTTTACATGAAGGGCGACAAAATGCTCATCGAGGCCGACGACAAGCAGACGCACGTTGCGATGATCAACGGAAACGCGAACGTGGTGCCGATGGGCGCCGACGGCAAGTTCGTCTCCCTCGGCAAGCACCTCGTCACCGGCCAGGAGGCCTTCGTCAAGCGGACGATCAGCGGCAGCAGCAGCGAAGACGACAACGTTGCGGCCAGCGACGCGGCGAGCTCCGGGCCCGCGGCAAAGAAATCCCCAGCCACTGCGGCGAAGCGGACCACCACGGCGGCGGCGAAGTCTGCCACGGCCGCAACCGCAGCGCCCGCCGGCGTTGCGACCACGAAGGATGGCGAAGCGGTCGTGCTCAAAATCAGCGGCTTCGCCCACGTCAAACAATCGGCCACCGCCAACGAGACGCCGCTCGCCGAGGGCGCGAAAGTCCTGAAGGGCGCGATCATTTCCACCGACGAATCCTCGGAACTTTATCTGCAACCATTCCCCGGCGCCATCGCCACCCTGCGGCCGAAGACGGTTATTCAAATTGAAAGGCTCTCGATCACCACCCAGGGCGGCGTGGTTAAAAAGCAGTCCACGTTGCTCGCCCTGAAAGCCGGCACCGTCGTCTCGACCATCGATCCCGCCAAGCGCGACATCAACGATTATGGCGTCCGCACCCCAAAGGGCATCGCCACCGCCCACGGCACGTCGTTCTCCGTTTCCATCGAAGAAGACGGATTCTCGGTCGCCGCCACGGCCGACACGGTGTCGTTCGTGACCCCGGCCGGTGCGACTTATCAAATCACCGCCGGGCACGTCACAATTACTCCGCCCGGTGGCGAACCGCAGGCGCCGGTCACGCTGGCCGACGCGGTCGCAGCCAACCCCGCGTTCGCCGGTGTGATTCAGACCGCACTCGCCACGGTGGCTAATGTCGTCCAAAATAATATCGGCGGCTTGTCCGCCGACTCGGCCACGAACTTGATCACGAAGGTTGCCAACACCGCAGCCACCGCTCTTCCCAATCAGATTACCAATATCGCGACTCAAGCGATCACCGCGGTCAGCTCGCCGTCCTCCGCCACCTCGAGCATCGCCGCCGCCGCCACGGCCGCCGTGATTCAGGCGATCACTGCCACCGCGCCGGCTCAGGCTTCCCAAATTGCGAGTTCCGCGGCAATCGCGGCGCCGACGCAGTCGATCGTGATCGCGGCCGCGGCGGCCAAGGAGTCGCCCGGGCAGGCGGCGCAAATCGCTTCCGCCGTAACCCAGACCCTTGTTCAAACCAACAGCGATGGCAGCGTCACCCAGGCAAGCGTTCAAGCTGCGGCCGCCCTCGCGTCGGCCGTCACCTCGTCCGTGCCGAACCAAGCGGCCCCGGTCGCAGCCGCAGTGATGCAGGCGCTCGCCCAGGCAGCGCCGCAATCCACGGCGCAGGCCAATTCCCAGAGCGCGGCGACGATCGCCGCGGCCGTCACATCCGCGGCTCCATCGCAGGCGGTTCCCGTCGCCGCGACGATGATGAAAACCCTCACGCAATCGACGGCGATGACCGACGCCACCCCGCTCGTGGTCGCGCAGACGGCGGCGACACTGGCTTCGGCGGTCACCTCGGTCGTGCCGCCGCAGGCGCAGGAAGTCGCCACAGCGGTGATGCAGTTGCTCGTGCAGAATAACCCGAACGCCACATCAGACTCCACGACCCAAACCGCCGGCTTGATCGTCGCGGCGGTTTCGCAGGCAGCGCCAGGTTCCGGCGACGCTGTTGCGACCGGCGTCGCCGGAGCCGCCAATCAGTCGGTCTCCTCCATTCAAACCAGTGCGAGCGGGTTCACGCAGGAAGCGTCGCAGATCAACGCGCAGGTCGCGCAGTCCGTGCAACTCGCTTCGCAGGCGACGCAGCAGGGCAACGACGCCTCTTCCGCGGTCGG
>Ga0265313_10002861_pt1 | contig 14489 bp, 13 predicted proteins | sample 4123metaG_FD_203122 | JGI IMG/M metagenome (GOLD analysis project Ga0265313, IMG submission 203122) | Rhizosphere microbial communities from Carex aquatilis grown in University of Washington, Seatle, WA, United States - 4-1-23 metaG | ecosystem: Host-associated > Plants > Roots > Rhizosphere >...
GGAACACCCGTAATCCGACTGCAACGCGAACTGCGAATCGATCAACTCGCAGCCCGAAAGGTTCGCCAGTTCGGAGTTCTCGCGCAGAAAGTAGGCCATCCGGACGTGGGATAGCCGTTCCAAACCTGATCCGAAAGCGCTTTTCGGACGCTTGGCACGCCGCGCGATACCCCGCAGCTTACCCTGGTCACGGGTAAAAAAACTCACGATGAGATCCGCTTCCCGGTAGGGGTAAGTGCGCAGGACGAACGTCTCGCTCACCTGCGCGGGCATAGTCTGGGCGCAATACCTTAGGGTATCACGGCCAGTGTTTATTTTGACGCCTGAGCAGGAGATGTAGCAGGCGCGGTATCCTCCTGAATCCCGCCGACCCAGTAGCTATTGCCCTGCACGTAAACCGTCGCGCTGATCTTTTCTCCGATGCGAAGCTTGTCGAACTCGGGCTGCTCTTTCACCGGATACTCCATGGTCATGGCTTCCATCCAGTCGCCGATCTTGCCGGCTTTGATGGCGGCGATTTTGCCCTGCGTGTCAAGTCGCAGCACCTCGCCATGCATCGCATACTGCTTGATGGGTTCATCCTTGGCATCTTCCTTGGCCGTGGATGTGACGGAGGCTTGGTGGCAAGCGGCCAAGAGAGCAAACAGCGCGATCGCGAAGCACATACGCATACCACGAGCTTACAAGAAAAAAGGCGGGGACCATTTCGATCCCCGCCGGAGGTTCAGGACTATGACTAATCTAGAAAATGAATTTCGCGGCCAACTGGATCATGCGCGCGTTGCTGGGGAACACCTGGTTCCATTGTCCGAACAACGGGTTTCCCGGAGTGAGATAGTTCGTCTCGCCGATGTGGCTGGCAAACGCCACGTTGTCGACCCAGCCCGGCGTGTATTGCGGATGGTTCAGTGCGTTGTAGAAATCGGCGCGAATCTCGACGTGGTAGCGCTCGCCCGCCGAGAAGGACTTCGTAACGTTCAAGTCGAAATTATTGATGGGATTGGTCGGCAGAATGTTCCGGCCCGACGTCGCCAGGGCGCCTGCTTGGGCCCGGATGAACTCCGCATTCGGATTCACCGCCAGGTAAGCGACCACCTGTCCGGCGCTGTTCTTTAATTTCGTGACGTCGCTGCTGGTTCCCGACACACCCGCGGGATTCACGATGACGCGATCGCCCGCGCTATCCGTATTCATGTTCGAATCGACGGCGCTCTGAGGAGTCACCCATTCGGGCGATTCAGCCATGTACACACCGGACACCTGATAGTTGCCGGCAACATTCCGCAGGAACCAATTGTTGTTCTTTTCGAACCAGGGCGTCTGATACAGCCAGGTCAGCGTGAGCCGGTGGCGATGGTCCAGCGCGGAAGATGCCCACTCCGGCCCGAGATTCAAGAAATCCTGGGGACGGCGCGGCGTCAGGGATGTGAAATTCAGCTCCATGGTGCTGTCGTCCATCAGGTGGCTCCAGGTGTAGGCGCCCTTGAATGTGAGGTGATCCGAGAACCGCTTGTTCACATCCACTGCCAAGCCGTTATACTCCGAGTTCCCCTGTGGAACGTAAGAAGTAATTGTCGAGGCGAATCCGTAAGGTGCGAGCGTGTTCGAGAGCGCGTTTTTCTCCGCAGTGAGCTGCGTAAGCGTCAGCGGCAGGCTGTCCAGCGCGCTCTGGGAAGGCGCCTGCAGATAGGTGGGGAGATTATTCGTGGCCGTCACCACCGCCGCGCGGCCCAGTTGTGTCTGCATCAACAGGTGCACGCCTTTGGTGCCGAGATAGCGGACGTCCAACATCCAGTCTTTTCCAAACACGTGCTGCACGCCGAAATTCCAGTTGATGGCGTAGCCCAATTGCTGATTGCCCAGCCATCCCGAAGTTGCCGCGCGCGCCTGGGCCGCAGTGAGGCTGGCGGGCGTCGCGCTGGGAAGGATGCCGCCATTGGCGAGATATCCCGGCGTGTCAGTCACCACGCTGTTGACCACCGAATTCACCTCGGGAGGCCGGATGTTGAGACCGATATTGTCGAAGATCTGGTCGTAGGCGATCCCGAATCCGCCCCGGATCACGGTCGTCGCAGACTTGCCAGGCGAGTAGGCGAATCCCAAGCGCGGCGCGAAATTCTTGGTCTGCGGTTGCGGCGCGGCGAAGTTCAGCACGCCCGGCACGTCGGCAATACTGTTCAGCGCGTACTCCTGCATCGATCTCGGCACGGCCGTAAACTCGTAACGCAGACCCAGGCTTAGGGAAAAGTTTCGCGTCACCTTCCAATCGTCATCGGCGAACCCATACAGCGCATAGTTGTTTCCGGAATACGGCTTGCTGCCGCCCACCGCGCGCTGCGCCTCATAATCCGGGACCAAATCCTGGAGATACCGTTCCATCGAGCTGTATTGGTAATTTCCACGAATGTTCGAGATGAAGTTGATAGCGGACGTGTCGTCCCGGCCATCGAAGCCGAACTTCATGCTGTGATTGCCCTTGATCCAGGTGAGGGTATCGGCCAGCTGATAGGTATTCTGAACCACCTGCTGCGGGCCGTTTACATTGGGACCGATCTGCGTGCCCAGGTCCCACAGGGTGAAGCTGGGGAACATATCCAGTCCGGGAAACTGCGCCGGCGGCACCGCGAGATTGTCGTTAAAGCGGTTGAAAGATAGACGGGCTTCGTTCGCCAGGTTCGGACGGAACGCGTGAAACTCGGAGATAGATGCCAGCGTGGAATCGATCGGCCGCGGGTAATAGAATGCCGGCAGTTCTGCTCCGGTGTCGATCAGCGATGAGTTGTTAGCGACGAAGCGCATTCGAAACTGGTCGATCTCGGACAAGTTGTAGTCGACTGACCCGAGCCCGCGGTAAGTGTTCTGAAAGCTAGGCGCGACAACCGGCACGATCCCGATCGGGATGTCGACGCCGTTCACGCTGGTCGTGTAACCGCTGGTCTGCTGCGGCGCCGCGGGAAGATACTGCTTTAGTACGTTCAGGTTTGTCTGCGAGAGGTTCGGCATCGCTGAGATGGTCGCGTAGCCGCCCGCGGTGGGCGCGTAAACGTTGGTATTCGGCGTACTGGCGTAACCGGTCGGATTGTACTCGAAATTACCGAAGAAGAAGATCTTGTCCTTCTTGATCGGACCGCCGATCGCTCCGCCCATCACGTTATTGTCGTAACGCGGGTTGGAGAAAATCCCCTGGCGCTTCCAGGCTTGGTCCAGCGCGTCCAGATTCCGGTTCTCCAGGTAGTCGTAAAACGTTCCGTGGAAATCGTTGCCGCCGCGCCGGATCACAGCGCTGAATTGGCCGCCCGAAGAATGTCCGAACTCGGCGCCAAACTGATTCTGTAGCACGGTGAACTCAGCGACCGAATCATTGGGCAGAGTGACCACCGGGCCCGTGATGTCCTTACGGTTGTTGTCGGCGCCCTCGACCATGAAGTTGTTGTTCCGTGGACGCTGGCCGCCGACTGAAGGACCGGTCCCCGCGCCGATTCCGCCTGAGCTCCCCACTCCGGCTCCCAACAAAGACAGATTCAGGTACCCGCCTGCCGGATTGGCCGCCACGGGCAGATCCGATGCCAGCCGGCTCGCGAAAATGTTCGAAATCTGTGCCGTGGTGGTGTCGATCAATGCCGCTGAGTCGACCACCTCGACCGATTGCGAAGCCGTGCCGACCGAAAGCGTGATGTTGGCTGTCGCGGTCGTGTTCAGATCGACACTCAGATCCTTGAGCTCGCGGCTTGCAAAGCCGGCCGATGATACCGTAACGCTGTAGTTGCCCACGGGAAGATTGTTGAAGCGGTATGCGCCGCTCTGATCCGACTTGGTCTCCGCGAGAACCCCGGTCGCGACATTCCTCGCTCCAACGCTGGCGTCAGCGATCACTTTGCCACTGGCGTCATAGACCGTGCCAACAAGATTTCCGTCGGTTACCTGGCCGAAGCTGCATGCCGCAAGCAGCATCACCGTCAAGAAAACCGCCGAGAAGAAGCGGAGGAGCGGAGCCTGACAAGACCAAGACATGAGAATCCCTTTCTTTTGCCGAAGCACTGTCCGGCGCCTTATGACAGTGAATCGGCAGGACGTACAGAGAGGATTAGGATTGGCTACGCGGAACGTCTCAGGCAGTACTAAGGCCTCTAAGGTTCTATCCTCGGGCGGTGCCTAGGGGCGGTCACGACACCCAACAGTGCGAAGAAGAAGGCCGCCAGAGCCGGTCTCTGCTGCATCGGATAGTCGACCAAGCAGTGGATGAACACAGCCAACAATCCGAGGCCCCATAGGGATCGAAAGGCCGGACGGACGGCTCCGGCAACCACTCCCACCATTAATAGGAAGAAGGGGATGCCACCCTCGGCGGCCCATTGGGCCCAGTCATTATGAGCCTGGTTGGCGAAGAGGCCGTCATCGAACCGCGCGAAACCAGGGTAGACCTCCGACCAGGTTCCCAGCCCCCATCCTGTCAGCGGACGCTCCCGGACCATCTCCAGGCTGGATAGCAGGAAATCCTTCCGGACGGCGTAGGGGTTCGGCTCCTGAAGCCGTTTCCAGATCACATCCCACCCGGCGACCGCGCCAAGGACAACGAGAGTACTGACGCTCGCGAGCAGCACACGTCCAGCGGCCCGGCGGGAGATGATTCCCTGCCCCAAAGCCACGAGCGGGATCACGAAGACTTCGACCAGACATAGAATGGTCCCGGCCCGTGAGCCGCCAGCCACCACCGAAGCCAGCAACAAAGCGCCGATGACACTGTAGAGCATGCGACGCCTTTGATCCAGGATCGCCCGGACCAGCGCGAGCGGCAGCACAGCCTCGATAAACGCGGCGTACTGGTTGTAGTAGACAAATGGCCCTAGCGTTCGCCGGTCCGACCCCGCATCGAACGTCCAGAAGACAATTCCCGGCGGCGATGAGAACACCGTGAGCATCGAAATCGCGGCGAGCGCCGTACCGAACCACAACAAGGCGGTGAGGAACCGCTCGCGTTGCCGCTCGTCCCGGCTCAATCCGAGCCCCAGGGCGAACACCGCCAGATTGGTAGTCCAGTTTAGGACTTCGTTCAGGGTTTTGAATCGATCCACGGACCATCCCACATAGACCTGGATCAGGCCCCAAACCACCGCCGCGCCCAGCAGCACTACCGTTGGGTGTACGGTAAGGCGCTTGTTCCTCACAATATGGAGGGCCGCAGCGGCAAAAACCGCGAGTTGAAACGCGCTCAGCGCCCAACGAGCCGGAATCCACATGGTGAGGATTCCCAGGAACAGAATCGCGGCGAGCAGCATCACGGACCACTTTACGCGATCCACGTGTCATACTTTTCTCATAGGTGAGACTGCGACGCACAGCCTGGCTGCTGACCCTGCTCCTGAGCATGGCCGGGTGTTTCGGCGCCCCAGCTTCGAGTATCGCGATCCCTCGATCCTCCTACTCGGTCGTTTACCCCGATAAATCCGACGGTAAACCGGTCGTTCCGAGGCTAGAAATCGCGGAATCCTGGCAAGCGGCTCCACCGCCTGGGACCGACTCGCAGGTCATTGCGACCAACGACGCTCCCTCCCCATCCGCGCTTCTCGATTCATCGCTGTTTCAACGTCCCCCTCCACCGATTTCTTCGCGGCCCTAACCAAACAACAATTCGGTAAAGGAAAAAAGGAGGGGAGTCGTGCGCCGATTCCTGGATTCTCTATTTGCGCCGTCGCGTCGCGATGGGGCGGATATTCAAAAAATCAACGCCATGCGGGCTGGATTCGCTGGCCTGACCGATGACCAACTGCGTGCGGCCGGTACCCGCGCGAAGGACCTACTCACGCTGATCGCCGTCACCGCCGCGGTCGCATCGCGAGTTCTGGGACTGGATATGTTCGACGTCCAGCTTCGCGGGACTCTGGCGCTGGCTCGTGGCAGCATCGCCGAAATGCAGACCGGCGAAGGCAAGACACTGGCGGCCGTCCCGGCCATCGCCTGGTACGCACGTCAGGGGAATGGCGTACATGTCATGACCGTGAACGATTACCTCGCCCGCCGCGACGCAGCTTGGATGGGCGAAATCTATCGATTCCTCGGCTTGACCGTGGGCCACGTCCAGCAGGGCATGACCGCCGCGGAACGCCGCGCGGCCTACGCCTGCGATATCACCTACGCCACCGCCAACGAGATCGGGTTCGATTTTCTGCGCGACCGCCTGGCGCTTCGCTTAGAGGATCAGGTCCATCGGCCGTTTGCCGCCGCCGTAATCGATGAGGCCGATTCCATCCTGATCGACGAGGCTCGCATCCCGCTGGTGATTGCGGGCGGCGACAGCGCCGACAGCCCTTGGGCCTATGCGGCGGACCCGGTTGTCCGCAACTTCCGCATCCCGGTGCACTGCACGGTGGATGTGGGAAGCCGCAACGTTGCACTCACTGACAACGGAATCGCTGCAGTGGAGACCGTCTTCGGCTGCGGCAATCTCTATGAGGAGCGCAATATCGGGCTACTGACGGCGGTGCAGGATTCACTGCACGCCCACGCACTTCTGCGCCGCGACGTCGACTATGTGGTGAAGAACGGCGCCATCGAAATGGTGGACGAGTTCAAGGGCCGCATCGCTCAGGACCGCCGTTGGCCCGCTGGACTCCACACCGCCGTCGAGGTCAAGGAAGGCGTCGCCGCGAAACGCCAGGGAATGGTGCTGGGCTCGATCACTCTGCGGCACCTGGTCGCGTTGTATCCACGAGTCTGCGGCATGACCGGCACCGCGGCCACCCAGGCGCTCGAATTCCAGCAAGTATACGAGATGCCGGTGGAGGTGATTCCGACCAACCGGCCCATGATCCGCGTGGATCATCCCGACGCGGTCTTCGCGACGAAAGCAGAGAAAGAAGATGCGGTGCTCGCTGAAATCCGACGGCTTCACAAGAAGGGTCAACCCGTCTTGGTGGGAACCGGCAGCGTCGAAGAATCGGAACGGTTGAGCCGGCGACTCGGCGACATTCCGCACGACGTCCTCAACGCCCGGAATGACGAGCACGAAGCGGCCATCATCGCCCGCGCCGGCGACCGCGGTGCGGCGACGATCTCGACCAACATGGCTGGCCGCGGCACCGACATCCGCCTCGGCCAAGGAACCACCGAGCTGGGCGGACTGTACGTGATCGGCACACAGAAGCATGAGAGCCGTAGGATCGATAACCAGCTTCGTGGACGCTCCGGGCGTCAGGGCGATCCGGGCGGCTCGCGCTTCTACGTTTCGCTGGAGGACGATCTTCTCGTCAAATACGGGGATCTCAATCCCGAGCTGGGCCGCGATCCCGACACCGTGCAGCGCCTGGTGGAAGGCCACCACCTGGATGCGCGGCTGTTTCTTCAGAAGTACGAATTGCCGATCGAAGGTCAGCGCTACCGCATCCACGCGAATCGGCAAGCCGTTCTCGAGGGCACCACCCACTGCGAATCTGAGCTGGAACAATTGGTGACGTTGCGCGCCATCGACGATCTGTGGGCCGATTACCTGGCTCGAGTCGCCGAATTCCGCTCCAGTATCCCGTGGTTGGACTTCGCTCTGGCGGGCGTGCCCTGGCTGACTTTGGACCGCAGGGATCCTCTGTACGAGTACGCACAGAAGATTCACCAATGGTTCCCTGAGATGGAGGCGGCGCTGCAAGGGGAGATCGCCCGCCGTTTGGCCCAAGCCGAAGCCGGCGCTTCGGATCCCGGAGAGCGCGGCGCTGTGTGGACGTACCTCACGACGGATCAGCCTTTCGGATCGATCAGCCAACGATTGAGCCGAGGCATCGCGCGGAGGTTCAAGAAGAGAGCCTAAACCAAACTCGCAAACTGATGTTTTGCCGCTAAATACCGGTAAAACCTATCCGAACGGTAAAGCTTACCCGCGTGACTAGGTGATGTTCCCTAGACGCAGGAGTCGCCAAACCTATGCCAGATAAGGCGAGAAGTTTATTCTAGAAAGTTGGCATCGCGTGTGCATCTTACGTTTCCCGACAGGACACGCAGTGAAAAGTGAGCCTGGCCGAGGAGGCGAACATTATGGCTTCGCATGAATTTGACGAGACACCGAACCACGAGCCCAGCATCAGCTCAAGCACCAGCTCAAGCAACGGTAGCAAGGGTGCCGTGATCGGCTTGACCATTGGATTGGTGGTGGCGCTGGCAGGAGATGGCTATCTCATAAAGCGCACCAACGACACCAATGCGCAGATGGCGCAGATGCAGACTGACACGCAGGGGCAAATCACCAAGCTGGGCGATGCGACCACTGATTTGCTGCAGCAACGCCTGAAAGCGCTGGATGACGAGATGACCGCTGCCATGAAGGGCGCGAGCACGACGACCACCGCCGCGCTCAGGCGCACGCAAGCAGACGCGTTGAAGCAATCGCAAGAGCTCAGCAAGCAAATTCAGGAGCAGCAACAGCAGGTCTCCAGCCAGATCGGCGATCTGAAGGAAGCCACCAACTCAGTCGACTCCAAGGTCAGCGCTGTTTCGTCCGACGTCGGCAATGTGAAGACCGACGTGACATCAGTCAAAGCGGATATCGCCACCACCCAGTCGAACCTCGACAAGACAACTGCGGACCTCAAGAGAATGAATGGCGACATGGGCGTGATGAGCGGCCTGATCGCAACCAACGGTAAAGACCTGGCGGCCCTGCGGGAGCTCGGAGAGCGTAACTACGTCGAGTTCGACATCAACAAGAAGCAGGCTGACCAGCGCATCGGTAACGTGACTCTTAGGTTGAAAGCCGCCGACCCCAAGCGGAACCGCTTCACGCTCGAGGTCCTGGCGGACGACAAGCGCGTGGAAAAGAAAGACCGGACGATCAATGAGCCGGTGCAAGTATACGTCGGCGGAAGCCACCAACCGTACGAAATCGTGGTCAACCAGGTGAAGAAGGATGACGTGGTTGGATATCTGTCCACGCCCAAGGTGACGCTAGCCCGACAGTAGTACAACAATAATAGTTCGGGTTTGTCGCGGGGCGGCCAGAAATGGCCGCCCCGAAGTGTTTTTACGGCGTCGGCACCTTAATTCGCCCCTCCCACAGGCTCTTGTTGTTTTCTTCGCAGGAGTACTCCATAATCTCCCACTCCGGATGAAGCGTCCATCTCCGAACACTGTCCCACGGCTTGGTGTAGGTCTTGGGATCGTCAATCGTGATCACGTAATCAATGTGATCCCGATCCGTGCGGCGGAAGCGTTCGATGGTGTGGAGCTGGTCGCTGTGCGGATGCCCGATGGTATCGATCCTGGTGCGGCCGTTGAAGCCAATCGTGTCGATGATCAGCGTATCGCCCTCCCAGTGGCCGACCGAATTTCCGAACCAGGTCGGGTCGATATCCTTGGGATGCGGCCGTCCGTCAATGGGCGTAACGTGGAACCAGCTGTTCTGCTCGTACATCATCGCGATGTACTTGTCATCCTGGATAATCTGGACCGGATGCGGGCCGCCCACCGAGCGCAGCAGCCCGAACGGAAGACACGCCCCTGCGTAGTCGCCGTCCTTGGTCGCATCGTAGGATTCCCACTGCTGTTTTCCCCAGGCGGTGAACGGCAGGTCCTTCACGCCCTTGCAGCAGGCTTCGTCCTTGGTGACGTCGGCCATGCGCGGCGTCTGCCAGACTCCGCCAAAATCCGGTTTGCCATCCGCCCGGCGAGGTGCTGGTTGAGAAGATTTTCCGGGCGCGGCCCTACCGTTGGCCTTTTGCTGTGCCGGCAAGGTTAGCGGGAGCACCACCAACAGAACCGGCACAAAAGAGCGGATCTTCATAAGACGCCATCATGCGCTTTGGATGAATCGGAGTCAAGCGCTCCGAAGGTGAATCCTAGGGGATCCTCCGGCTTCTGATCCCGCTCCTTCCGCGCATAGATGTTGTACGTCCCCGACCCCGTCGCGATGCGGTCCGCGCAATCGATGCGGAAAATGTTCCCGCCCAGAGAAAACACTAGCGAATTCTCCGCCACTTCTCCTGCCCTCTCAAAACCCTGATCGGCACGCGGCTTGAACGACAAGTCGTATCGTCCTTGCCCCGGAATGTCGACCCACACCATTTGCGCGCTCACCTTCGGGGAAGCTCTCTCCGCTTTCTGCTCCAAACCATTGGTCCGCAGACGAGGCTGTGCGATGGTCAACTCCGCATCCTCCGCATACACATCCCGCGAGACTGCCGCGCGCGAGTGCATGACACCGGTACCGACGCGAATATAATCCGTCAGCCTTCGCCCGGTCCGCGCGTCCGCGGCAAGAGTGAGCGCGATGGTCTCTCCATCGCGAAGAATCTGTGGCACCGGATAGGGAACAGCCGAGTCGGTAAAGGTCACTCGAAATGTGTCTGTACTGGCGATGGGCTCAAACGTCATTGTGTAGGTAACGTAGAGGTCCCGGAAATTGTCGCGCACGAAGCGATGGATGGTCGCCTTCCCGGGCGCTCGTTCGATGTCGGTGAAACCCGTCACGACGCTTTCGGCGTAGTCCTTGAATCTTTGCATCGCCCAAGTCTCGAATTCCGCCTTGGGGGTAACCGCCGGAGCTCCACTCGTCACCGGGGCCGCTTGTGGGAGCTCGCCGATGCGCGCGGGGCCGGCGAAAGGTAGCGTGGGGCCAGGCGTAACTGGAATGTCTAGAAGATATACGGTCTGAATCTGGCCGATACGTGTTCCGTACTGAGGCGAGGATTGCGCGAACGCGGGAATCGCTAGCAGAATGGCAAGAACCCAGGCCCGTTTCACAGCACCTCCTCGCCCTCTATTATCACAAGTATGGTTCCACGACTATGTTTGTCCATCCTGATGGCTGCGGCTTCCTCGGTGGCGCAGACCACGGTCGAAATCGATAACGCCTGGGTGCGGGTTCTGCGCGTGAAGCAAGCTCCCCACGAAAAAGCGCCCGAGCAGCAACATCCCGACTCGGTCGCCGTGTACCTTACCGATTTCGGCGACCACAAGGCCGGTGACGTCGCCTGGCTCCCGGCGGCCAAAGATGCACGGGAGAATCCTTCCGATCATCCGGTGGAGTACGTACTGGTGGAATTGAAACCGGGAGCGCCTAAAGCCAAGGGCTGGCCGGTCGAACTCGATCCCGTCAAGCTGGAGCCCGACCATGAACAGGTGCCATTCGAGAACGCCCGCGTCCGCGTGCTGCGGACCATTCTCGAGCCGCATCTCAAGGGTCCGACCCACGATCATCCATCGTACGTGGTCGTCTATCTGACTGAATTGCACACCACCATGACCCTGGCCGACGGCAAACAGGTCGACAATCCGCGCCATCCCGGCGAAATAGCCTGGCGCGACCCCTATCGGCATACCACTGAAAACGTGGGGGATCGGACAGCGGTAGAAATCCAGGTCGAACTGAAGTAAAAAACGTTGCCTTCTCCTCCGGTCGTGGCAGCGTATTAACAAGTGAACGCATGTTGACCCAGGGAATCGCCGCAGCCATGCCGAGAACAAAATCGGAAGCAATGACGGACGACCCCGAGCGTTTCGAGGAACTGGTCCGGGAACACCAGGCCATGGTGTTCAGCATGGCCTGCCGGTACTTGCGAAACCGGGCGTTGGCGGAGGAAATCGCGCAGGATGTGTTTCTGCAACTGTACCGGAAACTGCCCGCGTTGGAATCTCCTGAACACGTGCTTCACTGGCTGCGATGGGTGACGGCGCACCGGCTGATCGATCATTCGCGGCAGGAAAAACGCCGGCCGCAGTCGCCATTGGATGACGCGCCGGAACCGGCCGCTTCCACGAGCAATACGGATCCATTGCTCTCCGAGATGCTTCGGGATTTGGTCGCCGCGCTGCCGGAAAATGCGCGCGTGGTGATGATTTTGCGGTATCAGGAAGACCTGGATCCCATGGATATCGCACGCGCCCTGGACATGCCGATCGCAACGGTCAAGAGCCATCTGCAGCGTTCATTGGCGCTGTTGCGGGATAAGTTATCGCGCGAAAAGGGAGTTGGGTTATGAATTTGGATGAAGAACTTCGATCGGCGTTGCGCCGAGAACATCCATCGCCGAGATTTGCCGAGCGTGTGGTGGCGCGGGCCCAAGCCAGCCGCGCGCCGAAGCCGGCGATGCCGCGTTTTATCTGGGCTGTGGCGATCGCGGCGATGCTGGTGATCGGATTTACATCGACCTATGAGTATCGGCAAATGAAGGCGGAGCGAGCCAGCCGCGACGCGGTGATCGCGCTCCGGATCGCTTCGGAAAAATTGAATCTGGCTCGGGATAAGGCGCTCAGGCGGGAGAACTGATATGCGAAGACTTCTTTTGATGGCTTGGATCGCGGCCTGCGCTGCGGCTCAGTTGCCGGCGCAGTTGTTGCAGTTGCGTATCACGGGCCTCGACGGCCTGGCCTCAAAAGCTTCGGAATCCGTGGATATCACCTTGGATTCGAACCTCCTGCGGATGGCCGGTGGATTTCTGGCAGGCACCGGCAACGATGCTAAAGACGGCAAAGACGCGAGTGATATTAAGGGCCTTATCGCCGGACTCAAGGCAATCACAGTCAGAAGTTACCAATTTAAAGAAACCGGGCAATACCGGAAAGAAGATCTGGAACCAATCCGGGCGCAGCTTCGTACTCCTGGATGGAACAAGATCATCTCGTCGCAAAGCAAGGACGAAACCAGTGAAATCTACACTCGAATCGAGAAAGGGAAAGTCGTCGGATTCGCGATCATCGCCGCGGAGCCTAAGGAACTGACGGTGGTGGCAATCGAAGGGAGCATAGACCTCAACGATCTATCGAAACTGAAAGCCCTCGGGGTTCCGTCGATACCAGTTCCCGACAAGAAAGGGAAACAACAATGAGGACGCTACTGACTATGATGTTTTGCTTGGCGCTGTCTACTCCGGCACGATCGCAGGGGCTCGACATCAACCTGGACACCCTGTCCGCCAAGGCCAAAGAGAAGGCCGAGGTCACGCTCGAAGGCTCCCTGCTCGCGCAGGCGCTCCAAGCGGCCCCGGCCAACGTCAAGAGCGCGGTTGCGAACGTGAGCCGTGTGGTCGTGCGGCACTACGAATTTGCCACAACCGGGCAGTACGCCGATTCCGACCTCGATGCCATACGTAAACAAGTGTCGACGTGGTCGCGCGTCATTAATGTGAAGGAAGAGCACGAAAGCACCGAGATCTACATGCTGAGCCAGGACGGCAAGCCGGGCGGATTCCTTCTGATCTCAGCCGAGCCGAAGGAGCTGACCGTGGTCCACGTGGTCGGATCCGTCGACCTTGCGAGCCTCAGGGCCGTGGTCAACTCGACGATCCACTACGATTTGAAGTCAGCCGGCCAGTAGGGCCGGGCACGCCCAACCCGACCAATCTCCTATTCCCCACTAGACAAAGTACATCGGGGTCTCCTACAATCGCTATACCCGATGAATATCTCGGTAAAGACCGAGTACGCCTTGCACGCTATCTTCGATCTGGCGGTCCAGCCGCAAGGCGAGCCAGTGAAGATCGCCGAGATCGCCCGGCGTCAAAAAATTCCGCAAAAATTCCTCGAGCTGATTCTTTCGAGCCTCAAGCAAGGTGGATTTGTGGAATCGCGCCGCGGCGCCGAAGGTGGCTACCGCCTCGCGCGGCCGGCCGACCAGATCACGGTTGGTCAAGTCCTTCGGTACGTCGAGCAGTCCAAGAAAACTCGGCGCGGACCCGACGCCTTCACGGATCTTTGGAAACGCGTAGACAGCGCCATCGGTGCGCTGGTGGATACGACGACTTTTGCCGAACTCGCGCGGCGATGGAAAGAAGCGCAAACGCGTTTCGTCCCCAACTGGGATATTTAAGCGCTGATCAAGCATGCCCTTCTCCGACAATTCGCTGAGCATCGGCAACACGCCGCTGGTGAAGCTGAACCGCGTCATCGATGGAGCGCCAGTCACGATGCTGGCCAAGATAGAAGCGCGCAATCCTGCGTTTTCGGTGAAGTGCCGGATCGGCGCGTCCATGATCTGGGACGCCGAGCGGCGCGGCATCCTCAAGCCCGGCAAGGAACTGATCGAGCCCACCAGCGGCAACACCGGCATCGCGCTGGCATTCGTCGGCGCGGCGCGCGGCTACGACGTGACCCTCCTGATGCCGGAGACCATGTCGATTGAGCGAAGAAAGGTCCTGAAAGCGCTGGGCGCGAAACTGATTCTGACGGATGGCTCCCAGGGGATGGCCGCCTCCATTGCGCGGGCGGAAGAAATCGTCGCCTCGGCTCCGGATCACTATGTGCTCTTGCAGCAGTTCAAGAATCCGGCGAATCCCGAGATACACTTCAAGACCACGGGACCCGAGATCTGGAACGATACCAAGGGCGACGTGGATGTTCTGGTGGCCGGAATCGGCACCGGCGGCACCATCACCGGAATCTCGCGCTACTTCAAACTGGAAAAGAAGAAGAAGATTCTTTCCGTGGGCGTGGAACCCGAAAGCAGTCCGGTAATCACCCAGACGCGCGCGGGCGATCCGGTGCGCCCCGGACCTACGGGGATTCAGGGCATCGGC
>Ga0265313_10002864_pt1 | contig 14481 bp, 13 predicted proteins | sample 4123metaG_FD_203122 | JGI IMG/M metagenome (GOLD analysis project Ga0265313, IMG submission 203122) | Rhizosphere microbial communities from Carex aquatilis grown in University of Washington, Seatle, WA, United States - 4-1-23 metaG | ecosystem: Host-associated > Plants > Roots > Rhizosphere >...
GGATCACCCGCTGATAGTCGGGGAAATTGCCGTCGATCAGCTTCGAGGAGAGGGTGACCGCATCGAAGGCGAAGCGGATGCGGGTTTCGGAAAGGGAGATCTCGATCGGCTCCTCCGTCTCCTCGATCAGCTTGCGCAGTTCGGAGATGGTCTTGCGCGGCACGATGACACCCGGCATTCCGGCGGCACCCTGGGGCAGGCCGGTTTCGACCCGGGCGAGCCTATGGCCGTCGGTCGCCACCGCGCGCAGGCTGCCGCCGCCCTTGGCTTCCAGCACGTGGAAATAGATGCCGTTCAGGTAATAGCGCGTCTCTTCGGTCGAGATGGCAAAGCGGCTGCGGTCGATCAGGCCCCGGAGCTCCTTGGCCGGCAGGGTGAAGCGATGAGGCAGCTCGCCGCCCGAAGAGGCCGGGAAGTCCTCCCGCGGCAGGGTCGGCAGCGCGAATTTCGAGCGTCCCGCCCGGACCACCGCCTGGCCGCCGTCTCCGCCGCCGCCATCGATCTCGACCTGGGAGCCTTCCGGCAGCTTGCGGACGATGTCGTAGAGCGTATGGGCCGGCACCGTTGCCGCACCGCCGCTGCCGACCGAGGCCGGCGCCCGCTCGACGATGGTCAGGTCCATGTCCGTGGCGGTGAGGCCAAGGGCGTTGGAGCCGGCCTCAAGCAGCACGTTGGATAGGATCGGGATGGTATTGCGCCGCTCGACGACGTTCTGGACATGGCCGAGGGACTTCAGCAGTGCGCCGCGCTCTATCGTCAATTTCATGGCGGTCCGAGGATCTTCTGAGAGCGTCCGGTTGACCGCGGCGACCCGGCCTGCCGGACGAGCGTGGGCCGATTCGCCGACGGCCCATCTAGGCCGTTTGCCATTATAGCAAACCGAAGGGGCAAGGGAAGCCCTTCCGCCGCGGCTGAGGTCGAAAAATCTTTTTCAGATCAATTGGTTGTCGGCTCAACCCTCGAGCATCCGGCGGAGCAGCTCGACATCCTCGGAGAAGCCGGCATCGGTCGTGCAAAGCTCCTCGATTTTCCGCACCGCGTGCATGACCGTGGTATGGTCGCGGTTGCCGAATTTGCGCCCGATTTCCGGCAGCGACCGGGTCGTCAGCTGCTTGGCGAGATACATGGCCACCTGGCGCGGCCGGGCGACGGCCCGGGCCCGGCGCTCGGAATGCATGTCGGCGAGCTTGATGTTGAAATGCTCGGCCACCCGGCGCTGGATCTCCTCGATGGTGACCCGCCGGTCGTTGGCGCGCAGCAGGTCGTGCAGCAGCTCCTGGGTGGTCTCGAGGGTGACCGGCCGGCCGATCAGCGTCGCATGAGCGGCGATCCGATTCAGCGCCCCTTCCAGCTCCCGCACGTTGGAGACGATCTTGTGGGCGAGGAACTCGAGCACCTTGGGCGGCACGCCCGACTTCATCTGCTCGGCCTTGGACTGCAGGATGCCCAGGCGCAGCTCATAGGTCGTGGGATGGATGTCGGCGACCAGGCCCCAGCCGAGCCGCGAGCGCATCCGCTCTTCCAGACCCTGGAGGTCGTGGGGCGACTTGTCGGCGGAGATCACCACCTGCCGGTTCTGGTCGACCAGCGCGTTGAAGGTGTGGAAGAACTCCTCCTGGGTCGAATCCTTGCCGCTGATGAACTGCACGTCGTCGATCATGAGCACGTCGACGGAGCGGAACTGCTCCTTGAAGTCCATGACGTTCTTCTGCCGGAGCGCCCGGATGAACTGGTACATGAACTTCTCGGCCGAGAGATAGATCACCCGGCGCGCCGGCGTGCGCTTCTTGATATGCCAGGCGACGGCATGCATGAGATGGGTCTTGCCGAGCCCGACGCCGCCATAGAGGAACAGCGGATTGAAGGGGACGGTGCGCGCTTCGGCCACGCGCTGGGCCGCGGCATGGGCGAGCTCGTTGGACTTGCCCACGACGAAATTCTCGAAGGTGAAGCGCAGGTCGAGCGGCCCGGTCACGTCCTCGGGCGCGAACCCGTTGCCGGCATCATGGCGATGCAGTTCGGCGCGTCCGTTGTCGAGCGGCGGCTCCGCCGCCATCGGCCTCGCCTTCGCGGCCTGGGGTCGGCTTCCGTCCACCACCAGTTCGATGCTGCGCACGGCCGGGTTCGCCGCCTGCCACAGGCAGCGGATCCGCTCGGCATAATGCTGCTGGATCCAGTCGCGCATGAAGCGGGTCTTGACCGCGATGCTGATCGCGGCGTCCTGCTGGCCGATCAGGGTCAGCGGCTTCAGCCAGCTGCGAAACGTGGCCTCGCCGAACTCATTGCGCAGTCGCCCGCGGACCTGGGCCCACTGGCTCGCCAATTGGGCGTCCACCCCCGGCGCCCTGGGGCTGTCCTCTGCCATGGATCGCCCCCTCAGTCCTGAACCCAAGGCAGACCGGCGGCCTTCCAGCCCCCGGATCGTCCTCGGTGGCGCTCGGCATCGGGGTTGCCTTCGAAGCCCTCCGCGACATTGTAACAGCGCTTGTAGCCGGCCGCGGTCAACGCCATGGCGGCGGCGCGGCTGCGTCCGCCGCTCCGGCAGATGAACAGGATCGGCGCATCGCGATCGGGTATTTGGCGCTGGACCTCGGCGACGAAATCGGCGGCAACGTCCATCGCCGGGTAAACCTGCCACGACTGGAGTAGCGGCCGCTTGGCAATCGACCCGAGATCGGGCAAGCCGACGAAGGTCCATTCGGGGCGCGTGCGCACGTCGACCAGTTGCGCCCCGGGATTCTCGGCGAGCAGTTTCCAGGCCTCAGTCGGTTTCAGATCCCCGGCATAGGACATCATCGCCTCGGCCCCCCGCCCGCGTCAGCTACCGACAATGGCGCCACGCGTCCGCAACGAAGACCGCGAACGTGGGCTACCCACTTATTGTACAAAAGGGTGTCTGCCGCAGCAAACCCCGCCGCCCGTCCCTCTAAATACCAAGGTCACTCAGTATTGGAAAATACTGTTATGTTTTTGTTACTTGTATTTTCCAGTCGCCAACTCCCTGTCACATGGCAGTCATGACTCTACCGCCAGTCGATGGACGAACGCAATACGACTCGCGATGGAAGGCCGCGAAAAAATCGCGACGTTGCTCCGCGGGCAACAGTGATGGAGGTTAGGCGAGCGACTTGATGCGGGCGCTGAGCCGCGAGAGCTTACGCGCTGCCGCGTTGCGATGAACCACCTTGGAGCGCACGCCGCGCTGAAGCTCCGGTTCCGCCACCTTGAAGGCTTCGGCGGCCGCCTTTTTGTCACCGGCCTCGAGCGCCGTCTCGACCTTCTTGACGTAAGTCCGCACGCGCGAGAGCCGCGCGCGGTTGACCGCGGTGCGACGCTCGGTCTGACGGATGCTCTTCTTCGCCGACTTGTGGTGGGCCATCGTCTGCTCGCTCGTGGGGACCGGACATGCCGGAGGCGGCGGGTTATATCCGCGGGCTGCCAGCGCGTCAAGCCGGCCGGCCCCGCCCAAACCATCGCCGTTCAGCGGTTGCGGAACTGGGGTTTGCGCTTTTCGGCGAAGGCGCCCATGCCTTCCTTCTGATCGGCGGTGGCGAAACTCGCATGGAACAGGCGACGCTCGAAGCGCAGGCCCTCGGCCAGCCCGGTCTCAAAGGCCTGATTGACGGCCTCCTTGGCCATCAGCACGGCGGGGCGGGAGAAGCCGGCGACCTTCTCCGCCAGCTTGAGCGCCTCGCCCAGAAGCTCGGCCGCCGGCAGCACCCTCGCCACCAGCCCCGAGCGCTCCGCCTCGGCCGCATCCATCATCCGGCCGGTCAGCACCAGGTCCATGGCCTTCGCCTTGCCGAGCGCACGCGCCAGGCGCTGGGTCCCGCCGGCGCCGGGAATCGTTCCGAGGGTGATCTCGGGCTGGCCGAACTTGGCATCCTCGGCGGCCAGCACGATGTCGCACATCATGGCGATCTCGCATCCCCCGCCGAGCGCATAGCCTGCCACCGCCGCGATGGTGGGCTTGCGGCATTGGGCGAGGCGCTCCCAATCCTTGGTGATGAAGTCGGTGAGATAGACGTCGGCGAAATCCCGGTCCTTCATCTCCTTTATGTCGGCCCCGGCGGCAAACGCCTTCTCGCTGCCGGCGATGACGATGGCGCCGATGGCCGGATCGGCCTCGAAGGCGTCCAACGCCTGGCGGAGTTCTGCCACCAGCTGCGCGTTCAGGGCATTGAGCGCCTTGGGCCTGTTCAGAGTGACGAGGCCGACGGCACCACGGGTCTCGACGATCAGAGTCTCATAAGTCATGACTGCTCCGCTGGCTGATTGCGCCGGTATGAACAGGGGCAGGCTCCCTGGCGTCAATCGGAAACGCGAATCAGCGCTGCTTGCGCGGGCAGTAATAGGTGGCGCGGCCCGACTGGACGAGGCGCCGGATGCCGCCCGTCTTGGCCGTGTCGCAGTCGCAGCCGGGGCAGGCCTTGCCTTCCCGGTCGTAAACCCGCCAGCGATGCTGGAAATAGCCGAGCTCGCCGTCGGTCTGAACGTAGTCGCGCAGGCTGGACCCGCCGGCGTCGATCGCTTCGTTGAGGACGTCGGCGATGGCCCGCGCCAGGCGCTCCGCCCGCTCGCCCTGGACCGTTCGGGCCAAGCGCTTGGGCGAGATGCCGGCCCGGAACAGCGCTTCCGAGACATAGATGTTGCCCAGGCCCGCGACCACCCGTTGGTCGAGCAGGGCGGCCTTGATGGGCGTGCGCTTGCCGGCGAGCGCCTTGGCGAGGCTTGGTCCATCGAAGGCCGGGTCGAGGGGTTCGGGCCCCAGCCCCGCCAGATGCTTGTGCCGGGCAAGCGCCCCTTCCGCCGCCAGCGTCATGAATCCGAAGCGCCGGGCATCGTTGAAGCGCACCGCCACGTCTCCCTCGGCCAGCAGGACGATATGGTCGTGGGGTTCCGGTTCCGGGCGACCCTGGCCGATGATGAAGCGCCCGGTCATGCCGAGATGACAGATCAGCACCTGGCCGTCGTCCAATCGGATCAGCAGGTACTTGGCCCGCCGGTCGATCCGGGTGATCCGGCGCCCCGCCAGCCGCGCGGCAAACCCGCGCGGCAGCGGGAAGCGCAGATCGGGGCGGCGCTGGATGATCTCGAGGATGCGTTTGCCTTCCAGGCGGGCAGCAAGACCCCTTCGAATCGTCTCGACCTCGGGCAACTCTGGCATGGCGGCAACGTAGCTTGTTCCAGGATGGCACGCTATGTTCGCCGCCATGGACGAGGGCAGGGCCTGGTTCGGTTTCCAGCGGGTCGATCCTGAGGAAAAGCCGGCGCTGGTGCGCGGGGTGTTCGAGCGCGTCGCCGGCCGCTACGACCTGATGAACGACCTGATGTCCGGTGGCATCCATCGCCTGTGGAAAGCCGCCATGATCGACTGGCTGGCGCCGCGCCCCGGTCAGCTCCTTCTCGACGTCGCCGGAGGCACGGGTGACATCGCCCAGAGATTCCTGAAGCGGGCCGGCGAGGGTGCCCGGGTGGTCGTTTGCGACCTGACCCCGGCCATGCTTACGGTCGGCCGCGACCGCGCCATAGACCAAGGCGTCATCGCCGGCATCGACTGGATCGCCGGCGACGCCCAGGCGTTGCCTCTGGCCGATCGAAGCGTCGACGCCTACACGATCGCCTTCGGCCTGCGCAATGTCACCGACATCGACCGGGCGCTCGGCGAAGCGCGGCGCGTGCTGAGGCCGGGCGGACGTTTCCTTTGCCTGGAATTCAGCCAGGTTGTCCCGCCCTTGCTGAAGGAACTCTACGATCTCTACTCCTTCCGCCTGCTGCCCTGGATGGGCCAGATCGTTGCCGGCGACCGCGACGCGTACGTCTATCTGGTGGAAAGTATCCGCCGCTTTCCCGGACAGGAGGCGCTGGCCGGCCGCATCGGCGCCGCCGGCCTCGGCCTCGCCCGCTACCGCAACCTCTCCGGCGGCATCGCAGCCCTCCATTCGGCCTGGCGGCTGTGATTTCCCCCGGGCGGATGCAGCGCGCCTGACAAGCATGCTCCGCGCGCTGCGCCACATCGGCCGGCTTACGACCGTTGCCCGCACGCTGGCCCGGCACGGCGCGCTGGCGCCCTTCGCCCAGCAGATCGAGGGCGCGGGGCTGGCGCCCGCCATCCTGCTGGTCGCGCGCCTGTTCACGCACCGCAACGGCAGCGCCGTCAGGCCGGGCGAGGCGCTCGCCCGTGCGCTCATCGATCTCGGCCCGGTCTTCATCAAGCTCGGCCAGCTCCTCTCCACCCGCTCCGATATCCTAGGGGAGGAAGTCGCCGGCGACCTCGCCCGGCTGCAGGATCGCCTGCCGCCCTTTCCGGGCGATGAAGCCAGGGCGATCGTGGCGGCCGAGCTTGGCCAACCCATCGAGGCGCTCTTCGAGTCCTTCGACAGCGAGCCCGTCTCGGCCGCCTCCATCGCCCAGGTGCACTACGCCGTCACCACCGAGGGCGAGCCGGTCGCGGTCAAGGTGCTGCGGCCCGGAATCGAGGAAGCCTTTGCGCGCGACGTCGACCTCATGGTCTGGGTCGCCGAGTGGATCGAGCGAAGCCAGCCCAGGCTTCGCCGGTTCAAGCCCCTGGCGGTGGTGCGAACCTTCCGCGCCATGGTCCGGGTCGAGATCGACTTGAGGCTCGAGGCCGCCGCCGCCACGGAGCTGGCGGAGAACTTCGCCGGCGATGCCACCTACCGGGTGCCGAAGGTGGATTGGCGCCGGACCACGCGTCGCGTCCTCACGCTGGAGCGGCTGACGGGCATCCCCATGGACGACCGCGACGCCATGCTGGCCGCCGGTCTCGACATCGAGCTGGTGCTGTCCCGTGCCGCAGGGATCTTCTTCAAGCAGGCGTTCCGCGACGGGTTCTTTCACGGCGACCAGCATCCCGGCAACATGTTCGTCGACCTCGAGGGCAACATCGGGGCCGTCGATTTCGGCATCATGGGACGGCTGGACCGGCGGACGCGCTTCTTCCTCGCCGATCTGCTGCTCGCCTTCCTCGAGCGCGACTATCGCCGTGCGGCCGAAGTGCAGTTCGCCGCCGGCTTCGTTCCGCCCGACCAGTCGCTGGACGAATACGCCCAGGCCTGCCGCTCCATCGGCGAGCCGATCTTCGGCCGGCCGCTGGCCGAGATCTCCTTCGCCAGCGTGCTGGGGCAACTCCTGCGTCTTTCCGAGGCCTTCGAGATGGAGGCTCAGCCGCAGCTCCTGCTACTGCAGAAGAACATGCTGATGGCCGAGGGCGTCAGCCGGCGCCTCGACCCCGGCCTCAACATCTGGACTCTCGCCCAGCCGCTCATCGAGGACTGGATGCGCGAGAACCGCGGGCCCGAGGCGAGGATCGCCGAGGCCGCGGGCGACCTTGCCCGCATCGCCGGGCGCCTGCCTGAGTTCGTCGCCAATCTGGAAGCCGCTGCCGGCACGCTTGCCCGCGGCGGCGTCCGCCTCGATTCCAAGGCGCTGGATGCGCTGGCGCGGCGGCAGAACGGACGGCGGGGCTGGCTCGTCTGGGCGGCCATCGCGCTCCTCGCGCTGGCTCTCCTGTTCCGGCACTAGGCGGATTCATGTCCCTGAAACGGACCGCCATCACCAGTGCCTTCTGGGCCGTGGGCGAGAGCTGGGCGCTCAGGGCCATTTCGGCGGCGGTGTTCCTGATACTCGCCCGGCTGGTGGACCCGGCGGCCTTCGGCCTGGTGGCGCTTGCCCAGGTCTATGTGATGACGGTGCAGACCCTCTCGGACCAGGGCCTGGCGACGGCGCTCCAGCAGCGCGAGGTGGTCGAGCCCGAGCACAAGGACTCCGCCTTCTGGGCCAATCTCGTGGTCGGCGCGCTGCTGGCGCTGGCCACTCTCGCCATCGCCGAGCCTCTCGCCAGGCTCTATGGCGAGCCGCGGCTGGCGCCGGTGCTGCGCTGGTTCGGGCTGACGCCCTTTCTCGCCGGCTTCAGCATCGTCCAGCAGGCGCTGATGCGCCGGGCGATGCGCTGGCGCGAGCTCGCCATGCGCCAGGTGATCGGCTCCTTCATCGGCGGGGCCGTCGGCCTTGCCATGGCTTTCGGTGGGATGGGCGTCTGGGCGCTGGTCGGCCAGGCGCTGTCGACCCAGGTCATTTCCAATATCGTGCTCTGGTCCATCGCCGACTGGCGCCCGCGCTTCGCCTTTTCCTGGCGCCATTTCCGAGACCTTTTCGGCTTTGGCCTCAATGTGCTGGCGACCAATATCATCCGGGTCATCGGATTCCAGGCGGATCGCCTGATCATGGGGTATTTCATGGGCGCGGCCGACCTTGGCTACTACAGCGTCGCCCAGCGCGTGGTCGGCATCATCACCGACTTCGTCGCCGGCAGCACCGAGCGCATCGTCGTGCCCCTCTTCGCGCGTATCCAGGACGACCGGGAGCGGGTGAACCGCGGCCTGATGACGGCCCAGGAGAACCTCAGCCTGATCGTCATTCCGGCCTTCGTCGGCGTGGCTGCCGTGGCCCCGGCGCTGATCCGGGCCGGCGTCGGTCCCCAATGGGACCCGAGCATCCTGCCGACGCGGATCCTGGCCTTCTATGGCCTGGGATTTTGCCTCGCCTTCTTTTTCGGCCATGTGCTGACGGCGCTCGGACGACCGAGCCTGCGCCTGGTCGTGGTGACCTGCCAGGCGCTGTCGCTGGCGGCCCTTGTGCTCGCCGGCGTGCGCTTCGGGATCGCCGGCGTGGCGGCTGCGGTCGCCATCAACCAGCTGCTCTTTTACATGGTGGAGCTCCTGGTCCTGAAAGGCGTGGCGCATTTCCCTCTTGGCGCCTATCTGGCGCGTGCCTGGCCCCCGGCCCTGGCAGCGGCCCTCATGGCCGGGGCGGTCCTGTCGCTGGAACACGCCATGGCCGGCGAGCGGGCGCTCATTCGCCTTCCCGCCGCGGTCGGGCTCGGCATTGTGGTCTATGGCGGGGCGCTCCTGGTCATTTCCCGCCACCGGCTCCTAGAGCTGGTCGGGCTCTTACGCCGGCTCCGGCGGTGAGCTTGCGGGGCGAAGGTCGAATCCTTACCTTCAAGGGCAGCAGAAAGGATCCGCCATGCTGGCCGGCAAGCGCCTGCTGCTCGTGATTTCCGGCGGCATCGCCGCCTATAAGAGCCTGGAATTGATCCGGCGCCTCAGAGAGCGGGGCGTCAGCCTGCGAACGATCCTGACCTCCGGCGGGGCCCAGTTCGTGACGCCGCTTTCGGTCGCCGCCTTGAGCGAGGGCAAGGTCTACCAGGACCTGTTCTCCCTCACCGACGAGAGCGAGATGGGCCATATCCGGCTCTCCCGGGAAGCCGACCTGATCGTCATCGCGCCGGCGAGCGCCGATCTGCTGGCGAAGATGGCCCAAGGTTTGGCCTGCGACCTCGCCACCACGACCCTGCTCGCGGCCGACAAGCCGGTCCTAGCTGCCCCGGCCATGAACATGATGATGTGGGCCCATGCGGCAACCCAGGCCAATATCGCGGCCCTCAAGTCCCGCGGCATCAGGCTGGTGGGGCCGGAGGCGGGAGATCTTGCCTGCGGCGAAACGGGATCGGGGCGCATGGCCGAGCCGGCCCAGATCCTTGCCGCCATCGAAAGCTATTTCGGCGCCGAGGCGCCCTTGAGCGGGCGGCGCGCCCTCGTCACCAGCGGTCCGACCTTCGAGGCCATCGATCCCGTACGCTTCATCGCCAACCGGTCGTCGGGCAAGCAGGGCCACGCCATCGCCGCGGCGCTCGCCAGGCGCGGAGCGGCAACCGTGCTGGTGAGCGGGCCGACCGCCGAGCCCGATCCCGCCGGCGTCGAGGTCCGCCGAATCGAAAGCGCGGAGGAGATGCTGGCGGCCTGCCGTCAGGCCCTGCCGGCCGATATCGCCGTCTGCGCCGCCGCCGTCGCCGACTGGCGGCCGGCCAGGGCGGCGACCCAGAAGCTGAAGAAGACGGACGAGGAGCCGGCACCCATCGCGCTGCAACGCAATCCGGATATCCTGGCGACGCTCGCCGCTGCGGGAAACCAACGGCCGCGTCTGGTCGTCGGCTTCGCGGCCGAGACCGAGAACCTGATCGCCAACGCCCGCAAGAAGCTGGCGGCCAAAGGCTGCGATCTGATCGTCGCCAACGACGTGACGGCCGGGAGCGGCACCTTCGGCGGCGACGAGAACACGGTCCATCTGGTGAGCCGGACCGGCGTGGACAGCTGGCCCAGGCTTTCCAAGCAGGAGGTGGCGGAGCGGCTGACCGACGCCATCGTTCGGCGCCTGTCCGACCAGGCGTGAGCCCGCTATCCGTCCCGCTCCAGCGCCTGCCCCATGGGCGGGAACTGCCCTTGCCGGCCTATGCGACCGACCATGCGGCCGGGCTTGATTTGCTGGCGGCTGTCGCGGACCGGGTGGAAATCGCGCCAGGCGGGCGCAGGCTGGTGCCCACCGGAATCGCGATCGCGCTGCCCGCGGGGTATGAGGCGCAGATCCGGCCTCGCTCGGGCCTCGCCCTCAAGCATGGCGTGACCCTGCTCAACAGCCCAGGCACCGTCGATGCCGACTATCGCGGCGAGATCGGCGTCATCCTGATCAATCACGGCGAGACGCCCTTCATCGTCGCCCGGGGCGACCGCATCGCGCAGCTCATCATTGCCCCGGTCTCGCGGCTCGCCTGGGAGGAGGTAGCGGCGCTGCCAACGAGCGCGCGCGGGACCGGCGGCTTCGGTTCGACCGGCAAGCGATAGTTCCATGAAGCCTCTTACCGACGCCCAGCTCGAGCGCTATGCCCGCCATGTCATCCTTGACGAAGTGGGCGAGGAGGGCCAGGCGCGGCTCCTCGGAGCCCGTGTTCTGGTGGTGGGCGCGGGTGGCCTCGGTTCGCCGCTCCTGCTCTATCTCGCCGCCGCCGGCGTCGGGCGCATCGGCATCATCGACGACGACAAGGTGGAACTGTCGAACCTCCAGCGTCAGGTGATCCACGGCACGCGGAATCTCGGCCAGGCAAAGGTCGCGAGCGCCGCCGAGGCGATCGCGGGCATCAATCCGGAAGTCGAAGTCGAGACCTGGACGGCGCGGCTCTCCGCCGGCAATGCTCTCGACATCGTCTCGCGTTACGACCTCGTCGCCGACGGGAGCGATAATTTTCCCACGCGCTATCTGCTGAACGACGCCTGTTACTTGGCGGGGCGGCCGCTCGTCTCCGCTGCCGTGGTGCGCTTCGATGCCCAGCTCTCCACCTTCAAGGCCCATCTGGGTCCGCCCCATCCCTGCTATCGCTGCATCTTCCCGGAATCCCCGCCCGAGGGCCTGGTGCCCCGCTGCGAAGAAGCCGGCATTTTCGGCGCGCTCGCCGGCAGTGTCGGCGCGCTGCAGGCGACCGAGGTGCTGAAGGAGCTGTTGGGCTTGGGCGAAAGCCTCTCGGGCCGGCTCATCGTCTACGACGGACTTGCTTCCGAGTTCCGCACCATCCGCTTCCAGCGGGATCCCGCCTGCCGGCTCTGCGGCCCCGCTGCATCGATCCGTGACCTGTCGGAGCACGCGGCCTGACAGCGCCTGCGTTCAAGGCTCCCGATAGCTGATCCGCCAGATGATGCCGCTCACGTCGTCCGCCATCAGCAGGCTCCCGTCCCTGGCGACGGCGAGGCCCACCGGCCTGCCCCAAACATTGGCCGGCGATTCGCCGCCTGACCAGAATCCGGTGAAGAAGTTCTCGTAGTAGCCGACGGGGCGCCCGTTCTTGAACGGCACGCGCACGATCTTGTAGCCGGTCGGCTGCTCGGCGTTCCAGGACCCGTGCAGGCTGACGAAGGCATCGCCCCGATATTCGGCCGGGAACATGGCGCCTTGGTAGAACACGAGACCAAGCGGCGCCGAATGGGGCTGAAACAGGAGATCGGGAACGATGGTCCTGGCCACCATGTCCGGGCGCTGCGGCATGTCGGGCTGGGCATGCTGGCCGATATAGGCATAGGGCCAGCCGTAGAAGCCGCCTTCCTGGAGCCGGGTCAGGAAATCGGGCACCAGGCCCTCGCCCATCCCGTCGCGCTCGTTCACCACCACATAGAGGTCGTCGGTCCCGGGATAGAAGGCGATGCCCACGGCGTTGCGCAGGCCCGAGGCGTAGGTCCGCTGGTCGCCGCCGTCCTCGGCGAAACTCTGGACCGTGGCGCGGGGCGAGGGATCCTCGCCGATGTTGTCGGCCGAACCCACATCGACGAAGAAGCGCCTGCCGTCGGGGGCAAAGACGATGTTGCGGGTCCAGTGCCCACTGGCCGAGCCGAAGACGCCGCGGGCGGTGACCGGCTCCGCCTTGCCCGCGGCCCGACTGTCGCCGGCATGCCAGGGCAATCGCCAGACGCGATCCACGTCGGCGACGTAAAGGTAGCCGTCGTGAACGGCCAGGCCATGGGGCCGATGGAAGCCGCGGGCAAAAACCGTGGTGAGGTCGGCCTTCCCCACGCCGAGGGAATCGCGCAGCAGCATCACCTCGCCGGAATCGGGCAGCGCCAGGAACACGTCACCATTGGGCGCCACGGTGAGCCAGCGCGGATAGTCGAAGGGACCGGCGAACTTATTGACCATGAATCCGGCCGGCAGCCTGAAGGGCGGCGGGTCGGGCAGCGCTGCCACGTTCGGCGTGTTGGCGACGCTCTCCTCGGGTGCCGGCGCCGGCAGCTTGTCAGGATCGAATTGGAAGCGCTGGCCGGGAGCCTGGTCGTTCATCTCGGCCACGGCCGGCGCGGCCAGGAGAATCACGGCCAGGAGCGATGCGAACAAGGCACGCAAAACCGCCATGCCTATTTGCGTGCGAGCGCGGCGACGCCTGGGAGGGTCTTGCCCTCGAGCCATTCGAGAAAGGCACCGCCCGCCGTGGAGACATAGGAGAAGCGATCGACCACGCCGGCCTGGATCAGCGCTGCGACCGTGTCCCCGCCGCCGGCGACCGAGAGGAGTCGGCCAGCCGTCGTAAGCTCGGCTGCTTTCCTCGCGAGTGCCACCGTGCCGGCCTCAAAGGGCGGCGTCTCGAAGGCGCCGAGAGGCCCATTCCACACCAGGGTACGGCAGCCCGCAAGGCGCCGCTCGAGCTCGGCGACCGTCGCCGGACCCACATCGAGGATCATGCTATCGGCGGGAACCGCGTCGATCGCCACGGTCCTCGTTTCAACGCCCGGCTTCAGTTCGGCCGCCACGACCGCGTCCAGGGGAAGGACGATGTCGACTTTGCCCGCCCGCGCCTTGTCGAGGATGTCCCGTGCCGTGCCGGCCATGTCACGCTCGGCCAGCGACTTGCCGATGGACTTGCCCTGGGCATGCAGGAAGGTGTTGGCCATGCCGCCGCCGATCGCCAGCAGATCGACCTTGGCCAGGAGGTTTCCCAAGAGGGCGAGCTTGGTCGAAACCTTGGCGCCGCCGACGATGGCGGCAAGCGGCCGCTCCGGGTGGGCGAGCGCCCGTTCCAGGTGATCCAGTTCCGCCTGCATCAGCCGCCCCGCGGCCGAGGGCAGCAGCCTGGCGACGGCCTCGGTCGAGGCGTGGGCCCTGTGCGCGCAGGAGAAGGCGTCGTTGACGCAGAGATCGCCCAATGCCGCGAGTTCGCCGGCGAAGCCAGGATCGTTCTTCTCCTCCCCGGCATGGAAACGGAGATTCTCAAGCAGCAGCACCTGGCCGTTGCCAAGCTTGGCCACAGCCTTGCGGGCAACCTCGCCGACGCAGTCGTCGGCGAAGGCGACCGGCAGGCCCCCGAGGGCCTCCGACAAAACCGCGGCGATGGGCCGGAGCGACATCTCCGGCACGGCCTTGCCGTCCGGCCGCCCGAAATGGGAGAGCACGATGACCTTGGCGCCGCGCCGGACGAGCTCGGCGATGGTCGCCGCCCCGCGCTCGATGCGGGTGCGGTCGGTGACCTTGCCCTTCTTCATGGGCACGTTGAAGTCGGCGCGCAGCACCACGCGCTTTCCCGCCACGTCCAGATCGTCGATGGTCCGATAGGCGCTCATGTCTCGAGACTATCCGGGACCGGCTGGGGCTTGGCAACGGTCATGGCGCCGCGGCTCATGGTCACGCGCGGTGACAATTGTCATGGATTCTTGCCCTCGAAGCCGCGACATGCCGCTTCGGGCCCGCCGGGGTAACCTCCGGGCGCAACCACGCATCGCATTTCGGCGCCGGCCGGCCTATGTTTGGCGCCGCGAACAGACCGGCGGAGCAATGGCCGATGCGCGAGGCGGCGGAAAAAGGGACCCAGGACTACGCCTGGCTAAAGTCCTATCCGGAGGACATCGACTGGGGCGCCCCCATCGGCGTCAAGCCGCTCTACACCCTCATGGACGACGCGGTCGCCCGTTTCGCCAAGCAGCCCTGCATCGATTTTCTGGGCAAGCGCTACGACTATGCCGAGGTAGGGCAGCTGGTGAATCGCGCCGCCAAGGGCCTGAAGGCGCTCGGCGTGCGGCCGGGGATCAAGGTCGGGCTCTGCCTGCCCAACACGCCCTATTCCATCGTCTGCTACTACGCGGCGCTCAAGGC
>Ga0265313_10002865_pt1 | contig 14477 bp, 13 predicted proteins | sample 4123metaG_FD_203122 | JGI IMG/M metagenome (GOLD analysis project Ga0265313, IMG submission 203122) | Rhizosphere microbial communities from Carex aquatilis grown in University of Washington, Seatle, WA, United States - 4-1-23 metaG | ecosystem: Host-associated > Plants > Roots > Rhizosphere >...
AGCAGATAAAGTGACAGATGTTAGACTGTGGCAGTGTTCCTAGTGGGTGGTACCGATAATTTCCGGAGGTGTCGATGAAGGCACTCGCTCTTGCAGCCGCGCTCTCGGTGATTTTGTCTCTCGCGGCTAGTGCTCAGGATTCTCAACCGTCACTTAAATCCAACGGCATCAAGAAGCTGCCGGCAGAAGCGTCTGCGACTATCGATGTGGACGCGATTCAGGAGAAGATTGACGCTTATTCGAAAGCAATTCAAAACGATCCCAGAAACGATTCATATTATGGGGCTCGTGGCCAGAACTACTCATGGCTAAAGCAATATGACAAAGCCATTGCTGATCTGACAAAAGCGATTGAGATAAATCCCAATAAGCAGGCATACTTTAACGCTCGAGGCAAATACTACTCCGAATTGAATAAGGAGCAAGAAGCAATAAAGGACTTTTCGGCGGCAATCCAACTTGGACCACCAAGGTCCGATGTTTTTGAGAATCGAGGACGTTCAAAAGCACTGAGTAACGATCACGTGGGAGCAGAGATGGATGCAAGAGAAGCTGTCCGTCTAAAACCTGACGATGTAACTTCATTGGTTCTTTTGGGAAATCAGCAGCAGATTAACGGAAACCTGAAGGCATCCGTTGAAAGCTACACGTCTGCCATTCGATTAAGTCCTGATGATGGAGAGATCTACCAGTTACGTGGAAATTCCTACAGGGCGATGGGAGATAAAGAGTTGGCCGAGCGCGATCATAAGCAGGCTAGGGAACTTGGTTACAAGCCATAAGCTCTCTTTCGATCGGATAGTGCATTGACTCTCTGGGGAATAGCAAGAATACTAGTGTTTCATTATTTCATATGAACAATAATGGCCAGAACGGCTTAGACAATCAAGAAAATCAAGCCGGCTCAGATAAACCAGAGCAGAAGCGCTTCAATGGTGGGCAAGGAGACTCTGGTATTCAGAGCGGTAATCCGCTGAATTTGGATGAATTCAAGCAAAACACTCGTTCCACCAAATCATTAAGAACCGGAAATGAGGATTTTCAGGTAACACTGCCAACTGAAGCCCAGAATCTAGAGAAAGGAACAAAGGCAGGTGCAGTTCTAGAAGGCAGTGCGTCGGCAGCTCCTAATAAAGAAACCTTATTGAGGGCTCCAGAAAAGCCGGTAGTCGTCGAAGATAAAGGCAGAACTTCGCGCAGCTCAGATGCTCCGTCTACGACCTCGAGATCTCCCCAAGATGTGAGAACTCCCCAGGATACTAACCCTCAAGTGATAGCCAATAAGCAGGCTGGAGAAGTGCCAATTAAGGGCAGTCCGGTAGGTCCAGTTCCTAGCGCCGATGGCGCGATATTGCTTGCGAAAAATGCTGAAACGGAGCATAAAGAACCAGCACCGGTAGTTAAAACATCAGGTGAGCCGGCAATAGTGAACAAAGGTATCGTTGCACCGGCGCAAGATGTGCAAAGTGGCCCTATAGCTCAGAACAAAGGCGTTCAACCGAATGTAAGCGCCGTGCAAACAGCGGCGAAGGAGGGAGTGGCTCCTAAGATAGAGGCTCCAACTCCGAAGATTGAAACTCCAACTCCGAAGATTGAAACTCCTGCTCCCAAGATCGAGTCGCCCGCTGGTGTAAGTAATGCAGACCATGGAAGGGCTGCGCCTTTGGCGAGCATACCTGTTTCAGGTCAGTCGAAATCAGATGGGTCGACTGTTCCAGAGCAAAAGCAAGCCACTCAAGTAATCAAATCCGGCAGCGGCGACTTGTCCGTTTCTGCCCAGCCAGTTCCAAGCAAAGATGCTTTGTCTCCAGGCAAGGATGTTTCGCTTCAGGGAAAGAGCGATTACATAAACACTCAGGGTTTGCCCGGTTCAAATCAGTCCGTCCAAGGCGGTGCCAACAGAACTGATTCAGTTAGAACATCTGACGTGAAAGGCGAACCAGGAAAAGGTTCAGAGCCTGTACCCATGAAGGATACAAAGGTTTCTTCTGGGCTTGTCGATGACTTGGGGCACAAGGCGGAGAGTGGTTCGCGAGTTGAGCCTTCGGCAATGCAGCAGTCTGGTATAAAGCAAGATTCCGGAGTTTCCACACAAAAGGCTGATCAGATAATCAAGGGAATTGAAGCGCGCGTAAATGAAGGCGTGAAGCCGCCAACCAGTCAAGATGGACACGGTCCAAGTTCTTCTGAGGCTGCGACTGCAGGTGGTAAACAGACCCACACTACCGATAGTGGCGCGTCCAGCAATCATCAACCCGCCATTGAAGGTGGTGGCAAAGGACAGAGCACCGTGGATGGTGCAAGCGGAAAACACACCGGTACCGCAGACAGTGCAAATGTTGGCGGGAAACAGCCAAGCTCCGGCGATACCTCGAATGTCGGTGGGAAGCAGGCAAATGCCTCTGACGCTGCAAGCTCGGGCGGAAAACAAACAACGCACGATGCTGGCGACAAAGGTTCTGGCGGTGGCGGCAGCACAATTACAGGTGAGTCCACAAAGAGAATCGATGCCGGCATGTCTGGCGGCGGTAAGGCTGAGGGACAGTCCGGCAGCGGCGGAATGGGTGGAGGAAGCTCCGCACCGGTGGATCGGGCCCCTCACTCGCCGTTTAATGTGGAAGATGGCCATTCAACAAAGGGTGCCATTGGCGAAGGAAAAGGCGAAGCCGCGACATCTAAAGGGGACTCAGTTGTTGGAAAAGGCGACTCCGCTGCAGGCAGAGGAGATGCAGCCACGGGCGGGAAAGGCGGCGCAGGTACAGGACCGCGATTCGACACAGGCGAAGTTCGAGGCAACGAACCGGGGGCAAGGTTTGACACGCCTGAGTTGAGAGGCGGTAAGTCGGGCGGACAATCCACCGGCTCCGGTGGAGATGTTGGCGGGGTGAAGGGAACTGACCTTGGCACAGGGAAAGGTGTCGACGGCGTTGGAAGCAAGGGCGGCTCAGGCGGCGGCAGTGGTTTTGGCGGCTCGGGCGAAGCAAGCATTCTCGGCGACAAGCGCCAACCCCCAGTAATTCCAGACGGAATCATCAATCAGACGGGCAAAACCGGGAAAGTCGGAGATGTCGTGCCCGGAATCGTCGGCGCGCATGGCGACGACGGAATTCCTTTTATATTGCCGGGAGCACTAGCAGGAAAGGAAGGAGGTCGGCGTCAAAACGACCAAATCTTTGGAGGCAATACGAAGGCCGGCGAGGTTCCTTCGGGTAAGTCTCCTTCCGGAAAGTCCGACAGCATTGGTCCTGGGGTTGCCGGTCAGAAGTCCGATGTAGGAACGGCAGGTGTCATTCCAGGGCAAAAGGCAGATGCCGGAGCGGCAGGAAATATCGCAGGTCAAAAAGGCGACACGGTTGTAAGTGCAGGCAGCTCTGCATTGGGTCAAAAGCCCGAGGACCAGTCGAAGGATCCGAGGGACAAGGGACAAAAATCAGATGTCGGAATTCCGATTTCGATGCCTGGTCAGATTGTTTCCGGTGCGGCGGATGTTGGCGGAGTGCTCAGAAATTTTGCCCAGAACGTTTTGTCTGACGGCAAATCGGATGGCAAATCGACAGGAAAAGCTGGCGAAATCATTGGCGATCCAAAAGATGTGACTAAGCAAACCAACGCCAATGACGTAGCCGGAAAGAACCAACCAGCTGGGCGTCAGGACTTTGCAGGACCCGGCCAGAAAACCAGAATTCTCGACGACCAACCGGCACTCAAAACTGACACCGCAGGCGCGAAGTTACCCGGCGACGCAAAACTTTCCGGTGATTCAAAACTTTCTGGTGATCAGATTATCGCTGGTAAAGGTGTGTCTTCAAGTTCATCGAGTTCTTCGTCGGATAGAAAACTTTCAACCGCAGCCGATGGGTCTTCCAGTGGAATGTTGGAAGGTGGCGAGTCCGTCGAAGCTGGCGAAGAAGGCATTCCTGTCGAAGACTTTCAATTGCCACCAATCGACCTGCTAGGCGAAGCGGAAGAGATCGCCGAAGTGGAAGAGGAAGTCGAAAAGACAGTCGAAGCCAGTATGGAAGATGCAATGCATTACGAACTGGCGATGGGGTTGCAGCTCTACACCACAGTCGCCGAGGCTCAATACGGCGCCTATCACTATTACACGAAGGAAGGCGACACCGTTGAAATCGTCGCCCGCGACATTGTTGGAGATGTGCGATGCGCTCCTCTCGTTTTCTCGCTCAACAAAGAACATATTGTTGCCAGCACCGAATATGGTGTACACCCGTTCAAAGTCGGCGTGATGATACAATTACCGACGCCCCGCGACTTAAAGGAATTTTTCGGTAGCCAGAGCTGAACCCTGGCATAGATTTATAGCTGACTCCTATTGAAGAATCAGGGCAGCTGTGGGTTTGACTAATACCGAACGACAAAAATGGCTAACACAACAGCTCAGCCAAATATTCGTTTTGCAAAGCCGTCCGATGCTGAGGAGTTGGTTGAGCTAATTGCCGAACATGCGAAATTCGAAAAAGAAGCCTATGACCCAAGCGGAAAGCTCGAAAAGATTCGCGAATGTCTCTCCGCAGAACCGCCGCCGTTTTCTTGTTTGGTTGTGGAAACCGAAGAAGGTATACAGGGTTATTGCACGTTCTTGAGCCAGTACGACAGTTGGTATGGCGAGCCGCACATGAGTGTCGACGCGCTTTTCTTGCGCGAGCAATTGCGCGGCGCTTCTATCGGCAAAACATTGATGGAAAAAGTCAAGGAAGAAGCAATACGCCTTGGATATACTTCGATGCGTTTGATGACGCCATCTGACAACACCGGTGCAATTAAGTTCTATGAAAAGCTGGGCGGGCAGCCTGCCGCCAAGCTGTGGTTCTGGTTTCAGCTTTAGGCGAGATGCGTAGCCTCTAAAAAACTGCTATAAAAGTTGCGGAATACTTGGAGGTCAAGATGAAAGCTGCCTCGTTTTTTACAGCGCTCGTTTGTGCAACTGTTGGCATAAGTTCGCTGACTGCGCCGTCTATTGCGCAGAAGTCAGACGCTCAGAAGCCAGGTGCGGCGAAAAACGGTGCAGCCAAAAACGTCGCAGTGAAAGCTCCCAGCGGCGATTTGACTGAGATTGCAAAGTCTAACAACCAGTGGACCGGCTTAGCGGTTTCCAAAAATAATCGAATTTTTGTGTGTTTTCCACGCTGGTCGAATGCTGTGCCGATGTCGGCTGGTGAGTTGATGAAGGACGGCTCGGTCGCGGCGTTTCCAGACAAGAAGTGGAACGAGTGGATACAGGGCGCGAAAGTCACGGGCGATGAGTTTGTCTGTGTGCAGTCTGTCTATATCGACACCAATGGCACTCTCTGGATTCTTGATCCGGCAGCGCCGAGATTTCAGGGACCGATTACCAAAGGTCCCAAGCTGGTCAAGATCAATCTGAGCAACAACCGCGTCGAAAAAAACTACCCACTCGAAACCGTTGCTCCCAAAGACAGTTATCTCAATGACGTTCGCGTCGACGTGAAGCGTCAGGTTGCATACATGACCGACTCCGGCTTGGGTGCAATTGTGGTGCTCGATTTGCGCACAGGAAACGCTCGTCGCGTGTTGGACACGAGCCCATCAACAAAGGCGGAAAGCATAAGGATAAACATTGACGGTAAGCGCTGGGGTGTGCAGCCGGATGGTTCTGTGCGCAATGTTCATTCGGATGGAATTGCGTTGGATAAAAACGGCGACTATTTGTACTATCAAGCGCTCACTGGAAAGACGCTCTATCGCATAGCCACCAAGGATTTGCTTAATGCGAAAGTGGCAGCGAAAGAACTGAACAAAAAGGTCGAACAGGTAGCAACGACTTGTGTTGCAGATGGTATTGAGTTCGGTGCCGATGGACTGCTGTATCTAACTTCGATCGAAGACAACGCAATCAAGCGCATGAACGTTTCCGCTGCGGACAAAAAGCTGGAAACAGTAATTCAAGATAAGCAGCTGATATGGCCGGATTCGCTCTCCATCAGGGGTGACGGGTTTATCTTCGTCAGTTGCTCGCAGATCAATCTGGGGCCAAAACCTGCCACACCCTACAGGGTCTTCAGGTTCAAACCCAAAAATTGATTGCAAGCTAGTTAAGCCGCAGTCTTTTTCGAAAGCAAACTTGCAATACGCATTAGCCCCGAAGGCTATTTCGTAATGTTATTGGTAGATGCCGTCGCCTTTGCTTCAGCCAACTTCTTCACTTCAACGAGTCGGTCTTTCACTTCTTTGATGGTCTGCGTGTTCGTAATCTGGCGCAGGAAAGGTATGGGCAAATCCAGCATTACAAATGACTTAAGCGATACATCAGTTGCCTTTTCTTCCGGCAGATCCTTTAATTCCCACTTTCCTTCAAAAGCTTTGAATTTGTCGGAGCTGACCATCTTGTACTCAACTTCTTTGTCGCACGTATACTTTTCGACGTAGGTGCAGGTCGCAGATCCAACGATCGGCAATTTGGTAAAACGCTCTTCAAGAGTGGCTTCGCGTTCAGTCGATTTTAGTTCTTTGACGTTTGAATCCGGCTCGTTTCGCAGTGCGCGAATGCATTCATAAACAACGCGCGGTTCGGCTTTTACTTTGATATGTTCGGAAACTCCTGGAAACTTGCTGCCCTTCGAGAATGCCAGCGGCGGAGCCGCGAGCGAAACCGTTATGACGGCACCAAGTGTCAAAGATGTGAGGAATCCCTTGTGCATGTAAAGCGCTCCTGAGGCAAGCGAGAGGGCGAAGTGTACAACGTCATTTCAGTGCTTGCCAGGTGGAATTTTTGAACTCTGTCGCTTGGCATCTGGTGAAAATGCAAAGAGATGCCGCCAGAAGTTAAGCCGTTAACGCTTAAACTTCCAAGCTTAAAAATCGCTAGGTCAAACAATGTCAAGGGGTTGGTCGGATCTCGGCGGCCTTTTGTTCCGCCAGTTCAGCGCTTTCTTTCTCGCCCAGAACCCGCAAAAGCCTAGCCGTGATCAAATAGGCATCCGCCACCTGTGGGCTTTTCGTGCCGAATTGCTTTTCTTTGAGCAATACCACCTTGTCGTAAAACTCAAGTACCTGCGGGGTTCCGGGACCAAAGCTGTTGTGAGTCATGGCGAAATCAATATCAAGCAGCGCAGTTGGGTCGCCCGTCTGAAGCTGTTTCGTCCACAACTTGATTAGTTTTTCGCGTACATCCTTCGCCCCGGCGTGGTTTGCTTCCCCGTCGTAGATTTCCGCCAGGTGTATGTAGCACGAAGCCAGCTTTGCATCGTCCCGGCTGTCCGGGTATTCGAGCAATTTGATTGCTCGCTCGAGGTTCACCTTGGCGTCGGCGCTGTTGCCCTGCTGCTTGTGTATAAGCGCGGAGCTGACCAAACCCTCAATTTCCGTTTTGTATGACTTCTTTCCGCCGCTCATCGCCTTAAGCGCAATGAGTGTGGCGACAACTGCCACAAGTGCGATGACCAGATGTGTCGTGTCAGGCATTTACAAAGTCTCGGCTGTGCTAGTCTGCATATTTTACAATTAAGCAACCTGAGAAGTAGCTAGTTGTAGTGAGAAACAGCAGGATTAGTCCATGAGCCAGCACACGGTTACAAGCGATTGCCTCAACGTGCACGAGTATGAAGCTCGTGCCAAGACTTCGCTTGCCGAAATGGCATACGACTATTATGCGGGCGGTTCGTGGGACGAGATTACGCTGCGCGAAAATTGCTCCGCCTTTGAACGTCTGGCAATAATGCCGCACATGCTTGTCGATCTCACTGAGTTGGACATGAGCACTGAAATTCTCGGCGAGAAAATTTCGATGCCGATCATTATCGCGCCGACAGCGTTTCACGGACTGGCGACGCCGGAAGGCGAGACCGCAACAGCGCGAGCGGCGCAGCGCACCGGAACGATCATGACTTTGAGCACGCTTGCGAATTTTTCAATTGAAGAAGTGCAAGCGGCGGCGACGGGTCCAAAGTGGTTTCAACTCTATGTGTACAAAGACAGGGAAGTGACCAGAGACCTGGTCCAGCGTGCCGAAGCCAGCGGCTATAAGGCGCTTGTATTGACGGTTGATTCGCCTATTCTGGGGCGGCGCGAAAAGGATGTGCGAAACCGTTTTAAACTGCCGGACAATTTTAGATTGGGGCATTTCGAAGGCGGCAAACTTGCCAATCTTCCGGCCGATGTAGCGGATTCCGGCTTGGCTCACTACATCTCCAGCTTGTACGATGTTTCACTCAGTTGGAAACATGTTGAATGGTTACGCCAAATAACCAAATTGCCGATCTTGCTAAAGGGCATACTTCGCGCAGATGATGCGGTTTTGGGCGTAAAGAGCGGTGTGGCAGGAATTATCGTTTCCAATCACGGCGGCCGCCAATTGGACTCCGCTCCATCAGCAATAAGTGTTTTGTCAGAGATTGTTGAAGCAGTCGATGATCGAGTCCCTGTCCTTTTGGACAGTGGCATTCGCAGAGGTACGGATATTTTTAAAGCCATTGCATTTGGTGCACAGGCAGTCTTAACTGGTAGACCTGTTTTATGGGGACTTGCTGCCGGCGGTGAAGACGGTGCTGTCGATGTCCTGGAATTGCTGCGCAGCGAATTCAGGCTAACTATGCAGCTTTCCGGCTGCCCAACCTTGAGTGCTATAACACCGGATATGGTGCGGCAGAAAGCACCATTCTGGAAGTAATTGTAGCCGGTGCGTTGCACGCGCCAAAACTAGAAACCAGAATACAATGATGAAAAAAATGATTCATCAAAGGCAGTAATAAATGGTTCGAATCGTTTCTCTCATCGCAAGCTCCACTGAAATCGTCCACGCACTGGGCTTTGGCGACCAGATGGTGGGACGTTCTCACGAATGCGATTTCCCAACGCAAGTGACGGAGTTGCCTGTTTGTACTGGACCAAAGTTCAGAACCGACGGAACCAGCTATGAAATCGATCAGCGCGTGAAAGCGATTTTGCAGGAATCGCTCAGCGTATATCGAGTCGACGCCGAAAAGCTCAATGAGCTGAAGCCCACGCACATTATCACTCAGGCTCAATGCGAAGTTTGCGCCGTCAGTTTGAAGGATGTTGAGGAAGCGGCCTGCCAAATCATCAGCTCCAAACCTCAAATAATTTCCCTACAGCCTGATTCGCTGGCCGACATATTTGATGATGTCCGCCGCATCGCCAAAGGTTTGGGTGTTGTTCCGGTCGGAGAAATGATGGTCGACCAGCTAAAAGGACGTATGGAAGCGGTATCGGAGAAGGCACGCGCGCTGGCAAACAAACCTCGGATCGCGCTCGTCGAATGGATAGAACCCATGATGGCCGGCGGCAACTGGATGCCCGAATTAATTGAGATGGCGGGCGGAATAAACCTCTTTGGCGAGGCCGGAAAGCATTCACCTTGGATGAATTGGGAGGATCTTGTCGCTTCAGATCCGGATATCATAGTCGTTTCGCCTTGCGGCTTTGACATAAAGCGAACGCTTGAAGAAATGCATCTGATTTCGAACCGCAAAGAATATGCCGGTCTGAAAGCAGTTAAGGCTGGAAAGGTCTTTGTCGCCGACGGCAATCAATATTTCAATCGCCCCGGCCCCCGCGTTCTTGAATCACTGGAAATGCTGGCCGAGATGCTGCATCCAGAGGAATTCAAATTCGCACACGAAGGCGTCGGCTGGATTCGTTATACTCGCTGAATCGCTAGTGCTTCTTCGTTGAAAATCGAGAACTGAGTTTTTTCGCAGTGGGAATATCCAGCTGAGTAATCTCTCTAACCAACTGCGTCGGCGTAATTTTGCTTATGATCGGTTGAGCCGCGCGGATTCGTTTTATCGAATCTTGATCGTTTTTGAGAATTTCGTCGACCATTGAAAATGCTTCAAAGTACCTGTGCGTGGGACCGCCAAAAGCAGTTTCGGGCGTCAAGAAGGTTTTGGAAAATAGCTGCGGACATATTTTGGTCCAGCGCAACTGGTACCAACAGGCTAAGCCTTCTTCAAGCATCGTTGTCCACAGTCGGACCGGGGACAGCAAATGAAGACATTCATGAGCCAGCTGCCAGAGAATTTTCCCATTGTCGTTGCGAGCACACTGAGAGAGGCGGATGACGATTTTCATCTCATCGAGACGATATTTCATCTGCGGAACGTCGGAGCCAAAATAAACCCCGCCAAAACTATAGGGCGAGGGATCGATGCGCGTTCCAAAAAGGCTCTCCGCATCATCGAGGAGCATAGAGACAACCTCATCGACATTTCTTGAATCCAATTGATTGGCCGAAACGAATCGAGGAATGAAATCAACCGGTTCTACTTTTGGTATTTCGAAAAGGTGAAGTTGCATATGCGGTCAAGTTGTTTTTTTGAGTGATCTGTGACGTTTTGGCCGCTCTGTCCGAATCGTCTCTGCCACTTTCAAAACAGTCGCTGTTTTCATGGAATGGTCCATCACATGAGACATGCGGGCATGACAGACGGCCAACGCTAGTGCGTCCGAAGCGTCGTCCGGTCGAATGATTTCATTGAGGTTCAATAAACGAGCCACCGCATGCTGAACGACTTGCTTTTCAGCGCGCCCATATCCGGCAATCTGCAGTTTCACCTGCATCGGCGTATATTCGAAAGCGTCCAAATCCACGCTGGCAGCTACTTCCAAAATTACGCCCCGGGCTTGCGCGACGGGCACGACCGTTTTGGCGTTTTTGAAGAAGAAAATTGCTTCAACCGAAAGAATGTCGGGTTTGAATTGTTCGATTATTTCGAGCAAATCCGCCCGAATCATGTTCAGCCTTTTGCCGGCGGACATGGTTGAGGGGGTCTGAATAGTGCCTGAAGAGATATATTCGAAGACGTCACGCGGGGTGAATTGCACCACGCCATAGCCCACTGTGGCTGTGCCGGGGTCGATGCCCATAATCGTGAAAGGACGCAGTTCAGGTTCCGTCATTAAACACAGGCCAGTATAAGCAAAGTATCTCTCTGGTATATTCGTACATTTCGTACTGGAGCCAGACTAAAAGCAAGTGTAACATTGTCTCTTACGAGATGAGAGTGCAGGGTGAATGCGTGGCGCGAGGGAGTCAGTTTTGATGCAAAGCGGTCCTCTAATGATGGAGGATGCGAGTCTTGCGCCCAGGCAGGGCATGCTGGAGGCAACCGGGTTTGGTGCGAAGTTGCCGCTGGCGTTTTTGTTCGGCTGCATTTTGGGACTGTCGAGCGCTGGATTTGATCAATCCTGGTTGGCTTGGATTGGCGTTGCACCGCTGCTGGTGATTCTGCGCACTGTCAACGGCATGAAAGAAGCCGCGATTGCAGGATTGGCTTTCGGACTTGGTTATCACCTGGTGGCGACGAGCTGGTTTTTAGGGCTATTTCCCTTGCGCTGGCTGGGTGTAGAAGACTGGCTGGGTGTTCAACTCAGTGTCCTGGTTTGGATATTCGAGTCAATGCACCAGGCTCTTTTGATTGGCGGTTTTGCCTTCCTGATTTATTGCCTGCCTTTGCGCTGCGGGTTTCTGCCGCACTACAAACGCCCATTTTTCCCATATCTCTGGGCGGTGCCCTTGATCTGGATTTACTGCCACTGGGTAGTCGGCACGTCCGAGCTCTTTCTTTCCGTACCTGTCGATCAGCTCGCTTACTCTCAGAATCAGCACACGGGCTTCATTCAAATTGCGCGTATCGGCGGCAGCGCTCTTGTCGATTACATTCTCATTTTGTTCAATGCAGCGCTGGCGGAGTTGATACTGGATTTGGTGCATCTTGGACGCCGGCTCGACGGACGCATAGACAGACTCAGTAAGCGAGTTGGACCGCTGTTTGATGTATCCATTGTGGCAGCAATTATCATTGTCTGTAATCTCTGGGGTGGAAATGAGGTGGCTAGGATTGCCCAATCGAGCCGCCCGGAAGTTGCGTTTGTGGAAGATCCGCAGTCGCAGGCGGTGCCGATTGCGCTGGTTCAGGGCAACATCAGTATCGAAGAAGATAGATTGAAAACGACCTCGGCAAAAGAGATCAGCGATCGATATGCGGAGTTGTCCAATGCGCTGGGTACCGCAATTGTTGTCCTGCCCGAGGGAGTGATTAACCCCGTTCAGCTAGCGCCCGGCTATCTGGTCAGCCGCCTCAAAGAAATCACCATTCGTGAAAAGAAAGAAGTTGTAGTGGGGTCGGTTGAGTCCATTAAGAACGCGCACGTCAACGCTGCTCGCCTCATTTCTGAACTAAATCCCCCCAACAATCTCTACGTCAAGCGCCGCCTGGTGCCGATCGGCGAACTCGCTCCTCTTAAGGGAATCGAAGATACATTGCCGGCGGACATCGTGAAAAGGCTGCCTTCCCAGCAAATGCGTTTTCTCACTTCCAAGTCTACGGAACTGTTGCAAAGCATCTGGGGTCCGATGGGAGTGTCCATCTGCAGCGAGATTGTTTACCCCTGCCTGATTTCTCGGGAGGTGCGCAAAGGCGCAACAATCCTTCTCAATCTTTCCAATCTGGCCTGGTTTCACAATTCTGCCCTCAACAAGCAAGTGTTAGCCGCCGCCATTTTTCGAGCTGTTGAAAACGGACGCTATCTGGTTTTGTCCACCAACACGGGCATATCCGCGATAATCGACCCGGCCGGCGTCGTCACGGCTGTGTCTTATCCTGGCAAGCGCGGTGTTTTGCTCGGTACTGTACAATTTCTCTACAAAAAGACCCCTTTTAGTAAGATGTGGTGGCTATGAGCCAATATCGAAATATAAGTCGAAATAAGGATGCCTTTGCCAGGCTCTGCATACTGGTGGTGATCGGAGTGGCAGCACTCTTTTCACAAGGTGGTGCCGGTGACGCCGGAAAAGCAGACGCTAAAATGCCCATGGTCCGCCTCGGCAAGGACAATATCGTCAAGGTGGAAGTGGCTACCACGGAAAAAGAGATACAGCGCGGTTTGATGCAGCGTACCGGGCTGGCGCCGGATGCAGGAATGATTTTCCTCTTTCGCCCGAATCGCCCCGTCAATTTCTGGATGTACAACTGTCTGATTTCACTGGACATGATATTTGTGAAAAACGGCAAGATTGTCAAAATCTGCGAAAATGTGCCGCCTTGCAAGTCGAAAGACCCTCATGATTGCCCGGTCTATCCAGAAGGAGCCGCGATTGACGTCAGTGAGGTAGTTGAAGTAAACGCCGGATATGCCAAAGCGCATGGATTGAAAGAAGGCGATCCTGTGTCATTTGAAATTCCATAACCAAGAAAGTGTGACGTGCCCGAACGAGCAAATTTGACGGAACCGATCTACACCGAGCTGAGTGGCTCGGCAGGATACATCATTATCAATCGCCCTGAATCTCAGAATGCGATGACAAAAACAATGTGGGATTCGATTGTTCCGGCATTGAACGATCTCAAATCCCTAGGTGCCAATGTCATTGTGATAAAGGGCATGGGCACTGCCTTCTGTGCCGGTGCAGATCTCAACGAACTGGCGCAAATCGAAGGCGAGGAAGCCGCGACTGCTCAGTGGGATTCGATCAAGTATGCATTAGATGAACTCAAAGCATTCGCACTGCCTACAGTGGCAATGATCAATGGTGCTTGCATGGGCGGCGGATGTCTTCTAGCGATGGCCTGTGACCTGCGTTATGCCGCTAAGGCTGCGCGTTTTTCTATCCCAGTTGCCCGGTTGGGAATTGTTCTTGATGATGCAAATATCCTGCGTTTGATTTCTCTGGTCGGACCGGCCGTTGCTTCAGAAATGCTTTACACAGGAGTGAGCATATCCAGTGCTGAAGCCGAAATGGTGGGGCTGATCAATCGCGCCCTCGACCCGGAAGACTTGCCCTTGTATATCAATGAAATTTGCAACGCCATCGGTGAAAATGGTCCGGCAAGTATTTTTGAAACTAAATGCTCAATTGCCAGAATTCTCAGCCACGCACACCCGGAAGGCGCTCTTGCTTCCTTCGACGACCAGAGCCGCGTGGTCGAAAGCTATTTGAGCGAAGACTTTCAGGCGCGCATTCGTCAAAAACGCTCGTAGCTGTCGCGTTGCACGCGACTTTCCGTGCATGCAATGCGCGGGCTACAAAACGGCAATCGTAGCTGTCGCGTTGCACGCGACTTTCCGCGCATGCAATGCGCGGGCTACAAAACGGCAATCGTAGCTGTCGCGTTGCACGCGACTTTCCGCGCATGCAATGCGCGGGCTACAAAACGGCAATCGCAACTGGCGCGTTGCACGCGCCTCCATTGAAGAAAACTACTTTGATAAGGGAATAAAGACAAAGTCACTTCCTCTGGCAGCGACTATGTCGGACAAGCAAAAAGCAAAACCAGCGAAAGAACAGTCGCAACGCAGCGCTGATCCGGTCAATATTGAGCCGTCTGCCGACAGTTCAAATAATGCCGAGATTTTGGTTTTGCCGCAGGAGAGCGAGTCTCAATCGCCAAAAGGCTCATTAGAAACAGACATGCAAGCGGTGGAAGCTTCATTTGCCAAAGGCCTAACCGATAAAATGTCGCACGCCACAATGCCGG
>Ga0265313_10002870_pt1 | contig 14464 bp, 13 predicted proteins | sample 4123metaG_FD_203122 | JGI IMG/M metagenome (GOLD analysis project Ga0265313, IMG submission 203122) | Rhizosphere microbial communities from Carex aquatilis grown in University of Washington, Seatle, WA, United States - 4-1-23 metaG | ecosystem: Host-associated > Plants > Roots > Rhizosphere >...
AAAGGAAGCGTGCCGAGGCGCGCCCAGGTCAAGTTGGACCAGTACTGGCCTTCCGAGTAAAGAATCGCGTTGCCCTCGTCGTAGATAGACGGTGTTTTCTGATCGGGCGCATTCGATCTCGCCGCAAGGCGGAGGCCGTTAAGATACGGCCCCAAAGCCACAGCGATGCGGGCCAGCGGAGGATGTTGCAGGTCACAGGTGTACGTGCCGCCTCGAAGCCACTCCATGCCGCAGGCCACGTGAGCCGGCTCATCGTAGGTGCCGTTGAACACGCTGTACGTTGAGGCAACTCGAAGGACCGCCAGGCCGATAAGAACGGCCACGCCAGTCGTGTACTTATTCACCGGTGTTCAAGGGTTTCGATCCGCCGCAGCAACCGCACCATGCGCGGCGCGGCGTCATTGCGGCCGCCGAAGCGAAACTGGTTGTAGGCGGCGGTTAGATCTTCCACCAGCATCGCGAGTTCGGAAGCCGGAAGGACGCGCGCAAACTCGGCCGGCGTGAGCCAGGGCGGCTTCTGCATGCCGCGGCGCTCCAGCACGTGCAGCATTCGTTCGTACAGCAGCGTCGCATCGGAGGCTTGCGCATCTCCGCGTTGCGCCCGCCGAACCCGGAGATCGGCGCGCAGCTTGCGCAGCAGGGCCGGGCCGTAGAGAATCGCCAAACCGGCCAGCACAAATAAACTAAGAATCTCGACCGCGTACTCGCGGACCGCCCGCACACTCGTCTCCATCTGCGCGGCGGTGTCGCCGAACCAGGGAAAACGGAAGTTGCGTCCGGACTCCTGCATCCGCGAGGCCAGTGTGATCTGGCGCTCGAAATCATAACCCAACACCCAGTCCTGCCAAAACTGGTCGGCTGCGTCGAGGACCAGACCGGCTCTTGTCCACAAGCCGGTGGAAGCGGGCGATGGATCGGGCGGCGTGGGATCGAACGTCACCCAGCCGCGCCGCGGCAGCCAGGCCTCCACCCAGCTATGCGCATCGGAGGCGCGTACCACCTGCCATCCGGTCATCGGGTTGTAGACGCCGCCCAGAAATCCGGTCACCACGCGCGCGGGGATCCCCAAGGTCCGCAGCATCACCGCCATGGCGGATGCGAAGTACTCACAGTGTCCTTTTTTTCGCGCGAACAGAAACGTTGCGAGCGGATCGGCCACCGGCACGGGAAGCAACTCCAGTGTGTAGCCGTAGTCATGCCGTAGCCGGCGTTCGAGCGCGCGAGCCTTTTCGTCAGGCGTCGCCAAGCCCGCCGTCATATCGAGAGCCAGCCGCGGAATACGCTCGTCCAGCGGCGGCAGTGCCAGCGCCTCCACGCGCGAGTCGGGCGATAGTTGCGCGGAAACCGATGTTTCCTCGTCCAGGAGACTCGACACGGCGTATCGCAAACCCGCGCCGTTGAACCGGGACACGCGTAGCGTTCCTGAAGATGAACGCAGGACCATCGGGACGTCAATGATCATGCTCTCGGGCGTGCCGGCGACGAAAAGAACATTGGAGGCAATGTCGCTGAGACGGATCTCGTATTCGATTCTGCGGCCCGGGCGGGGTGGTCCTGCCAGCAGCAGCACGCGGCGGTCTTCGGGGCGGAGACGCTCTTCGGCAGCCGGAAGATTGAACCAGCGCTTCCCGTCGAAGTGAGTAAGCGCGGCGCCTCTCCACCGGACGGCTAGAAGTCCGTCGCCTTGAGACAAGACATGCATCACCGGCGCGCTGCTCTGCTTGATCTCGCCGATCTCACCCAAGGTGACTTCGTTGGAAAACCCAGGCAAGTGGTAGCGCTCGGGAACGAATCGCTGGAATGCTGCCCGCGCCGTGCGGGGAAGCACGAAGAACACCCCGGCGGTCAACACCAGAATTCCCCCGAACAAACCGAATGACAGCGCGCCCAGACGCCGTGGAAACGCCCGCAGCCCGCTGCGTGAAAGCGCCCGGCGGGTTTCGCCATCGGAAATGAATAGTCGCGTGGCGCGCACTACTTCGCCGCTTGAAAGCGTCGCGACGGTGAACAATAGGAATACCGTCAAAAACGCGAAGAAGGCCAGTGAGACCGACAGCACCGCGGCCGCCAGCAGCGCCATCGCGGCGATGGCCTTGACGTAGGTGAAATCGCGCAGCGTTTTGGCGGTCAGGATTTTCACCGAGCCCAAGAAGAAGATTAGGTGAACGGCCGACGGCAGGAATGCCCTGGAAATATAGTAGTAGTCGATTGGATAGAAACCGATGTAAAGCACCGTGAGAGCCGCGACGACTCCACCCGGAATATCCAGCGTCACGATTCCCGCGATCATCAGTGCTCGGAGAAACAGGGCCGCCAGCGCGAGGATCGCCGTAGGCCAGTCCAGGTAACCGGACCCCAACACCGCGAAGAATCCCGACGCGAGCATTCCCAGCAGGGAAACGTGGAAGAATCGCTCGACCACTTGCTGGGGCGCCCGTGGGGTCATGTTCCTATTGTATAGACGCCACCATCTCCGCGATCTCCTCACCGATGGCCAGCGAAGACGTCGCCGCGGGACTGGGCGCATTCACCACGTGCAGCTCGCGCTCGCCCCGTACGAAGTGGAAATCGTCCACCAGCGAGCCCTCCGGAGACATAGCTTGCGCACGCACGCCCGATCCGCCTGGAATCAAATCGTCCGGCTGGATCTCGGGAACCAGCCGCTGCAGCGAGCGGCAGAAAAGTTCGCGGCTGAAACTGCGGCGGATCTCATCCCAGCAGGTCTGTCCGTATTTCCCGAGAAAACGCCAGAGGCCGGGAAAGGCAAGCGCGTCCGCCAAATCGGCGAGATCCACATCGTGCCGGGTGTATCCTTCGCGCGCGAACGCCAGTACTGCGTTCGGTCCGGCTTCGATGCCGCCCGTGATCCTGCGTGTATAGTGGACCCCGAGGAATGGGAACCGCGGGTCGGGGACCGGGTAGATGAGGTTGCGCACCAGGTATTGACGTTCCGGGCGGATCAGATAGTATTCGCCTCGAAACGGCACGATCCGAACCGCTCGCTTCTGGCCCGCAAGCTCGGCGACGCGATCCGAGTACAGCCCGGCGCACGTTACTAGAAAATCGCAGGACGTCTCTCCCGCGGAATGAACCACGCGCCATCCGCCCTGCTCACGCTTAAGGGCCGTGACACGCGCACCCGTGACGATTTCCCCGCCCTGCTTCCGGACCAGACCCGCCAGCGTCTGACACACACTTGGATAGTCCGCTATACCTTCCTGCGGGACGTGAATCGCCTGAACGCCTCCCGCATGCGGCTCGATCTCGCGCAGCTCCCCGCGACTCAGCATGCGTAAACCGGCCAGTCCGTTCTGGCATCCGCGCTCGAACAACGCGTGCAAGCGCGGCACTTCGTCTTCCACGGCGGCGACGACCACTTTGCCGCACACGTCGTGCTGTATCCCGTGCATCTGGCAGAACTCGACCATCTGGCGGATCCCGCGCACCGCCAGGCGAGCCCGTCGCGATCCAGGCTTGTAGTACAGACCGCAATGCAGCACGCCGCTGTTGTGGCTGCTTTGATGGAGCGCTACCTCGCGCTCTTTTTCGAGGATGGTGACGCGAACACCAGGGATCCGCTGCTGCAGCCGAAATGCGGTGGCCAGTCCGACGATTCCGCCTCCTACCACGGCCACGCGCATAGGAATCATTCTCTCCTATGCGGCGTTACACTGGTTTCGTCATGATCAAGTTACGAGCATGGCCATCTTGACGATCTCGGGCGCTCCGGCCTCGCGCTTCGAGGAGGTCGCCCACGAATGCGCTCAGCTGTTGGGATTCGAGCTCGTAACGGAATCGCGCCTTTCCCAATGGATGACGGAGGAGTTTGGCGAGACGCCTGTTCCGGATCGCGCTTGGCAGCCCGCGGCGGTTTCGATCCTCGCGCGCCTCGCCGTCGAACATCACCTGGCGATCTGTTTGTGGGGAGCTGAGTCGCTATTCCCGTCCTCGTTGTTCACGCTCCGCGCCGGGATCGTAGCGCCCGAAGCCCGCCGCATAGGGAACGTCATGCTCGATCAAAGGTTCGACCAAAGATTGCAGCGGCCCGAAGCTAAAGCAGCCTTGGCGCGAATGGATCGCGAGGCCAAGCACTTGCACAAGTTGCGACTAGGCCGAACCCGGCCGCAGCCCGATTCTTTCGACGTGATGCTGAACAGCGAGCACATGGACGCGTCGCAGATGGCGGAGATTGTGCAAGCCGCCGCAGCCGCGCGCCGGCTGCGGGAACAAGGGCTACTGGCTGCGGACGCCGAGGCGCAGATCCAATTCGAGACCCGCCTGAAGCTGGCGCGCCACGGAATCATCCCAGCGGGCCACGCGCGATTGAAACGCGCCCCCTTCAGTCATCCTAGTGAAGAGGTTTTCGCCAACCTGCTGGACTTTTACCGCATCCCTTGGGAATACGAACCCCGCAGTTTCCCGTTACAGTGGGACAAGGACGGCCGCGTGATCGAGGCGTTTACGCCCGACTTCTACCTGGCCGAATTCGACCTCTACGTGGAAATCACCACCATGAAACAGGCTCTGGTGACGCGCAAGAATCGCAAGATCAAGCTGCTGCGCGCGGTGTATCCGCACATTAACATCCAGGTGTTTTATCAGAAGGATTATCAGGATCTGGTGTTCAAACATGGCTTGAAGGAGGCCGTGCGTTGACGGCTCCCCCTGGCATGGAACGCGTGCTGTTCACCGAGGAGCAGGTGAACCAGCGCATCAAGGAAGTGGCGGCGGAAATCAGCGCGAAATATCAGGGTCGCGACTTGAAACTGATTGCGGTGCTGAAAGGCGCGGTGTTCTTTCTGACCGCGCTGGCGCGCGCCATCGAGATTCCACTCAAGGTTGATTTCCTGGCGATTTCGAGCTTCGGTGGCGCCGGCCCCGGCATGGTCCGGATTGCCAAAGACCTGGATCATCCCATTCAGGACGAGGATGTTCTTTTGGTGGAAGATATCGTGGACACCGGTTTCACCACGCGCTACCTGCTCCAGACGTTGGCTGGACGAGAGCCGCGGTCGCTGGGAATCTGCACGCTGCTCGACCGGACAGCGCGCAGAATCGTGCAGGTGCCGGTGGACTATCGCTGTTTCGAGATCCCCGACCGCTTCGTGGTGGGCTGCGGCCTGGACTTCAAGCAGCGGTATCGAAATTTGGGCTACATCGCGGTGATGGATCCAGAAAAGAGTTAGCCCCCGCAATATATATCCTTGCGATATATACTTAATATATGCAGTCTCTCTTGGTGCAGCTCGATGATCCAACCTTTCGCGCTCTAAACCGTGTTGCGGCCAAGCGCAAGCGAGCCGAGTTTGTGCGCGCCGCAATCCGGAAAGCTATCCGTGAAACCGAAGAGGCGCGAACCAAGCTTGCCTATCTGCAAGAACCGGATTCAGAGAAAGACGCGGATAATTGGTCGAACGCGGAGGCATGGAAATCGTGAAACAGTACGAACTGTGGTGGGCCTCCCTTCCGCAACCGGTGGGCCGCCGTCCGGTTTTGCTACTAAGCCGCACCGGCGCCTACGATTACCTAAATAAATTCCTGGCTGTTGAAATCACCTCTACTATCCGAAGTATCGCCGTGGAGGTTCCGCTAGGCCGTTCCGAAGGATTATCGCAGCGTTGCGTCGCCAATTGCGACAACATCCGAACAGTGGCCCGCTCCGTACTGGTGAAACGAATTGGACAGCTCGCCGCGCGCCGCGTACCAGAATTGAAGCGCGCCGTGGGTCATGCGCTCGCATGGGATGAATTAATCGACGCGGCTTAAACACACGCTTTGCTAGCGTCGTTCCGCGATCATTCGCATCCCGTGCTTCGGGCGCAGCGTAATCCGCGCGTGAGTCTCCACGCGATGTCCGGGTTCCAGCCGCAGGCGCCAGCGCTGTCCGATCGCGGCTAGAAGCAGAGTCCCTTCCATCCACGCGAAGCGCTCCCCGATGCACACACGTGCGCCGCCTCCAAACGGGAAATAGGCAAACTTCGGCCGTGAAGAATCGTCCGCGAGCCAGCGCTCGGGACGGAACGTGAGCGGATCGGAAAACCAGCGCGGGTCGCGATGTACCACATACGGGCTCATCAACACTACAGAGCGCGCTGGAATCACGAAGTCGCCCACCGGATAGTCTTCGAGCGCCCGCCGTCCGATTCCCCACGCCGGTGGATAGAGCCGCAATGCTTCCGCGAAAACGCTTTCGGTGTAACGCAGTTGGGGCAGATCGTCGAACGAAGGGAGCCGTCCGGACAATACGCGATCCAGCTCGGCGTGGAACGCCGCTTCGGCCGCAGGATTCTGCGAAAGCAGATACCAGGCCCATGTCAGCGCGTCGGCGGTGGTCTCGTGACCGGCCAGGAACAACGTTAGAGCTTCATCCCGAACCTGTTCATCGGTCATTCCGCCGGACCCTTCTTCGTCTTGTGCCAATAGCAGCATGGACAACAAGTCGCCGGCATCTATCCCGCTCGCGCGCCGCTCGGCGATGAGCCGATAGATGGTCTCATCCAGCCGCTTGCGCGCCCGTTTGAAACGGAGGACCGCGGGCAGAGGAAGTTTCTCCAGGATCTCCGAGAACGGCATGAGGATGATTTCGAATAGCGAGAACACCTCAGTGAGAGCCGCGCCAATTTCGTCTGCCTCGGAATCGACTTCAGTGCTGAATAGCGTTTTGGCGACAATCGCCAGAGTCAGCCGCATCATTTCCTGCAGCACGTCAAAGGATTGGCCGGACTGCCATTGGTCGCGAACGATGGCCGAGCGCTCCACCATCACGGCGCCGTAGCCGGCCAGGCGGTCACGATGAAACGCGGGCTGGACTAAGCGCCGCTGGCGGCGGTGATGCTCGCCTTCGCTGGTGAGAAGCCCGTCGCCTAACAGCACGCGAGCACGTTCCAGCATGCGGCTCTTCTTGAACTTGTTCTGGCGGGTGACCAGCACGTCGCGGATCGCCTCGGGATGGCCCAGGTAGTAGATGTGCTGGCGGCCTAGAGGGACGTAGACGACATCGCCGTACTGCCGGGCGATCTTTTCAAGGAACCCGGCCGGGTCCTTCCGGAACTCGGGCAGCACGCCCACGAGGAGATGGCCCTTAGGCCCTGGAGGTTGCACTCGGCCACGATTATAGCGGGCTCCGGCGCTATTGCTGCTGCTGTTGTTGTTGCTGCTGTTGTTGCTGCAGGAGTTGCTCAGCCTCATCGGCCGCGGTGATGGCGGCGTGCCATTCCTCGGGCGGCATGACGATCTCGCGATCTGGAGGCGGCGGAGCATCCGAAGGCGCCACGCGTACCGACACCGTCAACTGGCTTTCGGATTTGCCTTTGAAGATGCCCTTGGTGGGCGGCACATCCGCGTAGTCGCGACCTATGGCGGTTCGAATGTGACGCTCGCCCGCGATCAGGTTATTGGTCGGGTCGAAACCCACCCAGCCAAGTCCGGGCAAAAGCGCCTCCACCCAGGCGTGCGATGCGCCTTCCGGAGACCGATCGTGGTTCTCGGAACGCCGGTAGACATAGCCGCTCACGTAACGGCACGGAATCTTGACATGCCGCAACAGCGCGGTCATGATGTGCGCGAAATCCTGGCAAACGCCCTTGCGGACTTCGATCGCATGGTCGATAGGCGAATCGACGCGCGTGGCTTTGGGCACGTACTCGAACCAGGCGTAAATGGCGGCATTCAGCTCGCGAAGAAAGCTAAGCGGGTCGTCACGGCGCCGGACACGAAGCGGCTCGATCAAACTGAGGAGCGCTTCGGTGGGCTGCGCGAACTGGCTGGGCATCAGCATTTCCCAGTAATCGCCCGCGGCCGCCTGCTGATCGAGTTCCTCCCAGGCCGAAGGTTCCAGACGGTCCGGAAGCTCCGGGGCCGGCTCGATCTCCACCAGCGCCTCGGCGACAATCTTCAACTCGCGATGATGCCCTGGCACATCGAAGTGGTGCACCATGTTGCCGAGGTAATCGCGATATTCGTAGATGCGCGTGCGCGGATCCACCGAAAGTTGGAACGAGAGGCACCGCTGCCCACCTTCGGTGCGCGGGTGCATGCGCAATTCCATGAGGCTCTCGCTTACGGGAGTCTTGTAGCGGAAACGCGTCAGATGGCGGATGGAGTAGAACATGTCTATGCTTCGAGTGCCGCCTCGATCGGGTATGAGATGTAAGTTTGATACAGCGAGCTGTGGACCTGCCCGCACTGGCGCAGGATCTCATGCAAATAGGAATGTAATCCGCCGGCCATGATCTCGTCGATCTGGCTGAACCCCAGCGTGGCGCGCAGGCGTCCCGCGATACGCTCGACGCGCGCCGCCCGGCGGCTACCGGCTTCCCGGCCTATTTCTTTAATGGCTGTCTCTAAAGCCTCCGCGGAGAAGCGAATGGAATGCGGAAAACTCGGATGCAGCACCAGGAATTCGGCGATACGCTCCGGCTTGACGTCCGCGGTATACGCCTTGCAATAGGCCTCAAACGCAGTGCAGGACCGCAGCAGTCCGATCCACTCCAGATAAACGCGTTCGGCCCCGGCATGGGCGGGTTGATGGAATTCGCGAAAGTGCGCGCCCACCAAAGTGGAAACGGCCATCGCGCGCTCCAGATAGCGCCCGGCCTGGATGAACTGCCAGCCCTCGCTGTGCGTCATGGTCGAGTCGGTGATGCCCTGAAACAGATGCGCGCCCTCTTTGATGGATTGGAGGAAATCGCGGGCGTCCCACACTTCCGGTGAGCTGCGGCGCACGGCGTGGAACAGGCGGTTCAACTGCTCCCACATTTCCGAGCTGATCTGCTCGCGAACCTGGCGCGCATTCTCGCGCGCATTGACAATACTGGCCACGATCGAAGATCGATTGGACGCATCGTGCAACAGCGACTGAGCCAGGCTTTCGGCGTTCCAGTCCTCATCTTTGTCTGGATCTTTGTCCGGATCTTTGTCCGGCTTCTCCATGCCGAGCGAACGCCCCACGCGCGCCCAATCCAGATCTTCCGATTGCGAGCCGCGCTCAAGCATCAGGTTCAACTGGATGTTGATCACCCGCGCGGTATGCTCCGCCCGTTCCAGGTAGCGGCTCATCCAATAGAGGCTGTCTGCAACTCGAGAAAGCATGGTCTAATCCAAAACCCACGTATCTTTGCTGCCGCCGCCTTGCGACGAGTTCACCACCAGCGATCCCTTTCGCAGAGCGACTCGCGTAAGACCGCCGGGAACGATGGTGACTTTGTCGCCGAAGAGAATATACGGACGCAGGTCGACGTGGCGCGGCTGCACGGTGCCGTCCAGGAAACATGGAGCGCGCGAAAGGCGGATGGTCGGCTGCGCGATGTAGTTGCGCGGGTCGTCTTCCACGCGGCGGCGGAACTCGTCGCGCTGCTCGGCGGTGCTGTGCGGTCCAATCAGCATCCCGTAACCGCCCGATTCGCCGACCGCTTTCACCACGTAATCTTGCAGCCGCCCGAGCACGTGCCTGCGCTGCAAAGGATCCGACATCAGATATGTCTCGACGTTATCGAGCACCGGATCTTCCTTCAGGTAGTAGCGGATGATGGCGGGAACGTACGCATAGACGGCCTTATCGTCGGCGACGCCGGTGCCGAGCGCGTTCGCCATGCTGACGTTGCCCGCGCGATAGGCGTTGAACAAGCCGGGAACGCCCAGGCCGGAATCGGCGCGGAACGCCAAGGGATCGATGAAGTCGTCGTCAATGCGGCGGTAGATCACATCCACGCGGCGCAGGCCGGCGCTGGTCCGCATGTAGACGAAATTGTCGTGGACCACGAGATCACGGCCTTCCACCAGTTCAATGCCCATCTGCCGGGCGAGGAAAGCGTGCTCGAAGTAGGCCGAATTGAAAACACCGGGCGTCAGCAGAACGATGGTTGGCTCGCTGGTTCCTCGCGGAGAACCTTGCGGCGTCAGGGAGCGTAGTGTCGATAGCAGCGCCTGGCTATAGTGTTCGATAGGCTGCACGCCGCACTTGCGGAACAGATCGGGGAACAGGCGCTTCATCACCTCGCGGCTCACCAGCATGTAGGAGACGCCGCTGGGCACGCGCAGATTGTCTTCGAGCACCACGAATTCGCCCGAGGGCATGCGGATCAGATCGGTGCCCGCCACGGTGACATAGGCGTCCTTGCGGACGCGGAAACCACGCATCTGCCGCCGGAAATGTTTGCAGCTATAGATAATTTCCCGCGGCACTACGCCGTCATTCAGAATCTTGCCCTCGTGATAGATGTCCTTGAGGAACAGATTCAGCGCGGTGATGCGCTGGGTCAAGCCGTGCTCGATGCGGGTCCATTCCTCGCGCGTCAGGACGCGGGGAAGAAGATCATTGGGGAAAATACGCTCGGTGCCTTCGTCGCGGCCGTAGACCGTGAAGGTGATGCCCTGATGGAGGAAAGAAAGATCGGCGATCTGTTGCCGCCGGCGCAGTTCGTCGCCAGTAAGTTCGCGCAACGCTTCGTAAATGTGGCGGTAGTGGGGACGCACGGCACCGCCGCTATCGACCATTTCGTCGAAAGCGTCATCAAGCTCGTATTCGTGGAACGGAGCAGGAAGCGTATGCTTGGTGGCAATCCCTGCCATAGGGCCTCCTCGAAATCGAATCGCCTTCGACGAGGAAGCGGAGGCCTTCATTGTAACAAAATCGGCATTGACAGGCGACAAGATAGCCTGTCCTACTTACCTCTGGTAGATATCGTGCAGCCGCAGCAGGCCCAGGCAGCGGTGTTCGGCATCCACCACCGGCACGACCGAGATCTGCGAAGGGCGATCCTCCATGAACGCCAGGGCTTCATGCAACAGGGCTTCCGGGGACAGCGTGGACGGCCGCTCTGTCATTACATCGCATGCGCGTAGCATCCGGATATCGTCGTGAGCTTGCAAGGCGCGGCGCACGTCGCCGTCGGTGATCAATCCGGTCAGCGATCCTGAAGGGGACACTACGCATGCCGCGCCCAGGGGACGCTGCGACATCGCGATGACCACGTGCTTCAGCGAATCCTCGGGCGCGACCCAGGCGACCTCTTCGCCGCGATGCATGGCGTCGCCGACGCGCAGGCGGAGGTTACGGCCGAGCTGGCCGCCGGCGTGCAGGCGTGAAAAGTTTTCGGCGGTGAAGCCGCGGGCTTGCATCAAGGCGATCGCCAGGGCGTGACCTATTGCCAACGCCACAGCGGAACTGGCCGTGGGCGTGAATCCTTCGGGATCTGCCTCGCGCTGGACGCTGGCGTCGAGCACCACGTCCATCTCGCGCGCCAAGGGCGACGACGGATTGCCCAGAATCCCGATGAGTGCGGGACGAAATTCGCGTAATGCCGGAACCAGATCGAGCAGCTCGGCAGTCGAACCGCTCTTTGAGATCATCAAGGCGGAATCGCCGGGCTGGCACACACCCATATCGCCATGAGCGGCTTCCGTGGGATGCAGAAAGACCGCGGGCGTGCCGATGCTCTGGAGTGTCGCCGCGATCTTGCGGGCCACATGGCCGGATTTGCCGAGACCCGTGACGATTAGCTTCCCGGAATGGCCGAGGATCAATTCCACTGCGGCAATCAGGTTGCGGTCCAGTCGCGTGGAGGCAACTAGAATCGCCTGAGCCTCTGTTTCCATGACCTTACGCGCGGCCGCGAGCCACTCCGCCCGCTGGTCCACTTTGATCGCCGATGCGTCCACAGGCTGAATGTAGCATGTCCCCTGGCTCATCTGGTACGTTTGAGCATGAGCGCGTGATGGACCCTGCCTGTCTACGTCACACTGAGATCCCCGGCACCACGAAGCTTTTTGCCGATCTCTCCTATCATTTCGATAGGGTTGCGCGCTTTTACCGGCACGATCCCCACCAGCGGGAGTCGTACGCCGCGGCGGCGCGCGAGGTCCAGTATCCCGATGACCGCCGCGCGGCCGTAGCGCGAGTCCTGGAAGCGCAGAATCCGGGGAACGCGTTGGTCGGGCGCTTTGCCCAACCGGGAACTGTGGCGGTCATCACCGGGCAGCAGGTGGGTTTGTTTTCGGGACCTGCGTACACGATTTACAAAGCCCTCACGGCAGCGCGCCTGGCCGAGGATCTGAACGCGAGCGGAATTCCGGCGGTGCCGATTTTCTGGCTGGCGACCGAGGATCACGATTTTGCGGAAGTCGATCACGTTTGGATTTTCGACGCCGCTCATCATCCGATTCAGTTGCGCACCGAAGCCCCTTCAGGGTGGCAAGGCAAGCAGCGTCCGGCGGGCGGGTTTCCGGTGGAGCATCCGCCGATTGCAGAATTGCGCAAGACACTGGCCGGATTCGCGTACGGTGAGGAAGTTACCGCTGCCGTCGCGGACGCGTACCAACCGGGAGTGACCATGGGCGCGGGCTTCCGGGCGTTGCTCGTCAAACTCCTGGGCCGGATCGGAATGCTGGTGCTGGATCCGCTGGACCCGCAACTGCGGAAGGTCGGGGCTCCGTTTATGGCGGAGGCGCTGGCGGCTGTGCCCGATCTGAAGAAATCGCTGCTGGCTCGCAACAAGGAATTGGCCACGGCGGGCTATCATGCGCAGGTCAACGTCGAAGAAAACACTTCGTTGTTCTTTTTGCTCGAGAACGGCGAGCGAGTCACGCTGCGCAAGAAGGACGCGGAGTTCGCGGCATTGAAAGACCGGGCGGCCGATGTATCGCCCAATGCCTTGTTGCGTCCCGTGTGGCAGGATTACCTGTTCCCAACGGTCGCTTATGTAGGTGGGCCGGCCGAGCTGGCTTACCTCGCGCAATCGCAGGTGATTTACGATCGTCTGCTGGGGCGCATGCCCGTGGCTCTATCGCGAACGAGCTTCACTTTGCTGGACGGGCGCGCGGCGAAGCTCATTGGTCGATACAGCCTGACGACCCCAGAAACGCTGACTCCGGAAGAATCGTTGAAGGAACGGATCGCGCACGCGTTGATCCCTGATACCGTGGCGAGCTTGTTCGAAGAAACTTCAGCCGAGGTCACGCGGCGGCTGGACCGGCTTGGCGCGGGCCTGGAAACTTTTGATCCGACGCTGGCGGCGGCGTTGGGCAAGAGCCGCTCTAAGGTGCTCTATCAGTTCGAAAAGTTGCGCAAGAAGACCGAGCGCGAGTCTTTGCGCCGTGACGCGCGAGCATCGGAAGAAGCACGGTATCTAAGCTCGCTGCTCTATCCGGACCGGCATATGCAGGAGCGCTTCTATTCGATCCTGCCGTTCCTTGCTCAACATGGGTTGGATTTGGTCGACCGTCTATACGAAGTGGTCCAAGTCGACTGCCCGGACCACCGCGTGGTGACGCTTTAGGTACTACTCAAGGGCTACGGGACGATCGAAGGTCACGTCGATCGCGGTTCCTTGACGCAATTCGACTTCACGGCCACGAGTGAGAAGGACGGTCGCGAGTCCAACGGCTGCGCCGGCTCCCGCGCCAATGCCGGCTCCGACTCCCCGCGCGCCTTGATCGACGATGGCTCCGAGCGCACCGCCGCTGCCGGCGAGAATCGCAATGCGAGCGGCATCCTGACCACGGGTCGATCCTTCCTGAACGGAGTTTTCTTTGCCGACGACCTTCTGATCGCCCGTGCCGGAGTCGACGGAAGCCAGCTTCGGCGAAAACTTATAGACCGAGCCGGTGGGAAGCGTGATGGTCTCTAGGCGAATCGCGAGCTCGGCGCGGCCTTTCACGCGTCCACTGCGCTTGGCGTTCGTCACGACTCCCTGGACGTAGCTGCCGACAGGCAGGATGATGTTGCCGGCGACGCTGATCGGGCTGCCGGTTCGGAGGTAGACATAGTCGCCATCTTTGGCCGTGCGGGTGGTGATGGAATTCTCCATGCGCAGCATGACGTGCGCGCCCTGCGGGATTTCGGCGGCGAAGGCGGAGACTGCGACTAGCAATAGGGCTGAGAGGCGCATGGCGGGTGCTCCTGCCTGAATGATAACTCCGTTATTCGCAGACGATCGGCTGCCGGGGCGGTCTCGATTTAGGGTCGCAGTTGCCGTTCAGGCAGCGCTCCAACATCTTCGGGACGTAGATCGATTCCCAGCCGGCGTTTACCGTGTATTCGTATCCCGTGGCGTTCTCGGGATAGAAGCCTTCGCGGCGGAAGTTCAATCCGTAGACGCCTGCAGAGAGCATGTCGAACGAGAAACGTCCGTTGGAATCCGTCCTGGTCGACTTGCACACGCTGAAGGTTCTGCAGACTAGGGCAACCTCAACGCCTTGAACTTGCGGGAGCACGCTTCCGCTTAAGCGTCCGAAGGAGACATCACCAGTAACCGGTCGCAACTCGGTAGCAAACGGTCCAGATTCGCCGCCACCACTGCAGGATGAGGACGCATCCAGAGTGATATCGGGAATTCGCTTTTGCTCTCGTTCCGACAATCCAATCGACCTAACAATGCGAACCTTGAATCCGGGTGCTCGGAAGGTCAGCGTGTAATCTCCGGCAGCTAGATTCGAAAACTGGTAGACGCCAGCATCATCGGTTCGG
>Ga0265313_10002871_pt1 | contig 14445 bp, 12 predicted proteins | sample 4123metaG_FD_203122 | JGI IMG/M metagenome (GOLD analysis project Ga0265313, IMG submission 203122) | Rhizosphere microbial communities from Carex aquatilis grown in University of Washington, Seatle, WA, United States - 4-1-23 metaG | ecosystem: Host-associated > Plants > Roots > Rhizosphere >...
CGCTTTCCCGCCCAATTATTCGCTAATTGGCTAATCTCTAGATCGCGGCTGACGCTGCGGTTTGACGGCTTTTCAACCACGGCTTCTGCAGGGTGAATTCCTTGCAGCTGCCGTGTGGAACGCTGTCTATGAAAATAAGGAGACCTCTATGTCGCAGACATTGCATCCTTTTGAGCATCACAAAGTGGTGGCAGGGATTCGCAACCTCGCTGCCGAACAGGTTCAACATGGTGGTCACGATCCCATGTTTGTGCAGAAGTGGGCGGATGTAAAAGCCCATGGCGCGCTGCTTGCCCCGCACGCTTCTGCAATCATCGGCACCAAAGTGCAAGGGCACGAAAATGCTCTCAGCACGCTGTTCACGCCCGAAGCGCTGGCATATGCCGAGCGCAAGTGCCTGAACACCTACTGGTTCTGGTATCTCGTCTCCCGGCTCAACACGCGTGTTTTGCCCGTCAGCGAGACCGCCATCGCTCGCGCTCATGCGCGGGTCAAGGACAGCCTGTACGACAATCGCTACGGCTTTGCCTTCATCGAACCAGCCCCGCTCGAGCACCAGCTCAAGGGCCTTCCTCCCGGCTTCGTGTTCGAGATGTGGCACAAGGGTCGACTGCTGGCCGTGCACAATCCGTCAGGCGACTACAAGGTGCTGCTCAACCCGCTCCTTGTGGACGACTAAAAAATCGTTTCTTGCAGCCAAAGAACAACTCAATTAGAAGAGTACAAGACATGAACCGATTCCTCGGTTTCCTCGCCCAGGTCGCCGCTGCTGCCGCGACCCTCTTGCTGGTCGGCGTGGTCATCCACCCGGCCGCCATGATCTTCACACCACCGGTGGTGATTGCCACTGTGGTCGTCGGCGTCCTTCTGGCCGGCTGGCTCTCTGTCTTCGACAAGGGCACGGCTCGCTCGCTGACCTCTGACGCCGGCTCAGGCATCCTGGCTGGTGTGGTCATCTGGGTTATTCTGGCCTGGGTGAGCTTTTACTTCACCGGCAAGTTCCCGGGCGCTTCCATGCTCTCCGGTGATTTCCTGGGGCGCACCTTCTCGGTGGCTCTGGCCGGTGTCGCTGCTGCGCTCGTGAAGCGTTCCACGAAGAAGTAACGTCGAGCCGCATGGCTTGACCAGTTCGGAAGGGGGAGATGGTGACCTCAGGGCCACGTTCTCCCCCTTCTATTTTTTTGCTATATCTAGTCAGCTATATAGTAAGTTGAGTCAAAATTGATGATTGAACAAAAATCATTCCATGGGAGCCCAGAATGAAATCCGAGCTCCCACAGAATGATGTCTTCAGGACCGAAGAGCGCTAGTTGATGCGGAAGGACTGCACCACGGTTCCTGCCGGCACACGGAAGTCCTGCTCGATGACTGTGTCCGGTTCGCGGTTAAAGAGGGCCCAGGCAGCCAATGGAGAGGACCGATCCGGTTCGTTGGTAATGGTGTGCCAATAACCCTGCTCGTGCAGTGAGGGGTCCTCCATGATATGCACAGCACTATCGGCCGGCAGTTGGCCGGGCGACAGGCTGCCGTCGTCGTTTCGGTAGATAAAGTTGTAGTACTGCTGGCTTGCAATCGTTCCGCTGCCCCAGACGAAGGCGCCGCTGAAGCCGTCGGAGCTATGCAGCGCACTCAATGGGATGTTGCGGGAAGCGACATTATGGTATGGCACAAATTGCGGCATGCCAATCGCGACCAGAAAGCCCACTAAACCGCCAAAGAGCAAGCCGTAGAATACACCGCTGATACGATGTCCGGTCTTGCCGAATCTGTCGTTCCTTTGGCTATGCGGCGCGCGATCGCCGATGATGAAGCCAATCAGGACACCGAGGACGGTGAAAAGATAAAGCGAATACATGTTATTTCCTTTCTAAGTTTAAGAACGTCGGTTGCCAACGCCGCTCACTGAGTGGCGTAGCTTTGATGGAAGATTAGCTGGGCTGCAGGCCCAGAGACTATGCATCAGGGGATAGACCAGCCAGGGCAGCTAGCTCCTCGAAATTGCGGCAAGGATCTGGCGCTGCCAAAACCTCGCGGAAGAGATTGGCATGTTTGGAGATTGCCCCAATCGCTTCGTTGAAACCCAGCAGAATGCCCAATTTCTTCTGGTCCAGGCTGAGTTTGAAGTGGAAGGGATTGATCTCAGGAACGCTGGGCTCGATGTTGATCTCGGCAATAGAATTGGCATCGGCATCTTTAGCCGTCGCGTCGTGACAGATGAGACGGCGACCGATGCGCCAGAGAAGACCATTGTGTTTGCGCTCTTTGCCACTGGCAAAACAGCGGATTACAGTTTGCCCTTCAGCAAGGAAATTCTGGCGAACCCACTGGACCGGGCAGGCGCCGAAGGGACTGAGCGAGCCATCGAAGAGATAGCGGCCCCGATACTCGATCGGCTTCAGAATCCCAGGGATGGCGCAGGTGGCACGAATGGCTAAAGACAGCGGGGCCGGCGTCTCGGACAAAGTGGTGATATTGCCGTCGAAATCATACTCGTAGACCCCCAATTTGGTGAACAGCACGTGCGAAGTTTCGCTCATAGCCAGGGTCCAGAACTGCTCCGGCCACTGCATGGAAAGTTCGTCGATCAGCTCTCCGAGCCGGTCGGTATGCAGAGCCCCATTGCGCAACAAGCGCAGCAGCAATTTAGGCCGGGCCAGCTCCTCACCGTCCATCGGCGCCGCGAAGGGCTGCAGTGGATCAAAACCACGTTCGGATGGTTTGAGCAAAGTGGAAAAGTCGAGAGCGAGCAGCCTTTCGATTACTTTTCCAAGATCAGTTTCATGGGCCAAAAATAGTGCGGGCAGCGCACCTCCACTGATGCCCCCGATCGAGCTGAAGTTTTTCAGACCGAGGCGGCTGATGGCCAGAATGCTTCCCACCCCTGTGACAATGGCGCGCGGACCACCGCCGCCGATAACCAGATGGTGCATGTTCAACTCCCGTTTTTGCTTCTCCTTCTAATTGCACCAGCGCACTTGTGACCATGTCACAGAGCAAGTCCAATTGAAGTGCAGGTTTGGTGGTGAAAAGTTTGTTTGAGATCGCAGAAGAATAAACAGGTTACAAACTCACTTTGCATCACAAATAAGATGCATACAAAGCGATTTCCAGTATATTTGTCAAAAACGGCTTCAAATCTCAATGGCCCAGCTCATGCTCTGTCGCTAGTTGTGCTATATGTGATACCACAAGTAGTGGCACAATGCAAAGCCGAGCAGATCGATGTTCAATCGATCTGCTCGGCAAAATTTTTGGTTGAAATTCCCCGATCGGGAGTTTCCTTAACCATCCTGTTACGCCGCCTGTCGCACCGTTGTCACAATCGCAGGGCAGAAAAATGCATGATTTTTAACGGGCTCACGAATTTCTTTTGAAAGGGAAACGACAAAAGATAGTAGAGGCTGAGCAAAGCGAAAGTGTCAGTGGGAGTGCCCAACCGTGGGCGTGGAAAGCCGCTAAACTTCCCACGCCTCGCCAGTTTTCGATTCAGGCCGTTTTACAAAGCGACCTTACTTGCGTTCGATGTTCAGGAAATACATTCCGGTCGCCAGTCCCGGACCAAGGGGTTCTGCCTTCCATCCTTTGGCGTCGAGCTCGGCAATAACCTGCTCGATAGCGGCGGGATGATAGGAATAGTGCTTGGGCGGGTCGGCAAAGAAAGCGGTGCCGTGAAGCGGAACCGACTTCGTTGTGGAGGTCGAATTGATTTCCTCGGCGCATGCCAGCCGCAAGGCAGCGACATCGGCAGAGATACGCAGCTCAGCGGCGGCGCCGTCCTGTTGCCTCTGATTGGCGGCGGCTTCTTCCGGCGAGGGAATTAAGCTGGCGCCATCGTCTTTTGCCGTCCAGGCAATTTCAACCGAAACCTTGTCGTAGTTGAACTTGTACTGGAAGTTGCCATTGATGCGCACGCTCCATGAGAAGCGTATTGTCTTGCGCTCGCGCTTCACGTCGGCGCCGTCGAAGGACATGCGCGCATCTCCGGAGCTCAAATTGGCGAGCAATTCGCAAGCCGCACGCACACTCGATGGCAATATGCAGCCGATCTTGTTGCGATCGTAGCGGTTGGAAACGCGCCCGTCCTCTGTGTCACCGTGCGAGGAGGAGTAATTGATCAAGCAGGTGACGATTCCTTGTGCCTGGTCATCTTCGCGGCACAGCCTGAGAGGATTCTGCGAGCCGGGCGTGCTGTCGATTTCGAAAACTCCGTGCTGGACAAGTGAGCGCAGGATGCTGCGAACTAGCTGCGAATCCACGTCTCTGAGCGTGGAGTTGATCGTGTGCCTGGAGCCGAGACTATTGCCGCATTTGCCGCAGCGCTCTTCATGCTCGAGAACGATGACGGTGCGCTGTTCGGCCGGAACATTCTTATGCGCGCAAACTTTGCAGCGGCTGGGAAAGACGATGGTAAAACTGGGTGTGGACATGGTTTTTTCCTTTCAGATCGCCGTAGCGATGCGGGTCCCGTGGGACAGGGAATGGGGTGCAAGCGAATTGGATTGCCTGCGGTGAGCCACCGTGTTCTTCCGGAGCAGCGCCTGCTGCTTTTGAAATGGCGTGCCATTCGATTTTTGCTTGGTCTTGGCGCTATGGAATCCGGGGAGTGAGTTGGTGGATACCTAACATTGATGTCTGAAAGATCGCAAATGCAAAGCATTTTCTGCGAGATTGATTATTGTTGACCTTTTGTAGGTTTAATAACGATCACCGAAAGGTCGTTTTCGGCGCACTTTCCGAACTCTGTCATAGTTTGCTAGCGCAGCAAAGCAAGCGGGCGAAGAGTTTAAGGCGTTTTTATCTCTGTTTCAATGCACGTTACGCTATGCAAACAAGCATGGCCCGGTGCGGTTTGAGGCAGGTAATTCGTCTGGTAATGACAGAGAATTACAGCGTCAACCCCCATTTTTTGAGGACTACTTCGGCGAGGCGCTCCTTCGATATTTGTCCTTTTGCAGGCGTTGAGGCTGCTTTTCGGTCGCTCCAAAAGTTGTCGTCATAGAGATTGGAAAACCTTTTCAAAAGCTCTTTCATGCGAAGCACTTTCGATTTCAATATCGGGTCTTTTTCAGCACGGCTTTCAGTGCCTCTGTAGTCGATGATCATATGCGCATAGACTTCTGCTTTGTCTTCATAAACATTGGACATGGCGTAGTCTGTGATCAAACCGCTAATTTTCGATCTTTCGCAAGGGGATCTTTTGCCGTATTTGAATGCCTTCTCATTGAGTTTGCACCAGTCAGGGTCGCTCCATCTTGCTAAATCATCGTAATAGTCAATCATGTGAAAGATTTCGTGATGCACAAGCATGCGAGCGAAAAGACCCGACTGCTCTACATCCAGGCAGATAGTGTTCTTCTTTAGACCGAGACGGCTGATCCAATGAGCATCGGTAAGTCCGGCGGCTCTGTCACCCATTGTCGCCAGGTTCTTGCAGAGCACAATTCTATTCAATTTGCTCTTCCTGATGATTTGATTTGAATACATGAAAAGCTCCTTTGACAGAACTTTCTCCACATATTCATGGGTGACATTTTCGCTGGGCTGGTTATAGCCGATCGCCAGTCCAAGCCGATCGCCTCCACAGACAATGTCGATGTCGAATTTCGCTTTCAGTTCTTCTAGTGTGCTTTCATAGGCGTTCATTTTTCCATCATAGTTGCGCATGGTTTTGGTGCCCTGTTATCTCCTTTTTTCTTAATTCAGGTTGGTCGAGCTGATGGTGGCGATAGCGCCCCACTTTTTCACTGATTGGCTGTAATACTAAACAATATAGGAGAATTTCGGTAAGCACAAAACCCTGAAGAGCGGGGAGTTTTAGCCGTTTATCCATGAGTGTTCAAATCTTCCTCCAACCGATGGCGGGTCTTGCCTGCCATCAGCGCTGTCGTTTTTATACAGTCTAAAACCGTTTCAACTGTCTGTCATGCCGCTGTCAGAGCCAGCTGGCATCATCCCAGCCGTCTTTTCCGGCCTTGAGGAATGTTTCAAGCAACTCCAGAACATCCGCCTTTTCAACATCCCAGAAAGTCACGCAAGGGTTGAAGACGGTGTTGTCTGCGCGCGGCCTGCAAGCGAGCTTACCGAATCCGCATTTGAATGTCCCACTATGCAGTCGGCAGTGTTGAATTTTGGAAGCCAGATGGGTGCAGAGGTTTTCTGAGCCCTCATATGTTTTCAGAATCTGCTCGTCGAATCCTGTACCGTATGGACTCAATCGCGCACAACCGGCAATCAGATTGCGGCTGCGTTCCCAACCACGGCCGATCAGGTCGAGGTCGGATGTGCGAGGACGATTCCAGGGTACTATCGACATATGGGGCATGCGATTTGTGCCTTCGCCTCTTAGTGGTGCGAGTGCACTGTGAAATCGCAGCGCATACTCAACTGCCTCGCGATACCCGTATTCTCTGGCGGCGCTGTCGTTGACAAGATTCCCGGATTGATCGACCAAGCGTGCCCGGCCGTCCTCGGGAAATTTGTGAGAGTAGAACATGTATTCCAGTTTCTCAATCTTGTTCGTACGAGCGAACTCGCTGAACTTAATGTCGTACAGGGCTTTGCGAGTGCCATGCCGGTGAAGTTCTTCGATAACGCGAATCACACCTTCTATCAAACCTTCACGCATGCTGGTGTGATAAATCTCGTCATGCACTGAGGAAATGAGAAGATCCCAGAGCCCAGCGCAAAGTCCGATTGTCTCGCGGTCGCCGTTTAAGCGGGCGCGATTCTCAAGGGTATCGCCTATCCGCCTGTGCAGCCCTTCGAGCTCGGCGGTGGTTACACCGACGAAATAGGGTTTGAGGGGGCGACTGGCCTGGTTGGCAATGTCGTTGCTCATCTTTTTTCTCCTTCGTTGAGCAAAATTGGCAGTACAATTACCCTGCAACCAGGTTTCTTATTCCTGATGGGCCGCGAATCCATATGGCAGGAAGACCCAATAGGGGTTATCCAGCCAGGTTTCTACCCGATTGGGTGTGTCGCCGGCCTGGAAGAATTTGGTCACAACTTCCTCTATTTCCGCAAGGGTAATCTGACAGGCGGGGACTGCTCTGTCGAAAATTCGGTTGGATGCATTTGGCTTGCATTTCGCATTTCCGTAGCCGAGCTTGAAAGTCCAGTAGGTTTGCGTGTTTGCGCGAATCGCATCGATAAGACGGAGGCGTGCAGCTTCGTCCTGCCGAAATGCCGGCAAGATCTGTGCGTCTTCAATCAGTTCATCCTCATGAGCTGATTGTTGAAGGGCCCGGACAATTGTTTCCCTGGCGATTGTCAATCCATTGGCGACGAGATCAAGATCCTCAGGAGCAGGGCGATCTCCATAGTCAGTGCGATCTTGATAGCTCTCTGTGGCGACTTCTTCGATGATTATCGTCCCGTATTCAAATGCCAGCCTGAACCCATAGAAAAACTTTTCTCCGTCCGTGACCGGTTTTTGATCCTGGGTAAACAGGCGTTTTGGTCGCAGCGACTCGAATGAATGAGCCAGGTAGAGGACCTCCATATCGTCGCCGACCGACAGGCGTTCTTCCAGCGTTTTCCTGGCCAGTTGAAGAACGTCGGGCAGATTCAGAAACACTAGACAGTTTTTCAATTTCCGAATTGCGTAGACCATGCCCTGTTGCACGAACCTGTCGATCTGCTGATCGTTTTCGTAGCAACGCTCGAGAAATTCGATCTCGACTAAGGCGCGGTCTTTATGCGACGAGGGCTCCAGGTCGACCAGTGAAAGTTTCAGCTCTGTGTCGAAGATATGGTCGGAAAGTTTCTGCCAGCGCACATTGGCGGGATAGTAGGGTTGGTTTCTACCGGCCCAATCTTCGATTGCGGGGATCACCTGATTGCGCTCGAATTTTGCTTTTGGGGTGTTCATGGAATGTTCCAAAACTTGGGTGAATGTTGGGTGACAGGGGCACTGCGATTGGCGCCCCCGCACAAGTTGCGTGGAGAGCCACGCCGTAAAAATGTCCATTTCGGCAGCTCGCTGGCCGGAGCCTAAGGAGCCGCGCGAGCGGTGGTGCAAGGGCGAAACTTCCTTTTTTCGAGCGATGAAACGCCGGCAAATTAAGCCGTTTGATGTGTTGCTGACGTGGCTCCGCTGCATTTTTTAAGGTTTGTTTGTGCGCTCTTGGTTTTCGGAAGTGATGTGTATAGAACTCCACTCAACAACAGTTGAATAGAATAAAGAAAGAGTTTTTCGGTAAAACCTAAAAGGACCAGATAGCGAGGTTTTGATAGCTTGTCGAGAGTAGTGCATTGCGAAGCTGTGATACCAAACATGGTGGCGTTTTAAAGCAGCTGTTTTAGCCCGGACGGACGCCCGAGCTGAGACAGCAATTTGAAGATTGCTTTTGATATAAACGCTCAAGCGTTGCAATAGCGTTAAGCTGAGGATTAGCGCAAGCGCATGCGAATTAGATTTTATTTGCGCGCCATCTGGCGGCGTAAGAAGATTAGGACAGATTGCCGCCGGACCTGAAACGCCGCCGGCTGTGTGGTTTCGTGTTTATACGCAAAAAATTTTCTGCCTGTGATGTGGTTGTGATGTTGCCGCCCGATACTTTCGCCATCCCCCACCGCAACCGCTTCGAGCGGTTTGAAAGCCGAGGTTCTAACTATGGTGACTCACGCTTCTGACGCTTCACACGTCCCTCCACCCGGAGACGATCTGGCCGATAAGATCGCTGAGAAAGTCAACGCCAACTTATTGCAAGATGCATATGGACTCTTAAAGTCCGGGACAAATAATGTATTTAGCGGCAGCGACGCAGATGGAGATGGTGTTGTAGACATCAATCGCAATCGCAATACCGACGTGCCGATGATTACCTCTGAGCGCAACGAGTATATGCAAAGGCTGTCGCAGGAGTTGCAGCAGAAATGTCCAGGCGCACTAGAAAAGCTTTCCGCGTCATGGATGAATGACTACTACCATAAGGAAATTTTGGACAAGAACGGCAAGCCAACAAGAGAATTCAGTGTCGATGAAGTGACAGCGGAAGCGCAACGCGGCTCCGGCATTGATAAGGTGATGGCTAATGCTTCTCTCAAAGACTTGAAGAATGTAGCTGCCTTTACTGGAAAACCTGATGTTATTGACCAGATCGATATTTACAAAAATCTGGCTCGTGTTGCCGCAGAGCCACGTGATGCTTTCGCCAAACGTGTTATGGACAATGTTGCTTGCCTGGCTGAGACCAATCTGGGTCAAGCCTATGCCACCCTCAAAAGCGAGCTGGGCAAGCGCCACAGCTATGAAACTCCCTCTGAAATCGGAGCGGACGAAAAGGCACTGGTGGATGCACTGAAAGCAAATCCAAAACTGGAAGCGCAACTGGCCATGGTCTGGTTGCAAAAAGGAAGCACCGATATGACGGATCCCTATAAAGGCGGAGTCACGCTGGAAAAGCTTAAGAACCACAGCAATGAAGACTACGTGGACGCCTTGCTAAACAAGTTCGTGATCGACAACTTTGGTGTGATCGGATCATCTTCGTTGCAGAACTCGAGAGACGATGTAATTACTCCGGATGAGATTCCGAATTACATCAGACGAGTGAAGAACAAGTAAATAAAAGGTTTTTGGGAGGATGAGGTTGAAGCGCGGTAAAACGCGCTTTAATCTTTTAGTGTGAGACTATAAAAGATAGTAATAGCAATACCAACAGAAAGCGTGGAAAGGACGAAGCTGGAATGCTTGCCTTTCCACACTGTCTGCGACCGGTTTTAGTGCCGGTACATCAAAGGCAGTCTAGCCCAGACGCCGGCGCGTCTCTTCCTCGGCCAGTTCGGACAGCCGTTTGATCTCGTTGAAAACGATGTCTGTTGCTTCCTCCAGGTTGTCCGGGAGATCGGCAAGCAGAATTGGTTTTCCGAAGGCCACGGTGGCACCGTATGTGGTTTCGTTGAACCAATCGGAGAACCACCTGATGCCAAACATTCTGGCCACCCGGAAAAGCAGGGTTGCGTGCTTGGCATCACGGTCGTAGTAGACGCCGACAGGCAGCACCGCGAAGGGCAAGTCGCTCTTCTTGGCGGCATGCTTGCCGATCATCAGAGCTCCGGCGAAGAAATCCTCGCGGCGCAGCTCGTTGTTGCGGATCAAGCGGCCTTGGGGAAACACAAGCAGAGAGCTGTGCTTCTCCGCCTTCAGCGCGTTGATGCTGGTGCGGACGGAAGCAGAGGGATTACGGTCGTGATGCACGGCGATGCCGCCAAGCCAGGCCGCAAAGGGGGCTCTGAACTTGGTAATCTGGTTGATAGCCATCAGAAAGCGGAAGTGCATCGTGCCGAAGACGGCCGTGACGATGACGGCGTCTTTTTCGATCTGGTGATTGGGCAGTATGAGAAACCGCCCTTTGAATTTCAGATTGGACTTGCCGATGATGATCAGCCTGCCCACCCGGAGTCTAACGGCGAGGCGCCCGATGATCAGTCGCGTAGCACGCGCCCACCAGGAGACTTTCGGCGTCATATATCCAGGCTGCTGCAGCTTCTTTCCTTCGGAAATCCAATGACGGACGCGCACAATGGTGAGCGTCAGGGCGAGCAAAAGGATGCCCGCAAAGGCGTAGAGCATGGGTGTCGTTGTCATTTTCTTCTCGCATTGGAGCCACGGCTGAGGAGGGGGCGAAATTGCCCCCTCCTGAAAAAGCCGCTTATCTTCAGGCGCTCAACTCCCGAGCCTTGGCGCGGATGCCCTTGAGGTCGAGCTTGCCGGTGTCCTTGACCGGGAAAGCGTCCACCTTGTAGCAATCACCCGCCTTCGGCACCCAGAGCTTCGGAATTTTCGGGTCCGAGCCGAGCTTGCCGACCAGCTCCTGGGCTGTCATCGGCAGCTCTGTGTAGAGCACAATCAGGCGCTCACCGCGGGCCGGATCTTTGATGCTGGTGACGACCAGCTGCATCTCCGTCACGCCGGCAATCTCGCGCAGCTTGGCGGCGACCTTCTTGTTGGGCACCATCTCGCCGCCAATCTTGGAGAATTCGTCCAGGCGATCGACGATGAAGAGGAAGCCGTCGGCATCGATGTAGCCGACGTCGCCGGTGCAGTAGATGTCTCCGTCCAGGACCTCATCGGTCTCTGCCTGGCGATTCAGGTAACCCTTCATCACCTGCGGACCGGCAACGAAGATGAGACCTTCTTTGCCGCAGCCGAAAGGCAGCACTTTGCCGGTGTCGATGTCGACGATGGCAATGGCAGTGCCGGCCACTGGTTGTCCGACCGAGCCCAGCTTGTTGCCGTGCACGCGCCGTCCGTCCGGAGTGACCACTTCTTCCGGTGAGTTGGCGGCCACGACAGGCGCCAATTCGGTGCAGCCGAAGCCTTCCACAGCCTCGACGCCGAGCTTTTCCTTGATCTCGGCGGCAAGTGCTGGTTCCAGCTTTTCCGAGCCGAGCAGGAGCCAGCGAACGCTGGCAAACTGCTCTTTCGTGCAGCGGGCCAGGTAGGAGCGCATCAAGGTCGGCGTGCAAGCCATCAAGGTCGGCTTCTCGGATTCGAGCAGCTTTGCCACTTCTCGTGGATTGAGCGGGCTGATGTGATAAGCGGCGCCGCGTCCCAGGGTGGCCATGGTCCACAAGGTGACGGTGAAACCGAACGAGTGGAAGAAAGGCAGGATGCCCACCACCGAGTCGGTGTCTTCCAGCTTGGCATGGCTGTTGATCTGGTGGATGTTCGAAAGGACGTTGCCGTTGGTCAGAAGCACACCTTTGGGATCGCCTGTCGATCCTGAGGTGAACATGACGGTAGCGATGTCGCTCAACTGACTCCGCAGACCCGGCAATGCAAGGCGCATCAGAGGGTAGGGCAGAAGGTTCGCGACAACGTAACCCCAAGCCTTATCGGCTTTGGTGACCGCGGTCAGAAGGTCTTCGAGGTAGATCACTTCCGCTTCCAGTGGACCTTCCAGCTTGTCGACCACCTTCTTGGAGGTGATGATCACCTTGATCTGGCACTGTTTTGCGGCGTTGTTGATGATGTCGGCGGTGGCGGCGTAGTTGAGGTTGACGGTCCACTTGCCGAGCAATGCCGAGGCGAAATTGGCGATTGTCGCCGGCACCGAGGGCGGTACCAGAACGCCAATGGCCTGATGACCCTTCGTCTTGCGACTGAGGTAGCGAGCCATCACGCAGGACCGAAGCAAGGCTTCGGCAAACGTGATGCGCCCCTTTTGCGTATCGGTCGCGAACTGCTTATTGGGCGAACGGCGTGCCTGCTTGACGAACGCAGCAGCCAGAGACGTCCAACCCGCCGGAAGTGGCGAAAGCTGTTTCAACGTGACCATCTGATCGCGGGCCGGAAAGGGCACGCCGTATTTGGTCATTTTTGGTGATTTGCTCACGTGATTCTCCATTTCAAGTCGTAACTCTCAGCCGCTCTAAACGCCCGAGGCGTTCACCTAGGTAGGAGCGGCAGAAAGCGGGCGTTCTTGGTAGAACGCGGGAAACGGTCGATTACCTGGTCGGAGCACAAAGCGTCCTTTGCACTTGAAACCAGGCAGGAACACAGCGCAGAAAAGCCCTCGTCTCTCGAAAAAGAATGGACGAGGTAAAGCCGTTATGAATCGGCTCTAAACCCTGGAAAACGCGGCCTTGAACCATGGGTGAAAACCCGGTATTCGGCTACGTCTTCAATTCAGCTGAGGGCTATAGGGATTGGCTTTTCGCAGGTGTGTAGAGAAATAAAAGACCCTTCTTTCCTAACAGCGAGCGCTCATAGGCTCCAACTTTATAGTTAAGTTGGAAAAAGGCTCTCAAGCCCTCCTCTATTGGGCCTTTAAGGTCATTTGGCTGAACCAATAAAAATGCGTTCTCACTCATAAATGTCAAGCTGTGCAACAACTAAGCTGGGAGCGCCTCTCAGGGTGGCGCGCCTCGCGCTAAAGACGGGCCTGTTTCCGGCCAAAAACTGAACGCCTGCAAGTGGTGCACAATGCCAATGCAAAACCGGACTGGAAAAGTCCAGGAAAACCGGCGCCGGCGCTCGCACCTGCCACTGGATTGGCCGCTGGAGGTAAAACTGGATCGTCGTAAGTCTGCTGCGCAAGCGCGTTTTTATTGATTTAACTCAAATCGAGGTAAATCCCTTTGCTGAGCGGCTTTTGCTTCTTGTAGGCTGAAACCATTGATTTGCTTATGTTTTGCACAAGGAAATAGACCGAGTTTCCCCCTGAGCCAATTGACAAAGAATTCTCTGCCTCACTGAAAGGTGAGATTGAAATGGGCTCGCTTTTGGTGCAAAGCGTCGACCAAGTGAAATCGAATTGAATGAAAGAGGAGAACACGAACCTATGAATCAAGCGATGAACAGGAAGCTGAGCGCAATCCATCCACTCAGCATCATTACAAAAACGGGGACTACCATGGCCCGCGTGGAGGGTGGAGCGTTTGTCCGCAAGAGCGGAACTACCGCTTTTCACCGCGCTCGCAATGCCGCCGGCAACGGCTTTGGAGGCGAGATTCTCGACCGCGCCGATGCGCTTTTGTCGGACCGGACGCTCTGGTCCAAACCACCCAGTCACTCAGGATTTGTCGCCGGCTGTCTGGCCAATTAATCGGCCATCTGTTATGCCTGGACCAGGCTTAAGGACAAGAAGTATCGCTTAGCGCTACCTCTGCTACGGTCCGTAAAGCCTGTATACGCGAGGGTTTTGACTGGTGCGGCTCAAGTTGTAAGAAATCTGGCTGCTTGCTTTGCAATCCAGTCCCACAATTTTTTTCCGTCCATTTTTCAGTTCTTGTTTTCGCGCGCCGTTTTACTTCTGATCGCGCTGACACGTTAGCGGAAAAACAAGACTGCGACCTGGGTAAACCCTTTCGAGCACGACTCGCATTGAATGGCGAGAGTGTAAGCCAGACGAGAAGATCGTCACAGGAGACCTAACGATGAGCAATACAAAAGCCACCCAGACTGCCGCTTTCGGCCTCGCCCTTCTGCAGCAAGAGGTAGCCGCCAAGCCGGGCGAGAATGTTCTGATTTCACCGTTTTCCGTCGCTCTGGCGCTGGGAATGACTGCCAATGGCGCTCGGGGCAATACGCTTACCGGCATCAACACTGCGCTGCGATTGGGCAATGACCAGAAGAGCAACAACAAGGGCTTCGCTGCCCTTTTGGAGCTGCTGGATCGCTCCGGCATCGGCGTCACTCTGGATGTGGCCAATGCTTTCTTTGCACGCCTGGGCCTTGGATTCAAGCCGGAATTCCTGGAGACCAATCAGAAATTCTTCAACACCAAAGTGGACGAGTTGGATTTCGACGATCCCGCTACCATCGACGTCATCAATGGTTTCGTTGCGGATTCGACTAACAATCTGATCGACAAGCTGCTCAAGGATCCGATTTCTGCCGACACAATCGCTTTCTTGATCAATTGCGTTTACTTCAAAGGTGAATGGACGACCAAGTTTGAGAAGACCCTGACCGAGGACCTCCCGTTTGTCGGTGTC
>Ga0265313_10002874_pt1 | contig 14436 bp, 17 predicted proteins | sample 4123metaG_FD_203122 | JGI IMG/M metagenome (GOLD analysis project Ga0265313, IMG submission 203122) | Rhizosphere microbial communities from Carex aquatilis grown in University of Washington, Seatle, WA, United States - 4-1-23 metaG | ecosystem: Host-associated > Plants > Roots > Rhizosphere >...
AACTCTATTCCAACACCTTGGTGGAATGGCATTTCTGGATCTCGACCCTGGGCATTGTGCTTTACATCACCTCCCTGTGGGTGGCGGGCATCATGCAGGGCCTGATGTGGCGCGCCTATAACGACTACGGCTTTCTCGAATATTCCTTCGTCGAGGTCGTGCAGGCGATGCACCCCTACTACATCATTCGCGCGCTGGGCGGCATGCTCTATCTCGGCGGCGCACTGATCATGGCCTTCAATCTCTGGAAGACCGCGACGATGGACGAGACCGCGCCCGCCGTCGTCCCCGAGCTCGCCTTGGAGGCAGCGTGATGAACCACGACAAGATTGAACGCAATTCCATCCTGCTGCTGGTCGGTATCCTGATCGTGGTCGCCATTGGCGGCCTGGTCGAGATCACGCCGCTTTTCTGGGTCGGCGGCACGGTGGAGAAGGTTTCCGGTATGCGGCCCTACACGCCGCTGGAACTGGAAGGCCGCAACATCTATGTCCGCGAGGGCTGCTATCTCTGCCATAGCCAGATGATCCGCTCGCTGCGCGACGAGGTCGAACGCTATGGGCATTACAGCCTCGCGTCCGAAAGCATGTACGACCACCCCTTCCAGTGGGGCTCGGAACGCACCGGCCCCGACCTGGCGCGTGTGGGGGGCAAATATTCCGACGAGTGGCAGCGCCAGCATCTGAACGACCCCCGGTCGGTGGTGCCGGAATCGGTGATGCCTCCCTATGCCTTCCTGGAGAAGACGCCGCTCGATTATCGCAACATCCAGAAGCTGCTGAAGACCAATCGCGAAGTGGGCGTGCCCTATACCGATGACCAGATCACGCATGCCAAAGACGATCTGGAGGCCCAAGCCGACCCCGATAATGACGGTGTCGAGTCGATGCAGAAGCGCTATCCCAAGGCGGCTGCGCGCGACTTCGACGGCAACAAGGACCAGGTCAGCGAAGCCGATGCCCTGATCGCCTACCTGCAAATGCTGGGCACGCTAGTGGACTTCAAGACTTACCATGCGGACGCTCCCGAGAACCGGAGATAATGATGGAACGCTGGGCTTATGAAGATGTGTTGGCCTTCGTGCAGAGCTGGGGCGCCGTATATTTCACTGCAATGTTCTTGGTCGCATTCGCATATGCGTTCTGGCCGCGCAACAAGGCGCGCTTCGAGCGCGCCGCTCAACTTCCGCTCAAGGACGACGAAGCCTGATGTCTGACAAGGAAATCGACAAGGTCACTGGCACCGAGACTACCGGTCACGAATGGGACGGCATCAAGGAGCTGAACACCCCTTTGCCGCGCTGGTGGATCGGCATCTTCTATATTTGTATCGTCTGGGCCGTCGGCTACTGGATCCTGATGCCGGCGTGGCCGACGATCAACGGTTACACCCATGGTCTGCTCAACCATTCCCAGCGCGATAGCGTTACCGCCGCCGTCAACCAGCTGAAGGCGGCGCGGGCCGGCCGGGAAAAAGTGCTCGCTAACGCCAGCCTGGAGCAGATCCAGTCCGATCCCAATCTGCTGCAATTCGCCATGGCGGAGGGCAAGGCCGCGTTTGGCGACAATTGCGCGGGCTGCCACGGTTCTGGCGGGCAGGGCGCCAAAAGCTATCCCAACCTTAATGACGATGTCTGGCTCTGGGGCGGGAAGCTGGAGGATATCCAGCACACCATCACTGTGGGCGTGCGTTCAACCAGTCCCGAGACACGCCAGTCGCAAATGCCGGCTTGGGGCCGCAGCAATATCCTGACACCGCATCAGATCATCGACCTGACCGAGTATGTGGTGAACCTTTCGCACCGGCCTGCCGACCAGAAGGCGGTCGGGCGCGCGACAAAGCTATTCAAGGACAATTGCGCTTCCTGTCACGGTCCTGAGGGCAAGGGACAGCGCAAGGACGGTTCCCCCAACCTCACCGACAATGAATGGCTCTATGGCAGTAGTCGTGACACCATCTACGACCAAATCTGGAACGGTCATGGCGGCGTGATGCCAACCTGGGGAGGGCGCCTGTCGCCCGCCACCATCAAGGCGCTCGCCGTCTACGTGCATAGCCTCGGCGGCGGAGAATGACGGCGCCGATCCGCGTCGACACGGAAGCAGCCCAACCCCTCCCGGTCCAGGCCGCGGACGGCGTCTCTCGCTCCGACGCCGAGGCTAGCAACAGCGCGGCGGCCCGCAAGCTCTATAAGTCGCGGGTACCGATCTATCCCAAGGAGGTGGATGGCCGCTATCGCCGCTTGAAATGGGCGATGATGGCGGTGACGCTCAGTATCTATTATTTGGTGCCGTGGCTGCGTTGGGATCGCGGCCCGGGCGCTCCGACTCAGGCAGTGCTGGTTGATATGGCGCATGAGCGCCTTTTTTTCTTTTTCATCGAAATCTGGCCGCAGGAAATCTATTACATCACCGGGCTGCTGATACTGGCGGCGGTTTCGCTTTTCCTCATCAATGCGCTGTTCGGACGGCTATGGTGCGGCTATTCCTGCCCGCAGACGGTGTGGACTGATCTCTTCATCTGGATCGAGACCCGCATCGAAGGCGATCGCGGCGCCCGCATTCGCCTCGTCGCGGCACCGTGGACGGCGTCCAAGCTGGCCAAGCGCATTGCGAAGCATTCTCTTTGGCTGGTTTTCGCTGTCGCCACCGGCGGTGCCTGGGTTTTCTATTTCACCGATGCGCCCGCCCTGCTGCACCAGCTATTGATCGGCAGTGCTGGTCTGGGCAATTACACCTTCATTGCCATTCTCACTTTCACCACCTACACGCTGGGCGGACTGATGCGCGAGCAGGTCTGCACCTACATGTGTCCCTGGCCGCGCATCCAGGCGGCGATGACAGATCGCGAGGCGCTCTCCGTCACCTATCTTCGCGACCGCGGCGAAACTCGCGGCTTGCATCGCAAGGGCGAGCCTTGGGAGGGCCGCGGCGACTGTATCGACTGCAATCAGTGCGTGGCAGCATGTCCCATGGGCATCGACATTCGGGATGGCTCCCAGTTGGAGTGCATCAACTGCGCTCTCTGCGTCGATGCCTGCGACGATGTCATGTTCCGCATTGGCCGGCCGGAAGGGCTGATCGCCTATGATACCGAAGCAAACGTCCTGCGCCGGCTCAAGGGAGAGAAGCCGCGCTTTCGATTTTTCCGGCCGCGCACACTGCTCTATGCCGCCGTCATTGCCTTGGTGGGCGCGATCATGCTGGCAAGCCTGGCGACTCGCCATACGCTGGCGCTGGACGTGATCCGGGATCGCAATCCCGATTTCGTCACCTTGGCCGACGGTTCGGTTCGCAACGGCTATACCCTCAAGCTGATGAACCGGAACGGCGCGGCCCGCCGCTTCCGTCTGGATATGAAAGGCGTGGCGGCGCGCAAGGTGGTGCTGATTGGCCTGCCGGATACGCGCCTGCCGGCCAGCGTCGAAGTCGAGGGGGATAAAGTCCGCACCCTGCGTCTGCTGGTGACGATTGATCGGGCGCATTTCCAGCCTGGACCCCAGCCCATAACCTTCATCCTCAGCGATCCGACGCGCGGCGAAAGCCGCGAGGCCAGCGCAATATTTGTGGGAGACACGCGATGACGGGTACCCTGACTGGACGCGGAGTGCTGTTCTGGCTGCTCGGCTTCTTCGGCGTCATCATCGCCATGAACGCCTGGTACATCGCGGTGTCGTTCAAGACCTTCCGCGGCGAAGACGAGCAGCTGCCTTATCTTCAGGGCATCGGCTACAACCAGACCTTGGCGCATCGGGCGGAGCAGAGGGCCCTTGGTTGGCGTGCTGCCGTCACGATCGCGCGCGTGTCACCCGGCAACGCCCGCCTGCAGGTGGTGATGCGTGACGCCGGCGGCCATCCGGTGAGCGGCCTAACCTTGAAGGGTGAGCTGCGGCATCCGGCGGACGAAAACCGTGACCGGCCGCTGGTTCTGAATCCCGTGGCGCCAAGGCGGAGATCGACCGGGTGACGCCGGGCGCTTGGGATGCGGTACTGCAGGCGCAGGACGGCACGCCCTTCGAAGTGGTGCAACGGTTATGGCTGCGCTGAATCTGGCTCCCGCGGACGTCGCGGACGATCTTTCCCGCTATATCCATCCCGCCGTTGGCGGGGAACGCAATTTCGAGATCGCGGTGAAGGGGGCGCACTGCGCCGGCTGCATCGCTAAGATCGAAGGCGGTGTCAAAGGCATCGCCGGGGTCTCTGCCGCCCGCCTCAACCTCTCCACTGGCAAGCTTACCGTCGCCTGGAGAGATGACGCCGTTAAGCCGCAGATGGTGCTGCGTCGGGTTCGCGACCTGGGTTATGAGGCACAACCTTTTGAGGCGCCGGCCGTTCTGGATGCCGAAGCGCATGAAGGCCGCATGTTGCTGCGCTGTCTGGCGGTATCCGGCTTTGCCACTGTCTTCATCATGGGCCTGACCGATGCCATCTGGTATGGTGCCGACTTGTCTCCCGCCCTGCGCCAGAGCTTCTTCTGGCTTGCCGCCGCCGTCTCGGTGCCGGTGACGCTTTATTCCGGACAAGTCTTCTATCTCTCGGCCTGGTCGGTGCTGCGTCAATGGCGCACCAACATGGATGTACCCATCAGCCTGGCGTTGCTGCTGGCGCTGGGCCTCAGTCTCTATCAGACGGCGCAACGGGCGCATGATACCTATTTCGACGCGGCTGTGATGCTCACTTTCCTGCTGCTGGTGGGCCGCTATCTAGATTTCCGCCTGCGCGACCGCGCCCGCGGCGCGGCGCGGCACCTACTGGTGATGCAATCCCTGCTGGCACAGCGTTTCAGGCCCGACGCCAAATTGGAAACGGTGGCGGCGCGCGAGCTTGCGCCCGGCGACCACATCTTCTTGGCGACCGGCGAGCGCTTGCCGGTGAACGGCACATTGCTGGAACGCAACTCGGAAGCCGATCTCTCGCTGGTGACAGGGGAAACCATGCCGGTTTCGCTGGCCGCCAGTGCGACCCTGCTGGCGGGAAGCATTATCACTGGCGCACCAGCGACGATTCTGGTGACGGCCAGGGTGGAGGATTCGCTGGTTGCCGATCTGGCGCGATTGCTGGAGGCGGGACAGCAGACTCGAAACCGCTATGTCAATCTGGCGGAGAAAGCCGCCCGTGCCTATGTGCCGCTGGTCACCGGACTGGCGCTGCTGGTGTTCGTGGGCTGGCTTCTGGCCGGAGCGGGGCTGGAGCATGCCATCACTAGCGCGATCACGGTCCTGATCATCACTTGCCCCTGCGCGCTGGGTCTTGCCGTACCTGCGGTGCAGGTGGCCGCCACCAGCCGCCTTTTCCGCAAGGGCGTTTTTGTTAAATCTGGCAACGCTTTGGAGCGTCTTGCCGAGATTGACGTGGCGGTGTTCGACAAGACCGGCACGTTGACGCTGGGAAAGCCGGTGCTCGAGAATGGCGCGGAGATCGCGCCGGATATGCTCCAAAATGCCGCACTTCTGGCCCGAGGTAGCCGCCATCCTCTGGCACGGGCGCTGGCGGAGGCCGCCGGCCCCGGACCGGTGGCTACGGATCTGCGCGAAACTGCGGGCGCGGGTCTGGAAGCCGCAGGCCGCCGGCTAGGCAACGCGGCCTGGTGCGGAATCGCTTCGGGCAACGGCGGCAGTGAACTGTGGTTCCGGGAAGGCAATACCGCGCCCATGGTTTTTCGTTTCCACGATAAGATTCGCCCGGAAACAAAGGCCGTTGTGACGAGCCTCAAAAATCGTGGCATTGATGTCGAGATGCTTACCGGCGACCGCGCCGACGCCGCCGGCGATATTGCCCGGGAGGCGGGTATCGCGCTCTGGAATGCGGAGGTCGGCCCCGCCGCCAAGGCGCTTCACATGAAATCCTACCGTGCTGGTGGCCGGCGTACCCTGATGGTGGGCGATGGTCTGAATGATACTGCCGCCCTAGCATTGGCGCACGTCTCGGTGGCGCCAGGCACGGCTGCGGAAGTCAGTCAGCTGGCTGCCGACCTCGTGATACGCGGCGACAGCCTTGAACCTTTGATCGAGGCCATTGATGTCTCACGCAAGGCCAAGCGGCTGGTATTACAGAATTTTGCGATGGCGGCGCTTTACAACCTTACGGCCATCCCCATGGCGGCGTTTGGGCTGGTGTCGCCGCTGGTCGCTGCCGTCACAATGGCCGGTTCGTCACTGCTGGTAACGTTGAATGCTCTCAGATTGGTGCAGTCATGAACGGGATGGCAGTGGTCATTGCGGCAGCGCTACTGCTGGGTCTTGGCGGGCTCGGCGTTCTGCTCTGGGCGCTTTCCAGTGACCAATATGAAGACCTGGAGGGCGACGCTCTTCGCATCCTGAACGATGATCCGCCGCCCCCCGCTAGTTAGTCATTACTCAGATAGGCGGCCAGTGCCTGCACTTCATCCTGGGTCAGCATCCAGACATGGTGGTTCATCGCGCCCTGCACGCGGGCGGCCATCATCATCGCTTGCAGCTGGTTCTGCAGATAGGCGCTATGCTGGCCGGCCAGCCGGGCCGCTTCGCGCATGCCCTGGCCCTTGTCGCCATGGCAGCTGGCGCAGGCCGGAATTTCTGTACCCCGCCCCTGTGCATAGAGCCGGGCGCCAAGGTCGCGTGCAGCCCCGTGTTGATTGGGTTGGGCGGCAGGCTGAGCCGAGAAATGATCCGCCAGTGCCTGCCTCTTCACTTCAGTTAACGCCGTGGCAGGATCGAGCATATTGTGAATGGCGCTGATCGTTTGATTCAGCGGGTTGCGCAAGTCCTGCAGCCGCGCCAGCAGATATTCGCGGGTCTGGCCGTTCAGGCGCGGAGTCTCTGGAGAGCGGGTCTGTCCGCTTGCACCATGGCAGCCTTCGCAGGACGCAATCAGCGCCGTGGGGGTGTCCTGTGCCAGGGTGGGCAAAGGCGCCGCAGCGGCAAGCAGAAAGGCAGTGGAGAGAAGAAGAGGACGCATGTGCATGAGACGAACCCCGAATAAATCATCGCTATGCTAGCGACAGGGGGCGGTATGACGTTGATCTGCCTCAATCGGGCTGTGTCGGCCGGTGAAGTTCTGTTAACATGTCCGGTCAGAAATGCTCCTGCGCGCGGAACGGCCCATGGCGGGTGGCGACTCCGACCAGGTAGGCGGTTGACCAGCCGATCAGGATAAAGCCGTTGATTCCTTCCAGGGCGCTAAGCTGCCGCCAGTCGGGGGAAATCGTGACACCGCCACCATATCCAAGGGTGGAGAACATGGCGGTGGACAGGTCGAGCGCTGCAGCAAAATTCGCCGTGGCGGCCAGCCACAGATAGGCCGCGGCCCACATCCACACCTCGATAGTGTGCAGCAGGAAGATGCCCAGAACGGATCCGGTCATTACCAGCGAACGGCCAAGATCATGATTGTGAAAGCCCAGACGGCGGGCTAGCGACGGCGTTAGCCGCGCCAGCAGCAGAAGCCCCCCGGTATGAATAAGCACCGTGAAGGCAACCAGACCTGTTCCGGCAAGCAGATTGGACCACATGCTGCGTTCAGATCGCCGATTCCACGGCCTGGGCTTGAAACTGTTCATAGGCAGTGATGGCGTCAGCGGCATACATCAGGGACGGACCGCCTCCCATGTAAACCGCCATGCCCAAGGCTTCCTCCACCTCCTGCCTGCTGGTACCCAGCTTCACCAAGGCTTCGCTATGAAACCCGATGCATCCGTCACACCGGGCGGCAACGCCAAGGGCCAAGGCAATCAATTCCTTGGTCTTCCCGTCTAGGGCTTTGGGCTTTGTTGCGGCTTGGGCCATCGCAGAGAAGCCCTGCATTGTTTCTGGAATGCCACGGCGGAGTGCCTTCAGGTTGGCGGAAATGGTGCCGGTGATCTCGGGGTAATTTTTCATGACTACTTCCTCGTCATACGACAAACATCGAACGCCAATCGGCGTTGAAAACCCATGATCAGGATCAACTCGATTGGTTGTTGCATCGTTCCGGGAGGGTGTCTATTTGAGGCCCGCAGTGGTACATTTGACCTGCCTCAATTACCGCGCCCGCGCTCTGCCGATAATGGCAGTGGAGGTGGACGTGAAGCATGTGGTCATTCTGGCGCATCCGAACCGGCACAGTTTCAACGGCACGCTGGCGGCTGCCTATTCCAACGCGGCCAAGCTGATTGGCGATCAGGTCTTGCTGCGTGACCTGTACGGGCTGGATTTCAAACCCGTCCTGCAGGTTGGCGAGTTGCCGTTTGGTCCGCATTTCAGTCCTGGTGAAGATGTTGTTGCGGAGCGCGCCCTGATTGCCGACGCGGACGTCTATGCCCTGGTCTATCCCCTGTGGCTCAATGCGCCCCCGGCGATGATGAAAGGCTATCTGGAGCGGGTCTTCGGCTACGGGTTTGCTTATGGCAAGGGCGGCGGGGGTTCGGAGCCTCTGCTGACCGACAAAAAGCTGATCAGCATCACTACGTCTGGCGCCCCAACGCGTTGGCTGCATGAGACTGGGGGGCTCGAGGCCGTGCGCGTCTTGTTCGACCGGCACTTTGCCGAAGTGTGCGGTCTGACCGTTGTCGACCATCTGCATTTTGGGGGCATCGTACCGGGCATCCGCGACGATGCCGTCGAGCGCATGGCAGACGATGTCGCCGGTGTGGTGCGCAAGCATTTCAAGAACGTGAAATGATGAAAATAAAAGTTCGCCCAATGACGATTGAAAAGGACATACTATGACATTTCAGCACGCCGTCCTTTGGATGGATCACGAGAACGCGATCATATTGGCGCTGACGCCCGAGGAAATGCATCGTCAAGCTGTTCGTTGTCCCCAGCGGCGTCATAATCGTGATCGCGATTCTCTGGACTTTCGTGCCGAACGCGATCGCATGTATTTCACTGCGGTGGCGGAAGCCCTTGATGGCACGCCGGAGATACTTCTCCTAGGACCGGCAGAAACGCACACGAGCTTTCTGACTTGGTTGAAGATGCACAGGCCCGAACAGGCGCACCACATCCTCAAGAGTGCGGCCTGGGATCATTCGACTGACAAAGAACTCGCAGCGGAGGGAAGGCGTTTCTTTCACGCTGCTGACCGAATGCGTCCTCGGCTATAATGTATTCTGAGATGGACTCTCCCCCTTAGTGTGAGACCATTGTGCAGCGGTCGGGAGACAGCAGCAGATCGGTAGTCACCCCGCCGAACATCCATTCACCGATACGGCTGCGTCCATAGGCGCCGGCCACCAGGAAATCGCAGTTCTCTTCATCCAACATTCCGTATAGGCATTCCGCATCCGAGCCATCGTGAGCTTTCACAAGCAATGATGCGGCGATGTCGTGGCCCAGCAGCCAGGCGGCGACGTCATTGGTGCGCTGGACAGCATTGTCCCAATCGGCCTGACGGGTAATTTCCACCACCGTGACCTTGCTGGCATGACGCAGAATCGGCAACGCATCCGCCACGGCCCGTCTCGCCTCGCGACTATCCTTCCAAGCGATCACGGCATGGTTGAGCCGGCATTCTGTTGTGCCGGTGGGGGCCAGGATTACCGGCCGGCCCGCGTTCATTACCAGGTCACCGATGTTGGTACGGCGTGTTTCTCCGAACAGAACCCCACCAATGTCCGGCGCGGTAACGATGAAATCTGCCGCGCGGGACTGGCCTACGATATAGTCGGCCAATTCCTGGTAGCTCGCAGCTGAGCGGAAGGAAAGATGATTAGCCCTCCCGTCCAGATAAGTGCGAAAAACCTGCTCAGTAGCTTTTGTTTCCCTGCGGATCTCGCTGATATCAGCTTGCACGAGGTCGCCGGCGTAGGGCGCTTCGGCAAAAATCTGGATCGGCTGACAGGCCGCGATGCCAATGACTGAGGCATTCAAGATGCCGGCAAGGTCCGCCGTCACAGCGAGAACAGCGTCATTCTTTTCGTTTGTCTCCATATGGCAGAGCAGCGTGGGATGGTCCAATGTTTCCTCCGGCGTCAGTGTTGAGTGGCATGACAGCGGAGCCATTGTCTCCTTCGCGGATACGGGTGGCGTTGAGCGAGATCAAAGAGCCGGCTGTTTTCCAGAAAGCCGCTGCAGCCAGCCACGCCAGCCGGGCGCCAGGACGCGCGGCTGGTCCGCCAGCTCATACTCCTCAATGAAGCGCGGCCTGTAATAGCTGCTGAAACGCAGCCAACATGGATTGATCACGAAGTAGCTATTGCCGGGCCAGTTTTCGTCCAGTGATTTGGCGGGAAAGGCGGCGATGAACGCGTCCCGGACTGCTTCGAGACGTCGTCCCTCCGGGCGTTCAGCCCAGCCTTCATATTGAAGTGTTTCCTGACCATCCCACCCAATGACTACGGCGATGCGCGGATCGCGCTCAATGTTGCCGAATTTTCGGGTTTCGCAGGTGGTCTCAAAGATCAGACAAAGATCGGGCAATACTGCGATATTCATCAATGCGGCTTGCGGTTGGCCGCTCCGTCCATTCGTGCTGACGACCGCAAGGCGGCGCTTCTGGATGAAGTCGAAGAGCTCGGCCTTCCTTTTATCGGCGAGCGCGTCCATGGCTATTCGATTTCACAGGGTTCGGATAGTTCATGGCTGGCGAGACAGACCGCGTGCCAGAAAGGCTGTACCAGATTGATGGTGTTGTCTATTTCTCGCCGGAAAGAGGCGGAATCTCTGATGAAGGGTATAGCGGTTCCGTAAATGGGAGTTTTGCAAAGGTCGCCGCCCACCAACTTGCGCGTGCAGGCCAGGCGCTGCTGGTACTGATATTCCACCCGCACTTCTGTCAGGTGCCGCTTGGCTTCGGGCAATTCGGCATCTTGCCAGCCGATGGAGAAGGTCGGGGCCAGCTTTACGCCCAGCAGCGTTGCTGTGCGATCCAGCATGGCATCCAGCCGTCCCAGTTCTATTGCGCGAATGGTCTCATCCAATTCCTCGAACCCCGAAGGATTGTAGCGATGGGATTCTTGTTGGCTCACCATCAACAGGGGGCGCGTTGAGGGCGCAGGCTGGCGCAGCTCATCCGGTAGCGGACAGGCCTCGCTGGCGTCACGGCAGCTTGCGGGTAGCACCTTCTGCAGGATGTAGAGGTCATCGATTTCGGGGGCGATCCGCCTTGCCGCCTGGATGTCGGCCTTCGCCGCATCCTTCTCGCCGATCTGCAGGTCGGCGAGACCTCTCCCGAACAAAGCGGTCGGCCGATCGCTGTCATTAACCAGCGCCCGTGAATAATCCTGAATTGCCGTGCGCCAGTTCTTCTGCTTCAGCCGCACCAGACCGCGGTTCTGCAACGCCGTTGCAAATTGCGGCGAGATCTGCAGCGCCTTGTTGCAGTCGCGCAATGCCAGATTGAGATGGCTGCCTTCGCCGGCACGGGCCCAGCAACTGGCCGCCAGGTAGCGGATATCCCTGGGCGCGATCCGCAACGCGGCTTCGAAACGGGGAATGGCCTCGGCATACCGGCCCTGGCCGGCCATGGATTGGGCATATCCCGCCTGGTTTTCGGGGTCCTTGGGCGCCAGCCGGACGGCGGAGTGGAAGTCTTCTTCCGCCTTATCGAAGCGGTGCTCCAGAAGATAGGCCAGACCGCGGAACTTGTAGCCCAGCGCTTCCTCCGGCACGGCAGCGATCAATCCGCCGCAGGGCGCCTCTGCCTCGCTGGGCCGATAGGCGAGCACATCGGCAACGCAGGTGAAGGCGTCCTGCATAGCTGAATTGAGGGCCTTTTCGTCCATGGCCGCTCCCTGCTTTCCCGGCTGGACGGAGATCGGAATTCCCGCGGTAACGGGAATTGACGCCAATGCCAGGAGGCCGCATGTCAGAGTCAGCCGGCGAAGAAGCGATGTCATGGTGTAGCTCCCTTTTGGGAGCAGATTGCGCCGCCATCGCCAAACCGCCTTGATCGGGCTCAAATGCAAAATTCAGGAAAAACCGGCTTTCAGCGCCATCCGCACCAGTTCCGATAGACTCGTTGCTGCCATCTTCGTCATGACATTGGCGCGATGCACTTCCACGGTGCGCGGGCTTAGACCCAGGTCATAGGCAATCGTTTTGTTGGGGTGGCCGGCGAGAAGCCCTTGCAGAACCTGCCGCTCTCGGTCCGAAAGCGCGTCAAGGCGCGCGCGAATTTTCCCTGACTCACCTCCTTCTTCTGGTTCCTGGACGGCTGCCAGCGCACGGGAAATGGCACCCAGCATGACGTCGTCCGAAAAAGGCTTTTCGATGAAATCCATGGCGCCGAGCTTCATCGCTTGCACCGCCAGCGGCACATCGGCGTGGCCGGTCATGATCACAATTGGCAGCGCAATGCCCTTTTCCTTCAGTCGACGCTGTAGCTCCAGCCCGTCCACCTCTGGCATGCGTACATCGCTAACGATGCAACCTGGTTGAAGTCCATCCAGCCTTTCCAGAAAGACGATTGCGGATTCGTACACCTTTACCGCATGGCCCGCCGTTCCCAATAGGAAGGCGAGTGCCTTGCGGACATCCTCATCGTCATCGATCAGGTGAATCGTGTGGTTAGCGGCCATCGGCATCATCCCCGGCGTCGGCAATGCGCAGTGTCAAATGAAAAGCCGTGCCGCCGTCGGGTCGCGCCTCGGCCCAGAGGCGGCCACCATGGCTTTCCACGATAGAGCGTGAGATCGAAAGCCCGACACCCATACCGGATTTTTTGGTGGTGACAAAAGGCTGGAACAGCTGGTCCGCGATTTCAGGCGCGATTCCGCTACCGGTATCGGTCACTTCGAGCTGCACCAAGCCGTCGTCCAACAGGCGAGACGTTAAGGTTAGCTCTCGTTTCGGAGAGTTTTGCATCGCTTCCATGGCGTTGCGGACCAAATTCAACAGAACTTGCTGGATTTGAATCTTGTCAGCCAGAACTTGCGGTGCCCGTGTGTCAAAATCAAAAGAGACATGCACACCGATTTCGCGTGCGCCCACCATGGCGAGAGCAGCGGCCTCCTCGACCAGCTTTGGCAAGTCCTCGACCTGCCGATCGCTTTCTCCACGCGCCACGAACTCCCGCAGTCGCTTGATAATCTGCCCGGCGCGCAGCGCTTGCGCGGCCGCGCTTTCGACAGCCTCGCGCACCATCGCCAAGTCGCCAGCATTTCTGCGGTCCAACAGACGCCGTGCACCGTTGAGGTAGTTGGTAGCGGCCGTCAGTGGTTGATTGAGTTCGTGCGCAAGGGTGGAGGCCATTTCGCCCAGGGCAGTGAAGCGGCCCATGAAGATGAGCTCGGACTGCAGATCCTGCAGCCGCTTCTGGGTTTCCTGCCTCTCAGTCAGGTCGCGGATGAAGCCGGTGAAAAAACGGCGGTTCCCGGAGCGCATCTCACCCACCGCCAGCTCCATGGGAAAGGTCGAGCCGTCCTTGCGCTGGCCTACCACAAGACGGCCTATGCCGATGATGCGTCGCTCCCCCGTGGCGAGATAGCGAGCCAGATAGGCGTCATGCTGTTCCCGGTAGGGCGAGGGCATCAGCATCGAGATATTTCGTCCGATAACTTCGGCCGCAGTATATCCGAACTGCCGCATGGCGGTGGCGCTGAAGGAATGGATCAGCCCTTGCGGGTCGATCATGATCATGGCGTCCGGTATGGTATCCAGCACCGACTGCAGGTGCGCCTCGCGCTCTCGCAGTTGATCCTGGGCGCGCCGCATCGCCGTGATATCGCGCGCCACCTTCGAAGCGCCCACAAGCGTCCCGGCATCGTCACGCAGGGGCGAAATCGTCACCGAGACGTCGATGATCTCGCCATCCTTGCGCCGGCGCTGGGTTTCGAAATGCTCGATCCGCTCGTCCCGTCGAAGACGCGCCAGGATCTCGTCCTCTTCGGTCTCCCGACCGGGCGGCAGCAGCCGGGCCATAGGCTGCCCGATCATCTCAGCGGCGCTGTAGCCAAAGATTTCTTCGGCGGCTCGATTCCAGTCGGTGACGATGCCTTCAAGGGTCTTGGCGATGATGGCGTCATCCGACGAGGCCACAATGGCGGCGAGGCGGCCTAGAACGGATTGGTTAGTCATGAAATTTCGAATCTAGAAGTCATTTCAGTACCTTATAACAAAATGAGGCATGCGCCCCCAAGGACTCTACGTAATTTCCCTTAGGAACAAACCGAATTTCGCAGCCGGGCTGCCCCTCCTAAACAGGGACATCGTTCGAGGGAGACAGCCATGCTCAATACCGCCGCAGTCCGTACCACCATTTCGCCGGCCGCCGCCATGGTGGCCCGGACCTCTTCCATTGCCGCCTTGGATGAAGGGCGCGAAACCCTGCGGGTGGGTGCAGTCAATCATGTCGTCGCGAACAAGGAAATTTTCGTCGAGGGCGATAGTGCCGACGTCTTCTTCAAGATCGTTTCCGGGACAGTGCGGACCTGCAAATTTCTAAGCGATGGCCGTCGCCAAATCGAGGCCTTCTACACTGCCGGCGACGTCGTTGGCTTCGAGTTGGAGGATACTCGCATGCTCAGCGCCGAAGCGGT
>Ga0265313_10002875_pt1 | contig 14435 bp, 13 predicted proteins | sample 4123metaG_FD_203122 | JGI IMG/M metagenome (GOLD analysis project Ga0265313, IMG submission 203122) | Rhizosphere microbial communities from Carex aquatilis grown in University of Washington, Seatle, WA, United States - 4-1-23 metaG | ecosystem: Host-associated > Plants > Roots > Rhizosphere >...
CACGGCATCGCCCGCGCGGTCTGGCTACGTGGGGATTGCCCCCGGTAAACAATATTTTCAAACCGGCGACGGCCAGCCGCTGCGATTGATTGGCGAAAACGTGGGCTGGTTCGATGGGCCGGGCACTTACAATTACGACACGTGGTTCCCGGCCATGCAAAACGTCGGCGAAGATTATGCCCGAATCTGGATGTGTCCTTGGGCGTTCGGCATCGAAGACACGGCGACCTCGCTGAACAACTATTCACTCCAGCCGGCATGGCAACTGGACTACGTGTTTCAGCAGGCCGAACAGCACGGCATTTACCTGCTGCTCTGCCTCGATTACCATGGCATGTTCGCGACGCAGCCGGATCCTTACTGGGGTGGGGGCAATTACTGGCCCCAGAATCCTTACAACGTCACCAACGGGGGTTTTTGCACGGCGGCGAATGATTTCTTCACCAACTCGGCGGCCATGAAGATTTATCAAAAACGCCTGCGCTACCTCGTCGCCCGCTGGGGTTACAGCCAGAACCTGCTGGCCTGGGAATTTTTCAATGAGATCGACAACGATTACTCTTTTCTGAACGCCACCAACGTGGCGGCCTGGCATGGGGTGATGGGGGCGTGGATGCACACCAATGACATCTTTGGCCATCTCGTCACCACCAGCCTTACCGGCAGCAGCGATCGCCCGGAAATCTGGTCGCTGCCACAGCTCGATTTTGCGAATTATCATTCGTATGGCGAACCGGCGCCCGCCACCCAACTGTCAGCGGTCGCCCAGTCGTTTCTCCAGAGTTACGGCAAGCCGGTGGTGATCGAGGAATTCGGCACCTCGGCGGCCGGCTGGAATCGCACCAACGATCTTTATCTCCGTGGCTGGCGCGAAGGCATCTGGGGCGGCGCACTCGGCGGTTCCGCCGGCACGGCCATGTCGTGGTGGTGGGAGAACATTGACAGTGAAGGCGACTATCCGGTTTATGCCGCGCTTGGCGCCATCTTGAACCGGACCGGCTGGGAACAAGGCGCATGGACGAACATTAATTTTCAAACATCCGGCGCTCCGCCGACGACGGTGGGCAATCCAATACCCGGCGGCCAGCCGTTTGACGTGCAACTCCCGCTGAATGGCAACTGGGGTGTCCTGGTTTCCGGTCAGGTGGCCGTTCCCAATGCGGCCGCCGTGGGCAATTCCGCCGCCGCGCTCGACGGCTTTGTTCACGGGATTTATCACGCCGATCTGAAGACGCCCTTTCGGTTGAGCGCCTGGTTTACCAACAACGCGCAACTGGTGATGCACCTGAATTCCGTCTCGGACGCTTCGATCATGGTCGTGCTCGCAGACAGCACCCAACTGTTCAGCACCAATCTTCCGAACCTGGACGGCACCTATGCCGTGGATGAGGAATACAACACCAATATTACGGTCAATCTGCCCGCCGGCAAACACGTGATTACCATCACCAACGCGGGCGGTGACTGGTTTTATCTGGATTGGGTGCAGTTGAATCAAGTGCTGCCGTCCACTTACACCGGCAACTGGCAGCCGTCGCAGCAGGCCATCGGCCTGCGCGGTACGCATGAAGCCTTGCTTTACGTCGTTTCGCCCAACGCCGCTTTTCCCGCCGGCGGGACCACGGCGACGTTGCCCCTGCAATCAGGCCAAACCGTGACCATCACCAACTGGCCACCCGGCCGGTACTTGGCCGACTGGTATGATCCGGCGACCGGCACGAATGCGGGTTTCAGTCAGGCCGCCACCACCAACGGCAGTCTCGTTCTGCCGCTGCCGAATTTTTCCGAGGACCTGGCGGGCATCGTGTATCCTCCGCCGACGTTGGCGGCGTTGGGAACGAACAACCCCGGCTTGTTTCAGATGCGGTTCAACTCGGAAACCGGCGGCCGATACGTCATCGAACAATCCACCAATCTCCTGGATTGGGCCTCGCTGTTCAGCGTCACGAACGATTCCGGTTCACTGGTCCTGACGGTTCCGGGCGCCGGCGCCGGACCCCGAATATTCTATCGGGCTAGGCAAAACCCATAGCCGCGGACTTTTTTCAAACAACCCGGAGCGGGAAAAATATCTTTCGTCCGCGCGGTTGCGGAAATCAGCCGGGTTTGAATAGAATCGTAAAATCCCGGCGCGCGCCCCGGGCAGATAAGCCACAGAGTTATTGACAAACCAGGCCCCTTGGAAGTACTCCATTGGCGCATGGGTTCACTGAAAAAACGCCGCAAGGCCAAAATCAACAAACACAAACGTCGCAAGAAGCTGCGTTTGAATCGTCACAAGAAGCGCACCTGGCAGAAGTAGTCTGCCATCGCGATCTTATCCATCTGTTCCCTGGCGTTTGCGTTTGCGCAAACGCCAGGAATGGTTTTTTATTTTCCCGCCGTGAACGCCATGGCTGATGAAACATCGTTTTAAAAAACATTACACGCGCGATGAGGCGCGGGCGATGCTGCCGCAGATCCGCAAGTGGCTGGAGCGGCTCAATCAGCTTCGCCATTTATTGGAGCGCCACGAAAAGCGGCTGGGCGCATTGATGAAGCAGGGCCACGACGCGGGCGGCCAGACGGTCAATGACCAGGTTCGCACGCTGGCGGACGTGCAGGACATTCTGGCCGAGTTTCAGCGCCGCCAGATTATTGTCAAGGACCTGGAACGCGGTTTGGTGGATTTTCCGGCCATCATCGGCGGCAAGGAGGTTTTTCTCTGCTGGGAGCAGGACGAGGAAGACGTGGAATTCTGGCACGATCTCGAAAGCGGCTACGGCGGGCGCGAACGGCTGTAAAGCCTTCAGTTTGCGTTCACGCGGCCCGTGTGACGTGGATTGGCACGGAACATCGGCCAGGAACCCGCCGCCAACGGCGCCAGACGATTGGTGGAATTGATCGCACATAAGTATGCGACGTTGGCTATGTAAATGGTCCCATCCTTGCCGATGGCCGGAGAGGCAACGATGTTGTTGTGCTCGGAATTGGTGTCCGTGTTGCACCGCCACATCGTTTGGCCGTCCGTCGTGATCGCCATCAAATCCCGTGCGTTCGCCGAAAAATAAATCCCGCCATTCGCCGTGACCGCCGGCGAGGCGTCAACCAGGAAAAAAGACAACACCTGCCAGCGCATTTTCCCGTCCGGGCTCACCGACACGTCGTCTAGATTCACGGACAGGTAGAGGTTGCCGTTTGCGTCCAGCACGGGCGAGGATTCCATCGCACCGCCCGTGTGCAGGCGCCAGCGCACCGTGCCGTCCGGTTGCAGGGCGTACAGATTGCCGTCCGTCGAAGTGAAATAGATGGTCCCATCGGCGGCAATGGCCGGGGAGGAGATGATCTGGCCGCTGGTGGCGAACTTCCAACGCAACGTGCCGTCGGGCTTTAACGCGTAAAACTGTTTGTTGTGTGAACCGAAATAAATGGTGCCGTCCGCGCCGATGGCCGGTGATGAATCAATGATGTCGCCGGTTGGGAAAGTCCATTTCCGGGAGCCGTCGGGGTGGAGCGCGTAGAAATGGGTGTCCCAGGACCCGAAATAAATCGTCCCGTCGGCCCCGAGGGCCGGCGATGAATCCACCCATGCGCCCGTCGGGAAGGTCCATTGGAGGCTGCCTTCGGGCGTGACGGCGTAGAATTTGCCGTCGCGGGATCCGAAATAAATTGTTCCGTCATCGCCAATGGCCGGAGAAGAGCGGATCTCGCTTCCGGTTTGAAACATCCACTTTAATTTTCCCGCTGGGGTGACGGCCAGCAATTTGCCGGAAAAGGTCGCTTGATAAATGGTGCCATCCGGGGCGATGGCCGGAGACGACGTGGTATATGGCCCTGGCAGGTCGAGCATCCAGACATTGGTCGGGGCGGATTGGGCCTGGCAAATGAGTTGAGCGCCCCAAAAAATAGCGACGGCGGCCATTCCGGCCAGATTCAGGACAGTGGAGCGCTTCATCCGGGATAGTAAAGCCCCAACCGGCGTGTGCGGCAAATTCAAATCGTGCGGCAAACTTGCAACTCCGGCACCGGCGAACTATGTTTCGCGCCTTATGGAAAAAGTCATTGTCATCGGTTCAGGTTGCGCCGGTTGGACGGCAGCGCTTTATACCGCGCGCGCCAATCTCCAACCGCTCGTGCTCACCGGCAAACAACCCGGTGGCCTGCTGACCACCACCAGCATCGTTGAAAACTATCCCGGCTTTCCCGAAGGCGTGGACGGGTACGAGCTGATGACGCGGATGCAAAAACAGGCGGAACGTTTCGGCGCCCGGGCCAGTTTCGGGTCGGTTGAGGCCGCGGATTTTTCCCGGAAACCCTTCACGCTGACCGTGGACGGTGAAACGGTGGAGACGCAAACCATCATCATTGCCACTGGCGCCGGCCACCGACATCTGGGTGTGCCGGGTGAGAACCTGCTGGAGACCAAGGGAGTGACCTATTGCGCAACGTGCGACGGCGCGCTGCCGGTTTTCCGCAACCAGCCGCTGGTCGTGGTCGGCGGGGGCGATTCCGCGTGCGAAGAGGCGATCTATCTCACGCGTTTCGGCTCGACCGTTCATTTGATTCACCGCCGCGACCAGTTGCGCGCGTCCAAAATCATGGCTGAACGCGCCTTGTCCAACCCCAAAATCAAGCCGGTTTGGGATTCCGCCATAACGGAAGTGCTCGACGTGAAACAGGACAAGGTCACCGGTGTGAAACTGAAGAACCTCAAGACCGGCGCGGAATCGGTCCTGAATTGCGCGGGGGTGTTCATCGCCATCGGCCACGTGCCGAACACGGGAATTTTCAAGGGACAGATCGAAACGGACACCAACGGCTTTGTGGTTCCGCAACAAGGCACGATGACGAATATACCCGGCGTGTTTGTGGCGGGCGACTGCGCGGACCACGTTTATCGGCAGGCGGTGACGGCGGCGGGCTCGGGCTGCGCCGCGGCGATCGACGCGGAACGATTTCTAGCGGCGCAAAACCAGTAACCCGGCCCCGGCTCAATGCGCGGTCTGGCCGGTATAGGCCTTGAGGAGGGCGTCTATCTGCCGGTTCACGGCCGCATCAATCCGCCGGCGTTTCCGGTCGGCATCGAACCAGGCGGCAGTCCGCCGGGTGCCTTCGCGAAAGGGGATGAGGGCCTGAAAACCGGGCACGAATGTCTTGATTTTGCGGTTGTCGAAAACCACGCTCCAGGATTTGTCGCCCAATAAACTGCCGGCATATTCCGGCGCCGTCCTGGCGAGAAAGTCCGACGGAATGTGTACGATGTCCGCTTTCACGCCCAAGGCCTCGGCGATGGTCTGGTAGATCTGGTTCCACGTCAGCACTTCGTCCGAGGTGATGTGAAACGCGTGCCCGACCGCCTGTTGGTTTCCAAGCAATCCCAGGAAGCCCCGCCCAAAATCCTCGGCATGCGTCATGACCCACAATGACGAGCCATCACCGTGGACGATGATGGGCTTGCCCCGTTTCAGCCGGTCGGCCAGCGTGTAGCAGCCGAAGCCGCCGACGGCTACGGGAAAATAATGATTATAAGTGTAGGAAGGGCGGACAATGGTCACCGGAAAATTTTCCTCCCGATACGCGCGCATCAGGCGTTCCTCGCAGGCGATTTTGTTGCTGGAATAATCCGAGAAGGGATTGTGCAGCGGGGTCGCTTCCGTGATCAGATAATGCGTTGGCGGTTTTTGATAGACGGAGGCGGAGCTGATGAAAATGAATTGCGCGGTCCGGTCCTTGAACAACGCGAGGTCGCGCTCGATGTGTTCTGTCGTAAAACCAATCCAATCCACGACCACGTCGAATCGCAGGTTCCGTAAGGCGACGCGGGCAGCCTTCAAGTCGTTGACATCAACGGTCAGGCTGCGGCTGCCCGGCGGATTTTTCGCCTGTCGCCCGCGATTGAGCAAAAACAGGTCGTGTCCTTGGGCCAGCACCTGCTGGCTGACTGCGGTGCTGATTTTGCCGGTGCCGCCGATGAAGAGAATTTTCAGCGCCGGCGGCCGGAGGCTTTTCTTGGGCATAAGGCAATATGGTCGAACGTCTGAAAGGATTGTAACCAACGCCCCGCCTCTGTCGAGTCTGGCGCGGGGCGTTCCAACTTGATTGGAGCCATGTTGCCGGGCCTGGTTTCAGTCCCGAAGCTGGCAAGAAAGTTGAATTTTATGACAAAATTGGTGAATCGTCCCGGTGCCAGCCGACCGATACTTCTACCGGAACCAATTCGGAGATCGGACGCGATCGCGATCCAGTCGTATCCGCGCTTGACAAGCGATGCGAATGGCTAAATGAATGGGTTCAGTTGCAGGTAACCGTGCCATGAGCGACCTCGCTTTCACTTTGACGGTATTTGGAGTCTTGTCTGTGCTCCTGTTGTCGTTTTCGATTTATGTTCAGCGTCCACGGTTTGGCAGTACTTCACCCAGGAGCATCGAGGTGGTGGTGTACCGGCCGTTCTCCTCGGAAATCGCCTATCAAGCGAATATCTCGGACCGCGCTTCCTGTCGGAAGGTGCTGCAGGAGCTGCGCCTGGCCCGGTTCACTTTTTTCGGCTTCAAACCGACCGGCGTGTTGAACATTCAATACGACGACGGCAGGGTGGATCACCTGAGATTTACCCGGTGCAACGACGGGACCCATTCCCTGATATTTCGGGTTTTTTACGAGATGCCGAGCAAGCAATTTTATCACGCGTTGCAGGAGGCGGGGGTTGATGTTAGAAGGTTTGAAAGCAGGTAAACATGAGCGTCTCGCCCGGGCGACGCCACCTTTTGAATGGCCGGGATCCATGCCGGCTTTCAACCGGGCTTGCCGCAGGGGTCGGATTGAGATTAAACTTTGAGGATGCCATTGACCTCGCTTGAACAAGTCATTCCCGAACTCCGGGACGCCATCGGCCCGGTGATTCTGATTTCCGGCGTGGGCCTGCTGCTGCTGACGATGACCAACCGGCTGGGCCGTGCAATCGACCGCGCCCGTTTGTTGAAGCGCGAATTGCCGGAGCGTACCGGTCATGAACGCGAGCAAACCCTCGCGCAGGTGGCCATTATTTACCGCCGGGCGCGGGTCATTCGCATGTGCATCCTGCTGGCCGCCCTCAGCGTGCTGCTGGCATCGGCGCTCATCATCACGCTGTTCGTCACCGCGCTGCTACAATGGCAGCAAGGCGTGCTCGTGGGCCTCATTTTCGTCGGCTCCATGGCTTCGCTGTTTGGCTCCATGATCGCGTTCATCTGGGACATCAACCTTTCCCTGCACGCGCTCAAGCTCGAATTGGACACCGCTGAAACCAAATCCGACCAGGCAGGTTAGGAAGGAATCGGGACCGGGCGATCCGGTTTTCCCGCGTCCGTGCAAAAAACGGTTTACGTTTGGCAATTCTGTTCCAGAATTCTGAATTGACGCTGGGCGCGTTGCCGATAAATTGTGTCATTGGTTTTGCTAAACATTTTATAGAAGAAGGATAAAAACTATGGCAGTGAAAGTTGCAATCAATGGGTTCGGGCGCATCGGTCGCTTGGTCTTCCGCGCGCTCGTCGAACAGGGCATGGTGGGCAGGGACATCGAAGTGGTCGCCGTCGGCGATATCGTTCCGGCGGACAATCTGGCGTATCTGCTCAAGTATGATTCCATCCAGGGCCGTTTCAAGGGCGAGGTCGGCTCGGAAAAATCCGCCGCCGACAAGCCGGAAGATGACGTGCTCATCGTCAACGGCAAGAAAATCAAGGTGGTAAGCGCCAAATCGCCCGCCGAGCTGCCGTGGAAGGCGCTGGGCGTGGAACTGGTGATTGAATCCACCGGCCTGTTTACGGATGTCGAGAAGGCCCATGGGCATATCGCCGCCGGCGCCAAAAAGGTCGTCATTTCCGCCCCGGCCAAGGGCGATTGCCTGACGGTGGTCATGGGTGTCAATGAAGCAAAATATGATCCGAAGCAGCATCACATCATTTCCAACGCGAGCTGCACGACGAACTGCCTGGCACCGGTGGTTTATGTGCTGCTCAAGGAAGGGTTTGGAGTGGAAGAAGGTTTGATGACGACGATCCACAGCTTTACCGCCACCCAAAAGACCGTGGATGGCCCGAGCAAAAAGGACTGGAAAGGTGGTCGCAGCGCGTCCATCAATCTGATTCCTTCCACCACCGGCGCGGCCAAGGCCGTGGGTCTGGTGTTGCCGGAGGTGAAGGGCAAGCTGTCCGGCATGGCGTTTCGCGTGCCGACCCCGACGGTTTCGGCGGTTGACCTGACCGTTCGCACGGTCAAGGAAACGAGTTACGCGGAAATTTCCGCCGCAATGAAAAAAGCCAGCGAGACCTACCTCAAAGGCATTCTGGGTTATACCGAGGACGAAGTGGTCAGCTCGGATTTCATCCATTGCCAGCTGTCCTCGATTTTCGACCAGGGCTCGGGCATGGAATTGAACAAACGTTTCTTCAAGCTGGTGAGCTGGTACGACAACGAATGGGGCTATAGCTGCCGCGTGGGCGACTTGCTCAAATACATGCTGGGCAAAGGGCTGTAAGGGCTGGACTGACATTTCAAAGGCGATCCGGCAACGGGTCGCCTTTTATTTTTGATTTACGATTTGCGATTGATTCCTGATTCGCGCGGGTCGCGCAAATTGTGAATCGCAAATGGTAAATTCAAGGTTTCATCTGCGGCGCGGTCTGGATCACTTTTTCCTTCTCCAACTTTTGCAGCTTGGGGGCAATGACCATCTGACAGTAGGGTGCGCTGGCATTGTGATCGTAATATTCCTGGTGATAATCTTCCGCCTTGTAAAAATTCGTGAGCGGGACGATTTGCGTGACGATGGGATGTTTGAAGTTCTTTTGCGCCCCGGCCTTGGATTTTTCCGCGATCAATCTTTGTTCCTCGTTTCGATACAGGATGATGGAGCGGTAGGACGTGCCCACGTCCGCGCCCTGGCGGTTTAGCGTGGTCGGGTCATGGGCCTGCCAGAACACGTCGAGCAGGCTGGCGTAGGAAATGGTTGCGGGATCAAACTCAATCTGGGTCACCTCGGCGTGGCCGGTGGTCTCGGTGCAAACCTGTTCGTAAGTGGGATTGGCGGTATGGCCGCCGGCAAAGCCGCTGGTAACGGAAATGACTCCGGGCAACCGCTCAAAGACGGCTTCCATGCACCAGAAACAGCCGCCGCCGAGGTCGGCGATTTCAATTTTATTCGCTTTGGTTGTGTTCATGGCATTGGTGGTGGTTCCGGCCAGCGCGGCAAGATGGAGTGCCGCGCTGGCCGTTAACAGACAAATCATTGTTTTCATATCGCGGGGCAACCTGCCTTGAAACTAGCACCGCCGTGCCGGCTGTAAAATTATAGTGGTCCGGCAAGCCGGTGCGTTGCTCCATTTGCCTACTGTTTTGTCGCCGTCGGGCGGTGCTTGTTCATGAGCGAGACGTAATCCTGAAGAATATGTTCCGTTTCGTCGAGCCAGGCGTCGGTCGGCGGCGCATTGGTGCCGACGGCACTCGCCGCCATGGTGGTGGCTCGGGTGGCTTTTGCCAGACCGGCGGCAGGAGGAGGCACGGCGGCCGTGTTCGTTATCGGGGACACCATGTTGGTTGGCCAGAGCATGGGCGGCATGCCTGGTTTGCCGGAGTTCTCAACCGTGATTTCATAGATTTGCTCGTCAGGAGCCTTGCGTCCGGCGCGTTCCGCATCGCGCGCTTTCTGGCGGAGCGCGGCTTGTTCCGCCTGCTTCAGTTCCTCGTCTTCGTTAAGCGAGGCGGTTTTGTTGGCCTGTAATTTCTTTAATTCATCAATGTCCTGGTGGATGTAAGCGAAATCCTGATTGGTGGCCACGCGCGCGTCGGAAAGTTTGCGCAATTCCGCCACGTACGGCTGCACCATGTTTACCGGAACATAATCCGCCTTCGGAATGGTGTCCCACGGCATGGCGTTGGGCATGGAACTTTCACCGATATCGTTCATCACATTCAGTTCGTCGGGCAGCACGATATCGGGCACGACGCCCTTCAACTGGGTGGAGGCCCCACTGATGCGGTAAAATTTGCGGATGGTGATTTTGACGGTGCCCGGATCGTTGGAGGCCGATTCATTCGGCGACCAGATGAACGGGCGCAACGGATTCAGGTTCTGGACCGTGCCCTTGCCGTATGTGGAGGTATCACCCACGATCAGCGCGCGGCCATAATCCTGCAGGGCACCCGCCACGATTTCCGTGGCCGAGGCGCTGAAACGATTGACGAGGACGACCAGGGGCCCGCGATAAAGGGCGTAGGTGGACGAGTCCTGATCCACTGTAACCCGGCCTTCCGGCGAACGCACCAGTACGACCGGGCCGTTGGTGACGAACAGGCCGGTGAAATTGACGGCTTCCTCCAAGGAACCGCCGCCATTGTTTCGCAGGTCGAGAACGATGCCGGAGATGTGTTGCCGCTCAAGTTTTTGGATCAGGCGCCGGACATCGGCGGTGGTGCTCTTTTCGCCCAAATCGCCGTTATCGCCCGGCAGATCGACCGTCGCATAAAACGACGGCAGATCAAGAATTCCCAGGCGGTTGGTGCCGCCGTGCCCGTCGGGCATCTCCACCAGTTCGGCCTTGGCCTCCTGGTCTTCCAGCTTGATCTCGTCACGAATCAGGGTCACCACGTGCCGTGAATTGGGGTCGTCGGCCGTAATCACGGTCAGCCGCACCTCTGTGCCTTTCGGGCCGCGAATCATTTGGACAATTTTGGAAAGGTCCATATCCACCACGTCCACCGCCGGCTGTTTACCCTGCGCCACGGCGACGATGCGATCCTTGGGCTTGAGTTGTTTGCCTTTGGCGGCCGGACCACCGGGTACGAGTGAAATAATCGTGCAATAGCCATCCTCGGAACGAAGCTCCGCGCCAATGCCGAACAGGGCGAGGCTCATGTTGATGGAAAAATCCTGGGCATGACTGGTGTTCAGGTAATCTGTGTGCGGATCATAGGCATGGGTGAGCCCGTTCAGATACGCCTCCAGGACGTCGCTGTTGTCCCAATTGGCGAACACCCGCAACAGCCAGTGATAATGGCGCGCGAGCTTCTCGGTAATTTCCGGGGGGGCGGACTTGGGCAGGGGCAGAATCACACCGCTGTTGGTCTGTGAAATCCGGCGGCCAAGAACCTCCTGTAAATAATCGTATAACAACCTTTGCTGCCAGAGCTGGCGAGCCTCCGCCAGATTCCTGGGATAAGGCGATTCACGCCGGTCGAGGAGGATTTCTTGCTGGGTGTTCACGGCGAACCGGTCACGTTTCAGCAGCTTGTCCTCGTAAGCCACACGCTGATTCAGCCGCTCCAAATAGCGTTCGTAAATCTGGTAGGCGGGCGTCAGGTCGGCAATCCCGCGGTTGTTGATGGTCAGCACGTCAAGGTTCGTCCGATAGTGCGCAAACTCCGCAATGTCCGATTTCAAAAAATAGAAATGCTGGGGATCCAGCGCGTCCAGATAACCGTCGAAAAATTTCTCCGACAGCTCCTTGTCCAGCGGGTGTTGCGAGTAATGATATTCCTCCAGCAGGCGGGCGGTGACATAGGCGATGCGGCCGTCGTTGGGGCCCGGTGCCAGTTGCGCGGCGGCGTTGGTGTTGCCGGCGGCCACCGCGGCAGGGCTCAAATGGAGCAGAATTCCCAGGGCGAGCATCCTGAAAATTTTCAAGCCGAATCCTCGTAAGGTCTTGTCAGGGATGGAGTGGTTCGTCATCATTGGTGCCAGTTCCACGGACTATAGCAGGATTTGTCCATTGAGGAAACAATTTGCGCGTAGTGATGTTGAAAATTGAAACAGGATTGCAATTTGGGAGCAACCTCCCAATAATGTACCCATGTTTGCCATGAAAACCACGATATTGACGATCCTTTTTTCTTTGACGGTCGCGGCGCCCCTGGTGGCCGCTGACACCAATGTGCTGGGCGACGACCAGTCACGGGCCAGTTACGCCATCGGCATGATGCTCGGCTCGCGCTGGAAGGCGACTGGCATCACCGATTTGAATTACGAAATGTTGTTGCGGGGTGTGAAAGATACCGAGGCCGGCGGGCCCACGCTGATGACCCAGCAGGAAATGGGCGACACCTTGAGCAAGTTCCAGCAGGCGCTGGCCGCGAAGGCGGAAAAACGCCGCGAGGAAACCGGCGCCACCAACAAGCTCGTGGGTGATGCGTTCCTCGCCCAAAACCGGGAAAAGCCGGGGATCGTCACGTTGCCCGATGGCCTGCAGTATAAAGTCATCACGGAGGGAACCGGAGACTCACCCGCGCCCAGTGACCTGGTGACCGTCAACTATGCAGGCAAGCTCATTGACGGGACAACCATTGAAAGTTCGGACCACAAACAATTTCGTGTAGGTGGCGTGATCCCCGGTTGGGCCGAGGCCTTGACGCATATGAAGACCGGTTCCAAATGGCAGTTGTTCATCCCACCCGATCTGGCCTACGGTCTTTATGGCCGTCCGCCACGGATTGAACCCAATTCCGTGCTGATCTTTACGGTTGAGTTGCTATCCATCGAACATCCCCAGCCGGTCACCAGCGACATCATCAAAGTGCCTTCGGCCGCGGAAATGAAAAACGGGGCCAAGGTTGAAATCATAAAACCCGAGGATTTGCAAAAGGCCCAGCAGACAGCGCAGCCGGCAAAGTAGCCCACGGCCGGATTCCGTCGGCCGGGTATTTGAACGTCCGGGCGGTCGCGTTGTCAGTTCACCAATCCATTGGCATTAATTATGAATCGATTTTCGCGGCCGGTCTTCGGGGTTTTTGCAGCAACCGTGGGCGCTTTGGTGGCGGTGGTGGTTTTTTTTTACCTGACGGCCTGGGCGCAGGAAGCGAAGCCGGATATCAAGGTCGAAACCACACCGGTCAATCGTGACGCCCGGCTCGGCGTCAGCTTCGCGCCGGTCATCAAACAGACCGCCCCTTGCGTGGTGTACATTTATTCCACCCGGATCGTGCACGTCCATTCCTACCGGAATCCTCTTCTCAATGACCCGTTTTTCCGCCAGTTTTTTGGTGACCAGCTTGCCCAAGGCAACCCGTCACGGACGCGCCGGCAGGAAAACCTCGGTTCCGGGGTCGTGGTTTCGCCCAATGGCTATATTTTGACCGCCAATCACGTCGTGGACGGCGCCGACGAAATCAAGGTGAAAGTCACTTCCGCCAACGGCGACAAGCAATACAGCGCCAAAGTCATCGGTACGGATCCGCCGACGGACGTGGCCGTGTTGAAAATTGATGCCCGGGATTTGCCGGCCATCACGCTGGGCGACAGCGATCAATTGGAAGTGGGCGACGTGGTCCTGGCCATCGGCGACCCTTTCGGTTTGGAGCGGACCGTAACCATGGGCATTGTCAGCGCGCTGGGTCGCAGCGGTTTCCGATTCGGAGGCCAGGACAACAACCAGCACAATTACCAGGATTTCATCCAGACCGACGCCGCGATCAACCCCGGCAATTCCGGCGGTGCGTTGGTGGATGCGGAAGGACGATTGGTTGGGATCAACACCGGCATCATTCCCAATGACAACGGTGGCAATCAGGGCATTGGTTTCGCCGTGCCCATCAACCTGGCACGCCACGTCATGGATCGCTTGATTCAGGGCGGCAAGGTCGCCCGCGGTTACCTCGGTATCGCCTTCCTGCGGGACCTGACACCGGGTCTGGCGGAAGCCTTCGGCCTCCCCGACCAAAACGGCGTGTTGGTGGGCGATGTGATCCAAGAAACGCCCGCGCAAACGGCGGGCATCAAATCCGGCGATGTGATTGTTGAGTTCGGCGGTAAAAAGGTTGTTGATGTTGCCGGCTTTATGCTGATGGTCGCGGATTGTTCGCCGGGGACCGAAGCCGCGGTGGCAGTGATTCGCGACGGCCAGCCGAAAACCTTCAACGTCAAACTGGCGGAGCTGCCGGAACAGGCCGTGAAAACTGGCAACCGCCCGGACCAGGCCTCGGCCGGTTCAATCCCCGACACCGTAAAGGTGGAGGATCTGGGCTCGCAGGCCCGGCAGGAATTGAAGGTCCCCGACAGTATCCAGGGCGCCTTGGTGATGGAGGTCGGGCCGGACTCGAATTCCGCCGATGCCGGTCTGCAGCAGGGAGACGTTATCGTGGAGATCAACCGCCAGCCGGCAAGCAATGCCAACGAGGTGGTCAGACTTTGCACCCAGGCCAAGGGCGATGAGATTCTGCTGAAGGTGTGGCGTCGGGCCGGTAAGATTGCCGGCACCACCTATTTGAGCGTGGACAACACCAAGCCGCAGTAAGGTTGAAGGCCAGATGCCAACGGGTAAGATCGTGGTTCCGGTGATTCCATGGTGCAGGTTCAAAACACAGGTAACGGGATAGGTTCAATACATAGGTAACACTTAAACTGGGCGGTAATGGGCGATAAGCTCAAGGATGCCCTGGAAAAAAAGTGAACCTATGGAACAACGAATGGAGTTTGGACTGAAGGCGTT